>Ga0206906_1165_pt1 | contig 11315 bp, 11 predicted proteins | sample Alteio_BWOrgHeat_79_FD_152935 | JGI IMG/M metagenome (GOLD analysis project Ga0206906, IMG submission 152935) | Enriched cells from forest soil in Barre Woods Harvard Forest LTER site, Petersham, Massachusetts, United States -... | ecosystem: Environmental > Terrestrial > Soil > Temperate forest >...
TTAAAAAGGCGAGTCGAACGAATGTCTCTATTATCACATGCATAGATTTCAAAATCTCCTATTTTAAGGAAATTACGACGCCGTAGCTCGGAGTATCCTTTACAATAGAGTAAACTTGATTTGCCTAGATCGCATTCACAACATTTTTCAGACATGTTTGTGAATAGTTCTTGCCCATTCTGAGAAACAGAAAATTTAAAACCGCTTTTATTTTTGGACATTGGCGGCGCTCCCTGAAGATTTCTCTAGAAAAGTTGCTACTATTGGAAATAGTATTTTTGCTACCTCTACGCCAACTTTTAAAGTCTTTACGATACTTTCAACATCAAATGATTTTTTTCCAGCAAGCTTTAAGACTCTTTTTTTAACATCATTTGGGTCCATTGTTTGACCAGTTTCTCTGCCAATTATTTCTGCTATCCGGTGTAACGATTCTTCAAGTGCAAAAGCTCTTCGTCCATATTGCTCTGCTTTACGTATAAATTCATATTGATCTGCATTCTTTCGGATTCTTGCATCGACAATATCAAGGGTATCGTCGAATCTATCACCTTCTGTTTGAGCAGAATATAAAATAACAAATTTTGAAGGATATTTTTCTTTAAGAGCTCTACAAAGGCCAAGTCCTTCATCTGCAAAACCTAATTTTCTCCCGACCCCTTGAATATCTACAAAGAAAAGATGGGCTGAAGCAATTTCTGACCTATCGAGATTCTCAATATCCTTAAGACGTTTAGTATTTTGCCAACCATTATCAACAAGTAATTCAACAACTTCAAACTGATGGTCATCTATAAAAAGGATTTGCGTTAATCCTTTTATTTCTTCAAGAGATCTACTAGGTAAGCGATTTTTTCTTTTAAAAAATTGGGGCATAATAAAGGCATGAATTATTTCGACTAAGGTGAACAAATTTCTTTGCTTAAATCATCCCTATTACCCCGCTTCACTTCTTCGCCAAAGCCACCACCTTCGCTACTTGCTCATCTATCGTAAGTTTGCTGGTATCGAGTTCGATCGCATCGGCGGCTTTTTTCAGGGGGCTCAGTTCTCGTTCGGCATCGCGGCGAGGGAGATCGTTATTATTCATGGATGCAAAGATACGGAGGGAAATAAAAAAGCCTTTGGGAGTTTCAGTTCGGGTTTATATTAATGCCTCTGCAATAGACACGTTATGCAAGACCAGAAGTTGATTTGCTTTCAATTCAGGAAGGGCATAGGTGCGTCCGAAGTTATCGGAAAATTCAACAAGATAGTATCCATCGCCGAAATCTTCAACGACGGTTCCGGTTTCCCCACGGTGAAGCTTCTCTTCCGGCACATCGCCAAGCAATGCCACTGCATCAAGTAATTTGATTTCCTGTTCCATCATATTATGCCTTTCTTTTTTCTCTTTTTATATAACAACTAACCAGTCGAGGAAAATTCTCCGAATGGAGGACTATCCATAAACTCCGCACTATATGCTCACCCCGTTTGCCTTGCATCGGGAATTCAACATGATACTGTTTTCCATGCTCAGAGGTCCTTGTAAATACTGCATCATATTTCTGCCCTGCCTGGAAAATAATTCTTTGCAGACGCTCGGCATCGTTTTCATCCAGCCCGAGAAGATTGGCAAATAAATGCGATTTATGCTTGCCATGAACATGGCTTGAGCTTAAGCAATAATGCTTAAGTTTCTCGATCGGTACTATTGCTTTATCTGCATCGGGAAGAATCATATTCAATGATATAAATTCCTTGCAAAAATACGACAAAAAGGCATGCGCAGTGTGCTCCTACGATCAAAACATCCCTCCGCCGCTTCACTTCCTCGCCAAAGCCACTACCTTCGCTACTTGCTCATCTATCGTAAGTTTGCTGGTATCGAGTTCTATCGCATCGGCGGCTTTTTTCAGGGGGCTGAGTTCTCGTTCGGCGTCGCGCTTATCGCGCTCTTCTATTTCTTTCGTGAGTTTCTCGAGAGAAATATCATTTCCGGCGTTGGCAAGTTCTTCTTTACGGCGCAAGGCGCGGGTTTTGGCATTCGCGATAAGAAATATTTTTAATTCGGCATCCGGAAAAACGACGGTGCCAATATCTCTGCCATCTAAGACTACTCCGCCATCTTTGCCGATATCCCGCTGCATGGCAACCATTTTTCCGCGCACATAGGGAAGCGTGGCAAGCTCGCTTGCAAGCTGGGCAATTTCCGGCGCCTGAATTTCTTTGGAAACATCTTTGCCTTCAAGCAGAATATTTCCGTTCTCATCGAAATCAATATAGGCGCGTTCGGCAAGTTCGGGAATGCGTTCGTCGCTGGATAGATCAACGCCCCACTGCGATGCATACAGCGCAAAAGCGCGGTACATCGCGCCGGTATTAATATGCGTATAGCCCAACTGCTTCGCCGCCTCGCGAGCAGTAGTGCTTTTGCCGGAAGCAGTGGGTCCGTCGATGGCGATGATAATGCCGTTTGATCTCAAGGTAGTCGTTAGTCGTTAGTCTTTAGTCGTTAGAGGGTAAAGAGTTTATTAAACCGTTGATCATTTTGCCGATTTCTTCAATTTCTGTTGTGATTTCATCAACTATTTTCAGGTCTACATAGTGAATATCGCCTGCAACGATTATTTGGGTTTCAACTTCTGCAAGTGAACCTCGTGCAATTTTCAAAAATTGAATAAATTCCTTATTCGATGCTCTCCGGTGCCCTTCGGCAATATTGGATGGGATCGAAACTGCCGCGCGTCTGATTTGCAGGGTCAGCCCATATAATTCTTCTTTCGGAAAATAATTTTTTGTAACAATATATATTTTCCCGGCTAAAAATCGTGATCGCTGCCAAACTTTCAAGTCCTTGAATGATACTCCCATTCCCTTCTTCTGCTTACGACTAAAGACTAACGACTAACGACTAGTTTCTGAATTCCGTATTTACGATTGTCAATTGATTCGGGTATTTGACTCTTCCGAGCGGTGTTGAGATAGTAGGCTGAGCAGTAAGTGAAAGCCTTGATGTGCCTTGACCGGAGATCGCTAATGCAAGATTGACTATATCTTCGTAGCCTTTATCGCCGAAAAAATGTACTAAATCTACAGAAACTTGCAGAGGAATAATTACTACCGTCCCGCCATCAGGCAAAGAAACAGGTCCACCGATATTTCCAAAGATTGTTGGCTTACCATCGATCAGCAAAGTCCACGGAAAATCAACAAGCGAAAGTGCAGAAAGCATACTGCCTTTCTGCGGTGCATTCGGATTTTTCACAGCAACATTGAGCGTAAATGTTAGAGGAAGCGTACCTGTGCGGAATGAATTGGCAAGATTCAATCCATCCATAATACTGAAATCCTTGACCGAATGCTTATTCGTAGGATCGATTCCGGAAATCCGGTAGCCGACGGCATCATTGAGCTTGAACTGGGCGCGCGTTAAGCCCGTAAGCGAATTCAGCGTCGCGCAGGAATTGAAGAGAAAAATTGTGAGAAGTGCGAAGGTAAGTACTGGTAGTAATTTTTTCATATATAGATTTTTTTTGGAGAATGAAAAACGTAGTGCAGGGGGAAGGGGTTCATTAGTTTGTGTTCATTTTTAATTTGTATGTCATTCCGAAGGAGCCGAAAATTCGCTTTAGCGAATTTTGGCGACTGAGGAATCCTCTGATCATTGGCAGACTTTTAGGCGCTACAATCTATAAGGGGATTCCTCACATCGTTTTTTATGCTTCGCATAAAAAATCTCCGTTCGGAATGACAAATAACCATGAACTTCTACCGGCGATTGTCCGTTATAAGCCCGCAACTTTGCGGAAGGAGCGGTAGTTCAGTTGGTTAGAACGCCTGCCTGTCACGTAGGAGGTCGCGGGTTCGAGTCCCGTCCGCTCCGCAAATCAATTAAAAATGCAAAATTAAAAATTAAAAATTGTCTTTTATAATTTTTAATTTTGCATTTTTAATTTTTAATTGAATTCGGGGCTGTAGCTCATCTGGTAGAGCGTTTGAATGGCATTCAAAAGGTGAGGGGTTCGAGTCCCCTCAGCTCCACTTTTGTCTGAACCATGATTTTATGAGATTCAAAGATTTTCTTGATTCTTAATCTCATAAAATCAAGGTTCAGACAACTACGCATTCCAGAATTGACGGTCCAAACTCCTGTATTGTATTGCCTCGGCTAAATGGGCATTCTCGATATTCTGGCTTCCTGCCAGATCGGCAACCGTTCTTGAGACCTTTAATATTCTGTCATACGCTCTTGCCGAATGCCCCATTCTTGTCATTGCCATCTTCAGCATATTTTTTCCTTCTTCGGAGATTTCGCAAAATTCCTGAATCATTTTTGAAGAAAGATCGGCATTCTTAAATATTTTATTTTTGGGATTCTGCTCGTTGTACGATCTGTACCGTTCATGCTGAATCGCTCCGGCTTTCAGAACGCGCTCACGAATTGGCTTCGAATGTTCTCCTGTCGATTTTTTCGATAGCTCCTCGATCTTCACGCTTGGCACTTCGACATGTATATCGATTCTATCGAGAAGCGGACCGGAAATCTTACTCATATACCGAGACCGCAATTGTTCGCTGCACGTACAAGCATGGAGCGATGAACCAAAATTTCCGCAGGAGCAGGGATTCATCGCGCAAAGAAGCATAAAATTTGCCGGATAGGTCACGGTCATCTTTACGCGCGAGATCGTTACCTTGCCATCCTCGAGCGGCTGGCGTAAAACTTCAAGAACATTGCGCTGAAATTCCGGAAGCTCATCGAGAAATAAAACTCCATGATGCGCAAGCGAAATATCGCCCGGACGGATATTATTCATTCCGCCACCTACAAGCGCAGCATCGGAGATCGTATGATGCGGTGCGCGGAATGGGCGCGTTGTGATAAGCGGAGTGTCAGGCGGTAAAATACCAGAGACAGAATGAATCTTCGTCGTCTCCAATGCCTCATCAAAAGTCAGCGGCGGAAGTATTGAAGGAAATCTTTTCGCCAGCATACTCTTTCCGCTACCCGGTGAGCCTATCATAATAACATTATGCCCGCCTGCTGCAGCAACTTCCAAAGATCGCTTCACCGCTTCCTGACCTTTTACATCGGCAAAATCCAATAAGCCATCGGATTGATGTTGCTTGAAAAGATCGCGAACATCTATTTCTGTTTTTGGAATGATCGAAGTAGAATTAATAAGCCCAACTGCTTCGCGCAACGTAGCAACTCCAAATATTTCCAACTCCTGCACCAATGCCGCTTCCTTCGCATTTTCCATTGGCAAGATCATGCCGCGAAGATTCGGCATTTCTTTTTTCATGTCGCGCGTATGAAGTGCAACATTGAGCGCACCATGAATAGGACGAACCGAACCATCGAGCGCAAGTTCACCAAGCACGATGAATTGTTTCAGCACATCAGCTTCGACTCCGCCCATCGCTGCAAGCAGACCGAGCGCAATCGGCAGATCGAAAGCGCTTCCCTCTTTGCGAATATCGGCAGGAGCGAGATTAATGGTGATGCGTTTAGAAAAATCGAATTGCAGACCGGAATTTTTCATTGCCGCCATGACGCGCTCCTTCGATTCGCGCACGGCGGAATCCGGCAAGCCGACCATGATAAAATTCGGCGACATATTTTCGATATGCGATTCGATCTCCACCGTATAGGCTTCAATCCCCTGCGTCGTGGCTGAATAACAGCGGGAAAACATCATATTCTTTTTCCTTATTTGTGGAGTGCAAAGATACGGAAAGTCCGAAGTCCGAAGTCCGAAGTCTGAAGTCCTGATTTGATGGGATGAAATAATTTATCCCTGTGTTTTACCTGCATAGACTTCGGACTTCGTACATCGGACTTCGGACGTCCCATAGAATTATCCCCATGCCCGACATATTCATATCCTATTCATCGCACGACCGTCTGCAAGCGCTATCGCTGGCGGAAAAGCTGCGCGCATCCGGGTATGACCCATGGATAGACCAGCACCAAATTCACGGCGCAAATCGTTGGGGCAAGGAGATCGTCCAAGCTATCAATGGTTCGAAGCTTGTCGCTGTACTTATCTCTTCTTCATCGTTACTAAGCGAGAATGTTGTCAAAGAACTCAATCTCGCTGCCGAGCGGCATAAACATCTTCTGCCAATAATGCTCGAAGAGACTGAGCTCACCGAAGAGTTTGCATACCATCTTACAGGTCTGCATCAGGTCGCAATCGAGAATACAGAATCAATTCTCATGGCTCTCGAACAATTAAAGATTCGAACTGCGCAAACCGATACGCCTATACGTCCATCCGCCTATACCCCTGCTTCCAAAGACATCCGACTTGCCGTTCTCCCTTTCGACGATCTCTCCAAAGAGCACGATAACGAATGGTTCGCCGATGGAATGCTCGATGAGCTTATCACCACACTCGGTGCACTCGAACATATAAAAGTACCAAGCCGCACGGATGTGATGTATTACAAAAAGCATCACCCCAGAGCGCAGGAAATTGCCAGCGACCTGAACGTCCGCTACTTAGTAGGCGGCAGCGTCCGCAAAGCCGGAGATAAGATCCGAATTACAGCTTCGCTCACCGATGCCTTCAGCAATGCACAGCTCTGGACAAATCATTATGACGGAAACTTCGATGACATTTTCGAATTGCAGGAACGAGTATCGAAGGAGATTACGGAGACATTAAAGCTGCGGCTGACGCCGGAAGAGAAGAAAATAATTGAGGAGCAGCCAACCCAAAATGCAGAGGCTTATGAGTTATACTTAAGAGGGATGGAATATCGGTATAAATTCAGCCAAGCAGGGTATGAAACTGCCTTAAATCTTTTTGAGCAAGCGATTTCCATCGATCCAAAATATATTGATGCATATATTACTATTGCCGTAGTTTGCTCTTCTTATTATAGAGAATTTTCTCGCGAAGGCAAATGGCTAAACCGTGCAGAAGAAAATTTACAGAAGGCAGAAAAACTTTCAGGCAAAACAGCCAAATCAATCGGACTACGTGGCCTTATTGCCTGGCAGTGGCAAGATTTTGAAAAAGCAGAACAATTACTCAAGGAAGCAACTGAATTAGACCCGACATATATTCATAACTATAATGCTTTGGGAAATGTATATATGAAATCCGGTAAAACTAAAGATGCAGTCCAAGCCTTTCAACATGCTCTGTTATTGGAAGAAAGTTATATTGCATATTTTAACTTTTTGGTTGCTCTTTCCGAAGCAAATGACCCACCCAAACTTAAAGAAAGTGCATTATTGGCGCTTCCCATAATGGAAAAACACTTAAAAAATAATCCCGATGACTCATATGGGCAGGTAGGTTATGCATACGCACTTTATTGGGCAGATTGTAAACAAGAAGCCATTCAGCATGCCGATATGCTTTCTGGAATAGAAGAGCTTGATGGACAAACTCTTTATAACCTTGGAAGTCTATACAGCTCTTTTGGATTACCGAAGAAAAATATCGAACTTCTCCGTAAAGGCATTGCAAAAGGGTTCCGTGAAATCGAATCGTTCAGAAACGATCTTATGGAAGACCCTGATGATCAGGCAGAGCTTGAACAATTAATAAAAGAAGTCGAATTATTAATTCAACAGGAAAATTCAGGATATGAATAAAGCCGCCGCAATGCATATTGCGACGGCTTTATAATACTTTTAGGATTTTTAAAACAACTGGTTGTCTCCAACTATTACAGATGCTTCATCAGTGTTTGCATTGTTGGTAAATGTTGCCGTATATAAAGCACCAGCCGAACCTCCCGGACCTCCGGCTACATTTACGAAGTTGACTACATTAGTCGGCGGGCTCGAAGTAGTGCATGTATATGCAACGTAAAAGGCATAGTTTTTCTGTATGGCAGAAGGAGGAATAACATATTTCATATAAGGCATTCCGTATTGAGAAGGCGTTAGTGACTGTACAAAGGCGGGATGCGCTGCATCGGTGACATCCATAATAAACAATGTTGGATTCGCAGCACTGTTTTGTGCAAGATTGGAAATAAAGAATATCTCCGTCGGATTAGTCGAACCTCCTGCGGGAGGCGTCATCGTAGTATTGATTGGATTATTTGGTGCAGTTATTCCGGTAATTGAAGTTGTCGGTTTTGTAAATGTATTTCTCCCCGCTCCGCTTCCTTGGCTTCCATCTCCGCCCATGCCACCACCTCCGCAGCAGCCACAGCATCCGCCGTTATGGGCTTCCGGTTTCGCGTGCATTTTATAGAAATGCAGTGCCAAGAAAAAAACTGCAATAAGGACGATAACTGCGATCGTTCCTGCAATGATATTTTTAATTGTCGTTGACATGATGATAAAATAGAATTTGTGAAAAAAAAAAAAAGATTATTCTCTATAGACGCCCCAGTCTCTTAAGACTATGGGCTTCGTGCCGCAATCGATTCGTAATTTCATCGGCGAAACAATCGTTAACGACGAATTAAGAGGGGACGCAGGTTTGTAAAATCCGGTCAAAACCGCTGGTAACGGAGATGGTAAACTTGCTCCGCTCGCTCCGAAAATGATATTGATGTTAGTTGCCCCTGTAATCACAGCAATGGGATTAAAAGTTGTTCCGCCGGGAGTGGTAACCCGAATATCAGGATCGAAGCCATTTCCCGTGCCATCAATAGTAACACTTAAGAGCATAGTTGCAAGCGTAGAGGGTCCCCGTAAGACCGAAATGGACTTCTCGATCACTCCCGAAGTAGGTGTTGGTCTTGCTGTCGGACGCGCCATGAAATCTGCAAAACGAAAAGTTACGCCTTGAGCTGCCATCACCTTTGCCATAGTCTTGAAAGCATCGGTTCTTCCATATCCGCTTACAGAATCCCAACCCGGATCATCATAATCTATACAGCCATCGCGAATTGCATTTTCTACCTGCATTGCAGTTAATTTTGGTGTAAATAGACCGCTGGACATCAACATTGCGGCAATTCCGGCAACATGAGGAGCCGAAGCAGATGTGCCGCCGAATGGATCGAAATTCGGAACTTTCGTTGAAATACCTTCAATAGAAGCCACATCCGGTTTCAGGCGAATAGATGATGGACGATGACCCGATATAATGGTGCCGCTCATATCTACGATCTCGACAGGTCCTCGTGAACTCCAATCTTCCGTCGTATTATAATTTCCCTGATTATTCATCGCATTCATCGCCGCGCAGGAAATACAATTCGACGCCGCGCTATGACCGAAAATGCTTCTATTTTTTGGAGGATCGAAATAATCGTTTGTTCCGAGAATCAGAAGTTTCATGCGCGGAGTAGGGTTTGCGCCACTGGCATATCTTGTAATGTATAATTTATATCCTTGAGATCCATAGCAAGGATTCGAAAAATATGTCAGATGCTCGAATGGAATTGATTTTCCGCCGGAATGCCCTCCATCCTGCACATTCGTACTTGCTTCGACAATACCATTTGTCGCCACATCGACAAGATACAAATCGAAATCATCATCCGCAGTCCCTGCCATATAGGGATCGTCCCATTGCAGCATTACCTCGATTCCTTTTCCAGGAGGAATCATGAATTGCTGTTTATAATCATTTTTCTTATTATCGTGAATCGTAAATGTATTCCATGCCGAACCCTTTCCGATATATTGATTTGGCAACGCATCGAAGGTAAAGGAATACACATCCTTTGCCCAATTCCCTGCGGCTGAAGTGAAAACGATATTACTTCTTGCATTAATATTTTGAGCAACCGGTCCGTCTTCGAATGCCGGTTCCTCGAGATAAAGGATATCATCGGTGATCACATTGCATCCGGTGGCTGCGAGTTTATCTATTGCATTTGATAAGTTCATCATTCCCAAATTATTATTCCCGCTTGCGTCAAGTTTACCATAGCCCGTAGCAAACGCAAGATACGCATGTGGGGCGACATTATGAACTATCTCCATCATCGCAAGTCCCTCATGCGTTCTCCCCCCATTCCAGCTATCATCTACGACCTGGATATTTGACATCGAAGGCAAATTATCAGCTGATGCCGCTTGATCCTGCAACATAGTTGTGGTTTTATTTCCATTATCTTCGATGAGCGATCCGCAATCATCGGAAATGATACCGACTCTTACATTATCGCCAATGGCATTACCCCATATTTTCTGACTTACATCGGAGCGAATCCGTGTGCTTCCTTGAATAGGCGGAATCAACCCGCTTATCAAAGGTTCGGTGACTAATGCAATATGAGCCACATCAGATAGGCTATCAATAGCCTTGAGAGTAGACATACCAGCATTAGCAGGAATCCATCCTTGTACGAATGGGTGAACTGCTGTAAACGATAAACGATTAGTATCTAGATCGGTAACGAAAACTCCATGGGATTGCAGTTCAGTCGAAAACAATGCTACGGAGGGCTTGCTCATAAAGCCAAGAGTGTCAGTATTGGAAGCTATGCCGACCCCTGTTTCCTGATGATAAATATAAAAATAAATATTATCGTTATCGTCAACTTTGGCATAGGATGGCTGGAGCTGGTCATCGGTAACACTATCGGGAAGCGTAAAGCTGTTACCATTGGCTTTATATTGCATAATGAGTTCGAGGATACCGGACTGTAATTTTTTTTCTTTATTACTGCGTTGCGCTTTCATTTCTGCGACCTTCAATCTGACAGCGCGGGTAATATAAACCTGTTTTAATGACTTAGATTTTTGGGGAGAACATGACATGGAAAAAATAAGCGACAATGCCGCGAGTGCTATTACTGAGGAGATCCGTTTCATATTTTGTGGCTTATGAATGGATGAATAAAATGTATCTACGTGCAGTACAAAACTACGACATTTTTTGCCGGAATCCAAATTTCCGGGAAGAATTCTTTAGCCTTTGCGTTTTTCGTCCAAAATCGCCTCTTTCTCTGTGGTTTTTCCTGGATTCTCTTTGGGAGTTTTAGGCTGATTTTGCTTTTTCTGGTATTTTTCGGCGCGGAGTTTATCGTACTCCGGAGTATTTGGAAGAATCTTTGGAAGTGAGTCTTCCCTATCGTGAAAGAGATAATATTTAATAAGTTTTCTTGTGATCGGTGCGCTGATCGAACCGCCGAAGCCGGCGTTTTCTACTAAGACGCACATAGCGATCTTCGGATGATCGAATGGTGCAAAAGAAATAAACCATGCGTGATCTTTGCCATGAGGATTCTGAGCCGTTCCGGTTTTTCCTGCGATCATGCAATCATGCGGACCGGGAGTTTCGGCTGCATGTGCCGTACCGCCGGGTTCATGAACGACTCCCCACATTGCATTACGCACTGTTTCGATGATCGTATCGGAAACTGCTACGTGATGGGATGTCGTCGCAACAGTTTCC
>Ga0206906_1166_pt1 | contig 11315 bp, 10 predicted proteins | sample Alteio_BWOrgHeat_79_FD_152935 | JGI IMG/M metagenome (GOLD analysis project Ga0206906, IMG submission 152935) | Enriched cells from forest soil in Barre Woods Harvard Forest LTER site, Petersham, Massachusetts, United States -... | ecosystem: Environmental > Terrestrial > Soil > Temperate forest >...
AACTTGACCGTCATTTTGGCAACATCTTTAGAAGCCGCATCGAGAGCTGGAAAAGTAACCTGGGAAATCAATCCATTGGTAAAATTCAGGCGTTGCTTTTCCTTTGAATCCGCGTCTGTGATAGAGACTGAGCCACTTTTCGGCGAGTTCTTATCCCAGGTATCTTTGATCCATTGATAAAAATCTTTCGACATCCCTGTTCCGCAAGTGATTGATATTGGTGAGTACCTGACCTGTCCCTCATGCTTTTTCTGGGTTTGATCGGTTCCGGTCTTCTCCGCAACTATGTCGTTCATAAGATCCCCACCTTCGAAGGAATGAATCCAGCCCGCAAAATTTCCACTTAAAAATAGTGCGAATTTCCCTGCGGTGTAACCTTTCTTATCGTCGTCATTTGTCGAAGTGCCGCTGAAATCATTGACGGCAACGGTTTTTTTTGCGTTCACATCCTGAGCTGTGACGCCTGACTTCTCAGGCTGTACTTTTTTCAGTGAGGAATAGGATGCTGTTCCGAAAAAACAGATAGTAATTAGGATCAAGCAGATAATTTTCATCATATAAGTAGTAAATAGATTAATGAATTAGTACAAATATACGGAGTTTCCAACCTGTCTAAGTTTTTTTACTAAGCTTTTCCCCTAGTCTTTCTTGGAATTCAGCGCGAGCAGCTTCCAGACTCCGTCTTCTTTATATACGGAGTAATAGAGAGAATCTAATTTGATGTGCATCGTCGAGCCATTATCGAGATTCTGGTTTACATAGACTTTCGCCCGATTCGAATCTAGTGTATCGACTTTCAGGACTTTTACTTCATAGTGTGTGCCTTTCATCTGATCAAATATCATTTTGAATCCGCCTGCTTTGCCAATCATCGGAAGGAGCTCCGCTTTCGATCCGGAAGCAAGGCTATTGATGATAGTTGTAGAATCTTCCTTCTCCATTGCTTTGAAATAACCTAACACGACATCGGAAGGACTGCTGGAATCAATGCTCACGACAGTTTCTTTTTGCTCGTTCTTCTGATCGGAACGAGAAGTGCATGCGCAAAGCAGCATACATAATGTGATGATCGTGGTTTTCATAAACTTTGAATGATTTATTAAAATACAAAGATACGGAAAATCCAACTACTCTGTAGTTTTAGGGATTTCTACTTCTACGAATCCTTCGGAAATTCTGATCGGATAGATCGGAATTCTCGGACCCGTCCCTGGCCAGGTTAAGGAGCCATCTTTTAATGAGAAAACCCAGGAATGCTCCGGGCAGGTGATCTCATCATCGAAAACCCAGCCGTTCTCCATGGAAACCCCTTGATGCGGGCACATTGCTCCGCAGCTATAAAGCTCGGAACCTGAACGCATGACAAGGATTTTTTTATCCTTGATCTTAGCGCACAGTATTTTGCCGGGTTCGAGGTCTTCTTCTTTGAAAAGTGGTTGCCACATTGGGTAGTCTTTAGTTCGTAGTCATTAGTCGTTAGCAGATTCCCGAACCACGAATCCGCGCATTTCGTTTGGCAGTTCGTTATGATAAAGAATTTTCCCATCACTGAGCCGATGCTTATTGCTATCGGACAGATCGCCGAAGACGCTGGAGTTGCGGCGTATGTCGTCGGCGGATTTGTCCGCGATATGCTGCTTGGTCGCGGCAATGATAGAGATATTGATATTACGGTTATTGGCGATGGGGTTGCATTCGCCAAACGAGTTGCGCAGGAATTTCCGAAATCAAGACTCTCGGTTTATGAAAAATTTCGGACTGCATTAGTTGAGATCGGTGAATTGAAATTAGAATTTGTCGGAGCACGTAAAGAGTCCTACCGCTCCGATTCCCGCAATCCAATTACTGAAGAAGGTACGCTCGAAGAAGATCTCTCCCGTCGCGATTTCACGATCAATGCTTTAGCAGTTCATATCAATCCGGAATCGGTCGGAGAAATTGTCGATCTCTTTAATGGATTGACCGATCTTGAATCAAGAGTTCTTCGGACTCCACTTGACCCTTTAGTTACATTCGAAGATGATCCTCTCCGGATGATGCGCGCAGCACGTTTTGCAGCGCAATTGGAATTCATGGTTGTCCCGGAAGCTCTGGAAGCGATGTATAAAATGCGGGATAGAATTTCTATCGTTTCACAGGAGCGAATTACCGATGAATTCGTCAAGATCATGGCTTCGAAAAAGCCAAGCCTGGGAATTAATATTTTATACGAGACAGAATTGCTCGATATTGTTTTCCCGGAGATCGCGCAACTTGGCGGCGTTGATCTCGTCACCGAAGGCGAGCAGGAATATGCTCATAAAGATGTCTTCAAGCATACGATGCGAGTGCTGGATAATATGGCAGAGATGTCGGATAATGTCTGGCTTCGTTTTGCAGCATTATTACATGATGTTGCAAAACCCAAGACAAAAGCTTTCCGCGAAGGAATCGGCTGGACGTTTTATGGACATGACCATGTCGGAGCACGATGGGTACAGAAGATCTTCCGCCGGATGAAATTGCCGATGGAAGCGGCGAAGTATGTCGAGAAATTAGTCCGGCTTCACATGCGACCGATGGCATTGGTTGATGAAGGCGTTACCGATTCTGCTGTTCGTCGGGTGCTTTTTGAAGCAGGAGAAGAGATCGATGATCTTTTGACATTGTGCCGCGCCGATATCACTTCGAAAAATCCGCGTCTTGTTCATAAATATCAGGCAAATTACGATCTTGTTGCCGAGAAGATGACTGAAGTCGAGGCAAAAGATAAAATGAGGGCGTTTCAATCTCCGGTCAGAGGCGAGGAAATCATGGCGATATGCGAGTTGCCTCCATCTAAAACCGTTGGTATTTTGAAAACTGCGATCGAAGAAGCTATCATCGAAGGCGAAATTCCCAATGATTATGAGGCGGCGAAAAATTTTCTTCTTAACATTAAAGATAAAATAATTGCTGAGAATCCCTTATCTATCAGAGAAAAAGCACGATTAGAATGACAAATTATTCATCTCTTTGATAGGAATTTTTGCAATTCCTTTCTATCTCAGATTGTTAGCCTCCGTTCAAAATATACAGTAAAGTTAATCGTCATAGAAATCACCAGGAATTACAGTATTATTTCATCAGAATTGGCTTATTTTCCTGAAACGAAGACACTCATTCACCGTAATGTGCCCGTAATGAAAACGTTATCTCTTATCCTTTTTTTCGGAGTTGCCGCTACCGCATTCGGTCAGCAGCGTATGACCGGTACCAATGAAATCAGTTTAGACCAGGCTATCAGAATCGCACTTGATAGCAACTACACGACGCGAGATGCCGCGTATAATCTCGATGCCGCAAAATATGGCAGCACAAAGGCATCGGATAATTTGCTTCCGACTGCAGCCGCGACAGGAAGTTATGGATATTCGCATTCCATCACTCCGCAAACATATTTTGGGCAGCCAGTTGATCCGAATTCACATACGCTTCGCTATAATGTTGGCGCTGCCGTGAATATCTATAATGGCGGGTTCGATGCAGCGAATATCCGCTCTGCCGATTATAATCTCGACGCCGCGAAATATAATCTGAAATGGGTTCGCCAGCAAGTTGCCTACAGCGTTGTCTCGGCATATATCACCGCACTTCGCACAAAGGAGCTTGTTGCTACCAATGAAAAAACACTGGCAGAGTATCAGTCACAACTTGACCGGGTTAATGGACTCTATTTTGCCGGTTCCGTGCCCGTGATACAGGTCTATCAGCAACAATCAATCGTCTCGCAGCAGCAAGTTCAGGTGATCCAGGCGCGGAATAATTTTTTGAACGCGAAAGCTGACTTGCTTTTTCTTCTGAAAATCGCGCCGGATTCTTATAGAAATTATGATGTATCCTTAACCGGAATCGATACAACTCTGGGCGCTCTGAAGGCAAAAGAATCGGCAGTTCAACCGACAACTTCACTCATCAATTCATTGATAGATCAGCGCGAGGATTTCTTATCACTCCGTGCATCCATTTTATCTTCTGAGGCTGCCATTGATTTGACCAGGTCTGCTCTCTTGCCCAAGCTTGGAGCAACTGCAGGTTTGGGAGGATTAGGTTCGAATAGCAGCCTGCCGGGCGTTCAGATCATTCATGCACTCAATGCCGGATTGAGCCTGAGTATTCCGATCTACGATGCGGCGCAAAACAGGCTGCAGATCGATATTCAGGAAGTCCAGCTTGCAGAAAGCAAGGTGCAGTTAGAGCAATCCGAAGAGCAATTCCGCAGTGATGTTGCGAAGGGACAGAATAACGTACTTGCGGCAGAGGAAGCAGTCGCTGCGACCGTAACGGAACTGCAATCGGCGGAAGAAAGTTTGCGCGCGGCAGAAGAACGGCTTCGGGTCGGAGCCGGAATTCAACTCGATGTGATCGTTGCCGAAGCGCAGATACAGACTGCCCGCACTGACCGCGTGAATGCTGTCTATAATTATTTGCTTGCCGATAAACAGCTTGAGTATCTTTTAGACAGAACAAATTATTAATTTTCCTTTACCCTCGAAATCAGAATGGATAGTGTAACTTCAGCAACTGCCAAATCGCCGGTTACAACGAATGGCGCAACGACGAAAACCGTCGTCGATAAAATCAAGAAAAAGAAAAAGCGAAACCGGATCGTCTGGATTTCGCTTGCAGCGCTTCTGGTACTCATCATTGTTCTCGTTGTGATTAAAAGCGGCAAAGAGAAGCCTGTAACAGTGCAGACGGAAAAAGTTTCTACACGCACAATTACCGAAGTCGTACAGGCAACAGGAAAAATACAGCCGGAAACGTCCGCGAAAATATCGCCGGAAGTACCCGGAGAAATTATCAAACTTCCTTTTAAGGAAGGAGCAAACGTTAAAAAAGGCGATGTTCTTGCAGAGATAAAACCTACATTGATCCAAGCACAATATGATGCAGGGGTTTCTCAGGTACAGTCCGCAAAAGCAGCCGTTGAGCAAACAAAATCGCAAAAGCTTACTGCCGATCTCGGTTTGAAAAGAACAAAGCAATTGCATGAGAAGGCTCTTGCCTCCGATGCAGATCTTGAAACTGCGCAGCAGCAATTTGACGTGGCAGTGGCAAATTACAATGCCGCTACGTTTAATGTCCAATACGCTCAGAACAACTTGGCTCAGGCTGCAGAAAGTTTGCGAAGAACTTCCGTTCTCGCCCCGATGGATGGCTATATCACGCAGCTTATCTCACAGCTTGGCGAGAAAGTTGTCGGAACAAGCGCGTTTGCCGGAACGGAAATGATGACCGTCAGTGATCTCTCGGTGATGAATGCGATGGTTGATGTCGATGAAAATGACGTTGTCAATGTAAAGCTCGGAGATACGACACGTGTTTCCATTGATGCATTTCCGGACAGGACATTTATTGGCAATGTGATCGAAGTCGCCAATAGCGCAGAACTCAAAGGAACAGGAACGCAGGATCAATCGACGAATTTTCAAGTAAAGATCCGCCTTTCGGGTTTCCAGACAGGCGAACTTCGTCCCGGAATGAGTTGCACGGCGAAAATCGAAACGATTACGAAGCCCAACATAATGACTATTCCGATCATGGCTGTTACACGTCGTACAATGGAATCGAAGAAAACCTCTACGACAACAGAAGTAAGCGAAATAGGGAAAAAATCAGCAGCCGCAGATAAAGAAGATGAAGACCGTTCGCCGACGATCGTCTTTATCGTTGATGGAACACGCGCAAAGGCAGTGCAAGTCAAAACAGGAATTTCAGATAACTCCTATGTTGAGATCACTTCGGGTCTAAAAGGCGGCGAAGAAGTCGTCAAAGGAAATTATAGCGCTGTCTCGAAAGATCTGGATGATAAAAAGCTGATAAAGATCGATAACAATCTGGGAACAGGAGACGAGAAGAAAAAATAACATTTATGGATCAACATACACCACAGAATTCCGTCATCTATTTAGAAGATATTATCCGCGTCTATGATATGGGCACGGAACATGTCTATGCCTTGAACGGCGTGACGGTCGGCATTTCGAAGAATGAGTATGTTGCCATCATGGGTCCTTCGGGTTCGGGAAAATCCACGCTGATGAATCTTATCGGCTGCCTCGATACGCCGAGTTCGGGAAATTATTTTTTCAATGGAGCAAATGTTGCCGGTTTGGATGATAACGAACTTGCCGAGATTCGTAATAAGGAGATCGGTTTCGTTTTCCAGACCTTCAATCTTCTTCCGCGCAGCGATGCGCTGCATAATGTCGAGCTTCCTCTTATATATGCAGGAATAAAAAAAGAAGAGCGTCTCGAACGTGCCTATGAAGCTTTAGAAATGGTCGGACTTTCTGAACGTGCCACGCATAAACCGAACGAGCTTTCCGGCGGTCAGCGCCAGCGTGTTGCAATTGCCAGAGCGCTCGTAACGCGCCCGTCTATTTTGCTTGCCGATGAGCCGACCGGAAATCTTGATTCCAAAACAGGCGAAGACATCATGCGTTTTTTTGGCGAACTTCATGAGAAAGGAAATACGATCATTCTCGTAACACACGAAGAAGATATTGCCCACCACGCGCATCGCATCGTCCGTATCAGAGACGGAAAAGTTGAGCGTGATGAAAAGACAAGATAAGATAAGTCTCATTGCGAGGAGGGCTTTAGCCCGACGAAGCAATCCCCTAAATCGTGCCGATAAAATTCTCTTTAGACCGAAGGAGATTGCTTCGTCGTCCCTACGGGACTTCCTCGCAATGACACACTTGAATGACAATCAATAATAATTGAAACTTATCACCGATACCCGCGAAGGACTTTCGATCGCCATGACTGCCGTCAGAGCGAATCCTCTGCGCTCGGCACTCACGATGCTCGGCATCATCATTGGCATTTTTACTGTCACGCTGATGGGCGCATTCCTCAACGGTATGGACGAGCTATTCCGCAAGACTTCAAGCAGTATGCTGACGGATGTCTATTATGTCGATAAATGGAGTTGGGGAGGCGGCGATTGGCGTCTCATGCGCAACCGTCCGGATATGAAGGAAGAATACCTCAATCAGCTCAAAAGTAAGATGACGACGGCTTCTGCATTTAGTATGTCCGTCGGAAAATGGGGACAACAAGCGAAATTCAAGAACCGAAGCGTCGAGTTTATGAATGTATCCGGAGTTGACGAGGGATATGTCCTGACGCAGTCGATGGAAATTCAGTACGGCAGATTTTTTACGACGTCTGAACTTTCCAGCGCCCGTCCTGTCTGTGTCATCGGTTATGAAGTGGCGGATAAACTCTTTCCGAATTCTTCGCCTCTCGGCGAAGTTATCCGCGTCGGTGGATATCCATTGGAAATAATCGGCGTTGCTAAGCGTATTGGCGGACTCTTCTCTGTATTTACCATGGATAACACTGTTGTCATGCCATTCCGTACGTTACAGAGTGCGTACGGGGAAAAGCATCAGAGCGTTACAATCGCGGTCCGTGCAAAATCCATCGAGCATAAACTCGATACAAAAGATGAGATCGAGTTTTATATGCGCCAGATCCGGCATTTAAAGCCAAGCGATCAATTAAATTTCGGTATTAATAATCAGGATATTTTTAACCAGCAGATCGATTCCATTACCGGATTACTTTCCATCGTCGGATTTATGATAACTGGATTGTCGCTTCTTGTCGGCGGTATTGGTATTATGAATATTATGTATGTCAGTGTCAAAGAGCGGACAAGAGAAATTGGCATTCGCAAAGCAGTCGGGGCAACTCGTCGTTCGCTCGTTTTTCAATTTTTGTATGAAGCAACAACACTTTCGATCGCTGCCGGGTGTATTGCGATCGCATTGGCATATCCGGTTACCGTACTTGTAAATAATATCCTTCTTGCCGATTCCGATTTGCAGATCGGATTTCCGCTTGAATATGCCGGTGTTGGTTTAGGGCTTGCCATTGCGACAGGAATAATTTTCGGGCTTGCTCCGGCACTAAAAGCATCGAGGCTCGATCCGGTTGACGCATTACGATATGAATAATGTCACTAACGACTGAAAATGTAAAGATGGCTCTGTCGTCGCTTCGCACGAATAAACTTCGTGCGTTTTTGACGATGCTCTCTATTGTCGTCGGTGTGTTCTCGATCATTGGCGCAATGACTGCGCTTGGAATCCTTACTAGTGGTATTAGCAATTCCCTCTCGCAGCTTGGAAGCGAAACATTTACGGTAAAGAAAATGCCGACCATCCAAGTCGGTGGCGCTGCATGGATGAAGTACATGCACCGGAAAACAATTACGTACGATCAGATAAAATTTGTCCGTTCATTTACAAAACTCCCTGTTGCAGTAAGTGCGGAGAATACGACTGCTCCCCTAACGGTTGCATACAGGGATCAAAAAAGCGATCCACAATTTAATCTTACCGGCAGTGATGATTATTTTGCCGTTAATCATAACTATACTATTTCCGAAGGAAGAATGCTCTCCCGCGAAGATGTTGAATATGCGCGTGATGTTTGTATTCTTACAGCCGATCTTATTAACCGAGTCTTCAAAAACGGTGAAAAACCATTAGGTAAAACAGTTCAGCTCAATAGCCGTCCGTACGAAGTGATCGGCGTGTTCGAAAAAAAAGGTGGCAGCAGCGGTGCCTCGCAAGATAATTTCGCACTGATTCCGATCACGAATATGATGAAGTATTTTATCGACAAAGATCTGAATTCTTTGACGATGACTGTGCGAGCATCCTCGGAAGAAACAATAAACCCGACGATCGATGAAGTGATCGGCGCATTCCGTGCCGCCCGCTCGGTAAAGCCCGGAGCCGATAATGATTTTGAAGTCGAGGATAACTCCAGTCTGAATTTACAATTCGAAAGTTTTTCCGATTATATTGTATATGCCGGAGCTGGTATCAGCGCAATTGCCTTACTCGCCGCTTCTATCGGCATCATGAATATTATGCTCGTCTCCGTAACCGAACGGACTAAAGAGATCGGCATTCGCAAAGCACTCGGTGCAACAAGAGCAAGTATCACTGCTCAATTCCTTACGGAATCAGTCGTGCTTTGCCTGATCGGTGGAATAATCGGAATAATATTGGGAATCGCATTAGGAAATATCGTTGCAGTCTTCATGCATACGGCAGTTTATATCCCTTATCTTTGGGTCATGATAGGTTTGCTTGTCTGCACGTTTGTAGGAGTTGTGTTTGGACTCTATCCTGCATTAAAAGCCGCTAAAATGGACCCCATCGATGCGCTGAGGTTCGAATAATTATCTGCTTTCTTCCATCTCCTCAACTACAACTGACTCCAATTGTAATAATACTTCGCGGACTTTTTTCCGGCTCTCTTCTCGCATCGGAACGAGAGGTAATCGGTAATTTTCGCCGATTATTCCCATCATTGCAAGCGCGGATTTCACCGGACCGGGATTCGATTCGACAAACATGATCTTCATGAGGTCGAGAAGTTCATAATGAATTGCTTTTGCTTCTTCGAATCTTCCTTCAAGTGCGAATCGTACCATGCGGGAGAATTCATTCGGAACGACATTGGCAGTTACGCTGATAACGCCTGCTGCGCCAAGAGCCATTAGCGGAAGTGTAAGGTTATCTTCGCCCGATAAAAGCCAGAAACCATGCGGAGCATTATTCAGAATTTCCATGCACTGCGCAAGATCGGCGCTTGCCTCTTTGATTGCAACGACGTTCGGAATTTCTGCGCAACGCAGCGTCGTCTCGGCATTCATATTCAGTCCCGTTCTACCCGGCACGTTATACATGACGACTGGCATTCCGATATCGGCAACAGCTTTGAAGTGCTCGAAAAGTCCGTTCGGAGTTGGCTTATTATAATAGGGCGTCACGACAAGTGCGGCATCAGCTCCGAGATCGTAGGCTTCTTTTGTCAGTTCAACGCTTGACCGTGTATCGTTCGAGCCTGTTCCGGCGACGATAACGGCTCTTCCATTTACATATTCGATGACAAAACGGAAAAATTTCGTGCGTTCGTAATTTGTAACAGTCGGATTCTCGCCTGTCGAACCAAGCGGTACTAGCATTTCCACACCGCTAGCAAGCTGGTAATCGAGCAATCTCCGCGTTGCCTCATAATCAATTTCTCCGTGTGCGGTGAATGGCGTTACAATTGCTGTACCTGTTCCGCGAATTTTTTTTGTATTCATAAGTTTTAATTGTTTATAGTGGGGCCGACTTCCGTCGGCCCGCTTCGACTAAAGTCGAAGCCACTGGCTTTCCATCATCCTCCGAGTATTTCGGAGATATGTTCTTCGAATCTGTAAAATCCTTTTTTACCTGCGATCCATTCTGCCGCACGAACGGCGCCGAGCGCAAATCCTCTTCGGGATTTTGCCCGGTGAGTTAGTTCAATAGTATCTTCTTCCGAATCGAAACCCACAGTATGTGTTCCGGTGATCGCTCCGGCGCGGATCGAACTTATTAAAATCGACTCTGCTGAAATAGCTTCCCCTTGCTGTAACTCCGATATAGCTTTGGTCTTCGATGTGGATCCGGAAAGCACCGCTTCGGAAATCCGCAATGCTGTACCGCTCGGAAAATCCTTTTTCATGCGGTGATGCGCTTCGGTAATAAAGATGTCATAATCGGCGGCATCTATTAATTTCGATGCAGAAGCAACGATCTTCAAAAATAAATTTACGCCGATAGAATAATTCGAGCCGATAACGCATCCGATTCCTGCATCTTCGATCATCTTCTTTACTTTCGGAACTTCAGCATCCCAGCCTGTCGTCCCGATCACAGTTGGGATTTTTGCGCCTGCATATATTTTGACATTTGCGACGACTGTATCGGGTTGCGTAAAATCAATGATTGCATCGGGGGATTTTGCTTTCAAATCTTCCAGAGAAAGCGGCTTATCAATATCATAGATACCAACGATCTCATGTCGGCGCGATTTCGCGACAGATTCGATCTCATGTCCCATCTTGCCATATCCTGCGAGTGCTAATTTCATATTGAATACAAAAATACGACGGGAAAAGTCTGATGTCCGAAGTCCGAGCTCCGAAGTCATTATTGTGTGACATCGGACTTCGGACCTCAGACTTCGGACTTCGCCCTAATGACTCAATGCCCAGACGACAATATTCGTCCCGAACTTCAATGCTTCTTCGCGTTTTTCGGGGGGATCGTTATGCACATCGGGATCATCCCATCCATCTGAGGGATTTGATTCGTAGGTATAGTAAACACAGAGTCTGCCATTCAGAAAAAGACCAAAGCCTTGAGGCGGTTTTCCGTCATGCTCATGGGTTTTCGGTACGCCGTTGCAAGCAATACGAATATTCAGGTCAATCCCGATTACATATGGGTTGA
>Ga0206906_1140_pt1 | contig 11306 bp, 13 predicted proteins | sample Alteio_BWOrgHeat_79_FD_152935 | JGI IMG/M metagenome (GOLD analysis project Ga0206906, IMG submission 152935) | Enriched cells from forest soil in Barre Woods Harvard Forest LTER site, Petersham, Massachusetts, United States -... | ecosystem: Environmental > Terrestrial > Soil > Temperate forest >...
GTTCAACATCAGCTTGGTAATGAGGAAGATGTTGGGAGCCGGGAAGCCACGGGAGCTGGCGAACCGGATGGCAGAGCTCGTTTTAGGCGCGAGTAAGCGCCTCATCAACCTTTTCAGGTACAAGAACGCGGACAACTTCAACCTTCGCTCCGCCAACACTCCGCGCCATACAGGTCACTTCATTACCGTTCGATGGAACACAGACTGGGAAATGGCCCATTGCACCACAGGCAGTTAGCTGGTCTTTTGTCTACTAAAAGCGGGGGGAAGGCGAAGAGCCGCGGTAATGCTGACATATCGGCGCGAAAGGCAGTCGCGGCACCGTGTGGGATACCTGAGCACGAGTAAAGGAAATAAATCGACGAGTCGAAACCTCGATCGGCGTACACTCTTCGCCTCGCAATTGGGGCACCACCCATAATGGGTTCCCATCTGCAGTAATGATATCGGGTACGAGACAGGAACCCTAAGCCAGCGGCCCTCAATCACAAGATCAACAGCGTGCGGGGCATCTACAACCGGACGCAGTATGCAGCCAAGGTGCGAGATGCTTAAACCTGGGCCGATTGGCTCGATGGGATGATGACCTCTTAAAGGCCTGGAAATAGAGCACTAAGGCTATGCCTGGGCGGAATGATCCAAATACCGAGCGACATCCTTGTCGGACATGTTTGCGAAGACTAATAGCTCCGCGTCCGACGTCGCCCATTCAAACGTCGGTGGCGAGTATTCGTTGGAATACTTCTGCAGCCGTTCGATCGTTTCCCTCTTTTTTCCTTTGAACGGGGCTCATAGCCGGAAGCATAGCGTTTTCTCGAATCGAGAATACGCTTCGGTGGGCCTGCACACAGGTCGAGGCCAGTGAGGACACTACTGAGTCATTTATGTTGGTGCCCTTCTTTGAAGGGCAGATTCGCCAGCGCCCGCTTCCCGTAAACACTGGCGAATCAGGATGCGTTGCTCACGGGGATGATGGGAACGCATCCCAGACGTCAAACGTAATTGGCCTAATTACTTTGAACTTGCTCTTTCGCAAAGGTCTTGGAGATGTCATCTAAACGTCATTTAATGAAATTGTCGGATTCCGGTATCCTGCAGGGATATCCCAACTGCAGGAGACCGGCATGGCGGAGCCATGCTTCAATAAGAAGGACTCTGAACCGCCCGTCTGCGGCGTTCACAATGTGCTGCTCATAAAGAGTCAAAGTTCCGAAGACTCTGTTATCTCGAAGTTTGGAGACTTCGTTTTCTATGTGTGCCCAGTGAGCGGATACGTGGTCAGCGACACACCACCGCAGAAGGAGTCTTCAGGCTGAACGCGCGGATCGCACCCACGAGTAGTTACCTCGAAGAGCAGGACAGGGTGCAGAGGATGTGGACGTCGACGGCGGAAGAAAAAGAATGTAGAGTGTGCAATATTGACCATTCTTCGTACGACTTCGCCGGTACTCTTCTGTTCAATCAGGGAGATACTTTCAGGTTCAGATTACCTTCCCTTTCAAGTGTTCAAGCCACGCTCGACCTCCACCCGCGACCTGTCCCACCGACAATCTCCCGAACGGGCTCTCCGGAAGGGGAGCCCACCTAAATTGGCGCGCTTTGAACCACGAAATAAACAAAGAGCCAGAGGGCGGCGGCCCGAGGGATACGCCAAGCGCCGGTTGGATCGTTCCACTCAGCACTTCGCCCAAGTTTCAAATCGAGAATCACACCACCACCCATGCTCTTGCCATCAGGGGTACCTGGCGCACGCGGTATCGTTGCCTGTATGTGGCTCCTTCCCCGGAACATCCGCTCGCGCTTCTCCTCGAGGGCGCTGAGTGAGGATTTCATTCGAATGTTCTCAGGCGTGCTGATCGGGGTTCGCGGGAGGCGTTACTCAACGAACCCATAAGCGGCGGATGCCCAAGCTTGAAAAGCACGCTCCAAAAGGGCGGTCGAGATAATCGGGGACCTATCAGAAAACGGTCGTTTGTGAGGGAGCAGGGAGCCACTGGCGGTTGTTGCCTTCCCCTCTGCGTTCTTATCAGGAGTAAAGTTGCTCTGCAAAGAGAATCGAAGCGTTGAAAAGAATCGCTCTTTATCTTGTAGTCCTTTCAAATCGGCCGAAACGCAGAGCCAGCGTTGGCAGTACCAGCAGGTTGAGTGCAGTGGAAGTGATGAGACCACCAAGGATCACGACGGCCAGCGGACCTTCGATCTCCTGCCCGGGAGCGTTGCTTCGAAGTGCCAGCGGGAGCAGACCGAGGGCCGTGACCAGTGCCGTCATCAAAATTGGAATCAGTCTTTCCGATGCGCCGTCGATGGCCGTGCGGTTGCCCCACTCCCTGCCTTCGACCGCAACCAAGTGCTCGTAGTGCGAGATGAGCATGATGGAATTACGTACGGTGATGCCGAAGAGCGTGACGAATCCAACCATCGCGCCCAGCGAGAGCTTGCCACCGCCTGCGAATACCGCCAGAACGCCGCCGACCAGAGCAAAAGGAACATTCGCGAGCACTAGCAGCAGGTTGCGGGCGTTCATCAGCACAACCGAGAGCAGCAGAACGATGCCCAGGCCCGCGAGAAGCGAATGTGCTAATAGGTCGCGGCGCGATTGCGCCACGGCCTCCGCTGTACCGCTGAACTGAACATAGTCGCCGGGCGCGAGCTTCACTTTAGCTGCGATCTGCTGTTGCGCATTGCGTACGAAGGCGCCCGTATCGCTGCCGGCTACGTTCAGGGTGACGGTCTGCACACGCCGCGCCCCGTCGTGCAGTACGGAATATCGACCAGAAGTTTGGTAGACCTGCGCAAGCTGGCCGAGAGGCACGTAGATGCCTTCCGGATTGCGGAGAGGCAGTTGGGAGACTGCATCCACGCGGCTGCGCAGCGCAGGAGGCAGAATGACGTCGACGCCAAAGACATGGTTCCCCTCGTAGACGTCTCCGACCTGCTCGCCTTCATATGCCGTATGGACCTCCTGCAACACGCTGACCGGATCAAAGCCCCAGTGCTGAAGTTCGGGAGTGCGCAGTGCGACCGCGATTTCCGGGGTACCCGGCGGAGATTGCATCTGGACATCCCTCGCTCCCGGAACGGCGTTCAACACGCGCGTCACCTGCTGAGCCTCGTGATCCAACTGGTCGAGGTCGGTTCCATAGATGTTGGTTACCACTGAGGCGGTGTAGCCGGAGAGCGTCTCTTCGATGCGTTCCGTGAGGAAGGTCTCCATGGAGAACGAGAGGCCAGAGAGCTGGGCCAGAGTTTTGCGGATCTCCGCCTGTGCGTCTTCTTCCGCATCGCCGCTCATGGGTTTCAGGTCGATCTCAATCTCGCTGTAGTGCGGTCCCCATGTGTCGTCTGCCAGCTCGGCACGGCCTACACGCTGGCCAACGGAACGCACGAAGGGCAACCTCTCGAGAGACGCGGTTACCTCGCCCCCCCGCCGCAAAGACTCGCCGAGGGAAGTTCCCGGAACTGAAATCATGTGCACGATGTAGTGGCCTTCGTGTAACTCGGGAAGAAAGCTGGTGCTGAAGAACGTCAACGCCGCGATGCCACAGGTGGTGGCCACGACAGCGGAGCCAACGACGAGACCCGGATTGCGTCCGATCTGTTCCAGGGCAGAGATGTATCGTGCCCGTAGCCAGTGAACGAGTGGGGGCTCCTCGGCGCGCAGCCTGCGATGCGTCAGGAGAATCATCGAAAGAGCCGGCGTGACCGTGAGTGCGACGACGAGCGACGCCAGGATGGACAAAATATAGGCGATGCCGAGCGGTGCGAAAATTCTGCCTGCAAGACCGGAGAGCGTCAGAATCGGTATAAAGATCAACGCCACGGCAAAGGTGGCATAGACTACTGCGCTGCGGACCTCGAGCGAGGCACTTAGGACCAAGTCGAGGACCGGCCGAGGGTTTTCGCTGGCGGCGTTTAGACGCAGACGCCGCAGGATGTTCTCCACGTCGATGACGGCATCATCGACAACCTCGCCGATTGCGATGGCGAGACCGCCGAGCGTCATGGTATTGAGCGCAAAGCCCATCTTGTCCATGATGGTGATGGCAGCGAGCAGAGAGAGAGGAATGGCAGTGCAGGAGATGGCCGCGGTGCGCAGATCGAAGAGGAAGAGGAAAAGAACCACAATGACGAGCGCAGCGCCGACCAGAAGAGAATTTCGTATATTTCGAATCGATGTGTTGATGAAGTTGACTGGCCGGAAGAGGTCGGGCTGCATTGCGATGCCCTCGTGCTGAAGAGCGGGATTCAGTTCTTGGAGTGCCTGTTCGACTTTCCGGGTGACTTCAATAATGTTCGCGCCGTATTGAGCATTGATATTGAGAATGACGCCCTGCTTGCCCTCGACCAACGCTGCGCCGAAGGGGGGAGCCGCGCCCTCGCGCACATCGGCCACCTGGCCGAGCGTAACGTTGGCGCCGTTCTGGCGCACGAGCACCGTCGCTGCGATCTGCTCCGCAGTGACCGGCTGGCCCTCTGGGCGAAGGATCAGCCGCTGATTTCCCCCTTCGACGAATCCGGCTCCCAGAATCGCGGTTGCTTTTTGCGCAGCGGCGACAACATCATCAAGCGAGAGGCTGTACTGCACCAGCTTCTCGGGACGAAACTGCACCTGAAGTTGCTTCACCTCGCCGCCAAAAATGGAGACGCTCGCCACGCCTGGAACGGCGAGCAGACGCGGTTGCAAGGTCCAATCCGCCACGGTGCGCAGCTCCATGAGCGATTTCCGGTCTGATGTCAGCCCGATCACCAGTACCTCTCCGGTTGTCGATTTGAGCGGCACCATAATTGGCGGATGGACCCCTTGCGGCAACTGGCCGGATACGGTGGAAAGTCTTTCGGTGACGAGCTGGCGGTCCCGGTAGATGTCACTGTCGTTGCGAAAGACCACCGTAATGACGGACAGCCCCTGGATGGAACTGGAGCGCAGCGACTCGATGCCGGTGACGCCGTTGACCGCGTTCTCCACGGGCTGCGTTACCAGCAGCTCTACCTGTTCCGGAGAAAGTCCCGGCGATTCGGTCTGGATGGTGATGAACGGCGGAGCAAACTCCGGAAAGACGCTGAAGGTGGCCTGGCTGAGCGAGTAGATTCCGTAGCCCAAAAATGCAAGCGCAAGCGCGAGGACAACACCGCGGAAACGAAGCGATAAACGAACGATGGCATTCAGCATGAGAGAGTTTTCCCTTCGCTCCGGTTAGTCCTGGTCGCCCTGAAGCTGGGATCGGAGCTCCTCAGAGAGCAGCGTCTGCGCGCCCTCCGTGACCACTCGGGCACCCATCGCGATTCCTTCACTTACAAACCATCCCGCGGACACAGGATTTGAAGTGGAGACTTCTTCTCGCGCGAACTTGCCCGGCTGCTCCTCGACATAACACCAAGCGTGCCCTAGCCACCACACCACCGCGCTGTAAGGCACAATGACCCCGCTGTGCAGTGGTCCGGATGGCAGAAAGACGGTAAGGCTGATTCCCGGTACCAGGCTCGGATGTGCGGAGACGCTGTAGAGGAAGCTCGGCGCCTGCAAACGCGGATCAAGCTGAGGGAGCGCAGAGATCAGATGCGCATCGACGTGCGCGCCATCGGGCAATTGCACCATTGCATTGGGGGAAGCCGTTGAGCCACTGGCGCTCGTTGCCGTCACCTGAAGCAAATACGCGCGCTGCGCCAGTAATGCGTCCAGCTGCGGCGAGCCTTGTTCCAGCCAGCTTGCGACGATCGCTCCCCAATGGAGTTGCAGCGAGCTCGTGAGCACGGCCAGCGATTGCTCCGCATTCTCGAAGACGGCCGCGTCGCCCTCCGATGCGGCGTGCGCCGTCTCCACGGCCTTCTCTGAGACGTTCTGTCCGCCCTGGTTCAATTGCAGCAGGCGCGAATACTCCGCCTGCGACGCCTGGGCGGCAGCGCGAGCTTTGGCAATGTCCATCACTGCGGTGTTGTAGCTCGTCTTGAGATCGAGGAGCGGCTGCAACTGCAAGATCAGGCCACTCGCTTGCGTCTCCACTCTGCGCCTCCCTCCGGCGAGCGTTGCCACTAAAATACCGTTGGTGAGCTGTGTCTGTTCATCGAACGTAAGAACTGTCTTACCGCCCTCTGCCATCACGCGTGGCGGCGCTTGCACCGGGGCTTCGCGTTTAGCCTCGGAAGTCTGTTCCTTGCGCCCGGCGAGGAAGCCCCAGATCAGCCCGCCGGCGATGCCGAGAGCAACCGCAGAAATAACGATGATGCGCAGAACTGGTTTCATCGAATGGTTCCTCCTATTGCCGTGGTACTTTGTTCGGCAGCGTGGGCGCCGTTCCGGGATCGATGGGCCTCTGCAATGCGTCTTCCAGCGATCCAAGTGCGAGTTGTGCTTGATGTAAGGCATCGAGGCGCGCGCGTTCGGCGACGGCAGCCTGAATGTCCGCTGAAACCGCGTATAGCTGATCCGCCTCTCCAGACTTGAGCCATTGGTGAGCAGTCCGGCTCTGCTGCTCCGCTTGCGCTGTCAAGCGACGTGCCTCCTCAAGCACTGCGTACGCGGCATCGTATTGCGCCAGCGCCTTGTCGGTCTGGGCTATGACGGTACTTTGCGTCGACAGCAGTTGCGCGCCCGCAGCTTTGCGCTGGGCTTCCGCTTCGGCGATGGGACCTTCATTGCGATTCCGGAGCGGCAACACCGTTCCTAACTGGAGCGACATGAGGTGGGCGCCCTCTTCGAAGGCGTACCCAGGACCGAGATCGATGTCGGGGTATTGCCGCGCTGCTTCAAGCTGCAGCCTCGATTGCGCCGCTTCGTATTGCAAGAGCGCGCTCTGGACGTCCAGCCGGTTCTCGACTGCGGCAGCGCGAATGTTCGGCGCGGGAAGCGCATCCGGCGCCGGCGGCTGCTCCGCTCCCGCCCAGTTAACCGTCTTGCCGGTGAGACCGCTGTCTGGAATCCCCACGGCCGCTGCCAGCGCGGCATGCGCCATCCCCGCCTGCCCCTCGGCTGCTCGGAGGGACTGGCGCAGATTGGTCAGGTCGATGCGCGCCGTGGTCACCTCCGGCAGAGGGACTTCGCCGGCGCGGAAGCGAACGTCAAGCAAATCGACGTACTTGCTCTGCTGGGATTCTTGACTGCGCAGAGCTGCTGCTGTCTTTCCGGCAAACAGCAGGTCTATGAGTGCTGCGCGAAGCCGGCTGCGCACCGCCCATGCCGCCTCCGCTATCTGGAGTCGGCTTGCCGCGCTCAAGTGCCGCGCCTCGGCAATGCGATAGCCGCGCTTTCCCGCGGTCTCGATCGGCAGCGAAAAATTGAAACCTAGCAGATAGGGACTCTCGGCCGCCGTTTCATAGCCTGCGCTTGCGCCTACCGAGGGGTTAGGCTTCATCGCCGCGCTCGTGATCGCGGCATCGGCAACGGCCGCGTTCGCGCGTGCGACATCCATATCGGCGTTGAAGTAGTAGGCGGCGAGTGTGAGCGCGTTCAGGTCCCACTCCGCCATCTGGCAGGCATGCGAATCGAAGCCCGCCGCCTGGCTCATCCACGCACGCAGGCCGGGATCATCCAGGCTGCGTGTCTCAAGACTCTGAGCCAGCGCGGGCGGCGAGATTGGCGCCGCATGGTACCTGTATGGAGCGCAGCCGCAGGCCAGCGCCAAAAACGGCAGTACAAGTAGAACAGGATATTTCACAAGAACTCCCGCAAATCGTAGTTCGAGGAAAGGCGCGCAGAACTACGCACGCGTACACGAACGCGAGCCACGAAGACAAGGGAGTTCTAGATGCGAAGGGAGGTGAGACTCAAAGGAGGTGAGAAGAACAACTGCAGATAATCGGCTTCATAAGAGCGTGTTTGGGCAGCGCGCACCATCGCGGGTAAGCGCCGCATGACAAGCAAGACGACGAGCCTGACCAACTGGACGATCAGTAAAGTTGAAAGGAGGCACAGTCCGATGCAAATGCCAATCACAATCAGCATGAATTCGGTGTCATTTCCAAAATCGGAAATGCTGTCCCACCTATCGAAAACCTCGCACAATTGCGGGGCGAACATCAGGAAGATGGCCGCAATCGAGACGAGAATCAGGAACCGGCGACGCATTCGTCAATCGTAACAGACAAACCGTTAGACACCCTGATCGGCCCGCGAATATCGCGAATCCACTTGACCCTGTTGCTAACTACAGGGTCTAGACTTGAGTCATGGAAGGACTGACGAGAGGTCAGCTACGCTGGCCTGGCCTTTCTCGGGGCATCGCTTTGGCTCGGTCCATGGAATGTAATGCGACGGCGGCCCAATCCTATCAGCTTCGACCTTCGCAGGGATGTGGGCATCTGGACGGGCATTCTGGCAATCGTGCATACGGCAATCGGCTTGACCGTCCATCTTCGTGGACGGATGTGGATGTATTTTTTCAAGACGCTCCACCCAGTTCATCTGCAAATTACGCAATTCGGTTTCGCCAATTTTACTGGACTCGCGGCTGCGCTACTCTTCCTGATGCTCTTAGCCATATCTAACGACCTTTCTCTGCTTGCCTTGAAAACGAACCGCTTGAAGTCTCTCCAGAGATGGACGTACGCGGCTTTCGTGCTACAGCGGCCCATGGCATTGCTTATCAATTGATAGAGAAACGTCGGGTTCCTTGGGTTCTTGTCTTTGCATTGACCACGGGAGCGGTTGCTGCGGCTCAAATCCTGGGCTTTGTCCAGATTCAACGGGGAATGAGGTCCCGTCAGAGAGATTAGCGGATCTATTTCGTGATAGCACGTTTGTGACCGAGGTCACGGAGTCCGCGTGATGGAGGGCCGATGATTGGCAGTGCGCCAATGAAAAAGATCACCCAAGTCGTTGCTGTGATGGCTGCTCTGCTTCTCGCCGGCCTATCGGTGTTGGCAGAGGCCACGTGCTTCCAGTGGCTTCATTTGGATAGTGATCATGCCCCAGCGTGCTGCTTAACGGCTGACGGAAGAATGGGGCATAAGCTCCGTACGGACTGCCATGAGTCCATGCGCTCGGAATCAGTCGCATCGGAATGCAACCAAAGTGGTTGCCAAATGGCAACCGTCAAGATCGTCGCACAAGTGTCGACGGCCAAATCTAAGACTGATGGGGCCGCATCGTCAGCCCAGCCCGTTTCGCCTGCCTCGGGTTTGATGGCGCTCCTTCAAGAGCGCTTCCCCTCCGGGCCCAGCCAAGTACCTGCTCCTCCGAGTCTTCAGAATCTAAAAATCTCCTTGCACCGCAGCAATCCAAACAGCCGCCCTGGTCGCATATGACCTTGAGGCACGCATTGCCACGAACCCAGGAGATCAACAAGGAGACTCCCATGAAGCCACAATCACGATTCTTTCTCTAGCGCTAGCCCTCACCGTCACCGCCTTTGCACAGGCGCACCGCAAACCAAGCCGGAGCATTTGAGCAAGCAACGGCTCAATACGCTGATTGCCGACGCCAAGACTCCCGCGGCGCATCGGCGCATCGCTCAGTTCTACGAGGCAAAAGCCGAGGATTACCGAGCCCAGTCAGTGGAACACGAAGTCATGGTTGCGGCGTACCAGGCGAATTCGATCCTATCCAACGAAAAAAATAGGGCAAGCACCGTCGGCCATTGCGAATACTTCGTGAAGACGTTTAAGGAAATGGCTGTCAAGTCGCAGGAACTTGCAACACTGCACGAACAGATGGCCAAGGATGCAGAACAGAAGTAAGGCAAGGTGGGAGGGCTCTGCTCGCTTTGTCGTTTGACCGGACCTGGAGCCCAAAATTATCCGGGGCCGGTAACTATTTCACCGTCGAGATCGCCGCCGGAACAGAGCGATAAGCCGAGTAAGGGTTTTCGTCTGTTTCGAGGAGATGAACGGATGTTTGTCCTCTTGGTCGAAGATTCTCCGAATGATCTCTTGCTCGCTGTGAAAACCGCCCGTTCGGCGGGGTTTACAGAGATCGATGCCCGATCCTCACTTGAATCGGCCCAATCATGGCTTGAGAAAACGCTCCAAGGTACATTGCCACTTCCTATCGCGATTGTCGTCGATCTCGATCTGGGTCTCGACAGTGGTTTTGAACTTCTGCGATTCAGGCACGCAACTCCAGCGATGTCCAATGTGCAGATTATTGTCTGGACCCAACTCGGAGACGAGAATCGTCAGATTTGCGAACTTTTCGGTGTGGAGTTCTATATCCCGAAGTGGAAAGGAGCCAAAGCACTTCAAGAGGCCTTGCAAGAGGTGAACCTAACAGGCCGTGATTCGTCGCCACGGGGAGGCACTGGGGGTCTCCGGGCAGTCTTGGGCGATTCATAACGTGCGCCGATCGTTCCATCGTTTGTAGCGATTGTCGATCCCGGGACCTACGCCGTGCGACCTGGCGAATGACGGACTTCCGGAAGTTGTTTTCGCTGCGGTATCCGGTTCGCTGTCGCACCTGTCAAAAGCGCCAACACGCCAGCATTTTTAAGGCCTTTCGCCTCGATGCTCCCTGGGGCGGACGCCGATGATCGCTGGGAGCCCCGTTGCGATGCCTCTAATCGAGTTCGTGCAGGGGAATATTCGCTGTGGCTTCTTGGAGGGCCTGAAAGTCCGCGGGGTCCAGCGCCCACATCAGACCTGGCAGCTCGGAAGCCTCTATCTTTTCTAAGCCAACCGGCAGGGCTTCAATGATGGCGAGGTCGCCTTCGTAGTCGGCAAGACGCTTCAGGATGGCGTGCTTGACGCGAACGAAATTAGCACCCTCGCGGACGGTGCCAGCAGTGTGCTCGAGGGTCATAAAAGCCATGCGCAGAGATGCGATCTTGCGAAGAGAAGGTTCGGAAATCATCAGGGAAGTCGTGTAATTGCGAGCTTACAACTGATTCGATCTTCACTGAAGATGAACTTTTGTTCATTATTAATCTGCACTTTTACAGGATAGTCTTAATAAACTAAGACATCGGGCTCTAAATAGACCGACTAAGGATTTCGTCTGTTTCAAGGAGGATGAACGGTGTTTGTCCTCGTGGTCGATGATTCTCCGGATGATCTCTTGCTCGCTGTGAAAACCGCCCGTTCGGCGGGGTTTACAGAGATTGATGCCCGATCCTCACTTGAATCGGCCCAATCATGGCTTGAGAAAAGGCTCCAAGGTACATTGCCACTTCCTATCGCGATTGTCGTCGATCTCGATCTGGGTCTCGACAGTGGTTTTGAACTTCTGCGATTCAGGCACGCAACTCCAGCGATGTCCAATGTGCAGATTATTGTCTGGACCCAACTCGGAGACGAGAATCGTCAGATTTGCGAACTTTTCGGTGTGGAGTTCTATATCCCGAAGTGGAAAGGAGCCAAAGCACTTCAAGAGGCCTTGC
>Ga0206906_1167_pt1 | contig 11233 bp, 9 predicted proteins | sample Alteio_BWOrgHeat_79_FD_152935 | JGI IMG/M metagenome (GOLD analysis project Ga0206906, IMG submission 152935) | Enriched cells from forest soil in Barre Woods Harvard Forest LTER site, Petersham, Massachusetts, United States -... | ecosystem: Environmental > Terrestrial > Soil > Temperate forest > O...
GCGAACGCCCAGGTGTGGCCGATCACGCGCGATGATTTCGGCTTATCCCGGAACAATCTCATGGAAGTTGGTTCGTCTATGCCGGGACCGGATGTGAAATCGAACTGAAGTGAAAGCGGAACTGATTGCCGCGGCACTGTGAAGAGGATCGCCAGTGTGCGGTCTGGAATTGCGGTCGCGGGAGGATTGTGGACGATGCGTACATGACTCCAAGGTCATGTACGAGTGGGCGGTGACTGGACCGCAATCGCCAACTGCATCCGTGGCGGGCCTCGTCTGGCATTTTTCCCAAGGATTTGCTGACTGCTTGCATCTTTGGCAATGCGTCGATTCATTTAATCGCAAGAAGGAGTATGGTGGAATCCCGGTGGCAGTGTGGCCCGTTTCCCCGAGCCACTCCGCCCAAAACCATGTAGACCCCGCTAATTGGTTAACACTTGAAAATCTTCGAAGTGATCGGCCAGCTAAACCGGGACTTCCGCTACGGCTTGCGCCAGTTGCGCATGTCGCCGGGCTTCACGGCAACGGCGGTGATCGCGCTAGCCCTCGGCGTGGGCGCTAATACCGCGGCCTTTACTCTCCTGTACGGCATGTTGTTCAAATCGCTTCCTGTTGTCGACCCCGCACAGCTTTATCCCATAGGTGACACTCACCATTGTTGCATGGCGGGAGGTTTCGGTTTCGACGATTCTGATGGCGACTTTGATATGTTTTCGTCGGATCTTTATCTGCACCTGAAGAAGTCCGCGCCCGAGTTCGAGCAGCTTGCGGCCGTCAACGCGGACCAGCGCACCTTCAGCATCAGGAAGAGCCATGCGGCAGCCCAGGCCGTGTGCGGAGAATATGTTTCCGGCAATTTCTTCGCCACCCTTGGAGTAGCTCGCCATCTCGGCAGGGTCTTCTCTGACAGCGACGATCTGGACACGTCTGTGCCGGTGGTTGTGCTCAGCTATAACGCGTGGAAATCGCTGTTTGCCGGTGATCCGTCGGTTGTCGGGTCAAAAGTTCTAATTCAGACACATCCGTTTACCGTGATCGGGGTAGCGGCGCGCGGATTTTTTGGCGAACGAGTTACAGATAATGCGCGCCCGCTTTTTGGATACCCCTCGCGACCGAGCCTCTGATTGCAGGATCAGACTCGGTCCTGCGCCAAGCAGACGCGCATTGGCTGTACGCCATCGGCCGACTGCACAAAGGGACGCGCGTCGATCTGTTGCAGGCCCGGCTGTCCTCAACGCTGCAGCAGTGGCTGACTGCCCTCCCCACACATGCAAATGCGGAAGATAAAGCCAAAATTCCAATGCAGCATGTGGTGATTATCCCCGCCAGAAGTGGGATTCGGCAGGTGGCGGCCCCTTATAGCACCGGCCTTCGAACATTGATGCTTCTGTCCACAGTTGTCCTTCTCATCTGCTGCGCCAATATCGCGAATCTGCTCCTCGCGCGGGGAATCGCAAGGCGCGCCGAGGTTTCCATCCGTGTGGCTCTCGGAGCCCCCCGTGTGCGCATCATCCGCCAGATGCTCGCCGAAAGTTTGCTGCTCAGTTGCATCGGGGGACTCGTTGGCCTCGGCCTTGCTTACGTAAGCTCCTGGATGATCCTCGCGCTCGCATTCCCCGACTCGAAGGATCTGCCCATCCACGCCAGTCCGTCTCTGACCGTGTTGGGGTTTGCCTTTCTGGTCTCACTCCTCTCCGCCATCCTCTTCGGAATCGCGCCGGCGCGTCTATCACTCCGCATTCAGCCGGCAGAGGTGCTGCGGGGCCTCAATCATTCGACGCGCGACCTCTCTTTACTGCCCCAGTGGATACTCGTCGTCTTTCAGGCGGCGCTGTCAGTGGTCCTGCTCGTCGGAGCAACGCTGACGGCCAGGTCGCTTTACAACCTCGGGCACCAGGATCTGGTGATGGCCACCGCCAATCGCTACGTGCTCCATCTCGACGTGGAGGGCGCCGGATACACACCCGGCCGGCGGGCAGCGCTTTACAGCCAGATTCAAGCCCGTTTTGGGGCGCTCGGTGGAGTCACCGGCGTGGGACTTGCTGGTTACAGCTTTCTTGAAGGCTGGAACTGGTGGGATTGCATCGTCCAGGAAGGACATACGCCCCCTCATGACCGGGACAAATGCTATACCACAGCGGACGTGGTGAGCCCTGGCTATCTGGAAATCATGGGCGTGCCCATGGTGCAGGGGCGGGAATTCACGGAGCGGGATACAGCCACCTCGACGCCTGTTGCGATCGTCAATGAGACCTTTGCCAAGCTCTACTATCCCAATGAGAATGCGATTGGAAAGCGCTTCAGATTCCTCGAAACTTCGACCAACGTGGAGATTGTGGGTGTCTTCAAGGACTTCAAAACCCAACGCCCCCAGTCTCAGGTGAAGCCTGTGAACTTGCGTCCACTCACGCAGCTGAAGCGAGGGGGAAGCGGAGCGGATACGATCAACTCGATCGTGATTCGCTTCAAAAGCGAACCCGAGGATGCCGATTCGCTTCTTCGCCGTACCTTGGCTCAGGTCGATCCAAACCTCACAGTCAACGATTTGCGCACCATGGATTCACAAATCGCGGGAATCCTGGGCCGGGAAAGGCTCATCGCCCGGCTTGCCAGTGTTTTCGGCATACTGGCCTTGATTTTGGCGTCGGTCGGTCTCTATGGCGTTACCTCCTACGTCGTGGTGCAACGCACCGGCGAGATTGGCATCCGCATGGCGCTTGGCTCTACACGCCTTGGGGTGATTCTGCTGGTCCTCCGCCGCGTGATTCTGCAAATCGGCATGGGTCTCGCACTGGGAGTTCCCTGCGCTCTGCTGACCGGCTACTTTATGAGGACCCAGCTCTATGAAGTGCGCTGGTATGACCCGGTGGGCCTCATCGGAGCAACCGCACTGCTCACCATTTGCGCGCTCGCCGCAGGGTTTATTCCGGCTCGTCGGGCAGCGTCGATTGAGCCGATGAAAGCGCTTCGAGCCGAATAGAGTGTCAGAGAGACAGCGGATCAAAGGCGGTCGCTGGCGGACTCAGCGGTGTTCCGCCGGATGTTCTGCGCGAGTTGTGGACGATGCGTACATGACCCCAAGGTCATGTCCGGAATGGCGGTGAGTCGACCGGAACGAATGCCCTGGAGTAGCGTGATCAAACCTAGTTAGCTTGAATATCTTAAAACGACTGGCAAAACTAACAGTTGTGTTAAATGGGCAACACCTCCACCCTGGGAATCGCAGTACCTGAATCCCCGATCCCAAGTCTCCACTGGGTTCAGATATCTTGGTTTCTTCGCATCTGGTGTTGCGCCCAGTTCAGCCGACCATGCGCTTGTTGCCTCTGCGGTGGAAAGTCATTTCCCGCTAACGAGGTGACGTGATTCGTATGTGATCAAAATCGCATTGAAACTCGCGGAAGATTGAACAAAAGCAATGAGCATCGATCAGCATTCTGGCACGGCAACTCAAGCGTTCGCCCCCGTCAGAACAGCCTTAATTAACACGACAAAAACAAAGGAGAGACCCCCAATGCTGCAGACCTTTAACTCAAACACAGCCACGAGACCCAGGCGAGTCTTTCTCTGCATCCTCGCAGGCGCGATAGCGCTGTTCGCTGCCCCGTCTATGCGAGCGGCCGACAAGCAGGACGATGAAGACACCATAGGCAAGGCCAACGTCGTTATAACCAGCATGCTCAACGGGGGCACCATCCCGGCCGCTGTGCTGGCAAAGACGAAGTGCATTGTCATTCTTCCCGGCGTGAAGAAGTTTGGCTTCGGCGTAGGCGGCAGCGGCGGGCGTGGCCCCATGCTCTGCCGGGGGGGCGAAAACTACACGGGCGGATGGTCCACACCTGCCATGATGACGTTCGGCGGCGCGAGCATCGGCCTTCAGGTTGGAGGCTCGTCCAGCGACGTCGTGCTCCTGGTTATGGACCAGAAGGTTGTGACCGAGATGCTCAGCGGAAAGACCAAGATGGGCACTGACGCCACAGCCGCAGCCGGCCCGAGCGGAGCCTCTGCTGCCGCCGCTACGGATGCGCAGGTCTACTCTTACGCACGAGCCAAGGGATTGTTCGCCGGGGTTTCCGTTAGCGGGGCCGACGTATCGCCCGATAACGATGCCAACAACCGCCTGTACGGCAACAGCCCTGATGCCTCCTCGATTGTGCGCGGAAGCAGTATTCACCCAACTCCGGCGGGTCAGACCCTGATTTCCACTCTCAACAGCAAGACCCATGCGCACGGCATGTAAGAGGGCGGATGCGTGCCAATTCGGAATTACAGGCGAAGGGTTGGCAAATTTCCGGTTTTGAGAGTTCTGGCCGGAATCATGCAGATCGCGCAAGGCTGAAGTAGTCCCGGATTTCGCATGAACTTTCTACGTTGGGGGATCCCATGTCGACTCTGCCTCAGAACGCGATATCCCTGTTTTTTCTCTATCTCGAACATTGTGCAACGCAACGGGCATGTACCATGTTGCTGCTGGCCGTTATTGCTCCATGGCTGCGACCGACAGCGATCGCGCAGTCGGTTGCACCTCAGGATGCGCAGATCAAACAGCCAGTCGATGCGCAGTTGGCCCCCAAAAGTTTGACCAGGACCGACAGGAAGAAGGCCGCGCAGGAGATAGTAAACGCAACCAGCCCTACTTCACAGTTCAATATCCAAGCCCAGACTGCTTGCGAAACCGAGATGTTGAATAGAATCGGCGCACGCGAAGTCTTCGCGGGCAAGGCCCACGATTTGTTGACCGAGATAGCGCCGGCGTATTCCCGGACAATTCCACACATCTATATCTATCCCGGAAGTTGGAACATGGCCTATATAGCTGCCAGCACTGCTGTCGACGGGCGAGGCAAGATCGTGGTCGGGCAGCAGGCGATCGAGTTGTTTAATACCATAGCGCTCAGAGGCTTTCTGGGACACGAGATGGCGCACTTGGTTGGCGACGACGCGGCGCACGGATGCAACGATTACATCCTTCGCGATCCACAGATGGAAGCCGATGCCGATGCACTAGCGGCGCGAGTGCTTGGAATGCAATCCGTCAAGGAGTTCTTGGAGAGGGTACTTGCACTCTCAGAAGGCCAGAACTCGGACGCAAAGAGCCGACTCGAACTGCTGCAATGATTCCACCAATCATGCGAAAGAACATTCCTGATGGCAGCACACCGGGCCCACTCGGGCGGGGCATGCCGACCTCCAAGCGCAGTGCGACTGCTTCATCGAGAAGCGCTCCTTGACAGAGTCACGGTCGGTTTGTGGACGATGCGTACATGACCCCAAGGTCATGTACGTAATGGCGGTGATACGGGCGCAATCATGGTGTAAGCCTAGGACGCATTATGCTATATAGCCCATTGTGTGTCCAAGTGGGTTTCTGGTTTCCTACATCCCTTTGGAATTCAGTTCGCGGGAGGGATGGTCGGGTCCAGCACGCGCAGCAGGAGCAGGCTTTGGTCATCCTGCTGCGGACCATATTGTCGCACCTCGCTGATAATGAGATCCCCAATCTCCTCCAAGGCTCTAGTAGCGTGTTGCGTCAGCAGCTCTTGCAGGCGGATCAGGCCAAATTCTTCATCTCTGGCGTTGGCCACTTCCGTTATGCCGTCGGTGACCATCAAGAAGAGATCGCGCGGTGAATGGGTGACGCGCTTACTAGCATAGGAACCGCCGGGGATCAGTCCCAGCGGAAGCTGCTCCATGGAGAGCCAGACCGTGTCCCTGCTGCCATGCCGATAGTGGAGGATCGGCGGATGACCGGCCAACGCGTATTCGGCTTCATTGGAGCCATCGAAGCGGAGCAGGGCCAGGGTGGCAAACATTTCACGCTGCTTGAGATCTGGTAGCACGCGGTCCACACTTTCGAGCGCCGCTACCGGCATCTGGCGGAATCGCACGGCGAGTCGCATGGCAGTCTTCAACATCCCCATGAGCTGCCCGGCGGGCAGGCCGTGGCCGGAGATATCGGCGACGTAGGCCACTAATCCACCGTCGCTCTCGATAACGTCGATCAGGTCGCCGCCCATTTCTGTGCTAGGGATCGATTTGCCGTATAACTCGAAACTAGCATTCTGGAAAGACACGGTCGGAACCAGGGTCGCCTGAATGCCGTGAGCCAGAGAAAGCTCGGTCTGCATGCGCACGCTGGCCACGCCCTCCGTACCAGCGAAGAACAGCAGAAATCGGACCCCGAAAGCGATACCAACCAAGACCCCGATCGCATCGAATAGCACGCGCCGATGTACCGCGTCGGGGGCCGGGAGAGCCGTCGAAAGGTGCGAGAACCGGTAGCCCAGCCAGGCGGTCACGGCAACCAGAAGAAACAGAAGAGGAATAAGACTAACTCTTTTGATTGCGGCTGCTCTAAGCGCCGTCGCTCCCGTGCCCACTACGACGGGCCAAAAGAAACCGCCGCCGACGCGCGAAGCATTGAGCTGCAATAGATCGAGCGCGAAACCGCCGGCGGCGCCGATGAAGAAGTACCCTGCCATGAGGGTCTTCATCCGCCCCAGCGGCAGCACGTGCCAGTAAGGACTGAAGGCGGTGGGAAAGGCCGAGCGCACACCAGCCAACCACCTTCGGAGCATCTTCTTCATCGTACTCCCCCGGGCGTCCTGGATCGCACGGAGAACCGAGCACTAAGCCAGGGCTTCGACCATTCGTCGGTGGAAGGGGTGCAGTGCCAGGAATCCGAGCAAGAGACGGAGTAGAGAATGAACAGATTCATTCATTGAAGTGTTACCAGAAGCGCATAAAGATCACAATGGGTGCCGACCTTGAATGGCCGCACCTGATTTGATTGGCATTCCTGACAGCCTCTAACTAAGCATCTCCGGCGGACAATTTGAGATAAAACGAGCTGTACTTAGAAGTGCCGTTCCCGCTGGGCATACTCCGAGCGGATGGACAACTCGTCACTTTGGCGGATGTTCGCCCCTCCCGATAGGGTTTCGCTCCGGAGCGGAAATCAGGGGAAGAGTCGGCGGTGAGAACGAAGCCGCAGGCGCCGCGGTCGCTGCGGTTGTGGCTGTCGAGTAGTTTTGCGGCTGGTTTAGGGTGTGGTGCACAGGAGGTAACCCACTGTGACCCACCTACGCAAAATGATGCTCGAAGAGCTCGAGCGTCGCAACTACTCTGAGAGGACGATCCGGTACTATCTACGGTTCGTCGAGCGGTTCGCACAGCACTTCGGCAAGTCGCCCGACAAGCTTGGTCCGGAACACTTGCGCAGCTACCAGGTGTATCTGCTCAAGGAGCGAAAACTCTGCCCGGGATCGGTCGAGCACCACGTGGCCGCGTTGCGGTTCTTCTACTTACGGACGCTCCATCGCCCTGAGTTCCGCGAGTTCCTGCCCTATCCCAAGGTTCCGCGAAAGCTGCCCAACGTCCTCAGCCAGGAGGAAGTAGCGCGTCTGATCGAGGCCAGCAGCAGCCTCTTCCAGCGCGCCCTGCTGACGGTTCTCTACGGCACCGGCATGCGCCGCGCCGAGATTGCGCGGCTGAAGATCGCCCACATCGACAGCCAGCGCATGATCATTCACGTCGTCGATGGAAAGGGCCACAAGGATCGCGACCTGCCCCTGAGCCCTGCGCTGCTGGAGACGCTGCGTGCCTACTGGCGCTGGCTCAAGCCCCGCATCTACCTGTTTCCCTCCCGCATGCATCGCGATTGCGAGCGGCCCATCAGCGACAAGGCGGTGTGGCTGGCCTGCATCCAGGCCGCGAAAAGGGCCGGTATTCGTAAGCCCACAGGCCCGCACCTGGTTCGTCACAGTTATGCCACACACTTACTGGAAGCCGGTACCGACCTGCGTACCATCCAGCTTCTGCTCGGTCATGAGGATCTGGAGACCACGGCGCGGTATCTGCATCTTTCCAAAAAGCACCTGCACCAGGTCGTCAACCCCCTTGAAGAACTGAAGCTGTCAAGCGTCGACCAGACTGGCCGCCTCTACCACCGTCCGCGTTCATGACCCGGCCGGCCTTCGAAATGGCCGACATCGTCCGTCGCAAGGGCAGGCAGTTTCTCCAGCGCTTCAAGGCTGTTCTCAACTATCAACAGCTGAAGGCATATCGGGCCGTGAAGCGTTGCCGCACTGCTGCCCTTGGCGGGCATCGGGATAAGTGTGAGGACTGTACGTACGAAGCACCCTTCTCCTACAACTCATGCCGATCGAGATGCTGTCCGAAGTGTCAGGCGCAGGCTCGCAGGCGATGGCTCCAGATCCAGCAACGCGATCTGCTGAACACCAACTACTTCCACGTTGTCTTCACCGTACCCCACGAACTGAACCCTTTGGCACTGACTTCACGCAGGCCATTTCTCGACCTGTTATTCGACGCCAGTTCCCAGACCCTGCTCGAAGTCGCTCGAGATCCCAAACGTCTCGGTGCAGAGATCGGGTTCCTCTCCATCCTGCACACGTGGAGTTCCAACCTGCTGCCCCATTATCATATCCACGCTGTGGTTCCCGGCGGCGGACTGTCAGCCGATCACCAGCGATGGATTCATACCAGTCATCCCATGTTCCTCCTGCCGGTTCCCGTTCTGCGCACCGTCTTCCGTAAGAAGTTCCTCGCAGGACTCTGCCACCTCTACCGCAAGGGCCTGCTTAACCTCAGAGGTTCTGCTGCTGCTCTCGGCGATCCTGCGTCGTTCGAACAACTGATCAACAAGCTCGGCAAAAAGAAATGGTACGTCCATGCCGAGCCGCCCTTCGGCGGACCGGAACACGTGCTGCGTTACCTCGGCCGCTACACCCATCGCATGGCCATCAGCAACCACCGCATCACCGCCTTCGACGGAGAGCGCGTCAGCTTCCTCTGGCGCGATTATGCGCATGGCGGCAAGCAGCGCGTCATGACTCTCGACGCCGTGAACTTCCTCTGCCGCTTCTTCCTCCATGTACTGCCAAAAGGCTTCGTCCGCATCCGCCGCTATGGCCTGCTCTCCAACCGCTTCCGCAAACAACTGCTGCCCCTGGCGCGCACACTGCTGGCCGAACAGGGACGCCAACCGTTGCCTCTTCCGTCGCTGCCTGACTGCGCTCCCTGGCACTGCCCCCGTTGCGGAAAGGCCATGCGCGTCGTTGAGCGCTTCACCGCCGCAGAACTCCATTTCGCAGGCTTCGATTCCTCATGAACACCGTCCCCAAAACGCTCCGACGGCTTGCTCTCTGCACGTCTCTGCGGCGGTGTGCGCACCGCGCTCAGAACAGCTCCATCGCTACGCTCAATCACATCCTGAAATCGCCGCATCGCAAATCGCGCTGCCGCCGGCTCAACGTTGTCCATCCTCAACGACGAAAAACCAGCCCAAAGAATCACTCACCGGAAGTCCAGATCATATTCAATATCCATAATCCCAGTCAGGATCACCGCGACCGCGGCGCCTGCGGCTTCCTTCTTACCTCCTAATCGAAAACGCCTCGCAACCACATCTCAGCCTCCTCGAAGCTGTCGTGCGCGAGACGTTTCCGATGTAGGCTAGCGGTGATTCGACCGCAATGAGCGCCAACCGGCGCCAAAGATCGATTCTGCCGATACAACGATAGCCACTAATTTTCCGAAGGCTTCTCTAGATGGTCAATTACGATCACATCTGTCATGGCCTTTGCCGGTTCCAGCTTCAGTCCAAGCTGCTCCTGAAGCGCTGTCTCCAAAGTCGGCGGCGCATTCGAATCCTCCGTCGACACCGGTCCCCTAGACCCCATCTGTGCAAACTGACTCTCGTCCGGCGTCCACCTCAGTTGGAAGTCATAACGGTCTGTCAGTCCGGTGTGGTCCACCACAGGCTTGTCCATCACCGCACCCTGCATTCCGTCACAGAAGTCTTTCATCGTCGAGTTCGTCACCGTTAGGTCGCCGAGTCCCCTGAAAAGAAAGTTCCTGTTGTCGCTTGGCTTATCTGCCGTGACCGTCATTTTGGGCTTGCCGCCCTTCGCAACCGTAAGGGCATAGACAGAGAGTTCTCTCTGCTCATGATGGAAGGCGAGCTTGAAGCGCTCGGTCAGCACTGACTGGATCAACATCCTCAGTTGCGCTAAACTCGGCTGACCCTCGACATCGGGTTTTCCGTCGACATCAAATTTGTCCGTTCCCAACCACGCTGGTGCTTCCACAATCTGTTTGGAGTGGAGTCCGTAGGCGAACGTGATCAGATCATTCACATCGGTGTTGATCGTCATCACGTGACTTCCGCGAAACGTGAATAGTTTGCCAGGCCGGGATGGATCGCTGGGCTTTATCGTCCCCACATCGAACTTTGGCTTGGCGTCCGCCGCCATCGCTTTGGGCGGCTCTGGGATCGGCCAGGTATTCTCGGCGCTCACTCGCTGGAAATTCAACGGGTGCGTCTGCCCGCCCTGAGTCTGATTTCCCGAAATCGAATTGGCGTCTGGACTCAATGTTCCTACATAAGTAACATCCAGCGGTTTGATAGCGAATTTCACCGCCATTCCCTGGAGCGAAATAGAGGTGATCGCAATCGGCCGGCCGCCCTGATCGATGCTGTAGGAGAAAGCTGTCAGCTGGCCATCCTCCTTCTTCACCTTCATCACGATCCGAAGGCCACTTCCAGCCTGCAGCGTTCCTTGCCAGTTCCCGGAGAGATCCTTGGCGGCATCCTGGGCAACCAGCAGGATTCCAAGAAACACAAGAGCACTCAGCGCAACTAGCCGCAACCTTGCCCTAGTCATAGTGGCCCTCCTTGTCGGAAAGACAGCTACTGCGTCAAATTCTCTTTAGGAGCTGGAAAGATCGCTTCATCGACAAGAATACATCTGAGAGACATCCTTCCGGTCGGATTGTGGCCGACTCTTCCCCGACCTTGATACAGATCGCCCGAAACCGACCCAGCCTCCAAACTTCACCATCGGCGGTCACTCGGGATTGTGCGGGAGCGTTGCTCTCATTTTGACTCAGCGCCGGTCGAATAGCCTGGTGGGTGTACCATGCGCAACGTGATCCTGACGGGACTGCTGTTTGCGATGGCTTTTCCCTCTGCCGCCGCTTCGAAGGATCACGACACATCTGTAGATCCGCCGCCCTGTTCTCCCAAGATGAGGCAGGCGATCGATACGATGAAGTCGCAGAAGTCACGGGCCGATATTGCTCCCCCTGTCCCCTTGGTTAGCCCGGAAGCAGAGTTCCCCGATTCCGCACGAAAACAGTTGCGAAAAAAGCACACGCTGCTCGCCGACAGCATTTTGGGATTCACGGTGGATACGGAGGGCAATCCCAA
>Ga0206906_1168_pt1 | contig 11206 bp, 9 predicted proteins | sample Alteio_BWOrgHeat_79_FD_152935 | JGI IMG/M metagenome (GOLD analysis project Ga0206906, IMG submission 152935) | Enriched cells from forest soil in Barre Woods Harvard Forest LTER site, Petersham, Massachusetts, United States -... | ecosystem: Environmental > Terrestrial > Soil > Temperate forest > O...
CAAACTAGGATCTATCTGGACGTACAATCCTGAGACAAAACAATCTCAACGGGTGCCCGTCCAGATACACGGCGATTTCCCTCAAACTCGCACCGAGTTTAAGACTTTGGCAGGCCTAGATGGCGCTTCCCTTTCGCCAACCGGCGTTCGTGTAGCCTTGTCCTCCCGAGGCTGGGTTATGACTGCCCCTGCCAGCAAAGGAGACATACACCTTCTGGATGACACGCAAGGCGTTCATCGCCGCGAGCCTGCGTGGTCGCCGGACGGAAAGACTGTCGCTTATATCTCAGATGCGAACGATAAACAACAGCTTGCCCTTTGGGACCTGGCCACTTCAAAAGAGCGAATGCTTGACCTGGGAGAGACCCCTGGGTTCTACTACTCACCTGTGTGGTCTCCGGACTCGACGAAGATCGCCTACCGGGACAACAAGACCCAACTATGGATGGTGGATGTTAAGAGCGGAGTAAACACAAAAGTGGATGCGACCATCTATAACAATCCCCGCCACATTGTCACCCCGAACTGGTCTCCTGATTCTAAATGGATCACGTGGGCCCGGGATTTGGACAACCACTACAACGCAGTCTTTGTCTACAACGTCGACACCGGCAAGAAAACGCAGATCACGGATGGCTTTGCTGACGCGGACTCTCCAATATTTGATAAAGGTGGGAAATATCTCTATTTCTTTGCCAGCACGAACGTGGGACAGGCAAGCAGTTGGCTAGACCTTTCCAGCCTTAACAGCGTGAACAGAGTGAGCTCGGTTTATGCGATCGTTCTTAAGAAGGACGAGCCAAACCCATTGCAGCCGGAAAGCGATGAAGAAGCAGCAAAGGCGGAGGAGAAACCGGCGGGCCCTCCGGCAACTCCTGCCCCGGCAGCTCCGGCAAAACCCGCCCCGGCTAAGCCAGAACCGGCCAAGAACCTTGTCGACCTTGACGGAATCGAGCAACGAATCATTACCCTGCCTCTTCCTGCTGCCGTCTACGTTGGTCTAACGCCGGCGACTTCGGGAAGTTTCTTAACGATGAGCATGAGCCCGGTGGCGGATGCGTTGCGGCCCGCTGGGCTTCCCAGTATTGGGAAGTTCAGTTTCTCGGATCGCAAATTTACGCCCTTCGGTCGAGGAGTGGTAGGGGGAGTCTCCAATGATGGATCCAAGGCGCTTATTGCTCTGGGGCTTTCCCTTTCCATCGTTTCAACTGCGATGCCTTCGCCTCCCGGCACAGGCATGGTTGATTTATCCAGCATGCAAGTCAAAATCGATCCGAAAGTTGAATGGGCTCGCATGTACCACGAGGTTTGGCGCAACGAGCGGCTCCTGTTCTACTCTCCAACCATAAACGGCCTAAATGTGGATGAAATGGAGCGCAGATACCAGCCTTTCATTAAGAACGTCTGTTCTAGAAGCGACCTTAACTATCTCTTTATCGACATGCTTGGCGAACTCTGCGTGGGCCACGAGTTTCCGGGCGGCGGCGATATAGCAGGGGCTCGATATGTTCCGGGGGGACTGCTCGGCGCAGACTTCACGTTCGAAAATAGCCGCTATAAGCTGGCTCGTATTTACGACGGCGAGCGATGGAATCCCGGTTTGTACGCCCCCCTTGCTCAGCCAGGCGTAAATGCCAAGGTTGGCGAGTTCCTACTCGAGATCGATGGTAAGGACCTGACCGATTCGACCGATGTTTACGAGACCTTGGAAGGCAAAGCCGGCAAGCAGGTTAAGATCAAGCTTGGGCCAACGGCTGACGGAAAAGGCTCGCGCGAAGTCACGGTTGTGCCGGTGGCGAGCGAGTTTGGGCTACGGCAAAGAGCTTGGGAAGAAGACAACCGCCGCTATGTAAGCAAGATGACTAACGGGCGCGGAGGTTATGTACACGTTCCGGACACTGAGCAGGGTGGATGGGAAGCTTTTAATCGCTACTACTATGCTCAAGTTGGCAAGGATGGCATCGTCGTCGATGAGCGTTTTAACCACGGCGGATTGATTAACGACTTCATGATCCACGAGATGAAGAAGCCGTTAGATGCCGTGTTTGCGCCTCGATATGGAAAAGAATGGCCCACACCCGGCTCGGCCATTTACGGCCCCAAGGTGATGCTGATAAACCAGTTCTCGGGTTCTGGTGGCGACATGTTCCCATGGCTATTCAGGCAGGACAAAGTTGGGCCCATCATTGGCAAGCGAACCTGGGGCGGGCTGATTGCCGCTTTTGGATTCCAGACCATTGATGGCGGAAGCATCAACTCTCCAGACGACGCCTTTTACAACCCATGGAATGGAACTTGGGATGTGGAGAACTGGGGTGTTTCCCCAGATATGGATGTGGAGTTAGACCCATATCTCTGGCGGCAAGGCCATGATTCGCAGTTGGACAAGGGCATTGAGGAGCTGAATAAGCGGCTGGCCGATTACAAGCCGCTGAAGTCACAGCACCCTGCCTATCCGGACCGGACGAAGTTGGGGGTTCGATACTAGGCGCAGACTTTAGCCGTCCACTGCTCTCCGCAGGTCGTTTCTTAGTGAATACTAGATAAAATCACGGCCTTGTAGAGCCAAGCGCAAGACCTCTTACCCACCGTGGTAGAGGTCTGTGAGCTCGGGGACCAGAGAGGCAGTCGGGCTACATCTCAGAGACTGTGCTTCCTCCGGAGATCACTCAGGCACTGTTACGCCGCTTCGGCGTAAGTTTGTGGGACTAACCGCAAACCGGTGCGCAAAAGCACGGCTGAAATGTGCGAGGCCGTTAAAACCAACTGCTGCCGCCACTTCCGAAACCGGCATGTTCGCCTCAAGCAAGAGCTTGCGCGCTCTCTCTAATCGCAGGGCGATAAGATACTTGTGGAAGGGCTGCCCGGTGACCTCCTTAAACAAATACCGAAAATGCGACGTGCTGAGATTGAGTTGCTCTGCAACGGAACCATCGGTAAGGTTCTTGGCGAAGTTTCGGTTTAAGATGCTGAGCGCGCGATCCACTAGAATGGCCGATGGGCTGCCGAGCATTCCTGTGAGAGTTGAGACCGTGTTCTCTACAATGCTTCTTGTCTCAGAAATGACCTGATCGATCGTCCTTAAGCTATCGAGCTTGCGGGCGGATTCCAGTTGAATCCGGTGCATGGATCGCGGCCCGCCCATCTCTAGCATCGCGGCTGTCACAACGGCAAGAAATGTGAGAGCTTCGCCCTTTGCCTCATCCAGATCCCCTGATTTCTGAAGGGCGTCTTCGAGTTGGTCCAGGGCGCGGCGAAGTGTCACCCGGTCTCCAACCCGCACCACTGCCGCGAGTTCGGACAAGGCCACGCCGCCGCTGCGAGTCTTGAAGGGACAAGAAGCAATCGGAGAGAATTCGTAGAAGAGGTCGAAAATCACAAATGAAGCCGGCGTACCCAAATCCCGCACTCGGATCGGCTTCAAACCGCTCTCCTTTATAACATCTATTGTGAGTAGGTCGACGCGGCATTTCTTGCCGTCGATGGTCGTAGAGCCGACCGTTTCAATGCTGGCACCATCTCCGGTCAATCTCCGCACCGAGCGCAAATCGTGCGCTTCGGAATAGTGTCGGCCGTTAATAAGGTCTAGCCTGACCACGGGATCCCGGTCTTCGCCAACGGTGATGCTAGCGCCTACTGTACCAGCGCCCTCGTCTTCGGCGTGAAGCGCAAACACGCCGACCAAATGAATACGTGTGAGAATGCCGCTTACGTTGGGAGGAACGACTTCCAGCGAGAACGGCTTCGACCTATCGGGATGGCTTCGTTCCAAGCCACCGTTTGATTGCCATGCGGGCAGGCACTGCAAAGGCAGTGAAAAATCCTTGGACTTCCAAGTTAGTCCAGATTTGGGCCTTCTTAGTGTACCGGGTTCTATTACGGTCGTAGTGCGTCGTCCTATTTTCATCTTCGGAGGGTTTATCTCCTCCTACGTAAATCAACACCAAATGTAAGCCTATTGGGCCAATTTAACAGTTGTATGTGGCAAGTGGCCAAATACTGAATCACGGATACCAGCAACCCTTGGGCTTATCAACTCGGCATCCTTTTGGAAGTAAATCGGCACCCAGGGCGAGTCCTGAAGAGCCAAGTCTTCTGCCTTTGCATAAAGCGCCATCCTCTTCGATTCCACAGGCTCGGCATCGGCTGCTTTGCAGAGGGCGTCGAACTGTGGATTGTTATAGTTCAGGCCTCGATCCTCGTTGCCGTAGGTGGCCAACATTGTGCTCAGGAAGTCTTGGGGATCCAAATAATCGGCTGCCCAGCGCATGTGGAAAAAGCCAATTTTGCCTTCATCCCAAATCTTTAAATAGGCTGTCCAGTCCACCATAAGTGGCGTAATCTTTATTCCAAGGTTCGTTTGCACCTGACTCTGAACTGCTTCAGCCACAATCTTGTAATCCTGGCGATCGGATCTATATTGAATAACAAGTTCCGGAACCTTCGATGGATCGGAATATCCGGCCAGAGCCAGCTCCTTTTTAGCGCCGTTTACATCGAATGGGAGCAGAGCGGTTTTGTTACGATGGCCCAAAACCGAGGGAGGCAAAATGCCATCTGCGACGCTGACAAGTCCGCCCAAAACCTGGTTAACAATGGTGTTTCGGTCGATTGACATGGCAATCGCCCTTCTGAGGTGGCGGCCGGATTCACCGGCAAAGGCGGGTTGCGCCTTTTGGTTTAGACCCACGTAAAAAATTGATGCCCGATCAAAGAAGTGGAGCTGATCTTTATAGGTGGCGTCTTGCTGAAGAGCGCTAACATCTTGGCGCTCAAGTTGGACGAGGTCGATCTCACCATTCTTGAACTTATTCAAGCGAGTGGCAGCGTCGGGAATGACCGGTCTTTCGATCTGGTCGATAACAGGTGAGCCGCCGTGATAGCTTTTGTTGGCTTGTAGCACCACTATCTGATCGGGAACGAACTGCAAGCACTTGAAGGGGCCGGTAGCGACCATCTCATCGGTTGACTTAATATGCTCGCCTGGCTTTATTGCTTCCTTGCACAGCACCGCAGCATCTAGATAAGTAAGCTTCTCCAAGAAGTAGGGCCTGGGAGCCGTAATGTCGATTTCCAGCGTGTAAGGGTCGATCACCTTTACGCTTGAAAGGGTGGTCGTCTTTCCGTCGTTGTAATCGTGGAACCCGGCGATATCATCGAGATAGTCGTTAACTACAGGCGAGGCAAATGTGTGCGAGCAGTTGCGCTCTAGGGTCCACTTGAAGTCATCGGCCGTGCATTCTCGACCGTTGGTGAACTTAACTCCTTTCACAAGATGGAAGATGTAGGTCTTGCCGCCATTCTTAATGTCCCAACTGGAAGCCATTCGGGGCTCAACTTTGTTATCCGGCCCCCAACCGACCAATCCCTCATACACATTTTGGAGACAGTCGATAGTGTCACCATCCTGCACGTCTGCCGGATCTAGAGTCGTGGGACTATGGAAGATCGGGTAACGAAACACGTTCGCCTTACCCTGGCTTTCACGTTGGGAGAAATTCCCCTTCCCACATCCAATCAAAAGGAAAACAAGCGTGATACACGCTATCGGCGCAACCCTCTTCATCACATGATGAGTTTACACCCGAATCAGCAAATATGCAATGTGGCAGATTCAAAGGACAAGAGATGGACCGACAAATATTACGTTACCTGCCATTTGTCGGTCCGGAGATGTTGTCTAGTGGTTCTTTATTCGGAGTTCAATTCCGTCCAACTTGTAGTCCAGGTCCCAACTGCCAGAATTCGGCAGGTTTAGCATATCCCGCTGATCCTCGGTTAGATCCGAAGGCGTTAAATAGCCTCTGGACTGCATGAGTGACCTCTGAGAATCCGTCAGGCTATGCATCGCCGATTTCACGCTTGAGGCTCGTGGCCGCTCTGGCCCACTCAGCCGGCGAACTTTCACATCGAAGTCGGGAGGCATCGGTGCTCCATGATCGTACGAGAACCCTTTCATGAGAGGCATGGGCGGCATTGCAGGCATGGGAGGCATAGCCGGCATATTCTTGAAGTCAAAGTTTCCACCGTTGGGATGTTCCTTTGCGAACGCCTTAGCCCACTCTTCCATGCTTTTGCCAAACTCTTCCCATTGCTTCTGGTCGCCCATTTTGTTGCCAAAATCACGGCCGAATTTCTCACTCCAGCCTTGCATCTGCTTTTCAAGTTCTTTGGCTTGTTTCTCGTTCATCTCCCCGCCGTTCTTCCAGCCATCTTGATCTTTCAGCTTCTCGATCTTGATCTTCAGATCCTTCATCATTTCTGGGTCGACTTGGATCTTCCCCATCTTGTCGCCGAGAGCCTTCATTTTTTCCTGGAGTTCTTTCATGCTTTGGGAATCCGGCCCGAAATCCTTCTGCATGTTCTTGGCATATTCCTGGCCCCACTTTTCCCAATCCTGGCCGTTCTTAGCCCAATCTTGATTGCCTTTGGCCCAATCCTGGCTTTGCTTAGCCCAATCTTGGGCATGCTTTGCCCATTCCTCAGCATTCGCAGCCTGATCGCCATCCTTCATCTTAAAGACAAAGTTCGAATCGCTATCAAGCCGCATTCCTTTATGAAAGATATAGACGCCGTTATCCCTGGTCCAATAACCTCCAAGCGCGGCGGCTAGGTCATCTGCGGCTTGCATCACCGTCTTGTGGTCAATATTTAGCGAGACACGGGCGTTATCGAACTCATTTTCCTTCGCCACATAGTTAAATCCCTGCTCAACGAGCCATGCAAGAACTTGGCTTGCGTTCGCATTATCGAAACGCTTGCTAACAACCTTGTGCAGCGAGCCCTCCTTGCTAGAAGGTTGCTGTCCCAAGCTGATCTGTGGCAAAAAAGTCGCGCCAAGAGTCACCAGGCCCGCACATCCAATTGCGATTTTATATCGAGTCTTCATATTTCTTCCCTCTACAATCTCGAACCATAGGCAAGTGTTACTCTTCTTCCGAAACTTGCACTTGTCTTAATCCAACTACTGAAACGAAATCATTTAGGGTTCCGGCTTGTAAACTGTTCATTGCATGAAAGCTTACAAAAAGCTCATAGATAGATTCTATGAGATCGATGCGTTAGATAGCGCGATGGGTTTAATGTCTTGGGATCGGCAGGTCTTAATGCCTACTGGCGGTGGACCGGCCCGTACCAAACATACAGCCATATTGGCGCGGATCTCACACGAACTGCTAATTTCAGACGAAACTCAGCGCTTAGCCGAGGATGCGGCAAGCGAAGTCGAACCTGGGTCGGATGAATCGGCTCTCTTGCGCGTGGTGAACAGGGAGTTGGAGATTGAGACAAAGTTTCCTACCCCTCTTGTGGAAGAAAAGAGCCGGACTTCCTCCGAGGCCTACGAGGTTTGGCGCGCTGCTCGTGCCGAATCCGATTTTTCCCGGCTGGCGCCTTACTTGGAAAAGCTATTCGAAGTCGCGAGAAAGTTTGCCAACCTCCGTGGTTACAAGGATCATATCTATGATCCCCTCATCGATCTCTATGAAGAAGGCGCCACTTATGACTCGGCAAAGGCGATGTTTGATGCAATTAAATCTCCTATCAAAGATATAGTCGCCACCGCTTCGGCAAGGGCCATTGACGACAGTTTTCTTTACGGCGATTGGGATAGCGAAAAGCTATTAGCATTTAATCAGCGCATCGCTGAAGAAATTGGTTTCGACTTTACTCGGGGCCGGTTCGACTTAACCACAAATGCCTTTTGCGGAGGGCCATCTAAAGATGATATCCGGATGACGGCACGGCCAGGAAGGCACATTGGAGCCGTGCTTTTCAGCGCGCTGCACGAGATGGGACACGGTCTCTATGAACAGAACTCACCTTCCAAGTGGGGTCGGACACCACTAAAAGGAGGAATCTCACTAGGTGTTCATGAAAGCCAATCAAGGACTTGGGAAAACATCGTCGGGCGCTCCATGGGCCTTTGGAAGCGCTTTTATCCAGAGTTGCAGTCCGAGTTTCCAGCATTAAAGGGGCATAGCTTGGACGAGTTCTATTTGGCCATCAACAAAGTTGAGCCAGGGCCGATCAGAATAGGCTCTGATGAACTCACTTATAACTTCCACATCTTGATTCGTTTTGAGCTTGAAACGGAAATCTTGACGGGCCAAGTGAGAATAAAAGACCTGCCGGAGGCGTGGAATGAGAAGTACCGCAGCTATTTGGGAATAGTGCCGAAAAATGATGCCGAAGGGTGTTTGCAAGACGTTCATTGGTCGCGTGGCTCAGTGGGCTACTTCCCCACTTACTCGATGGGAAATATGATGAGTTGGCAAATCTGGCATCGGTTGCAGCAAGATATTCCGGATGCGGAAAGCAAAATGGCTGCTGGCGACTTTAAGCGCATTTTGGGATGGCTGACCGACAAGATCTACTCACAAGCAAAGCGATATACTCCTTCAGATCTGATGACGAGGGTGACGGGGCGGCCGATGGGTCCTGAAGATTACATAAAAGGCATGCAAGCGAAGTTTGGCTAGTGATGTGAATAAGTAAACAGGCTCAAGACTCAAGACATTGGATTGGCGAAGGGAGAACGAATTGGCAGAAAGCACTAAGTATTTGATCATCGGCGGCGGAGTCGCCTCAGTTTCCGCGGCGAAGGGGATTCGCGATCACGACAAAGAGGGGCGGGTCCTGATTGTTTCAGCGGATCCGTTGATGCCATACGACCGGCCACCGCTATCCAAAAACTTTCTGTCCAATGAGGCAATGACCCACGACGATGTGTCATCGAAATATGATCACTGGTACGACACGAATAAGATCGATGTGATGCTAGCCACGACGGTCAAAGCAATCGACCGTAGAAACCACTTCGCCGTTCTTACAAGTGGGGATCATATTCAGTACGAGAAGCTTTTAATCGCCACCGGTTCCCGTCCTAGACAACTTCCCGGGAACGTAACCGAGAGCGGATCTATGGGACACGTTTATCGAACATATGCCGATGCTTTTGCCGTCCGCGAAAAGCTGAAAACAGCAAAGAACGTGGTAATAGTCGGGGGAGGATTCCTCGGTCCGGAAATCGCCTCCCAATGTGCCACAACCGGGCATCACACTACTCTCATCACACAGGGGCCCCATCTATGGGAAAAATTTGCCAGCACAGGCCTTGGCAAGTTTCTTAACGAATACTACATCTCCCATGGAGTTCATCTCATCGCAGATCGGAAAGTGACGGCCGTATTCGAAGAGAAGGTTTACACGAGTGACAACCAGCATCATCCTTTCGACCTGCTCATTGCGGCGGTCGGGATCGAACTGAACTATGAGTTAGCGGAAGAATGCGGCATTAGCTTCTTGCCCAATGACGGTATCCAGGTTAACGAATATCTTCAATCCACCGCCGACAAAGACATCTATGCAGCCGGTGACGTGGCCTTCTTCAGAGATTTCGTGATGGACAAGCAATGGCACTTGGAGCATCACCTAAACGCGCAATGGCAGGGAGCAGTTGCAGGCGCCAATATGGCAGGAGCCAACACCCCTTATGAAAAGGTGCCCTACTTCTTCTCGGACTTCTTCGACCTGCACATGATCTTGCGAGGCTATTCGCCCACGGCGGAATTTACCGCCGTTTTCGGAAGTTTTGAAGACGCCGAGTTTATAGAGCTATATGCCGATGCAACCGGGTTTTTAAAAATGGGCATTTCAATAAGCCGCGAAGAGAAAAAGCTTGATCCGATTTCAGATAAGTTAGAAGAGCTAATTAAGAAAAAGGTGAAAGTAAGCGATCTCTCACCGGCCGATTTTGCGTGATTTGGGCTGATTCTCGATCAAGAGTGAGCTAATCTGGGCTCCATAGCGTCATAACTTGAGTAGTAACTAAAAGCTTGGATGAACACGTTGTCAGTTGTCTTGCCTTGACCTGGCTGGGTTATGTGAGGCGGAAATAAGAGGCAACCTACGGGTTTTGCGTAGATATGTTAAGTTTTAAGTTAAAGGTCTAACAATGATATTTGCAAATATAATGAGCCCCGAAGTTTTGATCATCGTTTTGGTGATTGCGATCCTACTCTTTGGAGCCAAGAAGATCCCTGAGTTAATGCGCGGTGTTGGCCAGGGAGTTGGTGAACTTCACAAAGGTCTTGCCGAAGGGAAAACTGCTTCCACCACGGACGACACCAAGAACACTCCTCCAACCGGACCGGCCTAAAGGACTGCGGAGCTTCGACGTTTACTTTAATTGAGTCTGTCAGGTTAATTGCACATGGTATTAGCTAATATTTTCGCCCCCGAAACGATGATGATCGTTCTCGTTCTTGCGTTGCTGTTATTTGGTGGCAAGAAGATCCCGGAACTCCTGCGCGGGGTGGGACGCGGAGTCGGCGAACTGCAAAAGGGGCTTCACGAAGGCAAGCAACATTTTGAAGCGGCTCTACATGATGAGCCTGCACCATCGACTCCGATTACGGTCACGCCTGCCGAAGCGCAGCCCCGGACAACCGAGCCTGCAACTTCGACGACCGATTCCGGCAGTAATATTTAACGCAGTAGCCATTTTTCGTTACGAGCGGCTCTCCTTGCTCCTCAGTCTAATAGCGTAGGAGCAATCAATATGGCGAACTATCGCATTTACTTGGGCGTTGATATTCAATCCAACCTGGCGGTCAGTCTCGAAGTTGAGGGACAGGGGAGTTACGACCTGATCGTTTCGGAGAGCACAAATGGTAGAGATCTTTGCCGTTTCCGATGCTCCGATCAAGATCTTAACGGCATTGTGGAAAACAACGCGCTTGAACTCAGCTCACAGGATGGCCGTTGCAATGTACGCAGCACAGGCGATGTCATTGCCTTCGAATTCCGAAGGAAAGACAGCGGAGAAGCATCCACATGCGCCCTATCCGCGAACTCATTCAACCGTGTCGTGCGGCTAGCTAGAAATCGCGCGTTTGTAGGATAAAGAACTGTCCATGGATTTAGTGACTTTTATGCACTACAAAGAGCGGCTACACTATTAATCAAGTCTGGGGAGAGCCTGGACTGATAGACGCATACACACATCCTCACAACCAAACGAGCCCCCGCCAAAAGCGGGGGTTTCCAATTACGCTGAAGCTAAGTGCCGCCAGGATCCATCTTCCTGAACCACTTGCTCTGCAACTAGGAAACTCATGACCTTCTGTTTAAGGTCAGAAAGGCTGATTGTAAGCTCTTTCGGCGTGAAGGCGATGCCGAACGGATCGTTCGTCCAGACAACTAG
>Ga0206906_1169_pt1 | contig 11098 bp, 8 predicted proteins | sample Alteio_BWOrgHeat_79_FD_152935 | JGI IMG/M metagenome (GOLD analysis project Ga0206906, IMG submission 152935) | Enriched cells from forest soil in Barre Woods Harvard Forest LTER site, Petersham, Massachusetts, United States -... | ecosystem: Environmental > Terrestrial > Soil > Temperate forest > O...
AGTGCGAGCAGCACTCCCGCTCCGATTGCCAGCGATTGTGTAACCGCCGTCTGAAGCCCAGGACTGGCCCGAAGAGCAATCACTCCGTCAGTAGTCAGCATCGCACCCGCGACTAGGCGGAGCAGGAGCAGTGCGGCACCTGGCAAGCCATTCGGGAACATGGAAAAAAGGCGTTGCAGAAGGGCAACCTCCGCCTTAAGCACGTATCGTCCTGCCAAAGGAAAATACAATCATTCAGGACATTCGTTTTCCGGCGCCTTACGAACGAACCTGAATCGATCAGCGTACGCGGGTTTCGCAGCGTTCGATAGCCTAAAAGGGGTTGCCCTTCGGCAACCCTCTTGAGGGGGGGCATTACGCGGGCCTCGACCTGAGATGATTGGATACAGCGCCGTCCCGGTTCAAAGCCCTGTCGTCATCGGACTCGACGACGAATTGGTAGGCAAACAGGAATTTCGATACCATTGTGACTCAATTTTCGGCGTGGTAATCATTCCTGCCGGGCTTGCGGCGGGGCTCATTGCAGCCGCTTAATACCACAGGAACTCTTCTAGTTTTGTTTGTCCAAGGAGAGTTAGGCGTGTCCCTCTTGCGACGAGATATCGTTCAGCTGGCACCTCCCGAGTGCGGTGCAAGCAGTGCACTACTTTTGATAATCCTCTCCGTGTCTTTAGCGTCGGCTCGAGGACAAAGTCCGCACGCTTCTCCGGATATTCTTTCAACAATAGGTCGGACTCTCCATTCCCAGCGAGTGCCTGTACTAGATGGCGACGATATCCGATTCTCGCGACTCTCGACAGCCCAAGGATTGTCCCAAACCCAAGTTGCTCATATCGTCCAGGACGATCAAGGGTTCATGTGGTTCGGTACTCAGTATGGTCTGGACCGATACGACGGATATGAATTCAGGGTGTTTACTCACGATCCTGCTCGCGAGAACAGCCTAAGCTGCGTTTACATCCACTCCTTGTTCAAGGATCGCTCTGGAACGCTCTGGGTAGGCTGCGATCAGTTTCTCGACAGGTTCGACAGTGTTCACGAAACCTTCACTCACTATCGGATCGACGCAGGTGAAGTAGGGAACTATGTCACCGAAATCAGTCAGGATCGAACCGGCATGCTGTGGTTGGCAACCGGGAGGGGCTTGTTCAGATTGAATCCGGAAACCGGTCAGATCATCCACTACGTTCACGATCCCGTAGATCCATCCAGCCTCGGAAGCAACCAGGTCAGATGTACTTTGGAAGATAGGACTGGCCGATTCTGGGTGGCAGACGGCGAAAATCTAGAGGAGTTTGATCGCCGGAGCGGAAGGATTCTCTCCCGCATTCGCTTGAGCGAGGGCATCATGGCGGTTTCGTTCTATGAAGATCACCTCGGCATCTTTTGGATAACGTACATCACCAGTAGTGTTGGAAGCGGACTAGTCGTCCTCGATCGATCCACAAATCACCTAATTCCTTACTCAATCTATGACAGCAGATCTGGCAAGAAAATAACGGCTGAAATCGTGGCAGCAGTTGAGGATAACAACAACACTCTTTGGCTCGCAAGCGATGGCGCGGGGTTGCTGAAGCTCGACAGGGAGCGCGGCGTCTTGATTCGCTATCAGCATTATCCAGAAACTCCCGAGAGTATCGCTGAAGACCGTGTGCTGTCGCTATGCGCGGACCGCGAAGGAAATGTTTGGGTGGGCTTGCTCACGAGCGAGCCCAACTTTTTCCGTACGGAAAAGGCACCGTTCATGCCTCTGCTCACCCGAAACAATCCTCGCAGTCACGGCGAAAAAATCGTAAATGCCGTGTACGAAGACCACGATCACGTATTGTGGATCGCGACGCCGGGAGCGTTAAATCGCATTAATCGGAAGTCTGGAGAATTCACTTCTTACCAGCCTCCGGGACTGGCGAGCGATGTAATTGCGATCACTGAAGATCGGGGCGGCGGTCTCTGGATCGGAACGTTTGGCGCGGGACTGAATCGGTTCGATCAGAGGACCGAGCGTTTTAAGACCTATCTGCACGAGCCAGACAATCCATCGAGTCTAGGCAGCAACATCGTGAGCCGGATGCTGATCGATCATACCGGCACCATGTGGGTCGGAACCTACAACGGCCTTGACCGATTTGACGCTCGGAGTGACGGCTTCGCTGTCTACAAGCAGGACACTACGACTGACGACGAGGTGTATGCCAATCTCTCTGAGGACAAAAGCGGGTTTCTCTGGATGGGTGGGTGGCGAGGTTTGAACCGTTTCAACCCGGAGACTCGCGAATTCACTGTCTATGCGCACAGAGCGGGTGATCCCAGTTCTTTAAGTGACAACGCCGTTACCTCAACCTACGTAGACCATGCGGGGACCCTTTGGGTCAGCACGGAAAACGGCTTGAACAAGCTGAACCGCGAGAGCGGGACATTCACCCACTACTACGTGAAGGACGGCTTGCCTAGCAACGCCGTGAGCTGTATTCTCGAGGATCAATTTGACATGCTCTGGATGAGCACAAACCGTGGGTTGTCCAGGTTCGATCCCGTGACGAAGCGATTCGCGAACTACTCCACAGTCGATGGGCTTCCCGGCAATGACTTCACAGGTTGGGACAGCTGCTTCAAGAGTTCCAGTGGAGAGATGTTTTTCGGTGGATTCGCCGGCGGGGTATCATTCTTTCCTGAAAATGTGATCAATTCGCCGTATCCTTTGCCTCTTGTTTTTACCGATTTCCAACTCGCGGGGAAATCGATCTCGGTTGGCTCCCATTCTCCTCTCAACAGGTCCATCAGCTACGCAACTGAGGTCACCCTCAGTCACAACCAAAGCGTATTCTCGCTGAGTTTCGCCGCACTTACCTACTTTAATCCAGACGCCAACCGCTATCGATACAGGCTAGATGGGGTTGATCCCGACTGGGTCGAAGTTGCAAGTAATCGAAGGATCGCGAGCTACACGACTCTGCCACCCGGCACGTACAGATTCCACGTGCAGAGCGCCACCCGACAAAGCGATTGGAACAGCCCTGGCCTGACACTGCGGATTACCATACTACCACCCTGGTGGAGTACATTGTGGTTCAGATCCCTGTGCGGTCTTGCGGCCGTTTGTGCGCTATGGAGTGTTTATCAGCTTCGGCTCCGCCAAGTAGCGGCAGAAGTCCGAGCCAGAACGGAAGAACGACTTGGCGAACGAGAGAGGATTGCGCGTGAATTACACGACACTCTGTTGCAGAGCATACAAGGGTTGATCTTGCGCTTTCACGCGGCAGCCGAACGAATACCTCCATCGGAACCTGCACGTCAGATGGTAGAGAAGGCTCTGGATCGAGCGGACGAAGTGCTGGTTAAGGGCCGCGATCAAGTTAAGAATCTTCGTCTCACCCCAACGAAACCGTTACAAGAAGCCTTCACTGAGGTATTCACGGATCTTTCTCGCACCGACGGCGTTGAATTCAGCGTCGTCGTAGAGGGGCCCGGCCGCCCACTTAACCCTCTGATCCAAGACGAGGCCTATTGGATAGGCCGCGAAGCGATCGCGAATGCACTAAATCACGCCGGGGCTAGCCGGATAGAGGTCGAAATCGCATACGACGTCGCTCTCTTGCGCTTAAGATTTCGCGATGATGGTTGCGGCATAGACCCCATGATTATCGAATCAGGTGGAAAGCCCGGCCACTGGGGAATGCGCGGAATGCGCGAACGAGCAATGAATATCGGCGCTCGCTTGGCAACATGGAGCCGGCCAGGAGCCGGAACTGAGTGGGAGTTGGAGATTCCCGGATTCACTGCGTACAGAATCCAAGGCAACGGTTCGCGTTGGCTAAAGCTGCGCCGACTCTGGCGCAAGGAGAATCACCATGAACACCATCAAAGTTCTGACGGTTGACGATCATCCAATCCTCCGAGAGGGGATCGCAGCAATCATCGCGAATCACGACGACATCGCACTAGTGGGCGAAGCAGGGAACGGCCGCGAAGCGATCGAGCGGTTCCGGCAATATCGTCCGGACGTAACCTTGATGGACCTGGTTATGCCCGAAATGAATGGTATCGATGCGACCATCGCCATTCGGAGAGAGTTTCCGAACGCTCGCATAGTCGTACTGACGACATATAGAGGCGACGTTCAAGCCGCTCAGGCGTTCGATGCCGGAGCCTTCGGATACCTTCTCAAGAGTAGTTTGAGGAAAGACCTGCTGGATACGATTCGGAGCGTACACGCTGGACAGCGTCGAATTCCCACTGAGATCGCTGTTGCAATGGCTGAACATCGCGCGGACGGGACTCTGTCAGAACGCGAATTGGAAGTGTTGCGGCAAATTGCCGCGGGAAGCGCGAACAAAATCATCGCAGTACATCTATCCATCTCGGAGGAAACCGTTAAAGGACACGTGAAGTCGATCCTCTCTAAGCTCAATGCGAACGATCGGACGCACGCGGTAACAATCGGGATAAGGCGCGGAATCATTTCTCTGGAACAATGATTTGATGGCTTGCACCAGCGTCGTCACAGAAAGCTATTGCCTCCTGCGCATCAATCCCTCTGTTGAGTTCACCCCCCGTTTTCTCTAAATCTGGACGTGATCAGCGGTCCCGCGACCGAGATGATTGCCTTCGGCTTCGCAGCGACTCGTAACCCAGTCCCATCATTCAGAGCCCAACCCCAAAGAGGTGTCCGGCCTCGACTCCATTTGGTCTTACAAAGCGTCAAGGTCGATTCTACTGTTCTCTCAAGTTAGAAAGGGAGGAGAAGAGTCATGAAGAGGTTTCACGGTAATTCGACGCTCGCATTTACGTTGATCGCCACGATTCTCCTGTTGGGGATGAGTTATGGAGTCGCCAAGGCGCAATCCTCGCCGCCGACCGGGATCAAGAACGTGGTCCTTGTACACGGCGCATTCGCCGATGGTTCCGGCTGGGAAGCCGTCGCTAAGATGCTCGAGAAGGATGGCTACACGGTATCGGTGGCGCAACCACCCGAAACCTCCTACGCCGACGACCAAAAGTACACGAAGGCCGCCATCGACGCTATGGGCGGGCCAGTCGTTCTGGTCGGCCATAGCTACGGCGGGTCCATCATCAGTGAAGCCGGCAACGACCCAAACGTTGCAGCGCTCGTATACATCGCCGCATTTGCACTCGATGAAGGTGAGAGCTGCGCGTCGATCGAAACGGCCGTGCCGCAAGCCTCCAAGGCATTCAAACCGGATAGCAATGGAAATTGGTGGATTGAACAGGATCAATTCGCTGCTGACTTTGCGGCGGATATTCCCCCGCCCGAGTCCCACTACATGGCTATGTCGCAGGTGCCGATCTCCACTGACTCGTTCACCCATAAGGTCACGAGTCCAGCCTGGAAGACCAAGCCCACTTTTTACATGGTGGCTAGCTCAGATCGGTCGATCAATCCAATACAGGAGCGCATGATGGCCAAGCGCGCCAATGCGAAGACGATCGAAGTGAATGCCAGCCACGTGGCATATATGTCTCACCCGAAGGAAACGGTCAAGCTCATTGAAGATGCGGCTACTACCGCGCACGTCAACTAAGCGCCATCACTCTTTACGTTGCAAGTACGATGTACGTCCCGCGCAGTACAAAAGCGGATTGGCGCGAAGGCGTTCGACATCGAAAAATCGACTGATCCGTCTGGATCTTTACCGCAAAGGAGAATAATCGTGAATATTAAGAACGTAGTTCTGGTGCATGGAGCTTTCGCAGATGGCTCCGGCTGGAAGAGGGTTGCCGACATTCTCAAGCACGATGGCTACAGGGTGTCGGTGGCGCAGCCTCCCGAGACTTCATACGCCGAAGACCAAAAGTACACGAAGGCCGCCATCGACGCTATGGGCGGCCCAGTGGTCCTGGTCGGTCATAGCTACGGAGGGTCCATCATCACCGAGGCGGGAAATCATCCAAACGTTGCGGCTCTTGTCTATATTGCTGCATTTGCTCTCGATGAAGGTGAGAGCTGTGCGTCGATCGAACAGGCCTTGCCGCAAGCGTCCAAGGCGTTCACACCGGACAGCAACGGCCTTTGGTGGATAGACCAGGCGCATTTCGCGGCCGACTTCGCAGCGGACATCCCACGGGATGAGGCGGAGTTCATGGCTATAGCGCAGGTGCCGATTTCTACTGACTCGTTCACCCATCAGGTTAAGAATCCCGCCTGGAAGCACAAGCCGACCTTTTACATGGTGGCCACCGAAGACAGATCGATCAATCCGGATCAGGAGCGCATGATGGCAAAGCGCGCCAAGGCCAAGACGGTCGAAGTGAAGGCGAGCCATGTGGCCTATATGTCTTTTCCGAAGGAAACGGCCAGGCTCATCGAGGAGGCTGCCTCCTCCGTCAGTGAGTAGCCATATGCTTTCGGACAAAATAATCTCCGCCGATCCGGTCCGGGGCGGCGGAGATTATGTATGGACATAGCCACCTCAGGAGCGCGAGATGATGGATCACATCAATGTAAAAGGACAGGGCGGCACGTTCTCCGCCTATATCGCAAAACCGAAGACCTCGCCGGCTTCGGCTGTTGTCGTTCTGCAGGAGTTGTTCGGTGTGAACGCCGACATTCGCAAGCACTGTGATGAATTGGCTGAACAAGGCTACCTCGCGGTCGCTCCGGACCTGTTCTGGCGACAGGAGCCGGGCGTCGACCTGAACGTCACCTCCGAAGCCGACTGGCAACACGGCCTTCGCCTATATTCGGCTTATGACAGAGATGCCGGCGTAAAGGACATCAAGGACACCATCGACGCAGTACGCAAGCTCGCTGAATGCAATGGCAAGGTTGCCTTGCTCGGCTATTGCCTCGGCGCACTGATGGTCTTCATGACATCCGTGCGCAATGACGGGATCGACGCCGCGGTCTGGTATCACGGCGGAGATACTGAGAAATATCTGGGAGAGGTCGATGGGCTTCATGCGCCCATTCTCATGCATCTGGCTGAGGAGGATGAGTTCATTTCCAAGGCCGCACAAGCGGAGATTAAAGCGGCACTTGCTAAGAAACCAAATGCGACGGTGTATAGCTACCCGGGACAGAGTCATGCCTTCTCCCGCCATAACGGAAAACACTACAACGCCGCCGCGGCTCACCTTGCCAACGGACGGACGAGCGAATTCCTGAAGCACGAATTGTGATGATTGCGGGACGCTCCGACCAGTTGGAGCGTCCTTATTCATTTTCAGCCATTTGAGATCTTGACCATAGACGGTCTTCAGGCGGATGCCAGGAGCACCTATCTAGCTAGCTTTGATTAATAGTGACTGCGACACATCTGAACAGTTATCGGCTGTCGCAGTACCAGAATGTGCCGCACGGGAACGTCTTCCATTTCTTAAGCGAGAAAAGTCCGAGGAGGCACAACATGAATGGCCCCGCCCTTCTCGATCAGACCAAAAAGCGCGTGACAGCGCCACTTGATGACATCGTCTTGGCAGCCCAGGCAGGCTCAGCCGCAGCTTTCGCAGAGCTTTATTCGACTTATTCCAGACGCCTGTTTCAAACGATCCTTCCATTACAAGAAATCCACACGATGCGGAGGAAGCGCTTCAGGAGACATTTCTCCGCGTCTATGTGGCGATTAAAACATTTGAAGGTAAATCGCAAATACACACTTGGCTAACTCGGATTGCCGTCAACACTGCTCTTATGGTCCTTCGCAAACAACGTGTTCGTCCCGAAGTGTCGTTCGATCCCCAACCGGATGATCGATGTGAAGCGATCACCTTCGAGGTGAGGGACCCTGCCCCGAATCCGGAGGAACTGTGTGTTCGACATCAGTGTCAATTGAAGACTTTCCGTGCGATCCGTCGCCTTCGTCCGCATCTGCGGGAGCCAATTCGGATGCCAATAACACACGGATGGTCGACTAGGGAGATTAGCCGAGCGCTGAATATCTCTGAGGCAGCCGTCAAGTCCCGCATATATAGAGCTCGTCAACAGCTTTCCACTTCGATGGTCACCTGAAGCGTTGCGCGGCCCACCACTACTTTGATGCATTTCAAGGAGATCTTGAGATTGGGAAACCAGGTTGCGAGTTGGCTTTGACCTATAAGAATTGAAGGAGCCCAAATGATCAGAAAAGTGGAGATGGAACGGTTCACACTAATCTCCTCGAAGCCGTTCGACGAAGTCGTTGCTGCTCTCAAGGGAGCAATCGGCCACCCGAATATGGCAGAGCTCTGGCAAGCAACGCAGCGAGCGACAACTGCCGGCGAGCTAGAGGCCGCCGTACAACCCGTCCTGGGCGAGACCGGTCTGATGCAATTTGTCGAGTTCGATCACGGGATGATTGTTCGTAAGGGCTCAGAGCATCACACATCCAAAATCATTCGTCTGGTCATTGGAAATCCTCTCATCATGAAGGAAATGGCGAAGCGTGTTCCGGACGCCGGCTCCTATGCTCCGGTTACCGTCCTCGTGGATGAGCGCGCTGATGGCGTGCATATTTCGTATGACAGGATGGCCAGCCTTCTGGCCCCTTATGGGGATCGCGATGCGCTGAGCATAGCTCGCGACTTGGACGCTAAAGTCGAAGATGCCCTGAGACAAGCTGCAGCATGAAACGGAGTAGGCATGACGTCTTGGAGGTTGTCATGGACGGGCATCTTGTTCCCGCCACTTCCAATTCAAAGATCCGCTGCTCTCTGGAGAACTTCACATTGGACGCGGAACGCTGCCTCGCTGTTCTCGACTTTCTCGACGAGTGGTAAATCGCCAATGCGCAACCTGACGAGCTGCTGGGATGCTCTCCCGCTGGATGAGCGAGTAGGCCTGTTAACCGGCCAAAGAGTGCCCATTTCGATGTGTCCGGAAAAGTGTGCTTTCAGATGCCGATCTTGCCCTATCTTCGCCAGGACGACGCTGTGCTTGTGTAATTCGGAGTTTCACATGTCGTTCGCAACATCAGCACACAATGGATTCCAGCTATCCCCGAGGCCGTTGAGAACTCGACCTGGCTACACGCAGGTCTCAATGTTCCAGCACTCGCCATTCTGGACTTCAGTCACGACTGGAACTGCTCTGTCTGAAGATAAGAAAACCGGCTGAAAGATAATACATCTTCTCTCCCGCCCGCGCCACATCAGGCTTCTCAGCAATTTCGCGTCTCAGAAACTTTGGCCGGTTATCGTACTGCTATCGCCAGTTGAGAACCGCATGGAACGTTCGCCGCTGGTTTGTCGGGACCAATGCACACCTGACGGAGCGGGCCCAGCGTTCATTCTTCGCGTAACAGGACCAGCGGATTGACCGACAGCGCGCGCTGTGCAGGAATCCATGTCGCCACAAGACCGAGGAAAGCCATCGCGACGACCACACCGGCCAGTACCAACGGATCGCGCGGTGTAGCCTGATAGACGATAAACGCCAGAACGCGCGTTGCCAGAATTCCGAGTCCTAGCCCGACAGCCGAGCCGATCACCAGTTGTTTGACTGCCCGCCCAAGCGCTGCTCGCAGTACCTCTTTGCGTTGCGCGCCCAGGGCCACGCGAATCCCCAGTTCCTTGAGCCGCTTGCTCACCGAATAAGCAGCCATACCGAAGATTCCGGTAATGGATAGTATCGCCCCGATGCCCCCAAGAACCCCGAGCGCAATCGTGGCCATTTCTGGGCCAAACAGCACCGTCACCAATTCGTCAGATCTCTTTTCGACTTCAACCGGTATCCCGGCGTCCACCTGAAGCAACGCGCGCCTGATCTCCTCGCCAAGCTGTTGTGGATCGCGACCGGAGCGAATCACCATCCACTGCGGGCCGACAGGCCACTGCGTAAGGGGAAGAAACATGGAGGGGTAAGGATCCTCGGTCAGCGAACTGTACTTGCCATCCTCGGCAATACCCACCACCTCTACGCGCGTTCCATCGGGCATCTTGAAATGGCGCCCGCTCGCAGCGATCTCTGATCCAAAGAGCTTCCGCGCAAACTCGCGATTCACGATCGCAACTCGGGGCGAATTCTTGTCGTCGCTCTTCGTGAAGCCTCTTCCTGCCAACAGAACTGTTCCTTCGGTCCGAAGGTACCCGGGAGAGACTCGGAACGTATAAGGAGCAGCGGCTACATGCGAAGCACTAAGGTCGGTCGTTGCGTCGGTGAAGACATTTGTTGCGTTGTTATCGCTCAACAGCAGAGCATCGGTCAATGCGGCCGAGTCCACGCCGGGAATTGCTTCAACCGCGTCGAGCATGCGCCTTTGTATCGGGCTCTCCGGATCCCCGCTCAAGCCGACCATGCGAAGATCGACGAGCATCGAGTGGTTCGGGTCAAAACCGAAAGGGCCATGCAGGGAACGAATCAATCCGCGAACTGCCACCAGCGATGACGTGACCAGCACCGCGCAAAGCGAAATCTGTACCACGAGCAATACATCTCGAGCGGAGAACCGTTTCAGGGTCTTCGCTGACAATCCTGCCTTCACGACCTCATAAGGACTGGTACGGAGCACCTGAGCGATTGGGACTGCTCCAAACAAACATCCGCTGAGAAGGGTCACCAGCAGCGCGACGGAATACACGCTTGCATCAGGAGTGACGGGCGTGTGCATGGGGAAATTACCAAACGGCTGCCAGTCGCTCAGCCATCGCAATAGCGCCACGCTGCCTGATACTCCTGCGGCGCCGCCGAGCAGCGAGATCAACAGAGCCTCAGTGAACAGGCTGAGCAGGATTCGCGTTCGTTTAGATCCGAGGGCCAGGCGAAGGGCCAATTCACGCGAACGGTCCGCAACGCGAGCAGCGAACAGGCCACCAAGGTTGGCGCATGCTGCGAGCAGAATCAAGGTCGCCAAGAGCATCAATCCCGCGACGAAGGCCTTCACAGAACGGGAGATCTCCTTGCCGAGGAGGCTGGGACGCCCCAGGTCAAAACTCACCGGGCGTTCGCTGTGCGGATAAGTTCTCACGAGCCATGTTCCGATCGAATCTAAGTCGGCAACCGCTTGCGCTCGAGTCACACCGGGCTTGAGGTGTCCAAGTACCTGCAGGAGTCCGCGGCTTCCACGATCGCTCAAGTCGTTCACGCCTTCCACCTGCTCCTTGTTCACTTCAGGCACGAAGAAATTGGGCGAATAAAACACCAGGGTCCCACGGAACGTGGGCGGCG
>Ga0206906_1170_pt1 | contig 11056 bp, 12 predicted proteins | sample Alteio_BWOrgHeat_79_FD_152935 | JGI IMG/M metagenome (GOLD analysis project Ga0206906, IMG submission 152935) | Enriched cells from forest soil in Barre Woods Harvard Forest LTER site, Petersham, Massachusetts, United States -... | ecosystem: Environmental > Terrestrial > Soil > Temperate forest >...
GATTCAGAAAATAAATGGAGCCTCGCTGGGGTTGCAGGGAATGCAAAAGGTTTTTCGATGGGACAAGGGGATACCATTTACTCTATCGTCGCGGACCCTATATATAATTTATCGATTTTTTACACAACAAATATTGGCAGTGACTGGAAAAAGTTTACGGATATCAATGTTCCGATAGATTCCCCTACTCTCTATTATGATAAAACATGGTCGATAAACTGTGCTAACTCAAATGCAATACTTTTTGAAAGCGATACAGCATTGTATCTATCGCGAGACAGGGGCAATACTTGGAAGCAAATCGGACTTCCCTTTGACACTGTGACACAAATAGTTATCAATAATGATGGAAGACTGTTTACTGAAAGACCGGTGAATTCAGCTCAATTTCCCTCTCAGAATGGGTACTAGATAGAAAATGTCTTTTCTGCAGAATTGTCTTCAGATAATGGAAAAACCTGGGGCAAAACCATACCTGTACCTTCTCCAAAAGTTAACTCAACTTATGGATCGTCAGTCGGAATCTCCAGTATAGGAAAAAGTCCCAGTGGACAGATCATTGCAGTTGCTCGGGACCCGAATGAAACCTGGAACAGTGTATGGATTTTTGATTCATCCGTTCCATCGCAATGGGTAAAGCGTTCTGTTTTTCAGGATATGTCCGATCAGCCGCTTATTGTAGCTGATAATGAAAGGATTTTTATCTCGAAACAATCCACATCTTCCGATCCTTTTCTCTATGAATCACTCGATACAGGTTTTGTATGGGATGCATTACCTGCTCCGAATGATGGTGAATATATTTACTCGCTTAATGTCAGCTCTGATGGCATTATCTACTATGGTACGTATCCTGCTTTGTATCGCTCGGATGATCACGGATCTACTTGGACAATGCTCATTCCCACGCGAAAGACTGTCCAACTCTCCGCTATTAAAACTTTTGGGTCATCGAGCGTTTGTCTTGGAACAAAGGGTGCAGGGCTGCTGCAATCCTCCGATAAAGGGGATTCATGGATTCGCATCGATGGGAATAATTTCGATTTGGTGACTGCTATAGGTATTGATTCGAAAGGCAATATTGCGGCAGGGACTAACCGGGGATTATGGTTTTATGATATCGATATTTCTCAATGTACTCCTTGGAACCGACGATAATCTCTATATCGCCAGTATCGATGTCGCTCAGAATGATGATATATATGTCGGCACCCATGGTTCGAGCGTGTGGAAGGGCACAACACACGGGAATGTTATTAATACCGTCAATGCAAATTCTGACAAACTATTACCCATTATTTTCCCGAATCCCTGTTCAACAAATATAACGATAGAATTCGATGAGGGGATGGATGGGAACCTGGAAATTTTCGATATGCTCGGAAGGAAAATTGTTACGCTCACACTAAACCATGCCCATCGAACAAATTTCAATATGGCGCAAATTGTGGATGGTATTTATTCCGTGGTTCTCAATACCGGGAAAAAGAACTTCGCTCAAAAGCTGATCGTGCACCATTAGTATTGCTCTGTACTGGAATTTTTCATAGAAGAGAATAACTGCTCCTTATAGCTATCTTGGCACAAGAACATATCGCGGATAGGATGGAACAGCACCATAATAATTTTTGAACGGATCGCTCCCTGTATTGATAAATCGTGAGAATGTATAACCCGGTATCGAATCCAAATTATTATAGGTAACATCGTCGATAATAATTGCGTCGAAGATTCGGTCATCGAATGCTTGTTTCCACTCTCTTCCAAATTGTCGCGAGATCGAATCGCCGACCGATAACACATCAGCAACGGCAAGATCATTAGCATACGAGCGCTTCCCGGCAAATTCCGCCGCAAGACTGTTATTCCAGAGCATGACATTCCCATTCATTGCTCGAAGACTATCCACGAACCTATCGCTTGCTTTGTGGTCGGCTGCAGTAACGACACCAAAAGGCAATCTCTTCGGAGTATAGAGTGATCCAAGAAATTGAAATACAATGAGCCAGGGTAAGATGAATTTGTAAGTATCGGGAATGAATGCTCGGACATCTTTTAGAGCAACCGGCAAGGCAATTGCTAAAAAAGCAGCGAATGGCATTGCAGAATTCCTTCCGGAAATAACATCGCTCAAATGAATGGCCATGTGAAAGATACATCCCAGCAATATAATTGCAAGAAATCCGTTCGTGCTTCGAAAAAAAGATTTTCCTTCTTTTGCCAATATAAAAAACGATAGTAATGTCGAGATACTTGCCACACCCCATCCCGAAAAGACAAAAGACGAAAAGACAAAGATCATTCGCGAGTAATTAAGGCTGCCCGATTTCCCTTGAGGAATTAGGTAGACATAATAAAAGTACCAATCACCGTTTGCAAGGTAGAAAATGTACGTTCCAATGGCAAAAAAAAGTATAACTACTCCAACATAGATAGCCGCTGAAGAACGTTTTTGCAAAAAAAGCCAGATGGCAACCGGCAATACATAGTAGATCGCTTGCTGCTTCGTAAAAATTGCAAGCGTTATCAATAATGCTGATACAAGAATGAACATCAATCGCTGAGAATACAAAAGTACGACGACCGATGCAACCAGTAGGGTTACGAATAACGGATCAGGTCTTACAATATCAAAACAGAGATCGGTTAATCCATAGCAAGCAAGGAATAAGCCGGCTCCAATGAGCGCAGTATAATGCGACTTGTTCGTAAGACGGATAACAGCAAAGTACACCAATATTGCCGTTATCATTGTCGAGGAAAATGTGATTACTCTTCCGGCAGTGCATGTAATACCTGTCCAATGCATTATAGCTGCGATACAATAATAAGATAATGGCTGGTACAGCCAATTCACAAAATAGATCGAGGGTTTGACAAATAATGGCTGTCCTGCATAAATTCTGGCTGCATGCCGAATGAACGAACCTTCCATCCATTCAACTTCGTATGGATAAAGAACGCGCTTTAGACTCAGAACGACAAAAAGAACAATGAATGAAACTGCAAGTACGAAAGCAACGATCTTTGCTATCTGATCCGAATGAGATCGGATATAAGTAATGAGAGAAAGAAATTTCTTTTGTACGTTCACTAATATTTTTTGCAGTATTCTATAGTCTTTTCAACGGAGTCAATAAGTATCGGTGTGTGCTTCATCACATCATGAATCAATGTTCCAAGTTCTCGAAGTGCATATTCATGGGTAATTTCATTCCGGAGTTCGCGGATCTCCTTAAATTCTACAGTTGATGAAATAATTCTTCTTTTTTCGGCATGATTCAAAACATCAATGAGGGTATTCGATTCTTCGAATTCCAGAGAGTCAAGAAGTCTGAACACTCGTTGAAACAACATGTCACTTACTCGCGCAAATCGCGAAGTAAAAGCATCGAAAACTTCTAATTCTTCATTGGAGAGATCGGAGCGGTATCCGATGAGATTGCATTTTTTATTTGAAGTAATAAGTTGAACGCCAGCACGCTCCAATCGCGAAAGCGCAGTCTGCAATTCCTCGACGAGTCTTTCTTCTTTCTCAGTTTTCATAATGGGATTGCATCAAGTTCAATAAGTTTTCCAAAGTTTGTGCGCATGTCCGGATCTTCGAAAATAATATCGATCTTTTGATCGCCAAGGGATTCTTTTAATTCGATCTTAAGGCGGCGGATAGTTTGCAATGTAAGATCTTTTCCGATAAGAAGCAAATCAATATCGCCTCCACGGCGAGAATTATCCGCTCTCGAGCCAAACAGATAGGGTGTAGCATACGGTGCATATTTTGCAACTGCCGAAAGAATTATCGCATGCTCATTTTTCTCTAAACGCATGTCATCTCAACATCGGTATGTTCACATTATGTTTCTTCCCGACTTCTATTGCTTTCTCATACCCTGCATCGGCATGACGCAAAATGCCCACTGTCGGATCATATGTCAGGCATCGTTGTAATCTCTTCGCTGCCTCATTGGTACCATCGGCAACGATGACCATTCCAGCATGGATGGAATTTCCTATACCAACTCCGCCGCCATGATGGAGCGATACCCATGTTGCGCCGCCGATAGTATTCATCGCGAAATTGAGTATAGGCCAATCAGCTATTGCATCGGAGCCGTCTTTCATATTTTCTGTTTCGCGGTTCGGGCTTGCGACGGAGCCGCAATCGAGATGATCTCTGCCGATGACGATCGGAGCTTTTACTTTTCCATCTTTTACTAATTGATTGAAAAGTAATCCTGCCTTTGCCCGCTCTCCCATTCCAAGCCAGCAGATACGTGCAGGCAATCCTTGAAAATGAATATGCTTTTGAGCCAGCGGAATCCAACGATGCAGAATTTTATCATCGGGAAAAAGTTTGAGGATTTCTCTATCGGTAGTGAAAATATCTTCGGGGTCACCGGAAAGTGCAACCCATCTGAAGGGACCTTTGCCTTCACAAAATAGCGGACGAATATATTCCGGCACAAAGCCGGGAATATCAAAAGCATTGCTTACGCCATTTGCTTTAGCTTCACCGCGAATATTATTTCCGTAATCAAATGCAATCGCGCCGCGCTTCTTCATTTCGAGCATTGCACGAACATGTGTTGCGATTGAATCGCGGGAATGCTTCACATATTTTTCCGGATCTTCTTCGCGAAGTTTATCTGCTTCCGATTTTGTAAATCCTACCAGATAATATCCGCGCAGAGGATCATGTGCACTTGTTTGATCCGTAACAATATCGGGTATCCAATTTCGCTTTACGAGTTCGGGTTCTATTTCTGCAGCATTTCCAAGAAGAGCGACAGAAAGAGCAAGCGAGGACGCTTGTGCTTCTGCTACCCACTCAAGAGCTTCATCTAGATTGGTTGTCCATTTATCGCAATAGCCTGTTTCGATTCTCTTTTCGATTCGCGATTTATCTATTTCAATGCAGAGAATCACTGCTCCTGCCATTTTTCCTGCAAGCGGTTGAGCGCCGCCCATGCCACCAAGACCGGCAGTAAGAATTGTATGACCCGCAAGCGATCCGCCAAAATGCTGGCGGGCACATTCCATTAATGTTTCGTAAGTGCCTTGCACAATTCCTTGAGATCCGATGTAGATCCAGCTTCCTGCCGTCATCTGCCCGAACATCGTCAAGCCTTTTGCTTCGAGCCTGCGGAATTCATCCCAGTTCGCCCAGGCCGGGACGATCTGTGAATTCGAAATGACAACTCTTGGTGCATCAGGATATGTTTTCATTATCCCAACAGGTTTCCCCGATTGCACCAAAAGCGTCTCATCGTTTTCAAGTTCTTTCAATGATTTCAAGATCGCATCGAAGCATTCCCAATTCCGCGCTGCTTTGCCGGAGCCGCCATAGACGACAAGTTCGTCGGGACGCTCGGCAACATCAGGATCGAGATTATTTTGGATCATCCGGTACGCTGCCTCTTGCAGCCAGCTTTTGCATGCAAGGGTTGTTCCGGTTGGTGAGTGAATTTCGCGTTTCATTTAGTAAAATTTTTTTATGGAAGGTCTCCGAGAATAGGGCGAAGAACTATTTCTTCGACAAGCGCTCTCTGAGGTTGATTAAGAATATCCATAATTGAATGTGCAATATCTTCCGGCTGCATCATGAGGTTATGTTCTTCTTCCGAGATCTCACCCCAAGAAGGTGTTTCAGTTGCACCCGGCATAACCGCGACAACTTTTATACCCTTATCGCGAACTTCTTCGCGCAGAGCGTTCGTAAATCCGAGCGCGCCGAATTTGCTTGCGCCATAAGCCGTGCCTCCGGCAAACGCTTTGGTACTTGCGATCGAAAGCATCTGGATGATCGTGCCTTTACCTTTACGGATCATTTCGGGCAATACGGCTTTCGCGCAAAGAAAATTTCCGGTCAGGTTTATTGCAATAACGCTATCGAAAATTTCCGGCGTCATCTCCTCGATATCGTAGTACGGAGAAATACCTGCATTATTAATGAGAATATCCGGTCCTTCGTGATATTCTTTTATTATACTTTTGATCGCCCACTCAACATCCTCTTCATTGCTCACATCACACTGGACTGCAACGGCATTGCCGCCGGATCTCCGAATTTCTGTTGTTGCATGAATAAGCTCAGGCCGGTTGCGCGAACTCATGACAACGCGCCTGCCGCTATCGGCTAAGGCTTTCGCGCACGCAAAGCCGATGCCTTTCGATGCTCCGGTTACCCAGACGATTTCGTGATTATCTTGCATTAGAGAAAAAATTGTTAGGGAATAATCGCTAAGAGAGGCTAATTGATTCCATTACCGGAGGATAAAAATAAAGCGTGCCATTACTGGCACGCCTTTTCCCTTGATCATTATGAACATTATTACGAAAAGACCATGGACGTAATGAATAATACAACATGGATTACCAAAAAAAGTTGCATGGTATCCCATATTATTTGTTTTTTGAGATTTTTTTTACTTTTATCTGTACTACTCATAAATACTTAAGGACGTCTTTGCGAGGAGGGCTTTAGCCCGACGTGGCAATCTAAAAATTTGAATGTGTCAACCTATTAAATTTTTTAGATTGCTTCGTCGTCGCTAACGCAACTCCTCGCAATGACATTCTAATGGTGTGTTAATAAGTATGGAGTAACTATTAATTATTATTGAAATGCCAGCTCAAACTAATGCTCGGTGCCAGGTATCCGGTAATCGTACGGTAATATACATAGCGTTGCAAAATGCCGAAAACTTCAACATTTGCGCGGAAGTTATCAGATAATTTTATTGACGTTCCGGCATTCATGATACCGCCGTATCCCCAATCGTTCGTGTTGAAATTGACTGCCATCATGCCGAGTCCAACTGCAGCATAAGGGCGAAAGATGCCAACTTCCGGCAACCATGTAGCAAGATGCAACGAGCCACCATTCGCATCGATATTTCTGCCATCAATAAGCATCGAAGATGTTGCGATCACTGCCAGAGGAATATTATCATTCTTGGAATTCAGAAGATAGGTGAGCGATGCGGAAGTGCCACCATTATAATGAATGTGATAGAGTTCGGAAAGCTGGCTCCATGCCTTGAGTTGCACCGAAATTCTGTCGCTGAATGCATACGAGATCTGTCTTTCGCCGCTATACGTCAAGCCGAGATCACCGTGATCTCCATTTTGCGGCAATCCACTGAGAGCGCCGGTTATCTGCCCTTCATTCTTTGAAAGCGGCTCGTGTGGCAAGGTAAGCGTTGGGCTATAGATCGAGCCGCACCCGGAAAAAATGGTGGCTGAAATAAAAAAAGCAAGAAGAAAAAATATTGTATTCTTCACGGGTAATGAAATGGAAATAATAGTTATATTGGTTCCGTAAAACATGTCATTCCGAACGGAGATTTTTTGCACGAAGTGCAAAAAACGATGTGAGGAATCCCCTGATAGATTGTAGCTCATAAGAGTCTGCCAATTATCAGGGGATTCCTCAGTCGCCAAAATTCGCTATGCGAATTTCGGCTTCTTCGGAATGACATTAAAATTAACAGCTTGCAAAAGAGGTATTTTTGCACTTGTAAATTCTGCTTACTAAAAAATCTATGCCGGCAAAAAAGATACCATCAACCAATATCGAATCCGCTCTTTTAGAAAAACGCGTATTCAAACCTTCGAAAAAATTCAGCAAAGCGGCGAAAATTTTTTCGTTCGCTCAGTACGAAAAATTATATAAGCAAAGCATTGCTGATCCTGAAAAATTCTTCGCTCGGGCAGCCGAAGAATTGCATTGGTTCAGGAAATGGAAAAAAGTAATGTCGTGGAAAGCGCCGTTTGCCCAATGGTTCATCGGCGGGAAGATCAATGCAAGTTATAATTGTCTCGATAGGCATCTGGATTCTGCGCGTCGCAATAAAGCTGCAATTATCTGGGAGGGTGAATATGGCGATGAAAAAACATTGACCTATCAGCAGCTTCATCGCGAAGTTTGCAAAGCCGCGAATATGCTGCTTCAGCTCGGAGTAAAAACCGGAGATCGCATTGCAATTTATATGGGTATGACTCCCGAACTTGTCATTGCTGTCTTAGCATGCGCGCGGATCGGTGCAACGCATTCGGTAATCTTCGGCGGATTTTCTGCCGAGGCAATTCGCGACCGTGTTAATGATGCCGAAGCAAAAGTGATAATCACAGCCGATGGAACATTTCGCAGAGGAGCTGTGATCGAACTGAAAAAAAATGTTGATAATGCATTACGTGCCCCAGGCAGCGATGGAATGAGCGGCTCCCCGACAGTAGAAAAAGTTGTCGTCTTAAAACGTACCGGCACGGAAGTCGAGATGTATCAAGGCAGGGATTTTTGGTGGCAGGAGTTAATGAGCGAAGCAAATGCGAACCACGAAGCCGTGCCGCTTGATAGCGAGCATCCACTCTACATTCTCTATACTTCAGGCACAACAGGCAAGCCCAAAGGCATTGTGCATACAACGGGCGGATATTTGCTTGGAGCATATTTAACAACAAAATATATTTTCGATATTCGCGATGAAGATATTTTTTGGTGTACGGCAGATGTCGGTTGGGTGACAGGGCATAGCTATGTTATCTACGGTCCGCTCTCGAACGGTGCTACGATCATGATGTATGAAGGCGCGCCGAACTTTCCCGACTTCGGAAGATTCTGGGATATTATCGAGCGCAGAAAAATTAGTATCTTCTATACTGCTCCGACAGCGATTCGTGCCTTCATCCGCGCCGGAGATCAATTTCCGAAGCGCCATGATCTTTCGTCATTGAGATTACTCGGCACCGTCGGCGAGCCCATCAATCCCGAAGCGTGGATGTGGTATCAGAAAATGATAGGCGGCGGAAAATGCCCGATCACCGATACATGGTGGCAGACAGAAACCGGAGCGATCATGATCGCACCGATTCCCGGAGCGATCGCAACAAAACCCGGTTCGGCAACAAAACCATTTTTCGGGATCGAACCGGAAGTCGTCAATAAGGAAGGCAAAAAAGTAAAACCGAATGAAGGCGGATTTCTTCTTATCAAAAAGCCCTGGCCCTGGATGCTGCGCGGCATTTATAAAGATCCTGAGCGATTCCAGAAACAATATTTTTCCGAATTCCCGAATATTTATTTCACCGGGGATGGCGCGCGCTGTGATAAAGACGGATATTTCTGGATCATGGGCAGAGTCGATGATGTCATTAATGTCAGCGGGCATCGCATCGGCACGATGGAAGTAGAGAGCGCACTCGTTGCATATTCAAGTGTTGCCGAAGCTGCAGTTGTCGGCAGACCGGATGAAATAAAGGGCTCGGCGCTTGTTGCATTCGTCACACTAAAATCCGGATCGATCGGAAGCGAAGAAGTAAAAATGCAGCTTCGTGAGCATGTTGCAAAAGAGATCGGATCGTTCGCAAAGCCCGATGATATTCATTTCTCCGATGCACTTCCAAAAACCAGATCAGGCAAAATCATGCGGAGATTATTGCGCGAGCTTGCTTCAACAGGAAATGTGGAAGGCGATACGACAACCCTTGAGGATTTTTCGGTGTTGGAAAAGCTGCGGCAAAGTGAAGAGGAATAAAAATGCAACTAACTACAAAAGAAAATATACGAGTAAAAGAATTATTAACTTCTTTCGGAGTCAAACGCGCAGGAATTTTCGGTTCTCAAGCGCGGCATGAAACTCATGCCGGAAGTGATCTTGATCTTCTTGTAGAACTTCAGCAAAATGCATCGTTATTCGATGTCATCCGCCTGAAGCATCTACTTGAAGATGAACTGCACATTTCCGTAGACCTCGTCGAATATGCTGCATTGAAACCAATTCTCCGCAATGCTATTTTAAAAGAAGAGATTCGGTTGATATGAAACGAACCCTTCTGCTTTATCTGACAGATATTTCAGGAGCCTTACGCAAGGTCGCCCTCTATACAGCTGACTTGTCTTATGTGGATTTTACGAATAATGAATTGATTCAAGATGCTGTGATCAGGAATTTGGAAATCGTCGGAGAGGCGGCAAAACATATTCCGCAATCGTTCCGGGATGAACATCCTGATGTCCCGTGGAGAACGATTGCAGGCATGAGGGATATTCTTATTCATGAATATTTTGGCGTTACACTGGAAAGGATTTGGAACGTCACTCGAAACGAAGCATCCATTTTGAAACTCTCAATTGACAGGATGATCCAAGAGGAGGAGGGGAATGCTTTGTTTGATAATGCTTCGACAACCTGACTTGAGGATTTTTCGGTGTTGGAGAAATTGCGGCAATCGGAGGAAGAATAATGGCACGCGGATGACGCGGATTTAGGCGGATCTTCGCGGATCAGATCAGTGTAAATCCGCGTCATCTGCGTGCTATTAAAAACGGGTCTAAAAATTTACCTAGATTATTACGGATTCAATTGCAAGATTTTATGTTGGTCGTACATCATGCGATCACTTATTATCGCCTCGCTCCTCTTTGCCGCCTCCGCATCGGCACAGGATTCGCTGAAAATTATCAGCCCCAACGGTGGTGAAAAATTCTTGACCGGATCGGATACAGTAATTACCTGGACTGGCATTCCCCTCACCGATACCGTAAAACTCGAATACTCTACCGATGCCGGCAACACATGGAATTTCATCACCGATGCTACCACCGGCGGACGCTATCCCTGGCATATTCCGAAAACAGTGAGCGATAGTTGTTTGGTGCGGGTGGGGCAACTATCAACTATTACTGATATTAGTTGGGCTAAAGAAGCTATTTCGGACAGTGAAAGCGAGGCCGTGAGCATAGTATGTGATTCTTTAGGTAATAGCTATATTACTGGTTCCTTCATAGGAACAATAAATTTTGGAGGTGGGATCAAATTAAACGCACAAGAGAGAGAATTCTTTATTTCAAAGTATCATAGAGATGGAAGTGTTGAATGGGCGAAACAATCCATTGGTACTTACTGCGGTGGAGGTTCTATTACAGTTGATGCACTTGGCTATCTATACGTAACAGGTTATTATAGTAACTCTTCAAATTTCAGTGGAATAACGCTTACATCCAAAAGTGGTAATATGTTCTTTATTAAGTATGATCAAAATGGTAATATTTTAT
>Ga0206906_1171_pt1 | contig 10992 bp, 11 predicted proteins | sample Alteio_BWOrgHeat_79_FD_152935 | JGI IMG/M metagenome (GOLD analysis project Ga0206906, IMG submission 152935) | Enriched cells from forest soil in Barre Woods Harvard Forest LTER site, Petersham, Massachusetts, United States -... | ecosystem: Environmental > Terrestrial > Soil > Temperate forest >...
ATACATTTTCACGAATTTTTCACCGAGCTTATGATCGATACCGCGCCCCCATTGCATGGCATAGGGAATTGATCCATCGGGATCATCGTAGGCAGCCTTAATAGAGGCTTGCAGAGCTTCGCGAATGGTGACGGCAGTTTCTCTGCCCATATCTTTTCTGACAAGATCAAGTCCCAAAGGAAGAGGCAACCCACTCGTTTCTTCCTGCCACCTTGTACCGAAGTCCACAAGTTTATTCAATCCATAATCACCCCATGTTAGCTGACCTTCGTGAATAAGTAATCCTGCATCGACCTCATTATTCAATACGGCATCAATAATCTTATCGAATGCCATTTCTTTCGATTCGATATCACGATACCAAATTTGCAGAAGCAAATTAGCCGTCGTTAATTTACCAGGTTGTGCAATGACTTTTCCTCGTAATTCGCCGATCGTTTTATATTTTTTTGAGACAATAATTGGACCATAGCCTTCGCCCATCGACGCGCCTGTTTTCATGATCCAATATTCATCAGATACATATGGATATGCATGAGCACTAATTGCCGTGACGGGCAGTTCGCCCTGCATTGCTCGGACATTCAAGGATTGAATATCATCGAGAACATGATCGATAGTATATCCTGGAATTGTTACTTTACCTGAGCCGAAGCCATAAAACATAAAGGCGTCGTCAGGATCGGGCGAATGTCCGATTTGGAGAAGTGTAGTGTTGTTCAAGTGTGAGAGTCAAATTATTTTCTTCCGTACATCATCGCTGCATCCGGAAAGAGTACGATCTTCCCGACTTTCTTCGGCGTTTCTATCATCATCTCGAATGCTTTCTCAAAATCAGTCAGCGGCATTTTATGTGTTACGACGGGCGTTACATCGAGCCGTTTCGACGAAAGAAGATTAGAAACAGTAAACCACGTATCGAACATCAATCTGCCGTTAATGCCATAGAATGTGCCGCCATTAAAGATGATATCATTCAGCGGAGTCGGGACGAGGTTATCTTTATAGATCCCAAAGAAGCAGAATCTTCCGCCTCTCCGCAACATCGCAATACCATCGGTCATTGCAGGAGTCGCACCTGACATCTCGAGTACAACATCGGCTCCAATTCCATCAGTAGCATCTTTAATGATCTCGACAGCATTTTCTTTTGTAACATTGATGATTCGGTCTGCGCCCATTTTCTTGCCAATATCCAAACGGTATGGTTCCATGCCGGTTAGGAAAATTTTTGTTGCTCCGGATGCCCGTGCAACGCCAACGGCAAAGAGTCCTATCGGTCCATCACCAAGAATCACCACACTTTTGCCATGCACAGGCTCTTTCAAAGTACAATGCACTGCATTACCAAGGGGTTCTTGTATAGAAAGAAATTCCGGAGGAATGCTTATATCGTTTTTCCAGAGCACGACATCAGGGACAACAAGATACTCTGCAAATGCGCCATCGCGATCGACACCAAGAATCTCGAGGTTATGGCAGATATGCATTTGGCCGGTAAGGCATTGCTTGCAATGCATACAGGGAATATGCGTTTCAACAGAAACTACGTCGCCTTCTTTTGCACGAAGAACGACGCCCCCAGCCTTTACGACCGTGCCCGTCGTTTCATGTCCGACAGTATAAGGGACATTCTTAATGCGCGATTGTGCCCAATGATCCCATTCATAAATATGTACATCCGTACCGCAAAGACTCGACGCTTCGATCTTTATCAATACTTCATTCGCTTTAATATCGGGTATCGGAATTTCTTGAATTTCCGCACCGCGTTTGCGCGCCGTCTTGCGGAGCGCCAGCATAGTTTGAGCCATCGTATAATAAAATTAACTGTGCAACTGTTTTTCCAGCCAATTGCGGATGTCTGAAACAGTTTCTTCGGTAAGTCCGTGTCCGGTTTCGTATTCTTTTGCAAAAGTTTTTGCACCGGCATGCTCTAAAATGCTTTGTGCGTTATGCATGGCGCGAGGATTGATGAGTTCATCATATTTTCCATGTGAAAGGAAAAATGGAATATGGGATAGATCTTTTTCCAACAGTGATTCGCGGACGTCATCGGGGACATAGCCGGAAAGTGCTATTACGCCTTTAATTCCAAGTCCGCTTTTTGAAAGGTTATGTCTGTCTATTAACGAATAACACATCGCAGCACCTTGGCTAAATCCCATGAGATAAACATTTTTCAAATCGCCATTTTCTTTTACAATAATGTCCGGCAATTCTTTTATCAAAATTTCTTCGCTTTTTATCCTTGTCGGACTATCTCCCCGAAGCCCGCTTGGAGTCTGTTCCAGATGATACCATGCATAGCCGCCCCAATCAAGCTTGATCGGCGCTTGAATGCTAATCGCTAGTAATGAAGGGTCAAGGCGGGATGCAATTGCCAACAGATCAAATTCATCGCCTCCATAGCCATGTAGAATTATCAGAACCGGAGGATTGGAGGAAGTAGTTGGCGACCTATTCGTCGTATAGATCATTCTATTTATCCTCAATTTTTGCTGTTGTAGGATTTCTCAAACCTGAATATTTTGTCAAGAGAATATCGATCGCTCCGACAACGACTTTCGTCGAAACTTTGACGGGCATTTTATTTGCGTCATTTGTAAGCCAAATTCTAATAGACCCTTCATTTTTGAAGAGTCCGCCTTCAACTACTAATGGTTCGACGACAATACAATCGAACTTTCCGGCATCCGTTTCTACCTGTTGCCTTCCTAAAATCATTATATCGAGCGGATGGGTTTTTCCATCGTAAAAATTTTGCAGATTTATCTTCTCGCCTTTGTGGTATTGAGTCAGATCTAACGTTCTTACGTAATAAAATGCGCTGAGAATGTCATGGACAAATTGTGGGATTTTATATTTCGTGCCATCGCCTATCTCGGCAGTAAGTTCGTCCTGATCAAAGAAGGCTTCGTAATCCTTGCTGTAATGTCCTTCATGCACATGTTGCTCGAAACGGTGGGGGAAAATGCCGTCCACGTCGACGAAACTCGAATATTTATCACGCACCTTAAAAACATTATCGAATGCCTCGGTACTGACAGCATACGTATTTATTTCATACGATTTTTTCCCGGCAACGTATTTATACCCAGGGATTACCATAACTGCCTGACCTGCTGTAACGAAGCCATAATTTATGTCAAAGACAAGACGCTCGCCGACATCGAAGGCAGCATTCGGTATACTGCGCGATACTGTTGCATGCGCTGAATCCGCTTTTTTGGAGCCTCTGGAAAAGCTCAAAAGCGAGACAAGCGGAATAAGTATATAATTGAGAAATATCATTAGTACGTATTCAAATTCTTCATTGCATCCCCGACTTGCTCATCGGTGATTTCATTAATACAGATGCAATCGTTACACTGCGGGCATTCTTGCTTCGGTAAGAACAAAGGGGAAAGATTGATTGCCTGACTTCCTCTAAATCCCCACCGTTCTTTTGAAAGTGAAATAACTCCCGGAAAAAGTCCGATCACCGGAACGCCAAGTGCTGCGGCAATATGCCCGGGTCCTGTACTACCGGAAATAACGAATTTTGCGGAAGCAAGAATCGAAGCAAGCCCTAACAAATTGCTTTCTGTGTTTATATGAACATCTATAGCGTTATGTTTCATTCGTTCGGCAACCTGTAATAAGTTCGTATTTTCGGAAGGTAAGCCGGTTAAGACAATAGATGAATTATACTTTGTAGCTATCATTTTGGCAAGCTCGACAAAATGATCTTCACTCCACTGGGGAGCCGAACCGCCTGTTGGAACGTGAAAAACAATATAATCGGAGAAGGGGAGTAAATTTTTAGGAAGTTTATTCTTATCTAATTTTGGGAACGGTGTGATTTCGGCATTAATGCCAATTGCTTTTAACATTCGAACATTATATTCGGCTTCGTTACGTTCTGGATTTTTCCGATGTTCATAAATTTTTTTATTGTAAAGAAAAGAAAACCAAAAATATGCTCTGCCAACACGAATAGGTACTCTCGCGATAAAAGACGCAACTGTGAGTTTGAGTTTATGACCGAATACGAATATTGCATCGGGTTTTACAGAACGAATAAGCGAAATAGTTTTTCGCAGGGACCAATTGCGATCATAAAGAACAACTTGATCGATATCCGTGCAAAGCGAGGCAAGCGGAGCAGTATACTCGCGCACTAAAAAAGAAACATGCGCATCAGGCATTGTATCTTTAATAACGGTTGCCATCGGCAGCGTCAAAATAAGATCGCCGATTTTATCGGGACGGATAATGAGAATGCGTTTTATCAAACTACTTTAATATTTTTATTTGTTAAGCACGATTCCAAAACTATGTCATACAAACCACCATATCTTGATCTCTACGCAAGCGGTGAGCTTCGCATTCGTGCAGAAAAGCTCGAGGCAATGCTTGCATCCTGCAATATCTGCCCGCTCGATTGCAAAGTAAACAGGCTCAAAGATGAGATCGCGCGCTGTTATTCCGGTAATAAAGCGATTGTATCTTCCTATTGCGCTCATTTTGGCGAAGAGCCAGCTTTAACAGGAACGAACGGAGTCGGTAACATATTTTTTGGCAATTGCAATCTCAGGTGTGTTTATTGCCAAAATTTTGAGATCAGTCAGAGATGGAAAGAAGAACGTAGGAATGAAGTGACGAATGAGCGGCTTGCCGAAATGATGCTCGAACTTCAAAATGAGAAAAAATGTCATGCCATTGGATTTGTTTCGCCTACACATTTTGTGCCGCAGATGGTGCAAGCTATTGAAATCGCATGTGAGGTGGGGTTGAATATTCCTATCATCTACAATACGAATGCGTATGATTCTGTCGAAGTTCTGAAGTTATTGGACGGAATCATCGATATTTATCTGCCCGATATAAAATATTCCGATGAACAGGCAGGATATGATTATTCAGGCGTGAAAGATTATGTAAAGCATTCACATATTGCTTTACGAGAAATGTATAGGCAAATGGGAAGCAATTTGGTTTGTGGCGCCGATGGTTTGGTAAAGCGAGGACTTATTATCCGGCATTTAGTACTGCCGAACGATATGGCAGGCTCTGATGAAACCTTGAAAATGATATCCGGACTTTCTCCTGATCTGACTCTATCAGTAATGAGTCAATACTATCCTACAAATCGAGTAAGCGACATTAATGCAGAAAAATCGCATAGAATTCTTCTTATCAATAGAAGAATCCGCGAACGGGAATATGGAAAAGTTTTAGAAATACTGGATAAATATGGTCTCGAAAACGGCTGGGCGCAGGAATTCGAAAGCCAGGATTATTATCGACCCGATTTTGCGGATAGAGTCGAGCCATTCAAAAAATAATCTGCGAAAATCCGTCTAAATCCGCGTCATCCGCGTACCATTATTTTCTAATCTCACCTGTTTCCATACTCCAGAAAAGCAAGTCAAGCTCATCCATCGGGATTCCAATTTCTTTCGCATATTTCAACCATTTGTTTTCGACGGCAAAATATCTTTTCGCTGTCAGCGATTTGGGGATTCTCCCAATGATCTTCAAAGCTTTCAAGTGCTTCAAAATATGTCTATCGAGTATTGCAAGACCTTGAACTCCGATGTTGCGTAAAAAATGCGAGGATTCCTTTAATCCAAGTCCCGGAATCATCTCGATAACTTGTTCACGAAGATTATGAATATTTTTTCTTTCGTGAATCAGAATCGGATGAAGTTGCGGATATATTTCACGGATATAGAGCAAGCGTTTACTTTTCACGTTATGGAAGCGGATATAATGCCTCTTCTCGCGCAAATAGGGCATCGGATCAAACCCAAATTCCAGAAAATTATCGGACTTTAATTTTCTGATTACTTGTTCGGCATTTTTTGCTTGGGATTGTGGCGTCAATATACAAAAGAGCAACTCGTAAAAATATTCGTCGCTGCGAATCTTTGAAAAATCATCGAGCCGTAGGTGGATAGCGTCCTTACGCTCATCATATATACTGTACCATGGTTCCGGAAGAGTTTGTATCATCCCTGATGCATCTGATATATATTGTTTTTCTTTTCGCAAAAACCTTCCCTGGTAAGTTCTTTCAAAATTTGCTTGATAAAATGTCTAAATTCTTTTGGTGGAAATGAATTTTGCAGAGTATTTATTATATGGGTCTCATGGGTCTTATGAGGTGATATTAGGAGCTTCAATACTTTTCCCCGCCAGATTCGTTTTGGGTGACCGAAATATTTTTTTTCTGAAGAGAGAACTGTAGTCTTTGACTGTAATACTCCCCGGCTTTTACAATTTTGGGAAAGAGGACATTTATCGCATTTCGGATTTCTCTTTGTGCAGATCGTAGCGCCGAAATCCATTAGAGCTTCATGCCATAGTCGGGAATTTCTGATAGGAAGAATTTTCTCGGCGATCTGATATACTTGCTTCTTTGGCAGCATTGCATCCTGATTCGGCATTTTCTTATAAAGCCTCGAAAGAACTCTCTCTATATTGACATCAACAGTTACAATTGGCTTATTAAAGGCAAAGATTAATATTGCTCGCGCAGTATAATCGCCAACACCCGGTAGATTAAGTAATTCATCTTCCGTTCTTGGGAAATTTTTACCGGATAATTCAGTAGCTGCTCGATGCAGGTTCAGCGCTCTTCTATTATGGCCAAGCCCTTGCCACTCTTTTATAATTTCTGCTTTTTTTGCTTTGGCAAGAGCATTTGCATTCGGAAACTTAGAAAGAAAGCGCGGCAGGAATTCTTCGATGCGCGAGGCTTGTGTTTGCTGTCCCATTACTTCACAAACAAGGACTTCGTAGGGATCTCGGATTTTCTTTCGCCAGGAAAATTTGCGGCGGTTTGTTTTATACCAAGAGATTAACTCTGTTCCAATTGTGTCGAATCGTTTCTTATCGATTTTCATTCCGGCAATCCCTCCTTTTGTATTTTTCGGAGGATATTCGCATTGCCTGATAAATGTTGCAGTGGCTTTAACTCAGCTAATGTGAACCAACCTATCTTTTCAAATTCAGTATTTACGGGTTCGCCGAGGAAATCACGGACGAGAAAAAATGTAACATGGTAATCCGCTCCGTTCGAATATAACATGGTATCTTCAAACCATTCCTGAGCCTTACTAACAGAAATTTTTAATTCTTCGCGAAGCTCGCGCTGTAAGGCCTGAAAAAGTGTTTCGCCGGCTTCCACTTTTCCGCCGGGAAACTCCCAATGAAAGGGATAGTGCTCCTTTTGCGCATGGCGCTGGCACATTAAGACTTTGCCGTCTTTGATAAGGAGGCCGGTAACAACACGAATAGGCATTATCCGAACTTCAGAGCAGTAAGTGGTAAAACACGAGAAGCGATGCGCGCCGGGATGAGTGTTGCCGATAGGGAAATAACGATTGCAATGATACTAACAATGACATAATGCTCCCAATCGATCGATATCGGTACGCTCGACATAAAATAAATATCGCTGCGAAGTTTGAATATATGGAAGGTTAACTCAAGCCATGAAAGAGAAAAGCCGATAATATTTCCGAACACCACTCCGGAGATAGTAATCACCATTCCCTCGGTCAGAAAAATTTGGGCAACACCTGAATTTGCAGCCCCCAAGGATTTAAGGACTCCGATCGTACGCGTTTTTTCGATTACCATTATCAGCAATGTCGAGATCACATTAAATGCCGCAACAATAATAATTAAACCGAGAATGATCGGAATCGGTTTTTTTTGTAATTCGATCCAGCCGAAGATCGTTGGATAAAGATCATAAACGCTTTGCGAGAAATAGGGATAGCGCAAAATCTTCGAAATATTTTTACTGAGGTTTCGAGCTTCTGATAGCTCGCTGCCTAAAACGCGGAATCCGCTGACCTGTGTAGTACTGAATCCGGAAAATTTTTGCGCAGCACCAAGCGTGGTATAGGCAAGTCCGTTGTCATACTCCGTCATCCCTGTTTCAAAGATGCCTATGACTCTGAATTTCTCCAGGTGCGAGAGCAAATCTTCGCGGGTTTGCATCCCTTCGTGAAACCTGAGAGCAGTTAGCATCCTGCCTACATCGGTGCCTAAATCTTTAGCAACTCCTTTGCTGATCAATAAACCGGGTACAGAGTCAGTTGTCGATAATGAAAGTGTATTACCTTTAATAATTTTTTTCAAAGCAAGAGTAAGTGAATCGGATGGCAGTACGCCTTGCAGAACAATACCCGAAATACCATTCGGCGATCTGAGCACGACTTCCTGTTCGACGTACGGCGAGAGTGCAGTGATGCTTGGTACTTTCCTAAATAGATATTTCATCGAACCGGGATAATCAGGAAGTGGGCGATTACCATAAGACGTTATCTCTGCGTGGGCAGTATAACCAACAATGTTATCCGTCAATTTTTTTTCGAATCCGGATAGAATGGCAAGTGTAACGATAAGCGTTGCCGTACCAAGCGCCACGCCGCCAATGGAAATCCCGACAATAAAAGAAACGAACTTTCTCTCCGAAGTTTTTTCGGACGAACCGGATTTCTTCCGTCTATACTGAAGAAATCGTTGTGCTATGTAATAAGGATATTTGATCGTTATATAATTAAAATTTCAGTAATGCCTGCCACTTCTCGTACAATTCTCCAGTCGATTTTACATCGCGGATGCAATACTCTGCAATTTCACGCGATTTTCCTTCGGCAAAAAATTGAGGGACTTCATATCCGGTTATTCCTCCCGATTTCGGCGATGATACACCGAATGCCTTTGTGTAAAAATCCAGATTGAATTTTCGCATTGCGCCGTTCTTATCGAAGCCATTATTAAAAACAAGTTTATCGGCAAGGTCGATATGCTCGACCTCATAATTCCTGCCTTTTACAAAAAATGACCACCGTGTGCCTGCCATTAAATTTACACTCGGGCGCACACCCAGTGCAGCACTCCGGAGCATAAGAAACGGACAATCGAAATTTCTTCCATTAAAACTGATGAAGGCATTATATCTTTTTTCTTCGAGACCTTGCCAGAAATGGGTGAGAAGTTCGGCTTCATTTACGAACGATCTATACTTGATGCTCATATCATCGTGCTCGACGGTCTGCTCGGAATCGATTGTATCGAGAAATAATGCAGCACCTTTTTTTGACTCCGGAATATAAATTCCAATGCAGACAATGCGTCCAAGCAAGGGATTTAATGCGCCAAAACGCTTTTGATTTTCGATATCATCTTCAGTTTTGCAATTACGCAAAAGATATTCTTTCTGAACATCATCGAATGATTCATCGAATGGTAACGGAACGGTCTCGATGTCGAACACGAGAGACTGCATGGGGTAGTTTTTGAGTTGTTAATTACGAGTTTTGAATGGGAGTACAACAATTTGCAAAATGAATGATTCAAAACTCATAAATCATCACTACTTCACAATCCATATTTTTCCGACACGTACTTCATCCCACGTCGCCGGCAGTTCGCCGATCGGTTTTGGGACGAGGTGCTTATCTCTTGGCACGAATACTTTTTCGGGAATGATGATTTTTTCAACAGTATCGGATTTTGCTCCTGTTCGAGTAATTAACTGGTATTTTATTTTTCGGATCGTATCGGAGCCGACATTCTCATAGATAACTTCAAGGTACTGCTTGCCATTTTCAGGACTCGACTTATCGGCTATGATCAAGACGTCTCTCGATTCGACCCAAGCATCATAATCGGATTCTTTTTTACAGCCGGATGCTATAGTAAGACAAAATATTAGCGTAAATAATGAAATATTGCAATTCTGTGTTTTCATAGTGGCGATATGTATGAATGAAAGTATGTGAATATACGAAAAATATGCGGAATAATTTCAAAAATAATAATTCGCTAAAGACGCGCCATGGCGCTTCTCTACCCTAAATGGAACGTACATTCTCACATTATAGGTTTTCTTATTTATTATTATAGATGTTTAATTTTTCCGATCACGAGTTTGCTTCACCGGTAAGACGGCGTACCATTGCCGTTTTAATCGGCCTTGTCTTTGCAGGATTTATTTTTCGGTTCGTACAATTGCAGCTTTGGCAAGGATCCGAACTTCGCGGCGCAGCAAGTGCGCAGGGCATCAAACGTATCGAGCGCGTTCCTGTTCGTGGCGCTATCTATGATAGGCAAGGCCGTATTGTCGCAGCAAGTATTCCATCCTATACGATCATTATTACTCCGCAGGACTTTAATCCGTTTCGCAATAATACGCTGCCGCTTCTCGCGAAAATCCTTGGAGTCGATACGAATTATATTATCAATAAACTCAACCAAGCCGGTTCCTATACCAGGTTTCAGCCGGTGAAGATTTTGAATGACGCGGATCCGAAAATCGTTGCTGCAGTCGAAGAACATCATGACGATCTTCCGGGAGTATATACCTCCTTTGAATCGAAACGGCAGTATGTCGCGCCCATCCGCGCTTCTCATTTACTTGGCTTTACAAAAGAGATCTCCGAGAAAGCGCTCGATGCCGCAAGTGAAACGGCAGATAGCGATTATTATAATCCCGGCGATATTGTCGGCACATCAGGTTTGGAATATAATCACGAAAAAGATTTGCGTGGCATTAAGGGCTATGAATTCGTTGCCGTCGATGCGCAAGGACAGCGGCAGGCGCGCTTTAAGGAAGGCAAAGCCGATATCAATGCAATTGATGGTGAAAGTATTCAGCTTGGCATGGATATCGATCTTCAGCTTTATGCCGAACAATTACTTGGCGAAGCCGGAAGTGGCGCTGTTGTTGCGCTTGATCCCAATACAGGCGAGATACTTGCGCTTGTGAGCAAGCCGGATTATGATCTTGATATTTTTAGCGGAAGAACTTCGAAAGCAGAGTATCAGGACGTTATGCTCGATAAATCGAAACCGCTCTATAATCGAGCTATGCAAAGCGCTTATCCACCGGGCTCGACATGGAAGCCGATGATGGCAGCGGCTTGCTTATCCTCGAAGACGATTCCATTTAATTTTTCGATCAGTTGTCCGGGATCCTTCACGTAT
>Ga0206906_1172_pt1 | contig 10940 bp, 11 predicted proteins | sample Alteio_BWOrgHeat_79_FD_152935 | JGI IMG/M metagenome (GOLD analysis project Ga0206906, IMG submission 152935) | Enriched cells from forest soil in Barre Woods Harvard Forest LTER site, Petersham, Massachusetts, United States -... | ecosystem: Environmental > Terrestrial > Soil > Temperate forest >...
GGCGGCCCGTTGAATAGTCCGAGCCACCAGGCAGTCGTGAAACCCAACAGGAGAAAAAGGGGCAGGGCGCGGATAAATTGATTGAAGGTCATATGTTTACTTAAAACATCTTTTAACTATTGCATGCTATAAGATAGGGCGCTTGGCGCTGGTGTCAACAAACAAAAAGATGGCATAAATTATTATTTTCCTATATCTTAATCGTCTATGAGTTCAAAACAGAAGAAACATTCCGCCGAGCCGGATGATTATCTGGAAATTGCCGAAAAAGTGCGCACTGGCGAGTATTTTCGCGAGGCAAGGAGCATTTACGATCTGGGCGTGCATGATCCGATGGCCGAGCGTTACATGTATGTGTTTATCACTGCGCTGGCGCTGATTATTTTTCTGATCACCTTAAAAGCGATGCAGGATTTATACCCGCTGGATACGAGCGTTCCCATCATTGTAAGCGCCGAGGATAATGGCGACGATATCACGCACATCCGGCCGCTCATGCACAGCAAGGCGGAAAACCCCGGTGAAATGCTGCTTGGGTTTTTAGTAAGCCATTACGTGACGACGCGCGAGGAATACGACATCGCCACCTTCGACCGCGATGCCAGCGGCGTCAAAAGCCAGAGTTCCGATGCCGTGCAGAAAGAATATATCGCGCTGATCGACCCGGTTAATCCGGAAAGCCCGATTGCGCTTTATCAGCGCCATTCCAAACGCAAGATTAGCATCGTGTCCGTGCGGATTGTCCCTGAAGGCGCCGAGGTGGTATTTGAGGCCGCGGTGGAGAGCCGGACGGACATAAAAAAATCCCGCTGGATCGCAAATATTTCTTTCCAGTATAGCGGCCTTGAGTTAGACCAGAACACGGGGGAGCCTAAACCTCTGGGTTTTGTTGTCACGGCCTACCACAGCAAACGACTTCAGGATGTAAAATGAAAAAATGGCATTTGAGTGGATCGGTTTTTATTCTGGCATGCGCATTCATGCTGACAGGAATATCCGCGGCCCACGCCAGCCGCGAGTCGAAGCCGATTCAGATCGATCATCGTGTGCATCTCATCACCTACCAGCCCGACCAGGTGTACGTTTTCACCGGCTATTACCGTTATGCGTCGCAGATCGAATTTTCGCCCGACGAAGAAATCAAAACCATCTCGATGGGCGATTCAACGGCATGGATGCTGAATCCCTCCGGCTTCCGCTTATTTCTAAAGCCACTGGAGCAGGATGCTACCACCAACATGACGGTCATCACCAACCTACACACTTATTTGTTTGAGTTGCACGCGAAAGAAACCGACGATATCGACGATAAGGACATGATTTTTGTCATGCGCTTCGTCTATCCTGAAGGCGATCCGGCCGGGCAGACCGTAAGCCATTTCCTTGATTCCGTACCGTCGCCCGAAAGCAATCCGGGACTTTATAATACGAATTACACCATCTCCGGCGCCGACGTTATTGCGCCGATCCGCATTTTCGACGACGGACAGTTCACCTATTTCCAATTCCGCGATAAGAACGCCGACATCCCCGCCTTCTACATGGTGGACGCGCATGGCGACGAGTCGATCATCAATTACCGTACACGCGGGGATTATATCGTGGTTGAACGCGTAGCCAGGAAATTCACGCTGCGCCATGGAACCGATATTGTTTGCGTGTTTAATGAAGGGCGGGTCTTTACTCCCATTACGCTGCCCGATTCTACGAAAAAGTAAGATTTCCGATGGGCAGTAACAGTTATCGCGTTGGTGTTCTTGGCGGAGGCGCATGGGGAACGGCCCTCAGTATTCTGGCTAACCGCGCCGGCAGCACCGTGATATTCAACACGCGCAATACCAACGTCATCCAGTCCATTGTCGAGCGGCGCACGAACGACATTTACCTGCCGTCCGTTTTTGTCGATCCGAATATCGTCGTCACCGAAAAGATGAGCGATATATGCGCCGGGGATTTTGTCATACTCGCCGTGCCGTCGCATACGCTGCGTTCGGTGTGCATCGGCCTTTCCGATAATCTGCCGAAAGATATACCGGTTGTGCTCGCCGGCAAAGGCATCGAGCGTGGCAGCCTCATGCTCATGAGCGAAGTCGCTAAATCCATCCTGCCGCACAATCCAATCGCCATCATCTCCGGCCCCAATTTCGCCGATGAAGCGGCAAGAGGGTTGCCCACCGCAACGACTATCGCCTGCACCGATAAAAGTTTGTGGGATATGTTCGCCTATGCCATCGGCGGCCGTTATTTCCGCCCCTACATGAGCGAAGACATCATCGGCACGCAGATTGGCGGCACGGTGAAGAACGTGATTGCCATCGCCTGCGGTATCGCCATCGGCAGGAATATGGGTGAAAACGCCCGCGCCGCCATTATCACGCGCGGATTCGCCGAAATCGCCCGGCTCGCCGTCGCCAAAGGCGGCAAATATGAAACATTGATGGGACTTTCCGGCCTGGGGGACCTTGTACTTACCTGCGCGAGCCCTAAATCACGTAATATGTCATTCGGAATCGCACTCGGTCAGGGTAAATCCAAAGAGGAAATTCTCATGGGCCGTGGCCGCAGCGCTACCGAGGGCGTCACCGCGGCGGAATCGGTCATCAAGCTTGCCCGCAAGCTTGGCATACAGATGCCGATCTGCGATGCGATTAATCGCATACTTTATGAAAACGTCGCTGTAGATCGGCTTATTGAAGAATTATTAGAGCGCCCATTCACGTCTGAAAATATTTAAATGGCTGAGATTGCATAATATTTTTTGATATTGTCATAAATATTTAATTTTTGAAAATCCTATTTTTGCTGTATTCTACAGTGGCCAATGACAATCTCAAGGAGAATGATATGCCAATATTGAACGAAGATGATTTGAAACATAACGGTAATTTTACTGGAAGAGCCGAATCTTTTTATGATCAAATTCCTAAAGAAGCATTACTAGGTGTTATGAGTGACGAATTACTGGATCCACTATTAAATCAGTTAGATAAAGCAAGTGAAATAACAATACGCCATGCAAATGACGAAACTTCGAAGGATGAAGCTTTAAAGCAACTTCAAGAGACCATTGTGGAAATAACGAGACTTATTGATGCGCATAATGTTGATGAACCTACTAAACAAATTTCAGCATTAACTTTAGCGGAAGCAATTAAAAGGGAGTTTGATAGTTTTGTCCCATACACAAGACGCGGGCTTATAGAAGAATATAATAAGATAAATAATTTGCCGCAAGGTACTCCTTACGCACACCCAGCAGGCGAAACATCTGAGCAGACGAGAGGATAAGCTGTCAAATGTTATCCTCTGAAATCTGCACTGTGCGATTTCATAAAATTGATTACGAAGCCGAAATAAACCGTCTGCGCAAGGAAATGAACGCCGTCATTCTCGCGCATTATTACCAGGAAGATGAGATTCAGGACCTTGCCGACCATGTCGGTGATTCGCTCGACCTGGCCCGCCGCGCCGCCGAAACCAAAGCGGACGTCATCGTGTTTTGCGGCGTGCGCTTCATGGCCGAAGGTGCGAAACTGCTCAACCCAAACAAGCTCGTCCTCATCCCCGACATGAACGCCGGCTGCTCGCTCGAAGATTCCTGCCCACCGGATCAATTCCGTGCTTTCAAGGAACAACACCCCGACTATCTCGTCGTCACCTACATCAATTGTTCGGCTGCGGTCAAAGCATTGTCCGACATCATCGTTACCTCCAGCAACGCCGAAGCCATCATCCGCCAGATTCCCGCGGATCAAAAAATCATCTTCGCCCCTGATAAATATCTCGGCTCCTACCTCATCAAAAAAAACCGGCCGCGATATGTTGTTGTGGAACGGCACCTGCATGGTGCATGAGCGTTTCTCCGAGCAGGAACTGATCAAACTCAAAACCCGCCATCCCGAAGCCGCCATCATCGCCCACCCCGAATGCCCCGAGCACTTGCTGCGCCACGCTGAGCATATCGGCTCAACATCATCGCTCATCCGCTACAGCGGCGAACATCCGGGAAAAAGTTTCATCGTCCTCACCGAACCCGGCATCGTGCATCAGATGAAAAAAGCCTCCCCCGGCAGCATTTTCTACGACGTCCCCTTCATGGACGGCGGCGCCTGCGTCTCCTGCAACAACTGCCCCTACATGAAAATGAACACGCTGGAAAAAATCTACGCCTGCATGAAAAACCGCACGCCTTCAATCGAACTTCCGCCCGACCTCATGCAACGTGCGAAGCAGCCTCTTGAGCGGATGCTTCAGATGTCCATTTCCATCCCTCGCCCGCTTGCGGGAGAGGGCAACGAGGCTTAGGCGTGTAACGCCTTAGCCGCAGTGGGTGAGGGCGGAGTCTGGCTCGAAGCGCCCTCACCCTGACCCTCTCCCGTAAACGGGAGAGGGGATAGTTTAGCGCCGTTCAGTAATTCCAAATACACTTCCAGCGTCTTTCTGCACATCACATCAATCGAGAAATGCCGCGCGTTGGCGACGGATTGTTCGGCCATCCAGTGCAGCGTGTCATCTTCAAGCGTTAGCGCATGATGGATGCAGGCGGATAACATTTCCACATCCCCCGGGTGGATCAGCCAGCCGGTGACGTTATGCACCACTGTTTCCTGCGGCCCGCCCTGATCGGTGGCAATCACTGGTTTGCCCATTGCCTGCGCTTCCAACACGACGCGGCCGAACGCTTCGGGTTCAATCGACGTCGATACCACCAGCCGCGAAAGCAGATACGCCTCGCTGATATAGCGCGTATGCCGGGCGATGCGCACATGACCCTCAAGGCCGAGTGTTTGAATCAGCGCTTCAAGTTCCTGGCGGTAATTTTCATGCCCCTTATCATCGCCCAGAATTACGGCGAAAAAATGCCGGTGCGGCAATGCGGCCAGCGCTTTTAGAAATACATCTTGACCCTTCCAGCGCGTAATGCGCCCGGGGAAAATAATCAGCGGCAGTTCATCGGGCAGCCGCCACTCGCGCGTCAGTTCGATAATACGTTGCGGCGAACGCGTCGCGAACGGGTTGAACAGATGCAGATCGACGCCGCGATGAATGATACGGATTTTATCCGGATTCGGCGCATAATTTTTACGGATATGATCGGCGATGAAATGTGAAATCGCAATCACCCGGTCGCCACGCGTCATAACGCTGTTATAGCGCTGCTTGTATTTACCGCCGAGGCCATATGTGCCGTGAAAGGTGGTAACGAAATGGCAACGTGTTTTTCGGGCAGCAAGCCAGGCGCTCCATGCCGGCGCGCGCGAGCGGGCGTGAATAATATCGACATTGCGGTCTTGAATTAATTTGGCAAGCAATTGGCTGTTGCGCCATATTTTGAAGGGGTTTTTGGTGGCCAGGGGCAGGGCGATATGTTCCGCTCCGCACTGCGCCAGTCCCGAAACCATCGGGCCGCCCTCCGATGCGACAAGCGCGATGCCGCCAGCCTTGACGATAGCGCGCGCAATCTCAAGCGTGCCGCGCTCGACGCCGCCGCTGCGCAGTTCAGGCAATACCTGCAATATGACGGGTTTTTTTTCCATAATTACCTGTCATGTTCGGCTTGACCCGAACATCTATTACTTTAATTTAGGATGACAAAAGCCATATATTATCCGTACATGCAACCTTCTTTTATCACTCTGACGGCTAATCGCCGCATCGCCTATCATTTAACCGAAGGCGCATCGCCCACCGTGGTCTTCATGGGCGGTTTCCGCTCGGACATGACCGGAACCAAAGCCCTGGCGCTCGAAGCGTTTTGCCGCGTGCGCGGACAACGTTTCCTGCGCTTCGATTACACCGGCCATGGCCAGTCGTCGGGCGATTTCATGCAAGGCTCCATCGGCGCATGGAAACGCGATGCGGTGGATATGCTCGATCAAATTGTCAAAGGCCCGTGTATATTGATCGGATCGAGCATGGGCGGGTGGCTGATGTTGCTTGCGGCCCTTGAACGCAAAGATCAGGTGAGGGGCTTGGTCGGCATCGCCAGCGCGCCGGATTTTACACAATCGATGATAGAGCATGAATTGAAGGAGAATCAGAAGCGCGAAATTGCCGAAAATGGCGTTACCTATGTCCCCGATTGCTATGGCGACAAACCGTTTCCCATCACGCGCACACTGATCGAGGACGGCCGCAATCATTTGTTATTAGGCAAACCTATCGCACTCAACGTCCCAGTCCGCCTCATCCATGGCACCAAGGATAACGATGTGCCGTGGCAAGTATCGCAAAAATTGCTGGAATCGCTCACTAGTCCTGATGTAAAACTCACCCTCATCAAAGACGCCGGCCACCGCTTATCTGAACCGCCCCAGCTTGAGATTTTATGCGGATATGTTGAAGAATTATTGTCATCCGCGCCAAATGGCATTATGACTATGCCCTCACAGTAAATGGAAGCCCTATGAAACCCACCGAAAAGCCCAAAAATCCCTGTTTTTCCTCCGGCCCCTGCGCCAAGCATCCCGGCTGGTCGCTGGACGCATTGAAAGGCGCCGCCCTTGGCCGCTCGCACCGCGCGAAAGTTGGCAAAACCAAGCTCGAACAGGTGATAGAAAAGAGCAAAAAGATTCTGGGCATGCCAGAAGATTATTTACTAGGCATCGTGCCCGCATCCGACACCGGCGCAGTCGAAATGGCATTATGGTCATTGCTTGGCCCGCGCGGCGTTGACGTGTTCGCATGGGAAGCGTTTAGCTCCGGCTGGGCGGCGGATTGCAAGAAGCAGTTGAAGCTTACCAACATGAATATATACGAAGCCGAATACGGCAAAATCCCCGATCTCAAAAAAGCCAACTGGGAAAACGACATCGTTTTCACCTGGAACGGCACCACCTCGGGCGTGCGCGTGCCTGATGGTAACTGGATTCCCGATGATCGCAAAGGCCTCACCATCTGCGACGCAACGTCCGCTGTATTTGCCATGAGCCTACCGTGGCACAAGCTCGACGTTGTCACCTGGTCGTGGCAAAAAGTGCTCGGCGGCGAAGCGGCGCATGGCATGATCGCGCTTAGCCCGCGCGCCGTCGAACGCCTCACCAGCCACACGCCAAGCTGGCCGCTGCCAAAAATTTTCCAAATGACCAAAGGCGGCAAATTGATCGAAGGCATCTTCAAAGGCGAAACCATCAACACACCCTCCATGCTCGCCGTCGAAGATGCACTCTCCAGCCTCAATTGGGCTGAAAGTTTGAGCGGTCTCGCTGGCCTTACCTCGCGCTCTGAATCGAATTTGGATGCCATTGCAAAATGGGTGGCAAACTCAGACTGGGCCGCCTTCCTCGCCGAAGATGAGCGCACGCGTTCTTGCACGTCCATTTGCCTAAAAATCACTGACCCATGGTTCACCGCACTCGCGCCCGACGCGCAAGCCGAAGCCGCCAAGAAAATCGCTTCGATTCTCGAAAAAGAAACCGTAGCCTACGACATTGGCAACTACCGCGATGCACCTGCTGGCCTTCGTATCTGGGGCGGTGCTACGGTGGAAACCAACGATATTAAAGCCCTTCTGCCCTGGCTTGATTGGGCATGGCAGGAAGTTAAAAACACTTCCGCCAAAGCCGCGTAGATTAATGGTTGCTAGTTGCTAGTTGCTGGTTGCTGGTGTAAGTCAGGGTTATTATGGGTATTACAAAAAATAAAAGTTACGAAGATTTACAGGTATGGCAGCAGGCAATCGAGTTGGCTGTTATTATGTATAATGTAACTCGTAGTTTTCCTGCAGATGAAAAATTCGGTTTAACGTCGCAAATGCGTAGGGCTGCTTACTCTGTAGGTAGTAATATTGCGGAAGGATGCAGCAGAAATGGTGTCAATGAGTTTCAGCAATTTTTGGGAATCGCCCAAGGTTCATTAGCCGAATTAAAAACACAAGCGATTATTGCTCAACGCGTTGATCTTCTCCCTAAGGAAAAATTTGAGGTTATCATAGCTCAAATAGATGTTGTAGGACGCATGTTAAATGCACTACAGAATTCACTTCGTAAATCCACCAGCAACCAGCAACTAGTAACCAGCAACTAATTTTATGCCAAAAGTCCTCATTGCCGATAAACTCTCCCCGCAAGCCATTGACGTATTCAAACAACGCGGCGTCGAAGCCGATGTGAAAACCGGCCTTGCGCCCGAAGAACTCCTCAAAATTATCGGCGATTATGATGGCCTGGCTGTGCGCTCCGCCACCAAGGCAACCGCAGAAGTATTAAAAGCCGGCAAAAAACTCAAAGTCGTCGGCCGCGCCGGTATTGGTGTTGATAACGTCGATATTCCCGCCGCTACGGCGAATGGCATCGTCGTCATGAACACGCCATTCGGCAATTCCGTCACCACCGCCGAACACACGATTTCGCTCATGATGAGCCTCGCACGCCAGATCCCGCAGGCCAACGCATCCACCCATGCGGGTAAATGGGAAAAGAACGGTTTCATGGGCGTCGAACTCGCCGGAAAAACCCTCGGCCTCATCGGCTGCGGCAATATCGGCTCCATCGTCGCCGACCGCGCGCAGGGCTTAAAAATGAAAGTCATTTCCTCCGACCCGTTCCTGTCCAAAGAACGCGCTGAGCAAATCCATGTTGAAAAAGTTGAATTGGATGAGTTGTTGAAACGCTCCGATTTCATCACGCTGCATACGCCACTCACTGATTCCACGCGCAACATTTTGAACAAAGATTCCCTCGCTAAATGCAAAAAAGGCGTGCGCATTATCAACTGCGCCCGCGGTGGCCTCGTGAATGAAGCCGACATCAAAGCCGCCATCGAATCCGGCCAGGTTGCAGGTGCGGCGTTCGACGTATTCGAAGAAGAACCCGCTAAAACCAATATCCTCTTCGGCATGCCGCAGGTGATCTGCACACCGCATCTCGGCGCATCCACCACCGAAGCGCAGGAAAATGTCGCCGTGCAAGTGGCTGAGCAAATGGCGGATTATCTCACTACCGGCGCAGTCACCAATGCGCTCAATATTCCATCTATGTCAGCAGAAGATGCAGCGAAACTAAAACCGTATCTACAACTCGCCGACCAACTCGGCAGCTTCACCGGGCAGCTTACTGAAACCGGCCTTAAATCCGTCAAAATCGAATATGAGGGCAAAGCAGCGGCGCTCAACACCAAGCCACTCACCGCAGTCGCCATCAAAGGCGTGCTCGCGCCGATGATCGAAGGCGTCAATATGGTGAATGCGCCCGTCATCGCCAAGGAGCGCGGCATCGACATCAGCGCCACCAGCCACGACCGCACGGGCGACTACCAGACGCTGATTCGCATCACCGTCACCACCGAAAAACGCACTCGCAGCGTGTCGGGTACATTATTTGGCAATCACCCGCGCATCGTCGAAGTAAACGGCATAAAGCTCGAAACCGGCCTTACCGCCTGCATGCTCTACATCAATAACGACGACAAACCCGGCTTCATCGGCAGCCTCGGCACCATTCTCGGCAAAGCGAAAATCAACATCGCCAATTTCCACCTTGGCCGCAACGAAGGCACGTCCGAAGCTATTGCGCTCGTCGAAGTGGATCACGAAGTATCGCCCGAAGTGCTTGCGGAAATTTCCAAGCTGCCGACGGTGAAGCAGGCAAAGCTGCTTAAGTTTTAGTACATGACGCAGCTGCCGATAATACTGCTGTGTTTGGCGTATTTCGCGCTGCGTCTATTCTACTGCGACCACATGCCGATGTGGGACGGGCTGGATTACTACCAGACGATTATTTTCGCCCAAGCCAAACCGTTCGACATCCTAAATTACAGTGGTGAGCATAACGCGCAGATCTGGCTGCTGCTGATCGGCCTTCCGAACTATATTTTCCCCGGCAGTTTTTTTGCCTACCACGCCTGGGTTGCGCTGCTTGGGGCAGGGGGCGTCGCTGCGTTTTATTTTATCCTCGAGGCATTATTTAAAAACACGTTCGATACCACTGAGCGCCTACTACTAATGGCGTTGTTTGCCTTCCACCCATCACTGCTTTCCAATCAGGTACAAGTAACGTTAGATACGGGGCTGTTGCTTTTCTGGCTTTGGTTTTTACTGGCACTACTCAAGGATAAAATCTGGCTCGCAGCCCTTGCCGGATGCGGCATGTTGTTCAGCAAGGAAACCGCCATCGCGCATTTGCCCATCGTCTTTTTATTTTGCACACTATTGCAGCCGAAAGAATCGCGCATCGCCTGCGCAAAACGCTATACCGCGGCAATTGCCGCGCCGGTTGCGCTCCTGGCGTTATTCCTTTGGTATAAAGGCATATGGAGACATGAGGATTTATTCTTCCAAGGATTCTTGCAAGAGCATTCCGATTTACTTTTTATCTTGCCCGATACAAGTCTGATTAATTACACGCTCATTGCTCTCGTACTAAATTTCGATTGGGTATTTATACTCCTCGGGGCGGTGCTAATTACTTGCCTATACCGCATGCCACCCACGGATTTTTGGCTGCAGCATAAAAGAAAATCCCTGGCATTTGCGTGGTTGTTTGTAAGTACGCTCGCCGTGGTGATTGGCGTCAGACACTGGGCACATGTGCGTTATTTATTGCCGTTCTTTCCGGCGATGCTTTTAGGGTTTGCCTATTTGCTTCCCACCGTTCAAACCAAAAACATCAGGCTTGGCATTATCGCGATTTTGCTCGTTCTTTGCGGCTGGCAGGATGTGCGCACGATCGATCCGGTAAGCAACGCCATTTTCTGCACCACGACCTTTGGTACTCACAACATCATTGACATCGAAACGCAAGAAACCTGCAAGCTGAATGAGCGTACGGCGTGGCTGCCGCGTAATATGATTTATAATCTGGAATTCGCTTACGTTCCCGAGCTGGTCGACCGTATTATGAAAGATGTTCGCCCTACCGATCACATCGTTATCAGGCGTGGGGAATTCAATATAATAGACAGTATCAGGCAAGCCTTTCCAAAAGGAAGCCTGCCCCATATCT
>Ga0206906_1173_pt1 | contig 10927 bp, 6 predicted proteins | sample Alteio_BWOrgHeat_79_FD_152935 | JGI IMG/M metagenome (GOLD analysis project Ga0206906, IMG submission 152935) | Enriched cells from forest soil in Barre Woods Harvard Forest LTER site, Petersham, Massachusetts, United States -... | ecosystem: Environmental > Terrestrial > Soil > Temperate forest > O...
GTCCAAGGACAACTAATTTATCCGGGCTCTGCCAAATTCCTTCCCCATCAGGTCCTCGGTGAGACATCAAATTATTTAAATCCTTTATTATATCGATATTTATAATTCCATCTTCCCAAACAACCATTCCGGAAATTGCACACATTATAATAATCTCCCGACAGTGAATTTTCTAAGCTGCCTGAGTAATTTTCGTATTCCTGGGAAGCGCCGTTTATTTTTTATTTTATTAAAATATTTTAATAGTTCTGACATTAATTCTACATCCTCTTCTATTCCTTGTCTTATGACAGACTCTGGTCTTTCAGATAGAGTTACGTCAAAATCATTGCTTTTTACTTTACAATGAGTACCACTTCCATCAAAACCAACGTTTTTCACTAACGATGTGCCTGGATGAAGTGTATACATTTTCTTTATAAATGTTGAAGCATGCCATAAAATAGCCCAGGAATCGTTTCTTCCACTAATTTGATCGCAAAGCATTTCCATCATATTTCTGGTGCCGTAAAAGTCGAATTCATTAGTTTCATTTAAAGAGGTGATTATTCGCCTTAATTTATCACCATTTGTTTCAAGGCAGTCCCAGGCTCGTTTCCATGTCCCCCATCCCCAAGATCCCGCTCCTCGTAAGAAATAAGATCTTTTCTCTACATTATTGATTGGATAAGAATAAGCATGTATTGAAGCGACATTTTTATCATTTTCGTAGCAAGATAAACCATCTCTCATATAATTTATAAAATATGGTGAAGTCTCTAAATCATCTTCAAGAACTATGACGTGACCATAATTATTAATTATATCCGTCGCCCCTCGAATAATTGATACCGCTAATCCATCATTTGATTCTTTGAAAATGCATCTCACATTGTTAAATTTTTTACAGCTCTCCCAGGAACTCGCTACTGTTCTGACTTCATTTATATTTTTCTTTTCATTCAAGGAATTGGTTTTTGGTCCATCGCAAATTATTTTTAAATCTACAATATTAGAATTTATATTATTAGATAGTGATTTTAATGCCCTATCTAAATGATCCGGCCTTCGATAAGCAAATAGCGCAATTTGTAAAGGACTTAACATTTCACTTCCTTTTCGAGATCTCCGTTTAAAATTATTAATCTGCTTCTCATTATTGAAACTTTATTTTCAATAATTCCCGAATAAATTCCCAATATAAGCCAGTGAATTTTCCAGCCAATAACACTAACAGTTAAAAGCGAAATTATTTGGAATGCAATTCCGAGGACTAGCATTGGGTTTATTTTATATGCGTAATAACAAATATTGGCATATACGACTAAATATAATGTAAATGCTATGGAACCTCCTATTAGCAAGACGTCAAGAAAGGTATTGTGGCTATATTTAGTAGATTGACCTAAATATCCAAAACCAATTCCAATCGGACTTAAAAAATCCGTTAGATCCAGTTGTGATAACCCACTAATTACATCTAGTCTATCTCCAAATATTCCCGAATATTCGTATCGTTCCTGGATTCTAAGAATAATCAAATTTAGATAGTCACTATTTAAAATTTCATATCCAACGATTACTATTGCTATAGAAGTTACGAATAAATATACGGGATGTTTAAAATATTTGTGATATCTTATATCATTCCATTTAAAAAATATAAACAAAAGCAGGCAAAATGCACCGCCAAATAAACTTGTTCTAGAAACCGTGTAAATTGCTAGAAATATTGCGGGGATTATTAACGCTAAGTGATATATTGGTTTATCAATAAATGCCAATGCCAGTAAAACCAAGGGCATAAGATGCACCATCTCAATATTGGGATCTTCAAAAGCACCACTCTCTCTTCCAATTGACATGAAGAAATTTCTACTTTCGATCGCAAAATTTCCGTATACAGCCAGGGCAAGGGTGATGATCGCGGCATAAATTATTGCCCTTGGGTAGTTTGATATTTCGTATCCCGCCAAAATAGTTATTAAAATAAATGCTAGGCTTTCAAATGGTAATAGTGGCTCATAAAAGAATGCATGGATTACATCTCGTCCAAAAGTATGACCTATTGCAAGACATCCAATTATCAAAAGAAGCAGGCTAAGAATTCTCGAATTTACATATTTTGAATAAGTATGTGCTCGCAAAATTAGAAGAGCAACGCAGAGAATAAATGCAATAATGTTAGACTTGAACTCTTCATTGTTAAAAAAGACACCAATTCTAGGATTCGCCAATATTACAATAATGGAAACTAGAAGCGCATTAAATAGGTTATTTGATTTCATAATTTATTTTAATAGTCTCTTATAATTCAAATAAGTTTTGTATGAAATCCCCGTTATGCGGAAGTACATCAGTGACCTTATAATTGTAAATGGAAAATAAAATATAAATAGCGCGAAACATTTATTGCTAATTTTTAACGAATATATCGGATATGCAAATATAAAATATATTAAAAACGTTAACTTAATTGGTAATGGATAAAGGTTAAGTGCCACACACAGTTTATTATTCCAATTTGACAAATTTTTCATGTCTTTGCTTATTTGATCTCCCAGTGGTCCATGAAACAGCACCACATCCTTACTTTGAATAATTTTCATACCCATTTCTAACAATTGCAAGCTCATATGAACTTCCTCAGAGCCATATAAGAAATCGCTTGGATATCCTCCTATATCCTCAAAAATTGTTCGCTTAATTAAACATATTCCCCCTGAAAAAATAGATTTCTCTCGATATTGACCAATTGCAATATCCACCTCCCTATTTGGAATATCGTCAGGATGCTTCCAGACAATTTGTTCAACAACCCCAGCGATCACTGCTGCATTCGTTTCTAATTGTATTGCAATTGAATTGGAAATTGCATCCTTATGCAAATATCCGTCATCATCGACAAAAAAAACAAAATCTCCTTTACAATTTTTGACTCCGAGATTCCGCCCCTGTGGGCAGCCATAATTTCTCTCGAATGAAATAATCCTTACTAGTGGCTTGTATTCTTTTAAAATGTGATCGGAAATTTTGTAGTTAGAGTTGTTATCTGCTATAATTATTTCTATGTTACTGTAACTTTGCTTTAGCACTCCATCAATGCAATGATTTATATATTCCTTTCTGTTCCAGGTGAGAATTAGTACACTTACCAATGGATGATTCATATAATTTTTCTTCTAACTAATGAAGAATAAATTAAAAAAAACGTAATCTGAGCGACACTGCATATGCAATAAGATAATGTAAATGAATACTTGCTATTGTAATAATAAATTAGTATACCAAATAATGCCACAACTGGAATTGCAAAAATTATTTGACCATACAGTTCTATTAAGAATTTTCCCTGAGCGAGTAATAGGCGAGAGAAGAAAATACTGTATGTGGCTATCGCCGAGAACAGCACGTAAAATATGCTGTAGGGCCATGTATAGTCATATTTATCTCCGAGTACAGTGGGAAGTAAATAACAAATTGCCACTGAAATTGGAGCTAATATTACGATTATTACTGAATTTGCTTTTAAATATTTTGAAAATAATCTATTACCCTCTAGATCTGAATTCACGTGTGATTTTGACAAAAGTGATTGAGCAGTTCCAGCTAAGGACAGTGGAATGAAGAAAATTATTTGCTTTAAATAATGAAGCACCCCATTGAGCGCAAAAATTGTAGATGCATCAGGAAGTTTTGATATGAGAAAATTTAGAGAAATAGTCGATATTGGAGGAATTATTGCAGTTCCAACCCAAATTGGTATTGATCTTGAAAAAATTATGGGGATAATTCGCTTTATTCGACTAGATGAAATTGCTTTAGATTTTAGAAATATCCTTATATCGATTGACTTCAAATATATTATTGATGAAAATATACCGATTCCCATTAGTGTCAAAATGCAACCCGATAATCCTTTTGCCACTCCACAGCAATATGCCAACAATGAAAATATAGAAATAAGCAATTGGTTTTCAAAACACTCTCTATATTTATTAATCGATCTCAAATAAGCATCAAAGAATAGAGATATTGAATATGACATTCCATAAATGCATCCTGCTGGTAAATAAGTTATTAAATTTTCTCTCGAATAGAGTTGACTAGAAATTTCCTTTGATAAAAGTAATATCGCTAGTAAGGCTATCAAATTTGAAACTATAAGCACTTCAAATGCAGCTATTGTTGCCCTAGATATTTTTGACCTTGAATCGGAATGTCTTCTTTGAAGGTTATATATAATTACTGGAAGACCGAATGAGGCCAGAACGGAAAAACTGATTTGATTACTCGAAAATGCACAAAAGGTACCGAAATCTTGAACGGATAGGCTTTTAACAATAATATAAACAAAAATCATACTAATTAATTTGTTGCACCCAGATCCAATTACCGTCCATAGTGAACTTGAGTAAAAAAGTGATTTCATAAAATTCTTAATATGAACTATTGCAATTGAAATTTTTGATATATTATTGGCGTAGGAAAAAATATTTCGACGATTCTCGCCCATCAACTGGGATTTTCCCGGTCGATTGAGAAATATGATCTTGGCCCACTATGATCAATTGACAATACGATATAATTGACATTTTTTCAAAATAACAGCTTATGCTCTGTATTGCATTTTGCTATGCGAATAAACATCAGCTCATATTAAAAATACCGCATATAAGCAATGCTGCAAGCGGGCCATTGCAATTGCAATTTCATTTAAATATGAGTGAAAAGGAGATGCAAATTTACAATTTAATATTTTGAATCCTTTCGATTCGAGATTGCTTTCATAGTTTTCTAGCCCCCTGTAAATGAAAATAAATATTCCATATTTATTTTTAATTTCGCTACACGGCGGTAATTTAAAGTAATATGTAAGTTCTCATAATTTAAAATATTCTGATCAGCGCATTTCGCATTTCCGAAGATATTATCATTATTCCAGGATACCCTTGTAGACTATAATAACTAAAAGCGGCTCTCAGGAACGTAAACCGTGTCTCCGGGCTGTAGTATTGGATCTTCGCTTTTTATATCTCCGTTCAAAATCGATCTAACATCAACCACTAGAACGCGTTTTCCCGCTCTCATAAGTTGGACTTCTGACTGTTTTGCAAATTGCGAAAATCCACCAGCAAGACTAACAGCTTTTGATACCGTTAATACTTCCTGGCTAGGTAAATTTACAGCCCCTGGGTGAGCCACTTGTCCTATAATATAAACTCGATCCAACCGAGGAACAATGATAATATCATTGGGATGTAAAACTACGTCGGTAACTAGAGATTCGGCATGATCGCTTCCAGGTACCGGCAATCCAATTTTCCTACCCAAATTAGACGGGTCGTCCCTTATTACTTGAGCACCTGCTCTATTTGCATCCTCAAGGAACCCCCCAGCTTGCCCAATAGCTTGCATTGCTGTTAAATCACCGAATGGGCTAAGCTGGATATTCGAAGGTCTGGAAATGCTTCCCATAACATAAACCGACCTTGGACCAAATTCTGTTACAGTTGCAGTTACAACAGCTTGGCGCAGATATCCATGTTCCAATCTTTGTGCAATTTCAGATGTAAATTGTGCTATTGATTTCCCAACCAAGTTTTTTACTTCACCAATTAGTGGAAATGTGATTTTCCCTTCGGCCGGAACACGTATACTGGTGGCCAAATCTATATTATCAAATACTTCGATTTTTAACAAATCACCAGGATATAAAGCGTAGTCCTTTGGCATTGCAGAAGAGACATCCAATTTAGTATCGATTTCAGCGCCTTCCAAGTAGCGTGAAGCAGTACTGACAATAATAAGCATTAATATTGCTAATTTAATAAATTGATGCATTTGAATCATTAGTGGATTATAACTATTAAATTCACAATTCCTTGCTTGTCTATTGTTCCTTTTTTCACTGAGATTCAAGAGCCCCGAAATATAAGTTGTCACTTGATTATATTTCATTACTTCTTTCTGCTACTGTAGTTATAACTATATATGTTGATTATGATTTATGACGACATTATTCTAAATAGAGCGAAGAGCTAAAGCAATGGGCAACGTTCCGATCGACTATCTCCGCTTGTTTAGATTACAATATTTGCCATTCTTGAGTCCCCCATTTGCCTAAATCCCCCTTTTAACGGCTAAATGCCTATCCCGAGCTAGAAATGCCCCCACCACCAGTTCACGCAGATTCGGCCAAACCGCTTACCATCGCTGACATAGCTGCGTCATGTTGGAGGCATAGGATCATAAGTCTATCAACTGCCATACTGGTTGCGGCAACAGTTGTATTGGTGACATTTCGTCTCACACCAATGTATGAAGCATCCGCAAGTCTGGCCATAGATAATAAAGGGCATAAAGCCGTCGAATTTCAATATGATGCAAACTCAAATGGCTTTGATTTCAGCATTTTGAATACCCAAAGAGAAATGATTTTGGCTGCCCCAGTTCTTGAGCAATGTTTACGGTCAAGTGACCTTTTGCAGAATCCCGTATATACTGCAGTTGGTACAGAACCCGTGAAATTATTAAAGGATCGATTAAAGGTTTCAACGAAAAGAGACAGTTGGGTGATCAATATTGTTCTACGTGATGAAAATCCTTCGCGCGCAGAAAAAGCTCTTACCTGTCTTTTGGATGCATATACCATTGCACAAAGTGAACAAAAATCTGACAAGGCAAACTCGGCATTGCATTTCCTTTCAAACCAAGTCTCCAATGCTCACGATAGAATGGAGGAGGCAAGACATAGAGAACAGAACTTTCAATCAGAAAAGTCAATTGTTACCTCTGATCAAGAAAAAAATCCCGTTGCGCAGCGTCTAGAACTTCTAAATCAAGAGCGCGGAGCGCTAGACAAAGAATTAGCTGAAAACCAGGCTCTTCTGCAACAGCTTGATGAGGCAGAAACCCATTCCGAATTAAATGCTCGTGTCCAAGCATTACTTCGGATTGAAGCAATAAATCGACACCCAGTAGTTATGGAACAGCAAAAATTGCTTTACGAGTTGCAGGATAAAGAGGTTCTGCTTGCCCAGAAATATTTGCCCATGCACCCAAGAATGCAGGAAATCCACGAGCAGATTTCAACTAAGAAGAATCAACTCGCGGAGGCATGCGCTCTTGCGGAAGCAACAATTAAAGGCCATCAGAAGGAATTGCAAATCCAAGCTCATGATCTCAAATCGCGAGTGTCCATAGTTGAAAATGAGTTGAATCTATATCGCTCAAATGTTTCAATCTTACAGGCTTTGATTCAGGAATCCAAATCACGCGAAGATATGTATCAGATTTTAGCTAGGCGTTTAAATGAGGAAGAAGTAACCAGTCGTCAAGATGCAAAACAAATAACTGTTTTCGAGCCGCCAAAGGCGGGAGATAAACCGGTTAATATAAAGAAGGCATTATTTTTAGCGTCTGGAATTGTTTTAGGCATCATTTTTGGAGTAATTGTTTCTTTAATCGCAGAAGCACTTGACCGTCGGGTTCGAGGAGCATTTGCAACACAAGAAATCACACAACTAAATTTACTCGGTCAACTTCCCTTTATTCCCTCATTGGCCCCATTGGGTAAAGATGGCGATCCTGACCAGCCAAATGTTTTAGCCGAGGCGTATAGAGCTCTTCGAGCAGCCTTACGACTGACTAGAAGTACGCCAAGCGGTAGCCAAGTACTTGTCATTACTTCGAGCGGCCCAGGGGAAGGGAAAAGTACTGTTACAACCCGACTAGGCATTTCATTGGCATCCGCTGGCGCAAAAGTATTATTAGTTGATGCTGATTTGCGAAGACCAACTCTTCATAAGCAATTGGGAGAAAACCACGAAAGAGGCCTTAGCTTTCTTTTGGCGGGCGAAACTGACATTTCGCCTAAACAAACAGGTCATTCACGCGTTGACTTTCTTTCGGTAGGCGTTCGCCCTCCCAATCCATCTGAATTGCTACATAGCGTTGCCCTTCCGGCAGCTCTTGCTTTATGGAGAACACAATACGATTATATAATAATTGATAGTCCACCAGTTGGACTTGTCTCAGATGCTCTAGTTGTTGGTGAATTGGCAGATGGAGTCATATTAGTTGTACGCGACAGGGTAACTACCAAAAATACGCTTCTGCTATCGTTGGATAGGCTAGCCCCAATTCGATCAAAAGTTTTAGGGATTATTTTTAACGCTGAGCAACTTGAAGGATCTGGTTATGGCTATTACTATCGATATAAATATAAGTATGGATATGTCTATGGGGGTCGACCAGAGGCCACTAAAGCATAATCTCATCAAAACCTACAAGCTCATTCTTGATTAAGAAATTTTTCATTTCATTATGAATTTGAAATTTCGTTGGTTCTTTGGGTTTTTTCTTTCATCAATTTTACTTTATTATGGTGGTGAAGGCGATTATGCTAGAGTTATAGTCGCTTTTTTTGTTCTAATTTCACTCATATGCCTCGCTTTTTATATTCCTCGCAAAACTAGTTTCATAAATTATAATTGGATCATATTCTTATTTATCACACCGATAATAATTGGTGTTTTGCAAATTCTTCCTTTGAATTTCCATTCTGCATGGACAAATGATGATCTAATAATACTTAAGGAATCATCTGGTTCCACCACCTTAAGCATCAATCCGGCAAAATCCTATGATTGTTTAACTTGGACCATTACTCTTTGTGGCCTTTTTTTGGTTTTGTCGATACTCTTTCGCGGAGATCGCATTTACTCTTTATCAAATGGGATCACTATTGTATCGGGATTCCATGCGCTATTAGGGATTATCCTTCTGTTATATGGAGCGGACTGGCCTTCTGAGGCCTCCACCTTTTCTAGAAGTTCTTTTATTTATCCCAATCATGCTGCCGCCTTTTGGGCGGCATGCCTTCCCCTCTCACTTCTAACTGCTAAATATCATAGAGATTGGTGGCGCTGGCTTATATGCATTTTTCTAGGATTAGGCATATTGCTTTCAGGTAGCCGTGGCGGGGTCATTGTTGCTACAATTTTTATTCTTCCATTAGTTCCAATGTTACTACCTCGTCGCCGACGTTTCCTATGGGGCTTATCACTTTTTACAATTATTGTCGCCTGGCTTACCATAATCAATTTACATGAACTTGGCCATCGCTTTGAGCTACTCCGTGGAAAGGACGGGCTTACGCTTGATGGACGGATTAACATTTGGAAGGCGGCAGTGCCCATTATGTTTGATTCCGGTCCGCTTGGCTGCGGATCGGGCACAACGACTATGGCTTTTCGTCGATCTGGAGATTCTACATTTGGAAACCTTATTGTCGATCACTTACACAGTGATCCACTTGAATGGTGGCTTGAATATGGTTGGATTGGAGCTTCGTGTGGCATTATTGGATTATTATTCTCATTATGGATGCTTCGGCCTAAAAAACTTAGTGGATATGAAAGTAGTAAACAGATGGGTCACTTTATAGGCGCTTTTCTGGGCGTAATAATCCTGTTATCCTATTCTTGTGGAGATTTCATCTTACATAATCCAATATTGGATATATTAATTGGAGCATTAATGGTAATTATGTCATATACCGGTAAGTCAAATGGGTCTACCGAGCCACACAGTTCGCTATTTTTTCGCCTTGCCGCGCTTATTGCCTCTTTTGCAATTTGCACTTTGATATTCAAATCATTTCTCCATGAGCGAGATAATTTATTGGCAAGAAATGCTGGTAAATTTGCATATTCGAGGATATCTAATCACTTATCAATAGACAATATTGGACCTATAAAAAATGCTCTGTCAGTAATTCCAACTACTGTTGAATTGGCAACTATACAATCTTGGTTATATCGTTTACAGCCAATCTCCGATAACGAACATCAGTCCAATCTAAGGAGAGTAGAAGAAGCCCTGAATTTAGCTGCATCTCTTTCGCCAGGTGATGCAAGTGCCTGGACAGAACGGGCCGCATATTTCGCAGAAATGAAAATGCCAGTCGAGGCAGCTAATGCGGCTCATCGCGCACTAACCTGGGCACCCGCTTGGCCTGACGTCCAACTTTCCATTTTAAATATCGCAAGAAGCGGCTCTATTTTCCCTGAAAAGGATATGCGATTGATAATCGAAGATATTCTCGAGCATGGCATTTCACAACCTGATTGGTTTTTCCCTATTAGTTCAAATTATATTGGCTCACTCGAACTTAGCAGGCGATTAACTAAAGCAGGTATTCGACTACTTGCATCGGGAATGTCTTGGCTCGAAGAAAATGGACAATTATCAGATTGGTTATTCATAAAAAGAAAATTACGCGATGATAAAAATGTTTTATCTCCTGAATTGTATATTCTAGGAGAAATTTTATATGGAAATAAATCATTCACAATTTCAATTCCTGCTTCGCGTGAAGATCGACGAAATGCTTCTGAGTATTTATCTTATTGCGATTTACCCATACCTGAAAATTTGAACCTTGTTTTGTCAAAGGATAAAGATCCTTGGTCTCAGTGGTCAAAGCCAATTGATATATTTGATTCCGCCAGAAGAATTAATCTTGAGAATGTATTGCGTGGAGAATTATATCATGAATGGGCAAAATCTTGGTTCAATCGCCTGTCGCTAGTTGATCGAGTAATGAATGGAGATTTAACGTCTCTAGACCGCAATAGCGATCCATTACTTCTAAACAAATTGATTTGCGGAATTCCAACCCTTCAAATATCATCGTCTGAAAAGCAGCGTTGTTTGGCTCTATTGTCTCGCTACAGCACAGTCGAATGGCAAAAACTAACTAGTCACTTACAGTTTAGTTGGTTATATGTAAGTAAAAATGGCACAACAAAGGCGAAAGTATCAAATTTAACTTGGGTGGGCATTGTAATCGATGGGAAATGGTATGGTTGGTCGCGCGGTGAGATTGACCTTTCTCCATTAGTAAGCATTGGTCTGCATCGCCTAGTCCTATTAAATTTAT
>Ga0206906_1174_pt1 | contig 10912 bp, 6 predicted proteins | sample Alteio_BWOrgHeat_79_FD_152935 | JGI IMG/M metagenome (GOLD analysis project Ga0206906, IMG submission 152935) | Enriched cells from forest soil in Barre Woods Harvard Forest LTER site, Petersham, Massachusetts, United States -... | ecosystem: Environmental > Terrestrial > Soil > Temperate forest > O...
CCCGGTTTAGTATGGCACGAACGAATGTAAATCAGCTGCTGGGAATAATGATGCTCACCGCGCTTATTCTTTTGCCTTTTTCACTTTTGTTCTTTGGGATAATTGTTTTGAAAATTCTTCCATTGGTGGTGATTCTCATGACATCGGTATATTTCTACAGAAAAAAAAGTATCGAAAAGGATCGCAGAATGGATCTTTTGAAGGCAAGAGAAGCTATGCTTCAGGAAAAATGGAGTGCTGAGCATGAGGAAAGATGACATTTCGTTAAAGGGAACGTGGTGATTGATTCACCTGTTTTTTCGAATTCAATAAAAGCGGGAGTGGCGAAATGGCAGACGCACTACTTTGAGGTGGTAGCGCCGAGAGGTGTGGGGGTTCAAGTCCCCCCTCCCGCACAGCATAAGTCAGAATATGGAGGCAGAAGTCAGAAATGATCTCTGCTTTTTTATTTTTGAAATGTTATTCCCCGAATGCGGGAATCCAGGAACGAGTTTTCCCACATTGGATTCCCGCTTTCGCGGGAATGACAAATTCACCTTATTTTATGCAGACAAGTTTTCCAGTCCTCACATCGCCTCCAACTTGCAGGCGGAAATAATAAGTCCCCGCAGGAAGTTCTCTTCCCGAAAAAACCGCTTCATGTGACCCTGAGCCAAGATTTGTATTCAACAGTGTTACCAAATGATCGCCTTTGGCATTGAAGATATCGAGCAATACATTTTGGCTATCCGATAAATTAAATCTGATCTTCGTCTCCGCCTGAAATGGATTCGGTAAAGCTGGAAGCAATTCGAAATTATCGACTATTTTTGGCGATACACTTGCGATTGCAGAAGATTTTATGAGCGATTGAATATTCGAACTTCCGTTTACGGGAAATTGAATGGCGAATGGATCATGAGTTCTTCCCGGGCTTAATATTGTTGTTCGCAAGGTTTCATCCACTCCGAACCAATCACCAAGAACTGATGCATAGAGCTGACGGAATTCAAATTCATTAAACGAATTCGTATTTGCATCGAGATTGACCAGGTCCGGATGGTGCCCGTATAGCTCACCATTGACATTTGTGCCGAAAAGAAAATGCGGCGCAGTAGTACCGTGATCGGTACCACTAGACCAATCACCATTTTCATACACTCTTCTTCCGAATTCGGAATAAGTCATCGTCAATACCTGATCTGCCACTCCCAATGCTTCAAGATCGCGCTGAAATGCATAAACGGCGTCGCCGACATATTTCAAAAGCTGTCCGTGACCAGCTACGGTCGGGTCTTTCGAAAATTCCGTAAAATGTGTGTCGAATCCGCGAAGATAGGTAAAATAAATTCTTGTTTGCATTCCTGAAGCTATGCACCATGCAATCCGTTGCAAATTCAGGGCAAGAGGATTATCGGGATAAGAAACTTTATTCACAGCATTCTGTGGGAATAACGATCCAAATCGCGCCGAATAGGAATTTGAAACATCGATCAAACTTTCGACAAATTGAAGTTCACCTCCACCATACGTCGATGGGAAACTCCCATCGGTCAACTCGCCGCTTGCAGCAAATGTCGTGGGGTCTTGCACCATAATATCCACTTTGCCGCTTGCTCCCTGAAAGATCGAGCTTTGCAGATCACCCATGGAAATGGCAATCGGATCGACCGGAAGGGAAGTCGGATAATTAGGATATACTCCTTCAAGATACCGCGCCGCCCAACCTGTCGGGATCAGCAGATCGGTATCGCTTGCAGAATTCCAGACATCGGTTGCTCTGAAATGTGACATGTCTGGGTTCGTCATTCCTATATTCTGGACTATTGCCATCTTCCCTTCATTCCATAATGGTTGGAGCGCATTAAAAGAAGGGTTGAAACCCAGATCGGATCGTACCCGAAAGATCAGCGATGCCTTTTCATCAGAAGAAACAAAGCCGGTATTTTTTCTGAGCGTATCGTAATCCGGATTTTCAAACGGCACAAGCGTATTCAATCCGTCATTCCCGCCTTCCATAAAAATAATAACTAATGATCTGTTTGTAGGCAGGGACTGGTTCGACAGCGCCGAAAGCAGCGGCGAGTTCAGCAAGGCTTGCGCTCGTGCATTTCCGAATCTGAATGGAATTGCCGTGGCAACAGCGCCGATCGGCAGAGCTTTGAGGAAATCTCTTCGTTTCATAATGATTCTCCTTTAGCAAAGTTGGAAATGCGGAAGACTGATAGTAGTAAAAAGCATTTGCCGGATGGGCAGCGCTTTGAGCGAGTCTTCCATTGATGCCCATTCGTACGTATGAATAATGCCGGAAGCAGAGACAATTTTCGCAATTGTATCATCATCGGGTTTGATCGCGCATAGGTATTCGCCTATTTGCGATGCAAAGGCAGTAAGATCGCCGGCATAATCAGGAAATTGTCTTGCCCACGAGAGCACATCATAATCAATTAATCCTACCGGATCGAAACTGAAGCCATTATGTGGATTAATTCCTTGACCGGGAATTGACCCATTAATGATAAGCTGCTTAGCAAAATTATTATTGCGTTTTGGAAGCGTCGCGCTATTGAGCCACGTACGGTATCCAGGCCAGCCCTTGACATTGGGAGGAAATCCTATCCACTGATTTGTATCCATTCCGAATATCCAGATCGAGCCTGCACGATACGTCGTCATTTCCAGATCGAGCTTACGCATCAAGCCTACCATATATTCATACGGTGACTTAATATTACATCCACGGAATGCCGGATCAAAAAAGTGTTCGCTTTGGAACAGTGTGAGCATAACAGGTTTCAAATTCCACGAATTATCCAGCAGCATTTGTGCCAATTGATCCACGACCTGCTGTCCTTCGGGTGTATCAGCATTATCATAAACAAAGGAGCGATAGATCTTGCGGCAAATAAACCAGGCGATCTGCTCTGAGCGCATCTGGAAAAGAAGTTCTATCGCATCGGCTTCGATCTTATCTAAAGAATCGGTGAAAAGTGCGTATTGTTTTGCGGCAAGAAGTCCATAGACCTTAGAGTCTGCGCCAAAAGGAGTTGCCTTAGTATCAAAATCAAAATAGTAATTTGCAAAATACGGCTGACAAAGATCTTGTTTTGTCGTATCAAAGAGATATCGCCAGCCAGTATAGGCAAGCGCAAGTTGACGAATATCATCCTGCGAATAATTTTCATTCCCGTCCTTATCCACGCGTCCCATCGTAAACAACTCCATTAGCTCGCGTGCATAATTTTCATTTAATGAGTCTTTCGAACTCCAGACTCCGCTCAGATAGACAAGCATTGCGGGCATAATCGTCATCTCAGAAACCATGTCCTTAAAATTTCCCCAGGAATTCCCCCGGAGAAACTTGAAATATCTATAGAGCGACTGTGGATGATAGACCGTTTCTTCATCAACGACGAAATGATTATGCCAGAAAAGAGTCAGTTTTTCGCGCAAATGAACATTCGGTTCGGACATGAGCACAGTCCACTGGCAGCGAATATCTGTCTTGGCAGTATAATACCCATCCTCTTCTTCTTGATGAAGCTCATGGACTGTTCCTGTGTATGGTGGTACAATTAACCATCGTTCCCATCCATCCGGTGGGTCGGGCATTCCATCGGTAACTAACTGATCGTCCATCAACGCCTGAATAATTTCTGCTGGAGATGATTTCAGAGCAGCTTGAATATCGGAGTATGAGGCTCCGAAACCAAGACGGTGATAGAGATGATTGATAGCATTAGTATCCCATGGATTATCCGCCGTCGGCTGCCATGGGGCAATGGATGCCGTTGCCGCTTGTAGCTCAGGTGATTCTTTCTCACTCGCATGTACGAGCGTTTGCAGGAATTCTCTTCGTTTCATAGGATCATAAAGAGACGGGAAATAATCGTCCTCTTTAAAAGTCAATTGAACGGAGAAAAGGTTACAGAAAAAATCAATAAATCATTAGGGCAATTATTATTGCCCTAATTTTACCATCCCAAAAGCCAGGCAAAAACGAGAGGTGCCACGATCGTCGCATCGCTTTCGATAATAAATTTCGGAGTATGAATATCAAGTTTACCCCAGGTGATCTTTTCATTCGGTACTGCGCCGGAATAGGAGCCGTAACTTGTAGTTGAATCTGAAATTTGGCAGAAATAGCTCCAGAATGGAATGTTGTGCATTTCCATATCCTGATAGAGCATTGGCACAACGCAGATCGGGAAATCACCGGCTATACCGCCGCCAATTTGGAAGAAACCTACTCCTTTGCCTGCTGAATTTTTAATATACCAATCGGCAAGCCAGACCATATATTCGATTCCGCTCTTCATAACCGATGGCTTTAACTCGCCCTTGATGCAATAGGAAGCAAAAATATTTCCCATCGTCGAATCTTCCCAACCGGGGACAATGATCGGAAGATTTTTTTCTGCTGCTGCGATCATCCATGAATCTTTCGTATCGATCTCGTAATGTTCTTTCATTACGCCGGAGAGAAGCAGCTTATACATATATTCATGCGGGAAATACCGCTCGCCTTTATCTTGAGCGTCCTTCCAAAGTTTATGGATATGTTTTTGAATGCGACGAAATGCTTCTTCTTCAGGAATGCACGTATCGGTAACGCGATTGAAGCCGCCTTCGAGCAATTCCCATTCGTCCTTCGGAGAAAGATCGCGGTAATGCGGTACGCGCTTATAGTGTGAATGCGCGACAAGATTCATAATATCTTCTTCGAGATTAGCGCCCGTGCAGGTGATGATGTCAACTTTATCTGCGCGAATCATTTCGGCAAGCGATATGCCAAGCTCAGCCGTGCTCATCGCTCCGGCAAGGGTGATCATCATCTTGCCATTTTCCGCAAGATGCTTTTCATATCCCTTCGCCGCATCCATAAGGGCAGCAGAATTGAAATGACGATAATGATGCTCGATAAATTGTGAGATGGGTCCGCGCATGTTGAGATAATTAAAAATTACGAATTATGAATTTGCGACAGAAAACAGCGCAAGGAGGACGAGGGTTCAGACTTAACCTTAAATAGATCAATTCAAAGAACTTTTCACTGATTTTCAGTGTAAGATAATTCACTTAATACATCCAAACAAATGCGTAATCTTTTCAAATATTTTTTTCTTCTTCTGTTCTTGGAAGTTAGCTTTTGTATTCCCACTCGCGCTCAAACTCTCAATAGAAAAGAAGAACCTACGCTTGCTGGTATTGTTGGCGGAAAAGCAGAATGGGAAAATAGCGAAGCAACCCTAGGTAATTTTGGAAATATTTCCGGTAGCCCAAATGGTACTGTGTTCTCGATAACACGCGATCAGGTAGATGCTGGGCAAGGCATCATTATTGCCGGATCTTTCGATTCCATTGGCTCAATTGCCTCAAACAGAATTGCAGAGTATAGCGATAATAGTACTTGGGTACCTCTCGGTACTGGGATTCAAAATGGAGTTGTCTATTCGACAGTATCCACTTATATACATCCGAATATATATGTTCCATTACTTTTTGCGGGAGGAACATTTACTGTCGCCGGTGGGCTTTCTGTCAATCATATTGCCATGTGGGACGGCAGTTCGTGGCATACTCTCGGTAATGCAGTGGGTGTAGGTGTAGATAGCACTGTACTTGCTATGGCAATCATCGGCGATTCGCTTTATGTAGGTGGTAATTTTACTCATGCTGGCGGACAAATTGTGAATCATCTTGCCATTTGGAATATAGATTCCAATCGATGGGAGCCTATCGTTGACAATGGAGTAGTTGGCGTCGATGGCGGCGTTGCTGCATTGCTCGTCCCCTATGAACAACGTATTTTATATGTCGGCGGCGGTTTTCTTACTGCCGGACCAACTCCTGTAGCGAAGATTGCAACATTGAACTATGGTCATTGGAACTCACTAAAGTCAGGCATAGTAGATAGTACAGGAATAGTTGAGGCACTTTGTGAAGGGAGTATTCCATTTAGGAATGGTGAAATTATTGTTGGAGGACACTTCAAAGAGTCTGGAGTAACGAATTTTAAAGTTTGGAAGCCCTCAGATTCGACATGGTCAACGAACAATGTATTTCTTGGGATGACAGGGACTATTTATTCACTGACAAATCCAGTCCACCTCTATGTTGGCGGTGATTTCACACTTAGTGATTCTTCTAAATATTTCTTTCAAGTTGATGGAAGTAATGCAGGACCAACAATCGACGGAACTGTCTATGCTTTGTTGGGAGAAGGAGGAATCTTTCCCGAAGGCTATGATGAAACGATTTACCTTGGGGGTAATTTTGTAAACCCACAACCTCATTTCACAAAATGGGGAGAAAGTATGGACGTTCCATTAAATGGACCTAAGGTCAATCGAGAGCTTTCTATTTTTCCAAACCCATTCACAGATAATTCTACGTTGCGAATTAATTTAAAGAACCGGTCTCATGTCGAATTTTCAATCTATAATCTCATCGGTGAGAAGGTCGTCACGCTATCAGAGGATAACTATGATGCTGGGATCTATGATTTTAACTTAAATAATACTTCCCTCCTAAGTAACAATGCATATTATGCCAGACTTAATATTGATGGGAATATCACTTCCTCTCTATTGATAAAACGTTAGACATCAATACCCCGCCTGCAGCATCTCCTGTGTAAATTCTTTCATAAACGTCGGCTTCACTGCTCCGTAAAATTTTCCGGAAGGGATTAGGCGCAGTTCGCCAAAACTTGTGGGATCATCTTGGCGGAAATTGCTTGTTGCTTGAAGTGTTACTTCATCGGGATGCGAAGGATTATCTATATCATGGACGACGGCAGTGAATCCCATATATGGGAATTGTATCTCGTCTTTCTGCTCCTTCTTATTTTTTCCGTTCTTCGAATCATCTTTTTCGAACATCATCTCGCTGGCGCGATTTTCATAAGCCGTTACGGGATTAGCTTCAAAGCCAAAGAATGCAAACGGAATTCGAACTTTCAATGTATAACCGGTTACGATACCATTCGTCGTATCTCGCGAAAAAAGTGAGCGAATAAGTTTCCCGGCTTCCTGTTGCGCGTCTGAAAGAGAAGTTACACTTGACACTGTTAGCTTTGCCGTTCTGCCTCCGACATCGGGAGCGGAAAAAATAATATTATAAATATTCGAATCCGTTTCGGTGCGGAATTTCGGAACACTTCCTTTTTTGGTCTTTAACAAGAACCTGTTCTCGCCTTGCCATGTATCAAACCAGAGAGATACACGATCATTCGCTTCGAGTTTTTCATTGCCTCCATAGACGGCATCATCGGTAACGGTAATGGAAAAATATAAATATTCATCATCGAATGCTGCAAGCGCGCGATGAATCGAAAGATCCTTACTGTCGCGACGATAATCCAAACCTTTAATAATTAGCTGTTTCGATGTATCGCTCATTTCCTTTCCATAGCCAGGATAGACGCTTCGCAATCTGCTGTATGCAGGGAAGGAATAATAACGCGCATCGACCACCGACGTCATATCCTTCGCAGTAAAATATGTTTCCTTTGTGAAAAGCGTTTCATAATCGCGATAGAGCGAATGCCCCAGCGATTTCGTTTTCGGATTTACAGCAGGAATTTCTTCTTTATTCGACTGATAATCATCTATCAACATAACATCGCCTGCATAAACAGAGTATCCCTCCTGATTCCAATGATCCTCATCCGATTTCTGGATGATGGTTACGACCGATCCATCAATCGTTAAGCCGACTTCGATCGGCGTTTCTGTATAGCCGTATTTTTTTCGGAATACATTTTTAAATGATTTGTTGCTGTCATTGACGAGAAGATAGACGGTAACTTCGCGAGTCGGACTATCGATATCATACACAGAGATCGCCAGATCCGGAAGCGCATCATTCGAGAAATCGCCGATATCTAGCCCCCAAACGCGCTGCTCGTCATAGCGGACCTGAATTTGATCGCGCAGCGAGGCGATCATCTGCTTATTGAATTTTTGCGAAAAACGGTCCATCAGGCTATCAATGGGCATACCCTGAGAGAATGCTTTTGCGGAGAGAATCAGATAAAAAACAATAAGAGAAAATCTTTTCATATTATGCAAAAATACAACGGAGGGGAACTTAGCATACTGGAATGTCCCTATAACAATGTCAGTATATAATAAAGTGTCATTGCGATAGGGACGACGAAGCAATCCCCTAAATTGTAGTAGAATGTTACATTCTGTTTATCCTCAGGGGATTGCCACGTCGGGCTAAAGCCCTCCTCGCAATGATACGAAAATTCAAACTTATTTCTCTGTTGAATTTTCCGGCACAAAGTAGAGATAAAAGTCATTCTGTAAGTAGTAGATTTTTTATGAAACTTCATATCATAATTCTTATTGCATTCCTTATTTTTGGCTCAGCCCAACGAAGTGTATCACAGTGGATACAAAGTGAGGGGTCACTAACTCAAGAAGGTATAATGTCGATAGCAGTATCAGGTTCAAATCTTCTCGCTGGTACCGATGCCTACGGTTTTTTTCTCTCGACAGATAACGGCGAAAATTGGAAAGCAGTGAGTAGAGATAACGTAAGAGTGGTTGCTGCTTCGGGTGCTGATCTTATTGCTTCGAGTGATGAGAATATTTTCCTTTCCATTGATAACGGGAAAAGCTGGCTCATTACACATACAAATATCCCTCCTATACGATCATTTACTTTTGGAGGCACGAATATTTTTGCCGGGACTGAGAGTGGAATTTATCTTTCCGGTGATAAAGGCCGAAGCTGGAAACCACTCAATGGCAGCTTAGCAAGTCGTTCTATTAATACGTTGGCTGTTTTGGATACGGATATATATGCCTCAACAGATAGTGGCATTTATCTTTCCAGCGACAATGGCAATGATTGGATACCACTCGGATTACAGAATAATTATATCCTCACAATTGCCATCTCTGGGACGACTCTATTTGCCGGTACCGAAAATGGTTTCTTTCGATCAACTGATAATGGAACAAGTTGGAAAGAAATGAGCCAAGGCTCGATACAAGGTGTCGTACTATCTCTTGTGGTTTTGGGCACAAATCTCTTTGCAGGGACAAACATTAGCGGTGTATATCACTCTACCGATAATGGTACAACTTGGAAGCAAGTCTTCGCAAACTACACTCCCATTCGGGCTCTTGCCGTTTCAGGTACGTATATTTTCAGTGGAACGAGTAATGGGCTGTATTTATCAAGTGATAATGGATTGACTTGGGGCCAAGGAAATAGCCTACCGCTATCAGGGATTATACACGTTCTTGGAACATCAAAAACGAATCTTTTTACATATGAAACTGGGATTTATCGCTCCACCAATGGAGGTACAATCTGGACACAAAGTGACTTTTCGAATTTACTAGTTACTGGTTTTGCAAGTTTGGGGGAGAATTTCTATGTCAGTACTAATGGCGGGGTTTTTCTCACAACGAATAACGCCAAAAACTGGACGAGGACTAACTTCACAAGTAATACTCTTTCACTTACTGTTTCAGGTACGGATCTCTTTGCTGGCACCAATGATAGTGGCATTTATCGCTCAACGGACTACGGCACAAGTTGGGCTCAATTGGGCTTAACAAACCATATTATCTATGCGATTGCAGCTTCTGGAACTGATATCTTTGCTGGAACGGATAGCAGTGCTTTTCTCTCCAGTGATAATGGTGGAAGTTGGTCCAGACTATTTATTGGTACAACATCTCCAGTGCGGACATTCACCTTTTTCGGTGAGATGATCTTTGCTACAACACAAGAAGCTATCTTCCTATCTAATGATAATGGAAAAAGTTGGACTGATATGATTTTTTCTCCTTACGATGCTTGTCTTATGGCTGTTGGCACAAACCTTTTTGCTGGGTCGAATAGCGGAGTTTTTCTTTCCACAGATAGGGGTATAAGTTGGTATACTGTCAATACTGGTTTACCGACAAACGTTAATGTGACTGCCTTCACAGTTTTTGGTAATAACCTCTATGCAGGAACTTTAGGCCACAGTGTCTGGCGAAGACCTCTTTCAGAAATGATCAGCATCGACGAAGTAAAAACTCCTATGAAAGCAGTCGGCGTTTTTAGTCTGGGGCAGAATGTCCCCAACCCTGCTACGGAATCAACAACTATCTCTTTCTATCTGGAAAAGAACGCGTTCGTTACTCTGAAGATCTTGGATATGTTAGGGAGAGAAGTTTCCACTATTGCAGAAGAAGAACTACCTCCAGGAAATTACTCCCGTTCATGGAATGCTGCGGGATTTCCTTCCGGAGAATATTTCTACCGTTTACAAACTGGTAATCAGTCCCAGACGAAGTCTCTCGTACTTTTGAAATAGCCTCTGGGAACTTCCGCTCACTTAATCACCCTATTAGTAATACATAATAATTATCATACGAAATTATACCTCAAAAAAAGTGGCATATCCGTTCAACGAAATAGAAAAAAAATGGCAGGCATATTGGAGCGCTCACGAATCGAGTAAGGTCGAGCGCGATCCGTCGAAGGCAAAATACTACGTTATGGATATGCTTCCCTATCCATCCGGCGCCGGCTTGCACATGGGGCATCCAGTCGGCTATACGGCATCGGATATCGTCGCCCGTTATAAAAAAATGTGCGGATTTAATGTTTTGCATCCGATGGGCTGGGATGCATTCGGACTTCCGGCAGAGCAGTATGCAGTCAAGAATAAACTGCATCCGAGCATTACGACGGAAGAAAACATCAAGAGTTTTCGCAAACAGCTTGAGTCGTTGGGCTACAGTTATGATTGGTCTCGTCAAATAAATACGACAGATCCCGATTATTTCAAATGGACGCAATGGATATTCCTTAAAATCTATAATTCGTATTTCGATACGAAAGTAAATCAGGCAAAGCCGATCGAAGAGCTCATAAAAACATTTGAGAAAAGTGGGTCTACTGAATTTTCCTCGAA
>Ga0206906_1175_pt1 | contig 10904 bp, 13 predicted proteins | sample Alteio_BWOrgHeat_79_FD_152935 | JGI IMG/M metagenome (GOLD analysis project Ga0206906, IMG submission 152935) | Enriched cells from forest soil in Barre Woods Harvard Forest LTER site, Petersham, Massachusetts, United States -... | ecosystem: Environmental > Terrestrial > Soil > Temperate forest >...
GGAAAGATAAAATCGCCACAGGCGTATAAAAGCCTCATCGTATCCCATAGCTCTTACCTCTGTCTTCTGCGCTTCAAAACGTGAAAGCCATTGGCCGGTTGTGCGAGCATAATCTTGACCAAATGCAAACATTTCCCGGCATTGAAGTCCGGCCTTAGTAGCAGCAGCGTTGAAACGCGACTTAGATGGCAGCATACCGCCTGGGAAAATGACTTGTTCCATAAAGCCACTATAGTCGTGCAGGGATTCAAATAAATAATCATCCAGTGTAATGGTTTGCACTAATGCTTTACCACCCGGTTTCAAATGTTTTTTAACGGTATTAAAATATACCGGCCAATAACGTTCTCCTACATGCTCAAACATACCGATAGATACGATGTGATCGAATGTTCCTTTTACTTCCCGGTAATCCATGAGCTCTACAGAAGCCAAATGATTTAGCCCTGCACGGTATAGCCTCTCTCTGGCATAGCTTGCCTGTTTCTCAGAAATCGTAACACCGGTGACCTTAACCCCGTAATGCGCTGCAAATTCTGCAAACCCACCCCAGCCGCAACCAATTTCCAAAATATGATCACCTGGAGATGCTTCAATTTTTTGTAATATCCTCTGATATTTAGCCTTTTGTGCATCTTCAAGGCTACGGGTTTTATCGCCTTCGAATAAAGCGCCTGAATATGTCATGCTATCATCAAGCCATAAGGAGTAAAAATCATTACCGAGATCATAATGTGCCATGATATTTCGCTTACTACCGCGTAACGAATTGCCACGCAAAATAGCACGCAGGCGAAGCCAGATTGCATACAGCGGACGGCCATGAAAGAATTTTTCTAGCGATTCCGAATTGGCGAGCCCAAAAGTAAGAAGGGCGGGCAAATTATCCGTATCCCACCGCCCGTCAATATAAGCTTCTGCAAAACCCATTTCACCACGCGCCACTAAATCATCCAGCACTTCCCAATCATTTAGCCGTAAATACGCAGATGGTCCCTTCTCCGGCCCATTAAATTCCAATCCGCTTCCATCTGGGGTAATCAGGGTCATTTGTCCATATTCAATATGCTGAAGCGCTTCAAGAAACGGCCTACGTTTCTGGCTTGTCGGAAATGGGATGCTCAGACTCCGCGCCTGGGACATGGTTCTCATGGACATGGTATGATCCTTTCTACAAATGGAGCATGCAACATGCCGCCGTTCGTCTAAAAATACGATGCTTTGGATATTTAAAGGTTATAAAGCGGAGATAAATATGATGGGCTTTTTGTTATTGGTTATTTTCTCCCGTGCAATGCTTTCCTACCCAATGCAATAAATCAGTAGCAACCTCATCGGTAGCCTTATTAAAGGCAGCGATAATAGCCGGCATATGATTAACTTCCGCCACCTCCGTTTTTTCAATGGGAATAGTCGCCAGGAGTTTATGATTGGCGTTTACTAATTTTGCTGTCAAACGCACGCGGACGGTAGGAGGCGATACATTATTATTGACTTCATAATCTTGAATTTCAGTAAGTAATATTACATCGGGCGTTATACTTTCCTGCTCGCTGTCTACACCTTTAAATGTACGCGATTGTTGGAATGTATTCATAAGGAATTGCTGCAATATTTGCGGCAGTGGCTGCGCCCAGGCTGCACCGGTATAGTAGGTTAGTTGGTTAGGGGTACTCATAACGGCAATGCGATCCGTATCCAACCCGGGAGCCATTTCCGGCTCGGCGATCCGAATATTTATAGGAACTGTTTTGCGATGGCCGCTCTGCATATCCGTTTTTAGCACATACAATTCATTTGCCGGTCGCTCACCAATCCCACAGCCATAAAGTGGAATACAAAGAATCATTAGGAGAATCCATTTAATCATGGGGCCGGTATTCCTTTCTCTTTTGAGGGAATAATGATCTTCGAAGGATCATCTTTAAGACTGCGTGTTAGGCCATCCACATCATGCGAAATTTTCTGCCACTCAGCCACCATATCGTTGAATGAGGCAATATTTTGATCATTAAATATTTTATCTACTTGCTCGGCAATATGAGAAACTTTTTGAAGTATTTGCGGCAATATATCCATAATTTCACTCAAGGTGCTGGACTGAGTTGGAATTTCTGGAGGAGTATTTTCATCATTATTCGCTAAAGGCGGCGCTTTCGCATCGCCGCCGTTCAACTCAATATATATGCCCCCGGTGATGCCTTGTAGTTTAAGATTAGCCACCGTATCGGTTTTGATTGGCGTGGATTTTAGAATATTGACATCCACCTGTATCAGGCGTGTATCACGTGGATCTATGAGCAAGGATTTCACTTTTCCAACACGCACTCCACGAAATTTCACCGGGCCACCGACATCGAGACCGCTTACCGATTCGGCAAAATGCATGCGGTAGGTAGTATATTTGCTGTTGTCGTAAGCACCTACGAACCAGACAAAAAACGCAGCCAGAGCCAGGATCGTTAGTAATACAAACGAACCCACCCTTAGGTAATGCTTATCCGTTTCCATGCGCCGCCTCCTCTGCTGCCCGCCCGCGGGGGTTATTAAAATACTCTTTGATCCAAGGATGTTCGCTCTTCAGCAGATTCTCCGGCACATCAATGACCACTTTTTTATCCACTAATATGGCGGCCCGATCGCACACTCCAAACAATGTATTCAGGTCGTGTGTAATCATTACAATCGTTACGCCTAAACTACGATTGAGTTCCAGCACCAGATCATCAAATTCACTCGCTGCAACCGGATCTAATCCACTGGTTGGCTCATCAAGAAATAAAATCTCTGGATCCAGCGCAAGCGCCCTGGCTAGCGATGCGCGCTTAATCATGCCCCCGGAAAGCGCTTCCGGATATTTTGCGCCGGTATCAGCAGAAAGGCCCGATAACGCTAATTTCAACTGTGCAATCATAACGCGTTCCTTTTCTGGAAGATCGGTATGCTCCCGTATGGGCAACATAATATTATTAGCCACCGTCATTGAGGAAAATAACGCACCTTCCTGGAACAATACGCCAAATAACGCTGCCGACTCCATCGGAGTAATATTTCCTATAAGCTTATTTTTGATTTTTACTTCACCCGAATCAGGTTTATGCAATCCGATAATAGTTTTCAGAAGCACTGATTTCCCGGAACCGGAACCGCCTACAATGCCAATAATTTCACCTCGGTTGATAGTAAAGCTCACGCCATCATGCACCACCTGACTGCCAAAACGATTGACGATATTATTAACGCTTAAAATCGGGTCCGATGTTTGGTTTTGCATAGTCATATGCCCATTTTTTCGAATAATATGGAAAAAAATGCGTCGGCGGCCAGCACCAGAAAAATAGATTTGACTACCGATGCGGTAGTCTCAGTCCCAACACTTTCAGCCGAGCCGGATACTTTCATCCCGTGCATACATCCCACCATCGCAATAAGAAATGCGAAGACGGGTGCTTTTACCATACCCACCATAAAATCGTTGCCAGTCGCAACGGTATGGACGCGATCCATATACGCACCTGGCGGAATATCGATCAGCAGCATGGACATAACCGCGCCACCGAACAAGCCCATCATATCCGCAATAAATGTAAGCAACGGCAAAGTAATCAATAATGCTATAAGGCGCGGCAGTACAAGCACTTCAAATGGATCAATACCGATAACCTGTAAAGCGTCCACTTCTTCGCGTACTTTCATAACGCCGATCTCAGCAGTAAAGGCACTCCCCGAACGGCCTGCGACCATAATAGCCGTAAGCAAAACGCCCATTTCGCGCAAAACGGAAATGGCTACTAGATTGACGGTCAAATTCTCAGCCCCGAGCGGCCTTAATTGCGCCACCGCCTGATAGGCAATAACGACGGCAATCATAAACGCCATCAAACCGATAATCGGCACTGCTTCAATGCCGGTTTCCTCGATATGATGCATAATATCCGGCAGACGCCAGTGCTTTTTCAATACAATGGATTTATAGAACGTAACGCAAGTGCGGCCAAAGAATGTTATTATTTCGATAAGGGCCTTATAAGTTGAAATCGCCTTCTTACCCATGGCTTTCAACAGTTTTTTCCAGTCCTTTTCCTGTTTTTTCGCCTTGGGCGATTCCATTTTTACTTGGGACACCAGCTTGAATAGCTCTTCATGTTCGTGCTTTAAGTGCTGTATGGTAATCTTGCCTTTTTCCTGAAGTTGGCGAAGCAGTAAGGCGCCGACCGTATCGAGTTTAGCTAGACCCGAAACATCAATGACAACACGCCCAGACTCCCCCTGCAGAGCTTTCTGTAACGCCTTTTTTGCTTCCTGCGCGTGATAAAGATCAAGCGTTCCCTGAAGCCGCAGATGGCCAGAGTTTTCGTCCTTCTCAATATGAAAATCTGCAGCCACAAGGCATAACTCCCAATTTACAAGACGTTATGCTAAAGGCATTCATATAAAGAAATGATACGGAGTGCCAAGTTTATAGATAATTTAGCGAATGTGCATGGTTTCATGGTCGCAAATTTAGCATGATTGATTTTAATTTCGCACAACAATGAAAGGAGATTAACATGCTGAAGCTCGTTTACAATGCCGATGCCGTTCAACCGTCCAAACGCCATAATCTTTTCAAACCTGAAAGACCTGATGAAGTGCTGCAGGAAATTTCCGGTAAGACGCAAACGCAGGAATATATTCCACAGGGATCTGCGCAGAAAAATGAATAAGATATTATTCCCGTAGATTATTGCGTTTCGATTCACCATTGAAACCTTATGCCAACCCAGCAATTCTCCGAATTATGCCGCATAAGAAAATTCACGAAAAACCACCCTTTGAATGTATTGCCTTGCTCCTGCAGGGTGGTGGCGCACTGGGAGCATACCAGGCAGGGGTATATGAAGCGCTGCACGAAGCGAATGTGGAACCAAACTGGATTGCCGGAATTTCTATCGGCGCGATCAACTCCGCTATTATTGCCGGAAACGCTCCCGAAAAGCGCGTTGAAAAGCTCCGGAGCTTCTGGGAGAGCATTACAATACCCACACCCATTGATATTTCGCCGTTCATACGAGGCGATAAAGCGCGAGGCATCATCAACCAGATATATTCATCATTTGCCTTTTTAAGCGGAGTCCAGGGATTTTTTGAGCCACGCTTTCCCCCTCCCTTCATGCAACCGGCAGGCACACAAGAAGCAACCAGTTTTTACGATACAACGGCGCTGAAATCAACGCTGGAGCAGTTAATCGATTTCGATCGCATTAACAACGATTCCATGCGTTTCTCAGTAGGTGCTGTCAATGTCCGCAGTGGTAATTTCGTCTATTTCGACAATACTATCTACACCATCGGCCCGGAACATATTATGGCAAGCGGTGCGCTACCGCCGGGATTTTCTGCCGTAGAAATTGAAGGAGAGTCCTACTGGGATGGCGGCCTGGTATCCAATACGCCGCTCGACTGGGTATTGGGTATTCGCCCTCAAATGGACAGCTTAGTATTTCAAGTGGATTTATGGAGCGCACATGGGGATATCCCAAGTAGTTTACCTGAAGTGCTTACGCGGCAGAAAGAAATCCAATATTCGAGCCGCACCCGTTCCAGTACTGACCGTTTCCGTCACGCGCAGAAAATGCGCTATGCCCTTGCAGACGTTTTGGAACAATTACCTAATGCACTCAAAAAAAATGCTGATGTAAAATTACTCAAAACAGAAGCGGTGCGTAAAGTCTTCAACATCGTCGAATTGATTTATCGGCCACAACATTACGAAGGTGACTCTAAAGATTATGAATTCTCACGCCAGAGTATGGAAGAGCACTGGAGATCGGGATATTACGATACGGTACGTGCATTAAGACATAAAAAAATATTGCAGCGCCCGCAGGAAGAAAGCGTCCAGACTTTTGATCTAAGCATGGACGCTAAAGGATAATCCCCTAAGGAAGTCAAAAAACTTGATATTTCAGAAGACAGAGACAATTAAAAATTATGTTAAAAGATACCATTGACGGCGAATGCACAACTGTTCAGGATGTCGTCCAAACTGCACTATTCTTCGCGCTCTTTGAATCAAGTGCGCCAATCGGTCCGCCTCTGGTGTAAGCCACAGCTGGTTCATGCAATAAGGAGTAACATATGAAAAAAGAAGATATTCTCAAAACTCACACCATGCCGGCCTTTAGCCCTAGCTATCCTGCCGGCCCCTATTATTTCAAACAACGCGAGTATCTCATCATCACTTATGAAAGCGATCCCGAAGCAGTGCGCGAAGCATTGCCAGAACCGCTCGAACCTACCGGTGACGGTAAAAATCTCTGCTTCTACGAATGGATGAATATGCCTGATAGCTCCGGCTTTGGCAGTTACGTCGAAAGCGGAAATGGCATCATCGCCACTTATAAAGGCGAACCCTGCAACTTTTCTGTCCAGATGTACCTAAACGACGAACCGCCGATCACAGCCGGCCGTGAAATCTGGGGCTTTCCCAAAAAATGGGGCGAACCCCGCCTGCGCGTCGTTAAAGACACGCTAACAGGCACGTTGCATTATGATGATATCACCGTCGCTGTGGGAACCATGGCCTATAAACACGTAAGCTTAGAAGCTAAACTGGCCGAAGTAAAAAAAGGCATCGAAAAATTGAACGTGAATCTTAAACTTATCCCCGATGTAAAAGGCCAGCCGCAAATTGCAGAATTAGTCGGTTATCATCTTGAAGATGTCGTCGTTCACGGTGCATGGGAAGGTCCCGCTTGTTTGGAGTTGTTCCATCACGTCAATTGCCGCGTCGCCAACCTGCCGGTACGCAAAATTATCAGCGGTCGTCATCAGATTGTCGATTTTACCTTGCCTTACGGCGAAGTATTGCTGGATTATCTTGCCAAATAGCTAAGGGCGCCGCGAACCGAGCTGCAGGCCGAAATAAGCCAGAATGGCAGTAATGACCAAGCCAGCCCAGCTTATCCACATAGGAATCACTTTCCCCGCGACTATAATATCCCAACCCTGAGTCACCCGTAAAAGGTGAGCCAGAGCCACGATAGCAAAAATGACGCCGGAAATAAGAAAATAACCTTTTGAACTCATAATTATCCTTTCTACGCCGCAGAAGATTTTCTTTCGCTGCGGCTCTGATTAGGAACATTTCCCTTTAGGCATTGTATCACACCATATAAATGCCTATGCAAATCGCCCGGCATACGGCCGGTGATAAACTGGCCATCTTCCACCAAGGCTTCATCGACAAAGTTTCCACCCGCTTCTTCCAATTCTTTGGCAACTTCCGGCCAACACGCCATCTGTTTACCACGTACCAAGCCTGCAGAAATCAACACTTGCGGCCCATGACAGATGGCAGCAATCGGATTGCCTAAACGCGCAAATTCTTTGACAAAATTCAGTACATCGTCATTTTTGCGAAGCTCCGCCGGCGCTTTTCCACCTGGAATATAAAGCAGTTTATAATCCTGCGGGCGTACCTCCTTGATGGCTTTGGTATTTTTCAAACCCAATCCATGCTTGGCTTCGAATTTACCACCTTTGGGCGTAACCACATCCACCGTATAGCCTTCTTCGGTCAAACGGTAATAGGGATAAAAGAATTCTAGATCCTCGGTATTATCCGCGGTGATAAGGATTACTTTTTCATTTTTACGCAAACGCTCAGGAATCGGCGCAACAGCATGGGTATCTTTCTCATTCTCGTTTTTGCCAGAAAAAATGCTCATATTTGGCCTCCTATTAAATGTTGAAAATAGATCAAAGTAGAATCCCCATAAAATATCTATACGAGATCGATAAATACTGAAGGGCCCCGAAAGGCCCTTCAGTCACTGCCTGATAGTGAGATATATTATTGGTTAGGATTACCCGATGATTTCTTATAATCGGAGCCGCTCTGGCCGGATTGGGAACCGGAAGAATAAGCGCCGCTCTGTTGTGAGCCCGTCTTATTCTTATCCTTATCCTGCAGCGAACCTTGCGGATTCTGAGAACCCGTTTTATTTTTTTCACTCTGACTACCAGAAGCGCCGCTGCCATACTGCTGAGTGCCCTGGTTACGATTTTGATTGTCAGTCATAAAAATCTCCATAGTTGGTGGTTGAATAAAAATTAGTACGAGGGTTTCGACTTATTATTGCCGATACTGGTAATAGAAGCCGAAGAACTTCCGCTTTTCTTGCTTTTGTTCTTATGGCTCATACTTCCAGCCTTTGCGGGCTGCGCACTTGTGCTGCTACGCTTGCCGCTGTCTTTAGATTGGGTAGTCATAAAATCCTCCTTGAGTGTCACATGCTAAGATCAGCATGATGTTATGGACCATAAGGGATTGCAGATAAAAAATGGAGCCGAACTAAAGACGATTATTATAAAAACACCATAGTTACAGCAAAACAAGCTGCGCTGAGGGTTTGCGAAAATGCGCAACCGAAAGCGGCGCTGATTTCTTATCCAACCCATAACGTTTACGGCTTTGGGCAAATACCTGCGCTATATGCTGGGCGTAAATACCTTCACCCTTCATGCGGCTCCCGAATTCCGAGTTATACAATTTGCCACCGCGAATTTCCTTGATCCGATTCAGCACTTTTTGCTTACGCAGTGGATAATGTTCATCGAGCCATACCTGGAATAAATCCTTCACTCCATAAGGCAAGCGCACCAGCGTATAATGTGCGCCCAATGCCCCGGCGTCGGCTGCGCTTTTAAGCAATCCCGGAATTTCATGATCGGTAAGCCCTGGGATAATCGGCGCCATATTGACGCTCACCGGAATTCCAGCCTGGCTGAGTTCCTCGATTGCTTTAAATCGCAATTCCGGACGCGATGCGCGCGGTTCCATATTGCGTGCGAGTTCTTTATCCTGTGTAGTGATGGAAAGCACCACATGCACCGCATTATATTCTGCTAACGTTTTGAGCATATCCATATCGCGCGTAATCAAATAATTCTTAGTAATAAGAACGACTGGATTACGAAATTCCGCCAACACTTCTAAGCATCCGCGAGTGAGCTCCAGCTTGCGCTCAATAGGTTGATAGCAATCCGTCACGCCGGACATCCCTATAGTCTGAGGCGTCCAGGATTTTGCTTGCAGCGCCGCACGCAATAATTGAGGTGCATCCATTTTAGCAAATAATGTGCGTTCAAAATCGAGTCCCGCCGAAAGCCCCAAATATTCATGGCCAGGCCGTGCATAGCAATAAATGCACCCATGCTCGCAACCGCGATATGGGTTGAGCGTTGCTGAAAATCCCACATCCGGGCTATCGTTAAACGAAAGAATGCTGCGTGAACTATCCTTAAATACCTGCGTTTCGATCTGCTGTGCTTCTTGTTGCTCGAATTCCACCTCAAGTGCCTCAAAGCGGCCCTTGGTCAATTCTCCGGTACCGCGTCCGCGCACGGCAATGCGCGCACGCAAATCGCTGTCGTCGTCAATCATGATTTTATAGATTAAAAGAGATTGGCCTTAGTGTAACAAATCTATATCAAAGCCACAATTGTTTACCGTTATAGAGATTCGGTTGATCGGGCACTTCATTCGGATCGGCGCCTGGAATCTCGTTAGGATGCCGGTCAGGATACTGACTTGGATTAGTACCTGGATTCGGTAATTTCTCCGGAGGATTCACTCCAGGCCGCTCTTCAGGATCAGGATTGCGGATAGGATCATTACCAGATTTTTCCGGTCTTGGCTTTGGATTCAGGTTTGAATATTTATCATCCTGAGTCTTTTGATGTTTTTTCTTCTGAGCACTCATATTTCCTCCTCATGTTCATAAGCACGATAAATGCATGCCTCTAAGGAAGCAGTATGAAGTAAGTTGAATATAATAAAGAGGAGGTAAAACTAGACGATACCGGTTACAACATCGTTCCTGATAATCCGCGCTATTTTTTCCAACTCATCGGCAATTTTGCGCAAGGAATCTGGATTAACTTTAATCCCGTTCAAAGTGAATCGAAGATTATCAGTATATTGGGTAATATCTACGCTGTATTCCTTAGGAAGCGCAGGTTTTTCGGTAGGTACAAGTTCAATAATATCAGCCATAAAAATATCATAAATTAAATCGTCCAAAATATCAAGAGTTCATAAAGAGAAATTTCTAAATTTTTATATCATTTATCCTGCATCTACGTATTCTTGCTCCATGCCATCCCGATTCTCTTTTGCCGTTCTCGCCTTACGCGATTTTCGCTTTTTAATGTTCACGCGTGTTTTTGGCGTCATGGCATTGCAGACGCAGGCCGTGATTGTCGGCTGGCAGGTATATTCCCTCACGCGCGACCCGCTCATGCTTGGCCTCACCGGCCTAACCGAAGCTATCCCTGCTATTTTATGCGCTCTCGTCGCGGGCCACATTGTCGATATCAGCCGTCCGCACCGCATATACATGATATGCCTTGGCGTATTGGTTCTAAATACCCTGACATTATTATTGTTAGCAGGCGGCATCGTTCCTGTTCCACGACATATTCTGCTACCATGCATTTTTGCCGGAATCTTCATATCGGGCACGGCACGCAGCTTTATTATGCCCTCCTCTTTTTCCTTATTACCTCAGGTCGTACCCAGAGCGAAAATCCCCGCAGCATCCGCCTTCATGAGCAGCGGATTCCAAATCGCTGCCATCACCGGCCCCGCCATGGCCGGATTGATTTACGGCGGCTATGGCGCACGCATCGCCTGGATTCTGCCCGTAACCTTCATTACATTGGCTTTCGTCATGTTTATAAGTATTGGCAAACCTCACCGCCAATACCGCAGCGCCGCCAAACGTGAGCCTGCTGTACAAAGCATCAAATCCGGCTGGCGGTTCATCCTGCATAATAAGATATTACTCTCCGTGATGGCGCTTGACATGTTTGCGGTATTATTTGGCGGCGCGGTCGCCATGCTCCCCGCCTTTGCC
>Ga0206906_1176_pt1 | contig 10864 bp, 7 predicted proteins | sample Alteio_BWOrgHeat_79_FD_152935 | JGI IMG/M metagenome (GOLD analysis project Ga0206906, IMG submission 152935) | Enriched cells from forest soil in Barre Woods Harvard Forest LTER site, Petersham, Massachusetts, United States -... | ecosystem: Environmental > Terrestrial > Soil > Temperate forest > O...
CTTCAACATCCGGACCGGCTCCAAATAGTAGGCCTCGCTGCCAAGAGCAATGCCAGAGAAATGCAGGCTCAGGCGCAAAAGCTGAAGTGCAAAAACGTCGCCCTCTACGACGAGGTTGCGGCGGGCCGAAATGGCATCCCCGGAGGCATGCAAGCCATCGTGGATATGGCTACCAGCGATTGCGATATGGTGGTCGTCGCGGTTGCGGGCGTGATCGGCCTCCTTCCAACCATCGAAGCTATAAAGGCAGGGAAGCAAATCGCCCTTGCCAGCAAAGAGGTTTTAGTCGCCGCCGGCGAACTTGTAATGCCGCTTGTGAAAGAGCACAAGACCCTATTTACTCCGGTGGATTCCGAGCACAGTGCTATTTTCCAATGTATGCAGGGTTACACGTCGGATCAGGTTGAGGGACTTATCCTCACCGCCAGCGGCGGTCCGTTTCGGGGCAAGACGCGTGCGGAGCTTGAGAAAGTGACCATTGAAGAGGCTCTCGCCCATCCAACCTGGAACATGGGAGGGAAGATCACTATCGATTCGGCCACGCTCATGAACAAGGCTCTTGAAACCATTGAGGCGAAATGGCTGTTTAATGTTGGTATCGACCAAGTTTCTGCGGTAATTCATCCACAAAGCATCGTCCATTCGCTTGTGAAATTCAAGGACGGAAGCGTTCTAGGGCAGCTTGGCTGGCCAAATATGAGGCTCCCAATCCAATACGCCCTTCTTTATCCGGAACGAAAAGCCAATGATCTTGAGAGTTGGGATCCAGTCCAAACACCGAATCTCACGTTTGAAGCCATTGATGAAACCACTTTTCCTGCACTTCAGATTGCTCGCAAGAGCGTAAAAGCGGGCGGAACAATGCCGTGCGTGATGAATGCGGCCAATGAGGAAGCGGCGAACGGCTTCCTTGCCGGCAAAACTTCTTTTCTGAAAATCGTAGATATAGTGAGTCAGGTAATGGAACGACACAAGCCCGTCACCCCGTCGTTAGATAATCTGCTGGAAGCAGACCGCTGGGCGAGAGAGCAAACCCAGGAACTCCTGAACTGATCCATTTATGTTGCATTTCCTAACCGTAATTCCAGTTTTTCTGATAATGATAACGGCCCTTGTGGCCGCCCATGAATATGGCCATTTCCTATTCGCACGGTTGAACGGAATGGAGGTGGAAGAGTTTTCCATCGGCCTCGGCAAACCCGCCTGGATCTGGATGCGCCGAAAGGGCACCGAATACACATTTCGGCCGCTGCCCCTTGGCGGATTTGTGCGCATAAAGGGCATGGTGCCGCAGGAAGATGGCAGTGAAACCGAAGTTCCCAACGGTTTTTACAGCAAATCGCCTATGGCAAGGCTTGCCGTATTGTTCGCGGGGCCACTCTTTAGCGTCCTTGCCGGAATCCTCCTACTTACGACCCTTTTTGTGGCCGTCGGCATTCCCCGTCCTGCTCAGGCGCCCGTACTTGGCTCGATAGTCAACGATTCACCAGCCTTTAAAGCGGGGCTAAAAGAAGGAGATTTGGTTCTTAAAGTGGACGGTAAGCCGGTTTCGACGTGGCTAGAGATGCAAGCCTTGGTCCGCCCGCACGTTGAAACGCCCCTTTCAATGGAGGTGAGCCACCAGGGGCAGATTAGAAATATCACATTTACCCCTAAAAAATCCGATACTCCTGTGCCTCTAGTGGATGCCAAGGGCGATCCCGTTGGAGGCGACGCCTTCGTCGGCCAAATCGGCGTTTCCGCCACTATAAAGGTGGAACGGCTTCCGGTAGGTGATGCCGTGAAAGAAGCGTTTACTGCCCCCATCGCCATGGTGGATGGTCTTGCCGGGATTTTTAAAAGGCCCAGCAAATTCGGTGAAGAGATGGGTGGGCCGGGCACCATTGTTGTCGCCACAAGCGACGCCACCAAAGAGGGCCCGTATCAGGTTATGCTCCTTGCTGCCGGACTCAGCATTTCGCTCGGCATCATGAACTTGCTGCCGATTTTTCCTCTAGACGGCGGCCAGATGACGGTCGCGTTTGCGGAGTTGCTGCGAAGAGGGAAGAGGCTTAGCATTGAGATCCAGGGCGCGGTGAACACCGTCGGTTTTGCCTTGGTTGGCTTGCTGATCATCTCGGTTCTTTGGATCGATTTTCGGCGTTTTGTGATTCCCGACAAGAGCGCCCCGCCTGCAGCATCGCAAGTCACGCCAGCGAAGAAATAATGTGGCCGAGAAGATGCGCGTCTTCGTCGCGACCCACCTTCCGGAAGAGCCTTTGGCCGTAAAACAATCGAAAAAAAATCTGCAATCAACAATTAAAGTGGCCCCGCTTCATTGCGGGGCCTGAATTTCTTCCCTGATAATTGCTTCCGTATATGGGCCGGTTTTCCCAAACCACGCTTTTAGCGTTTCGGCCCGACGGAATATCCTATCCCACTTCAGCCACCATAAAACAGGTTCAAATCTGTGTTTGAACCTGCACGTCAGAGGAATCAAGGACAACAACCTGGCAATTACACGGGGATGGGAGGCTTAGCCAAACAATTGTGGAGGGCGGAGCACTAGGTAAGAGCAGCGATAAATCGCCTGGTCAAAGCGGGAATAAATTCCCGCACTCCAATAGTTCTCTGGTCCTCCTAAATCTCACGCGAAGGAAGCGAAGAACGCGAAGCCTTTTACGACATTAAATCCCCAGACTATCGGCAAAGGAAAGGGGGTTAAGTTTTGGCGCCCGAAGTGTCCGGGGTACGCTCGCCCCGTGCAAGAAGGCGTTTTGGAATATCCCATCGGGGGTCACAAGTTTGCTTATTCAGTCCAATATAAGGAGCATTTGCTTTCCCAAAAAACCGAGTTCCAGCAGATCGACGTGTATGACACTTACTGCTTTGGCAAGCTTCTCACTTTGGATGGCCACGTCCAGCTCTCCTCGCTCGATGAGTTCGCCTACCACGAGGCACTCGTCCACATTCCCCTGCTCTCGCTAAACAATCCTAAAAGAGCGCTGGTTGTTGGTGGGGGCGATGGTGGCGTACTAAGAGAACTGTGCCGGTGGAACTCACTTGAACAGATAGAAATGGTGGAGATCGATAAGCGCGTGATCGAAGCCTGCCGTAAGGCCCTCCCCGAACTATCCAACGGAGCCTTTGATGATCCCCGCGTAACCGTGCACATCGCCGATGCTATCCAGTTCCTCGCCGAAGTTAAGGAACCTTATGACTTCATCGTGATGGACATCACCGATGCCTACGAAGGCGAAGACGACAGCCTTAGCCAAAGCCTTTTCAGCGAAAAATTCCACCTCGACACTAAGAACGCATTAAACGAGACTGGTTTTCTAGTTTCCCAGGCAGATAACCATGTTTTCTGCCCCTATTCCCTGGAAAACCTTAAGAAGGTGATGGGAAAATACTTCAGCCAAGTCTCGTCCTTTCAGGCTCTTGTGCCCTCGTTTGGGGGCTTTTCTGCCTATTGCTTAGCCAGCAAGGGCGCAGTTTTAAGGCAAGACTGGCCGGGCTGCAAAGAGTTAGATTTGAAATACCTTAACCGGACGACCTACGAGCTAGCCTTACAGCCGTTGCCGTTTTGTGTAGGATCGTGGAACGCCCCCGTTTCGTAGCACCGCCTCCGGGGTGCGGAGAATCGGCCCTACCATCCGGTGGTGTCGCCCGATTTCGTGGCATTCGCCACACGCCGGCCTCAACCACCGGCTACCTTGGCGTAACCCCTCCGGGGTTGGTCTGTTGACACAGCAATAATGGCGCAACCTTCCAGACTCCGTAAATCCATATGGAAACGTAGCGAATCGCTATTAATTGAACCTCCCGCCCTCTCATAAGCGTTAGAATGTAGTAATGAGAAGTCTCCAATGTTTAGCCGGACTCGCGGTTTTAACCACGGCAATGATCGGTTGTGGAGGCAGCAACCAAACCACCCTAGGCAGCAACGGGGCCTACGGTAGCGATGGCATGGGGTTTAACAACACGCCCCAACAGCAGCAAGCCGTTGCAAAAGCAACCGATGCGCTGAACTCAGGAGTAGCGCCGCAGCTATTAAGCGGTGTCAATCAGTTCGGATTGGACATGTTCCAAAAAGTGACCAAAGCCCAGCCGACGGAGAATCTTTGCATCTCGCCGGTGAGTGTCAGCTCGGTAATGGGTGTTCTCTATAACGGAACGACTGGAGATACACAAAAAGAGATCGTTTCGGCTTTGAAAATCAATAAGCTGAAGCCAGATCAGATCAACGATGCGAACAAGAATCTTTCGGATGTTCTTACCAACTTGGACCCTAAGAAGATCGACCTGAACATCGCCAACTCTATGTGGGTGAACTCAACTCTGCAGCTTGCCCCAACCTTTGTTCAGAAGAACCAGCAGTATTACAACGCCAAGGTTACAACTCTCGATTTCACATCGCCGGCAGCGCCATCCACCATCAACGATTGGTGCAAAGACACCACCAAAGGCAAGATCCCGCAGATCCTCACCACCATCCCAACCGGCGCTCAACTTGTGGTGCTAGATGCCGTTTACTTTAAGGGCAGTTGGCAGAAGCCTTTTGACGTCAATAAGACAGCGCTGCAAACCTTCACTCTGACGGATGGAACGAAGGAGCAGGTCGCAACCATGGACCAAACGGGCTCCTTTAACTATTTCAGCAACGCGGATGCCACCGGCGTCGCATTGCCTTACGGTTCGGGAAGGCTCGAAATGGACTTGATCGTGCCGGGCGCAGGCGATGATTTGCCAGCTCTCGAAAAGAAATTAAGCGCGAACAGTTTAACCAGCTGGCTTAAGAAGGCGAAAACCCAGCCGTTGGAAGTAGCGTTGCCAACGTTCCAGGCCACCTATTCCATGACCTTGAACGACACTTTGAAGTCTCTCGGTGTCGTCAACGCTTTTGATCCGGCCAAGGCTGATTTCTCGCCGTTGGTAGGCACCGGAACCGTATCGGCCACCAGCAATCCCAAGCTTTACCTTTCTAGCGTTAAGCAGAAGACCTACATCGAAGTGAATGAGCTGGGAACGGAAGCGGCCGCTGCCACAACCGGAGTTGTTTCCGTCACTGCGGTGCTTGCGCCACAGACTAAGTTTTTTGCGAACAAGCCGTTCGTTTATCTCATCCGGGATAGCCAAACTGGCGTTGTGCTCTTCGCGGGTACCGTGATTGATCCTTCGGTCAAACTCGCCGATGGCGACGTGAAGCCGGATAAAGACAAGACGAAAGTGGCTAAGTAGGACTAAGGCAAAATCCCGCCGCCGGGCCAGAGGGCGGGAAGGTGGCGCACGCTTAAATCAACCAACACAAAGTTGACATACCCATCCGGGTGATTCGAAGCAAAGCTCTTGCTCCCCGCGAACCAAAGGCCGGGCTCGCACGAAGACTTATCCCCTGCAGCGTCCCAGACCAGTCCAAATCGCTCGCTTACAGGGACGCTGCTCAGCTTCAGAGGCTCGCCGTTCTTGTCCTTAAACGCCGGTATGGCGTAGCTGGTGAACTCGTGCCGAATGCCGAGATAATACTTGGATTGTTTACGAACCGGGTCCGTTGGACAAAACCAGTCAGGATCGTCAGAGTAAATCCTTAGGATTTGCCGCAGCAACTCAGGTTCATCGCTGCCTGTAGGTATTGCGTGACTTTTGGTGTTCTTAGCTAGTTCCGACTCCAGGTTAGTATAAGGCGGCATCGAGTCGTCGTGATCATAGGCGTACATGACAATCGCGGAACCCAAGTGCTTCACATTAATTTCGCACCGGTGAGTGAGCGCGCCGTCATTTGTCCGGCTGGCAACAAACCATAAAATAAGGCCTCCCAGGATGGCTAGCGCCGTAACAAATAGGACTTCAGCCAAGGTTAACCCAAGTTGGCGCGTGTTTTGGCGAGTGTGAGTGCGATGCATAGGGGAGCTAAGATTCAATCATACGACATTCGAGAGACGATTTCAAAAAATGGTTTTACTTTTGTAGAGTCGCTGGTCGCGACAGGCCCGGTTGCCACCTCGAGGAATTTTCAATTTTCGAATCTCGATTGTATTGCCAACCCCCATCCCCGGCCCGTCCCCCTCCTCCAGGGAGTGTGCGATGCAAGAGCAAGGGGAAGGGAGCTTCCCGGATGATTCTAAACAATTGACTCTATTCGGCGTCAACCCTCATGCTCAAAGGTTGTAGAGAACCCATGTTAGATACCCAAGAAAAAGTTGCCCATCTCCTTCGTCGTTTCGGCCTCGGGGCCTCGTATCGCGAAGTTCAGTCTTATTCCAAGCTAGGCGTCGATGGTGCCTTGACGAGGCTGATCCATTACGAAGGCATTCCGGAGGACTTTAACGTCAATCCGTGGTCTTACGCCTTCGATACCTCTAAAGAGAAAGTAAGCCTGAACAACAACCGGTGGGTGGCCTATTGGGCCACAAAGATGCTTCTGACAAATAGGCCTCTGCAAGAAAATCTAACGCTTTTTTGGCATAACCATTTCGCGGTAAGCGGCTCTAAGATCGAATACGCCCCACTCATGCTTGGCTACATGGAGCTTCTTCGCACGAATGCGAGCGGCAATTTCAGGGATCTGCTGGGCTCGGTCGCCCGAGATCCCGCCATGGTGAAATGGCTCGACTCGGACACAAACATCAAAGGCAAGCCAAACGAGAACTTCGCGCGCGAAGTTATGGAGCTGTTTACTCTTGGAGTGGGACATTACTCCGAAAACGATGTGAAGGAAGGCGCTCGCGCCTTTACCGGATGGTCCACCAGAAACGCAGTTAATTTCCCTCGCGGGACGACCCAATTGAACCAAGTTATGATGAACTTGGAGGCTGACCGTCCGATGGTTTGTTTCTCGGATAGCCCAGCCCTTCATGATGACGGCTTTAAGACTTTCCTTGGGAAGCGCGGGGCTTTCGATGCGGATCATGTCTTCGACATGCTGGTCAGCCATCCTTCGCACGCGCCATTTCTTATGAAAAAGATGTGGGAGTGGTTTGCTTATCCCAATCCCGAGCCGCAGGTTATCGAAAGCCTTTGCAAGGTGTATGCAGACAGCAAATACGATATCAAGCACGTGCTTCGCTACATCGGAACCTGCGATGAGTTCTGGAGCGACAAGTGCGTCCGCTCAGTTGTGAAGAGCCCCGTTTCTTACACGATTGCCATTGCTCGCCAACTGAACCTTGGCCCCGTGCTCGCCCAGAAATGCAACATGAACATGCCGCAAACCGAGCCGGTAGATGGGGCACTGCTCGGCTGGGGCTACTTCCTAGCCAACGTGATGCAGAAGCAGGGTTTGCAGCTTCTTTATCCGCCGGATGTTAGCGGATGGCGCTGGGGCACACACTGGATCACTAGCGCGGCGATGATGGAGCGTGTCCAGTTGGGAGACTATCTTTTCCGCCAGCGACAGGGACAAGTTGTTCCTCACTTATGGCAACAGATTAACGACGCATACAAGCCTAAAACTACGGAGCAGATCGTGGATGCTATCGTGGCATGGTTCGATTGCCCGGTTACTCCAGATGATAGAACAGTGCTTATCGCAGCGGCTAATGCAGCCGGCGGCGCAACTGCCTTTGCCAAGCCGGGCACGTCCGCCAAACTCTTTAGTTCTGTTTTCAAGCTTGTTGCTTCAATTCCGCAATATCAAATGGCCTAGCTCTGCCATCCTCTTGTATGATTAGAATGGGTTCGAAAGAGAAAGTAAATGGTTGATACGAAAGACAAAGTCGCGCATCTTCTGCGAAGGTTTGGGTTGGGGTGCAGCCAGCACGAGTTAGACAGCTACTCCAGACTTGGCGTCGATGGCGCCATCACAAGGTTAATGCACTACGAAGGCGTGGATGAGGACTTCAACGTCGATCCGTGGTCCTTCGCTTTTGTTGACACCAAAGACAAAGTCAACCTGGATAACTCGCGTTTCTATGCATGGTGGGCGAATCAGATGATTTTTACCAACCGGCCCCTAAAAGAGAATCTCGCCCTTTTTTGGCACAACCATTTCGCGGTGAGCGGCGCAAAAATTGAATACGGCCCCACTATGCTTGGCTATCTGGGAGTCTTGCGGGAGCACGCCAATGGCAACTTCCGGAAGATGTTGAGTGCCGTGGCCCACACCCCCGCCATGATCCAGTGGCTGGATTCTGATACCAACGTGAAAGGGAAGCCAAACGAGAACTTCGGCCGCGAAGTGATGGAGCTTTTCACTCTTGGCGTCGGCAACTATACGGAGGCTGATGTAAAGGAAGCAGCCCGCGCCTTCACCGGGTGGTCGGTCAAATATTCCGTCAACTTCCCGCCAAAAACAACCTATCAGGAGCAGGTTCGCTTGAACGTAATGGCAGAGCGGCCTATGTTCTGCTTCTGCGATTGCCCAGAACTTCACGATGACGGTTTCAAGACCATTCTCGGCACTCGCCGAGCTTATGATGCCGAACAGGTCTTCGATCTGCTGGTGAGTCAGCCGGCCCACCCGAAGTTTCTTATGAAGAAGATGTGGGAATGGTTCGTGTATCCAAATCCGGAGCCTGCCGTGCTCGACAAGGTCTGCCAGGTTTACGTGGATAACGACTACGAGATCAAGCCCGTTCTTATGCACATGGCCACGAGCGATGAGTTCTGGAGCGACAAATGCGAGCGAGCGGTTGTAAAGAGTCCTGTGTCCTACACGATTTCGCTGGCACGCCAAATGAACCTTGGCAAGTCCTTTTCAAATAAGGCCAACATGGAACCCGGCATCACCGATCCAGCGTCCGGTTCCCTTGTAAACATGGGCTACTTTGTGGTGAACATCATGCAGAAGCAGGGTCTAACCTTGCTCTACCCGCCCGATGTTAGCGGCTGGCGCTGGGGCACTCACTGGATCACGAGCGCATCCATGATGGAGCGCATGCGCATTGGCGATTATTTCCTTGGCCAGGGCGGTGTCCTGCCAGGCATTTGGAACGGCATTAACGATAAGTTTAAGCCCCAAACTACCGCAGATTTAGTAAACGCGCTGGCAGCCTGGTTCGATATGCCTTTGAACGACGAAACCCGTGCGCTTCTCGTGAAATCGGTAGATGCCGCAGGCGGAGTCAAGGCTTTTGCCAAGCAGAACACCGCTTCGCCGATCATTCGCAGCACGTTTAAACTGATGAGTTCTACGCCTTCGTTCCAGATGTGCTGAGGGAGCCTTGGGCCTTGGGAACCTTCATTTTGGGCGGCCTTGCGAAGGCCACCCCCGCTTCTAAATTGGTCGGAAAGGGATTTCACGCAAAGACGCGAAGGTGCAAGGATCGCAACTCATCGTTTGATCCTTAAAAGTTCCATTGCGTTCTTTCATTCCCCTTGCGCCTTGGCGAGAAAGATAGAAGGGCAATTCTTGTCCAAATCAAAGAGCTTAAATCCTCCTTAAAACTGTGCGAAGAACAAAACCCGCTGACATTCGAGAGCTGATTTCAAAATTTTTGGTTTTTGGTGTCGCTGGCCGCGACGGGTCCGTTTGCCACCCCCTCCAGGTTTCGCTCGTTCCTCGCTCCACTGGTTCCCCCTCCCGCTTCGGGCGCAGTCTAATGCAACCTCACTCGAAGTTAGGCGGAGTTCTAGCCTGCGTCCTCGCTAAGCGGGGGCACCGTTGAAATCGGCTCTCGACATTCGAGATTTCCCCAGACACCATAACCCTTCAAAATTCGTTGAATTAGTCAAGAGCGCAAAACACGCGCCTTAGCGTCCGCCATCCACGGTTATACTTTAGAAATTCGAACGGTGAGCAACGGCGCTACCCGAGAAGCGCCAAAATGACTGCGGCACCGGCATTTGAAATCGCACATAGTTGGGACGAACCTCAGGAGCTCCACGATCTCCTGCAGATCATCCGTGCCCAGAGACCGGATTCCAACCTAAAGCGCATCCGCTACGCCTATTTCATCGCAGAAGGAGCCCATTCCGGCCAGGTTCGTGATTCCGGCGATCCCTACATCACGCATCCGCTTGCCGTGGCCCGCATCCTTGCTGAACTGAGGATGGACGACGATAGCATCGTCGCCGCTCTTCTACACGATATCCTTGAAGATTGCTCAACCGTATCTCGCGAAGATATTTCGGAAACGTTTGCCCAAGACGTGCTGCAGATCGTCGACGGCCTTACGAAGTTAAAGTTTAAGATCCCGACCGAAGCCACAGACCGTCAGCGCGCCGTTGCCGAAACCAACCGAGCCGGGGAAAGCCTTCGCAAGATGCTACTTGCGATGGCCAAAGATTTCCGGGTCATTATCATCAAGCTGGCGGACCGGCTGCACAACATGCAGACCTTGGATGTTGTCCCGCCCGACAAGCGGCACCGTATTGCCAACGAGACGCTCGATATTTATGCGCCCCTGGCCGCTCGACTCGGAATTTGGGAGATCAAATGGCAGCTTGAAGATCTCTCGTTTATGCACCTCCATCCAGAGGAATACAACCGCGTAAAGGACTTGGTGGCCAAAACGAGGGGCGAGCGCCAATCCGAACTGGCCACAGCCATTGTTCAAATAAAAGAGCATCTTGAAAGCAGAGGATTAAGAGGCGTCGAGGTCAACGGACGGCCCAAGCATCTGTACAGCATCTTCAACAAGATGGTTAAGCAGGGTCTCCAATTTGAGGAGATCTACGATCTTCTCGCGATCCGCGTGATCGTCGCGGAAAACCCTGACTGCTACCTCGCCCTTGGACTCGTTCACGACCTCTGGATGCCGATTCCGGGCCTGTTTTACGATTACATCGCCAAGCCCAAGCCGAACGGCTACCAATCGCTTCACACCAAGGTTGTAGGCCCCGCCGGAGAGGCACTAGAAGTGCAAATCAGGACGCGGGATATGCATGCCGTCGCTGAATTCGGAGTGGCCGCTCACTGGACCTACAAAGAGGGTCGCGCGCCGCT
>Ga0206906_1177_pt1 | contig 10765 bp, 4 predicted proteins | sample Alteio_BWOrgHeat_79_FD_152935 | JGI IMG/M metagenome (GOLD analysis project Ga0206906, IMG submission 152935) | Enriched cells from forest soil in Barre Woods Harvard Forest LTER site, Petersham, Massachusetts, United States -... | ecosystem: Environmental > Terrestrial > Soil > Temperate forest > O...
AACCCCAGGAGTAGGTCGGATCGAGCCTCTTTTGAGGCGCGGGAGTAGATAAAACGGGGGCGAGAATCTACAGCTCGATGATTCCTCGTCTTAGAGCGATGGTCGTGGCATGGGTTCGGTCGCTGGCGCCCAATTTGGAGAGGATGCTCCTGACCCGGCTTTTGACTGATTCTTCGGTGCTGGAGAGTTCATCCGCAATCTCTTTGTTTGCTCTTCCGGCGGCTATCAGTTGCAGCACTTTGATTTCTGCCGGCGTCAGGGCATCGTCGGTCGCATGCTCCACAATCTCCAGGGAAGCCTCCGGGGAGATTGTTTTCTTACCCACATTTGCGGCGCGGATCGTCGCCAGTAATTCTTTGTGCAGAGCATTCTTCAACAGGTAACCCTGAGCTCCTGCCTTGAGCGCCCGGACGATCTGAGCGTCGCTCTTGTAGGTTGTCAGCATAATGATCTTCGCATCCGGGAATTCATTGCGAATGGCAATCAGTGCATCAAGCCCATTCATTTCCGGCATCTGCAGGTCCATCACCGTCACGTCCGGGCGATGCGTCCGAAATTGCTGGATGGCTTCACGGCCGTCGGAGGCTTCGCCTACCAAAATCATGTCCGGCTGAATAGCAATCAATGCGGCAATGCCCTCGCGAACGATGGGATGGTCGTCGACGGCAAGAATTCGAATTCGAGCTGTACCGGTACTCATGGTGCAATCTCCTGGTGATTCCGTTACTTTTTGGCCAGGAATTCTGAAATCCAAGAACGCTTGGTAGCCGTGGCGTAGGCGACGGCCGCAGGAATGCAGAGCTCCACTTCGGTGCCTGCACCGATTTCACTCCAAATCACCAGCTTCCCGCCTATCAGTTTGCCCCGTTCCCGCATGCCAGGCAAGCCATAGTGCCCCTGAGGCTCCTGTCCCGATAGAACCGCTGTGTCCATGCCTTTTCCATCGTCCCGCACACGGAGCCGGAATTGTTGATTGTCATACCTGATTTCGACTTCGACCTGCCGAGCCTGCGCATGCCGAAAAGCATTCCGGAGAGATTCAGCGGCAATCTTGTAGATTTCGTCGCGCAGAATGGGATGCAGATCGCGCGCCTCACCTTCCACGGTGACGCGAAATGCCGGAACTGCGCGATTGGCCGGATCAGCGGCCAGTTCCTCGCCGAGCGAGTTCACCGCACTTCCGAAATCATCCGTTTTGACTGCGGAGGTGCGCAAACCCTGCACGGCATCCCGGCCCTCGGTAATTGCTTTGGCAGCCCTCTCGATGGTTCTGTCGAGTTGTTCCATTGCTTCCGCCGGGCGCTCTGGAAATAACTGGGACACAATCTGAAAGCGGAGCATCAACCCCTGGAAGCTTTGAATCAGTGTGTCATGAAGCTCACGCGCGATGCGTGTCCGCTCTGCGACACGCGCTTCCACCATCATCTCAAACTGATGATGCAACTGCCGCAACCGCCACTGGTAGGCCCCCAACAGCAACGTGACTAGAACGACCGCGCAAAGGACGCGAAACCAATTTGTACTCCACCACGGAGGCGTGATGACGATGGTCAGCGACACCCCTTTTTCATTCCATATCCCATCACTGTTCGAGCCCTGCACGTGAAAGACGTATGTACCGGGGTCGAGATTAGTGTAAGCAGCGAGGCGTTGCCTGCTGTCCACTTCGTTCCAGCCTGATTCGAAGTGCTCGAGCTTATATCGATAGTGGTTCTTGTGGGAATTTGCATAGCTCAGCGCGGCGAATTCAAAGGAGAAGACATTGTCGCGGTAGGGGAGAGTCAGGGAATCGACGTGTGGGATGGCTTGCTTGAGCACCGACTTAGGACCGATGGGAACGGATTTGTTGAAGATTTTGAAGCTGGTGATCACGACCGGGGGCACATACGGATTATCTCGAATGGTTTCAGGGAAGAACGCGTTGAACCCATTGCTGCTGCCAAAGAACATCTCCCCGTCCGGGCCCTGTGTATAACAAGCTTGACTGAATTCATTAGCCTGCAATCCGTCGGACACGTCGTAATTTCTAAACGTCTCCGTCTGGGGATCGAAGCGGGATATGCCGTTCTTCGTGCTAAGCCATAGTCTTCCGAGATTATCTTCCAGAATGCCCTGAATTACACTGCTGGGCAGGCCCTGACTTTCGGTATAGCGGGTGAAGGTTTTCTCTTGACGGTTGAATCGATATAGTCCATCCTGGGCCCCCAGCCACAACGTTCCAGTGCGGTCCTCGTGAATTGCACTGATATCGCCTCCATTGAGTCCATGAGGATCCCGCGAATCGGGCGTGTAGTTGGAAAAAGTATTCGTCCTCTCATCGAAGCGGCTTAGCACGCCCTCTCCCCTCCCTACCCACAGCATGCCAGAACGATCTTGATCGAAGGACAATGCAGCATTCCCGTAGATGGTCGGATTTCTTGGATCGGGACGATAGTAAGTGAACTTTTCAGTCGGGGGATCCAAACGAGCGACGCCGTAAATATGTCCTACCCATAGCTGACCACTTCGATCGCCATAGACACGGAGAACGTGATTAGATGGCAAGCTGTTGGGATCATCAGGGTTGTGCCGGTAGTATTTAAACTGCCCAGTCCGTTGATCGAACCGGTCAATACCGCCGCCCCAGCCACCCAACCACAGATAGCCGCGCGCATCTTTATAAATGCTATTAACGTCAGTACCTTTCTCAGTGGCATTCTTGTCGTCAAGTCCGAGAGCATAATGGGTGATTTGTCCCGTCTTTCGGTCCAATCTGTCCAACGCGCGAGGGGAGAAGCCCACCCACAAAATACCGTCTGAATCTGCGAAAATTGCAGTGACCCGGCCAGGGGAGAGGCTGTTCGGGTCACCGGGGCGATGCATAAATCGGCCGAATTGCTTTTGCTCGGAATTGAGAATATTAACTCCCCCCTTCTCAGTTCCCACCCACAAAACGCCGCCCCGGTCCTGATAGACCGATATAACTCCGTTATCGCTGAGGCTATCCGGGTCGCTCTCATCGTGCTGGAAGAGGCGCGTCAGATGTTCTGTGCGTCGGTCAAAATAATAGAGGCCCACACTCGATGACACCCAGAGTCCTTTTCCTCGATCATCGAAAAGCTTGCTACTAACCAGGCCGACAGCACCGGTAGCAACCGGGTATTGCGACAGTCTCTCTGTGTGCGGATCATACTTGATGAGCCCGACAATTGGGGCATAGGCCAGTATCCAGAAATTTCCGACATCGTCTTGATAAACGTAGTCCGCGCCCAAGCCATTCCTGGTTGCGAGTGGGCGAGTAATCTCTCCTGTTCCTGGGTTCAGATGAAACAGGCCGCGCTCGCCAACAAACCAGATATCGTGATGCCCATCTTCGATGACGTGAGTGATCCTGCCGACAAATAGGCCCTCGCTGTCGTTCAGGTAATGAGTAAATGTTCCGGTGGTTGGATCAAACCTGTCGAGACCACTTGCTTCGGTGCCAAACCACAGATAGCCGCGACTGTCGCGGGCGATACTGTTGACGGAATCGCCGCCGATGGTATTGGGGTTGCCGGGGTCGTGCCTGTAGCGGGTAAAGCGCTCGGTTCTGGGATCGAATTTGTTCACCCCGCCAGTGTAGGTGGCGATCCACAAATAGCCCTGATCGTCCTCGATCAAATCCATAACAAGGTTGGCGCTTAGGCTGCCAGGGTCGTTGGGGTTGTGCTTGTATACAACGAAGGCGTTACCGTCGTATCGATCAAGACCGTCCTGTGTGGCAAGCCACATGAAGCCCCGGCGATCCTGCAAGATGGCTTTGACATTGCTTTGAGATAGGCCATCGTTGGTGGTAAGGTGGGCGAATCTGAGATCCCTCACCAGAGCATCGACGTCCTGAGGATGGATATCCTGCGAGTGGCGAGGCGTCGCGTCAGCTCTGGTTTCGGGCTCCGAGCGAAAGGCGGCTTTCGCAGTCAGGTGCGCGAAGGGTGTGTTACTACCCACGGCAATTACAACTTTGGAGGGGTTGGGTTCAGCTGTTACGACAAAGGGACCGTGAATCATGCACAGAAGCACGATCCTACTCGCTCGACGCAAGGCCGGCGCTGTATTTCGGCGGATGGCGATCATCCTTTCCCCACCAACCTTTGCGACAGCCAAGAACCCTTCGGAGCTGTCGCGTATGCGGAGGAAGCAGGAACAATCAGTTCCACTTCGGTGCCGGCGCCAACTTCGCTCAGAATTACCAGCTTCCCACCTATCAGTTTGCCGCGTTCCCGCATGCCAGGCAAGCCATAGTGTCCCTCAGGCTCCTGCCCGGATAGAACCGCTCTGTCCATGCCTTTTCCATCGTCCCGCACACGGAGCCGGAATTGTTGATTGTCATACCTGATTTCAACCTCGATCTGCCGCGCCTCGGCATGGTTAAAAGCGTTCCGGAGCGCCTCTGCGGCAATTCTGTAGATTTCGTCGCGCAGAATGGGATGGAGATCGCGCGGCTCACCTTCCACGGTGACTTGAAATGCCGGAGCTGCGTGGTTGGCTGGATCTGTTGCCATTTCCTCACCCAGCGAGTTCACCGCCCGTGCGAGGTCGTTTGTTTCGACCGTGGAGGCGCGCAATCCCTGCACGGCATCCCGGCCCTCGGTAATCGCCTTGGCAGCTCGCTCAATGCTTCTGTCGAGTTGTTCCTTTGCTTCCACCGGGCGCTCCGGCAGCAACTCGGAAACAATCTGGAAGCGCAGAAGCAAACCATGGAAGCTTTGAAGCAGTGTGTCATGAAGTTCGCGGGCGATGCTTGTCCGCTCTCCGACACGTGCCTCCAGCGTCATCTCGAACTGATGATGCAACTGCCGTAACCGCCACTGGTAGGCTGCCCACAGCAACGCCACGGCAAGGACCGCGCAAAGGATGCGAAACCAATTTGTACTCCACCAGGGGGGCGTTATGACGATGGTCAACGACACCCCTTCTTCATTCCATATTCCATCACTGTTCGATCCCTGCACGCGAAAAACATATTTACCGGGGTCGAGATTGGTGTAGATAGCCAGGCGCTGCTTGCTGTCCACCTCGTTCCAGGCACGTTCGAAGTTCTCGAGCTTAAATCGATAGCGGTTCTTCTGGGAATTTGCGTAGCTCAACGCGGCGAATTCAAAGGAGAAAACATTGTCGCGGTAGGGGAGAGTCAGGGAATCGACGTATGGGATGGCTTGCTTAAGCACCGACTTAGGGCCGATGGGCACTGATTTGTTGAAGATTTTGAAGCTGGTGATCACGACCGGGGGCACGTAGGGATTGTCGCGGACATTCTCAGGAAAAAATGCATTCAACCCATTGGTACCGCCAAAGAACATTTCTCCGTTTGGGGCTTGATAACAACCGGTACTGAACTCATTGCTCTGCAAGCCGTCGGACGCGTCGTAGTTTCTAAACTTTTCCCTCTGAGGATCGAATCGGGATATGCCCTTCTGCGTGCTGAGCCAAAGCCTGCCAAATCTATCTTCAAGAATGCATCGAATCGTGCTGCTCGGCAGGCCCTGGCTTTCCGTGTAGCGTGCGAACGCTCCGCTTTGCCGGTTGTAACGATATAGTCCGTCCATCGCCCCCACCCACAGTGTTCCAGTTCGGTCTTCGTGGAGGGTGTTGATGCCACCGCCGTTGAGCTTGTCAGGGCCACGCGGGTCGGGCGCGTAATTCGCAAAGGTCTTTGACTTGTCATCGAAACGGACCAGCGTGCCGCCCCAGGTCCCCAACAACAGCGTGCCAGAACGATCCTGATCGATGACCCAGACAGTATTTTCCAGACTGGCCGGATGGTCCGGAACAGGTCGGTAATTGGTAAATCCGTCCCTCGCTGGATCGAAGCGGCTTAAGCCGCCCACCTGGCCCACCCACATGTGACCGTTCCGGTCTCCGAAGATTGTGTAGACGTTATCAGAAATCAAGCTGTTGGGATCATCGGGGTTGTGCCGGTAATGCTTGAAACGCCCCGTGCGTTCATCGAACCGCACAAGACCGGACCCTCCGCCACCGACCCAGAGATAGCCCGCTGTATCTTTGTAAATGCTATTGACGTTCGTGCCTTCGGCGAGGGACTTCTTGTCGCCAGGCGTGGGAACATAATGGGTGATCTTTCCGGTCTTTCGATCGAATCTATCCAGAGTGCGCGGAAACAAGCCTGCCCATAGTACGCCGTTGGTATCCTGATAGATCGCCTTGACCCTGCCCGGTGAGAGACTAGCGGGGTCGGCAGGGCGATGCATGAAATGGACGAACTGTTCCTGCCGGAAATCGAGAATGTTGAGCCCCGAGTTTTCAGTTCCCACCCACAGCACGCCGCCCCTGTCCCGATAGACTGAGAAAATGGCGTTGCTGTCGAGGGTATCCGGGTTGGTTTCATTGTGCTGAAACCGGAATGTGAAATGTTCTGTTCGCCGGTCAAAGTAATAGAGACCCTGGCTGGATGGCACCCATAATCCATTCTGCCCGTCCGCCACAAGGGTGCCGTTCAGCGACCCCCCGCTGCTCGTTGATGCCAGAACGCCGACATCATGGGCGCCAAGCGGGTAAGTCGTGAGGCGCTCTGCCTGGCGATCGTACTTCACGAGCCCGACGATCGGGGAAGTGGTCAGCATCCACAAATTGCCGGCTTCGTCTTCATACACGCTGTCTGCGCTGAGGCCATTGCCGGTTGCAGGAGGGCGAGTGATCTGTCCCGTCTTTTGATTCAGATGAAACAGACCGCGCTCACCAACAAACCAAATCTCGCGATGCCTATCCTCGATCACCTGGCTGATCCTGCCCACAAAGTGGCCATCGCTGTCATTTCGATAGTGAGCAAATGTTCCGGTCGTTGGATCGAGCTTGTCGAGGCCACTGTCTTCTGTGCCGAACCAGAGAGAACCGCGGCCGTCCTGGGCGATGGTCTTGACCGAGGCCCCACCGAGACTATTGGGATTGCCGGGGTCATGAAGGTAGCGGGTGCAACGTTCGGTTTCAGGGTCGAATTTGTTCACCCCGGTGTTGGTGGCGATCCACAGATAGCCGTGATCGTCCTGCATCAGGTCCTGCAAAAAGTTGGAGCTCAAGCTTCCGGAGTCGTTGGGGTTGTTTTTGTAAACGACGAAGGCGTTGCCGTCATAGCGATTGAGGCCATCCCGGGTGGCAAACCACATGAAGCCCCGGCGGTCCTGCAAAATGGCAACGACATACCCTTGAGATAGGCCATCGTTCGTTGTGAGGTGGGCAAATCTGAGGTCCCTCAGTCGCGCATCACCGCCACGAGCATCGGGCTCCCCACTGGGGGCGGCCTTCATCGTCAGGTGGGGGAGATGTGTGTTGCTGGGTGCGGCAATTATAGATTTGGCTGGGAGGGGTTCGACTAGTGTGACATATGAATTCACGCACAGAAACACAATCCAACTCGCATCTCGCAAGCCCCATCCTGCATTTTGCCGAATAGTGATCATGCTTTCCCCGCAAACTTTTGCGACAGCCAGGAACCCTTCCGAGCTGTCGTATATGCGGAGGAGGCAGGAACAATCAGTTCCACCTCGGTGCCGACGCCGACTTCGCTCCAGACCACCAACTTCCCCCCGATTACTTTGGCGCGTTCCCGCATGCCGCGTAAACCGAAGTGACCTTCAGGCTCCCCCTCTCCCGCCAGGACTACTGTATCCATCCCCTTTCCATCGTCTCGCACACGCATCCGGAACTGTTGATTGCCATATCTGACTTCAACCTCGATCTGCCGCGCCTGGGCATGGCGGAAAGCGTTCCGCAAAGTTTCGGCCGCAATTCTGTAGATTTCGTCGCGCGAGATGGGATGCAGATCGCGCGACTCTCCTTCCACGGTGACGCGAAATGCCGGAGACCCGTGGTCCCCAAGGTCGGCTGCGAGTTCCTCTCCAAGGGTATTTACGGCCCGTGCCAGATCGTTGGCTTGGAAGGTGGATTCGCGTAAGCCCTGCACCGCATCCCGGCCTTCGGTGATCGCATCTGCAGCCTGCTTCATTGCGCCATCGAGTTTATGCTTTGCCTCGACGGGGCGGTCAGGGAGCAACTGCGAAACTATCTCGAACCGCAGCATCAAACCCTGGAAGCTCTGAAGCAGCGTGTCATGAAGTTCGCGCGCGATACTGGTCCGCTCCCCGACGCGCGTCTCCAAGGTCAGGGCGAAGTCGTGGCGCAATTGCCTGACCCTGATCTGGTAGATTGCCCACACGAGTGCCAACACGGCGGCCGCGCACAGCGCGCGGAACCAATTCATCTGGTAATACGCCGGCGCAATCGAGAATTCCAGCGAATCACCCTGCTCATTCCACACCCCGCTGTTGTTGCTCGCGATCACGCGGAACCGGTGGGGGCCAGGAGAAAGGTTCGTGTAGTGGGTGTGGCGCGAATTGACCGGCACTCTCCAGTCGTTGTCCTGCCCTTCCAGCTTGACGCGGAACTGCATCTTCTCCGGCGCGGTGAGGCTGAGAGCGGTGTAATCGATCTCCACATCGCGAGTCCGCGCCGGCAAATGCACATTCGGAATCGAGGCGCCTGGCAGGTTCTGCCAGTAGACCTTGTAGTCGGCTACGATCTTTTCGATGTGGACCGGCGGCGGGAGCTTGTTCAAAGCAAGATGGGGGGGATCGACCACCGCAATGTCTTCTCGTGTTACGAACCACAGTTTGCCATCAGCAGCATTCGCGAAGGTTGGACCGAAGGAGGAAGGCGATCCCCAGGGCAAGGCGCCGTCGGTTGCATCCCAAAGCGTGGGTTCAACCCGGCGCGCCGGGTCTGAGATCCAGGCATCCACCTGGCTGTGTGGTATGCGGAGCAGGCCGCAGGCTGTGTACATCCACAATGAACGATCGTCCTCCTCTGTTGTCCAGTGAATCCTGTTGCACGGCAACCCTTTGCTGGTTGTGAGGGTTGTGATCCGGCCGTCTTTGATCCGGCTCACGCCGCCGTTCTGCGTTGCGGCCCACACGGCCCCATCCCGATCGAGGCGAAGGCCGGCAACAGGCCCTCTGGTCATTCCATTCGCGGCTGTGTACGAAAAGCGGACCTGGCCATCCTTGAAATACTCCACCCCCCCATCCTGCCAGAATCCAAGCCACAGTCCGCCGCGGTCCTGATCGAAAATGATCACCTTGGCCTGTTGATGGCGCCCGAGTGCTGTCCAGGGAAGATTCTCGATCAGCCGTCCTTCCCGAAGATGGGAAAGGCCTTTGTTTCCTGAAAGCCAGAGATTGCCTGCGTTGTCCCCGGTGATGGAATAGACTTCCATGCTGGGTACCCCATCTACGGACACGAACTTGCCGTTGTTGAACCAGGCCAATCCATGACCTGTAAACACCCAGATGCGTCCAGCATGATCCTGGTACATGGACTGGACCATGTCATCCGGCAGTCCATCTGCTTTACGGAATATGGTCGTTTGTCCTTTCTGCCATCTCGTCAAACCATCGCGAGTGGCAATCCAGGTGCTCCCATCCGTCGTCGCGATTACGGAATGAACGTTATCGCTGGACAGGCCCTGTTTCGCAGAAACGGTAGTGACGGGGAGCTCTCGAAACCGATCAAGTCCTCCGGCAGTGGACACCCAGATATTCCCTTCACGATCCTCGAAAAGGCCGGCGATGATGTTGCCTGACAAACCGCTCTCTGCCGTGAAGACATCCGTGCGACCGTGATGCACGTGGATCAGCCCCCGCTGGTTGGTTCCGATCCAGAGACCTCCATCGCGGTCCCGGAGCAGCTTATTCGCATCGATGTCGCGGTCGGGCAACGTCGCATTGGAGTTCATGGCGCTGCGAATCGGGTAGGCTTCGAGTTTGTCACCAACGACCTGCCTGAGTCCACCACCTCTGATCCCGACGATTAGCCGGCCGGCGCCGGATTGAGTCAGGTCGGCAAGCCGCACTCCGGGCACCGCATAGCGCTTCGGCGGACCGGGCTTCCAGCGCCAAAGACCGGATTCTGCGCCAGCCCAGAGAGCGCCGGAACTGTCCTCACCCAAACTCCAGACGAAACCGCCGAAGGCGCCATCTTGTCCGGAACAATGTGCGCTGCCGTTTTGAATGGCGCACAGCTGCCCGGTAGTGGTTCCCGGTGAACCACCCATCGTCCCCGCCCAAACCGTTCCCTCCCGGTCTTCGAGTAGTGATGTTATGAATCCAGCGCCTACCTCGGGATATTGGGTCAGCTTGCCGTTGTTCCAGCTCGCGAGCCCGGCAAACGTCCCAATCCAGAGAGTGCCGTCGCGGGTGACGAGCAGAGCATATGGGCTTTCGGGGAGCTGCTGCCCCGCCGGTGGTTTCCAGGGAACGAAACGAACGCCATCGGAACGAAACAAACCAAATTCCGTACCGAGCCAGAGATAACCGTCTGGCGTCTGGGCCATCGAGAAGGCGGTGCCCGGAGCGAACCCGTCGCGTATGGTCCATGCAGTATGCCCATACTGGCTGATGTCCAGCGAGGGGTTCACGGTAAAAGAGCAAGTACAGCCCCCCAGCAAAATACACAGGGCAATCGCGGCCATCCTCACTCTGCACTTCACGGTGGGTCTAAATCGTAACACGCCAATAGCATAGACCAGAAACACTGATGTTCAGCCAGTCAAGACGACGTTTAAGTTGACCTGCCCATGTTCCGGGCAAAGCCTGCTTCATTCCCTGATCATCCTGCTGCCCGGATTGCGTCAGTGCCGAAATCGCGGCATGCACGCCTTGCCCTGAACCGATCTCGACCGATCTGGTTCGCTGATATGCAAGGACTTTCACCCGTTTGAATTGTGCTCACGTCTGGC
>Ga0206906_1178_pt1 | contig 10754 bp, 6 predicted proteins | sample Alteio_BWOrgHeat_79_FD_152935 | JGI IMG/M metagenome (GOLD analysis project Ga0206906, IMG submission 152935) | Enriched cells from forest soil in Barre Woods Harvard Forest LTER site, Petersham, Massachusetts, United States -... | ecosystem: Environmental > Terrestrial > Soil > Temperate forest > O...
CAAAAACGCCTGTTCGATAAAGGCTATCATGTGTTTGGGCTGGACGGGGATAATATCCGCAGAGGATTGAATCGCGATCTTGGGTTTTCGCCGAATGATAGAGGGGAAAATATTCGCCGCGTCGGCGAGGTGGCGGCGTTGTTTGCTGAGGCCGGGACGATTGTGATTAGCTCGTTTATTTCGCCATATCGTGAAGATAGACGCAAAGTTCAGGCCATTGCGCCGGATTATTTTCACAATATTTATATTAAAGCGTCTCTTGAGACTTGCGAAAAACGTGATACGAAAGGGCTTTACAAGCGGGCGCGCGAGGGGAAAATTCCGGAGTTTACGGGCGTCAGCGCGCCGTATGAGGAGCCGATCAATCCTGATCTGGTGATCGATACGGATCATGAAAGCATAGAGCATTGCGTGGAAGCGCTTATGCGCTATGTCGAGCGGCATTTGGTGGATCCGGTGAGGAATATGGGAATTGACGATGTGGGTACGGGTATTTAATGGTTGAACATTTCGGATACGGAATAACTTTTCCTGAGCTTTATTCGCATGCGGGGCTCGCGAAGCTCGACGGCGCGTTTGTGGAGGAAATTAAAGCGGGCGATGTGGCGCTGCATAACCGTTTGATGGCGGCGCGCGCGGATAGGACTACGCTTTCCGATAAGGAACATTCGCAGTTGTTGCTCGATCTTGCGCCGCATGTGGAAAATTTTATCGGTAAGTTATTTGGCATTAAAAATGAGATCGGGACACTGGCCGAACGTCATCATGCGCTGGCGCCGATTTATGCGTGCAAGCGATTATTCGTGCAGCGCCGCGCGGCGAAGGCGGTGCCGCATGACCAGCTTGAGCATATGAATGGCGATGCGTTATTGTCGTTATTGCCGATAGTTCCGGCGGATGATCCGTTGTTTGAATTGGTGTTTGCTAAAGTAGTTATGGGATGGCTTGATAAAGAAGAAGAGCACAAATCGTTGCTTGAAATTGCGGCGCGTTATGCGGCGTGGGCGCTGCTTTCGAGTGAAGGAAAAAAACGGCATGGGGCCGGCGTGTTGTTTAAGCAGCCGAAGAAATTGGATCCGTTTCATCTAGTGCCGGTGGAGACGGAAGAGCGTGATGGCGTGCAGGTGTTGCGCTTGCCGAAAAGCCATTACCGTATGCGCGACGGATTTAAGCTGACCGATGATGGCGGGACGTTGACAAGTGCGCTGGATCAGGCGAATTACTGTATTTTCTGTCATAACCAGGGGAAGGATTCGTGCTCGAAGGGGCTTAAAGAAAAGACGGGCGAATTTAAAACTAATTCTCTGCAAATACCGCTTGCTGGATGCCCGCTGGAAGAAAAAATTTCGGAGATGAATCAGCTGAAATCGGAGGGTGTGCCGGTGGGGGCGCTTGCCATGGTGACGGTGGATAATCCGATGTGCGCGGGCACGGGGCATCGTATTTGCAACGATTGTATGAAGTCGTGCATTTATCAGAAGCAGGAGCCGGTGAATATTCCGCAAGTCGAGACGCATGTACTGAAAGATGTGCTGAATCTGCCGTACGGTTTCGAGATTTATTCGCTGCTGACGCGTTGGAATCCGCTGAATTTGGATCGGCCGATTCCGCGTAAAGAGAGTGGATATAAGGTGCTGGTGTCGGGGCTTGGGCCATCGGGGTATACACTTGCGCATCATTTGATGAATGACGGGCATACGGTGGTGGGCGTCGATGGGCTCAAGATTGAGCCCCTGCCGCCGGAGATTAGCGGCGTGGAAGCCGATGGTTCGCGGGCGGAATTCGCGCCGGTGAAGGATATTGCGGCACTGTATGAATCGCTCGATGAGCGCACGCTCGCGGGGTTTGGCGGAGTGGCGGAATATGGGATTACGGTTAGGTGGGATAAGAATTATTTGAAAATTTTGCGCCTGCTTTTGGAGCGGCGCGCGCAGTTTGCGATGTTTGGCGGAGTGCGTTTTGGATCATCTTTGACGTATGAAAATGCGCATGCGCTGGGGTTCGATCATATTGCTTTATGCATGGGGGCGGGCAAGCCGACCGTGATCGATATGAAAAATGGGCTGGCGCGGGGCGTGCGCACGGCGTCAGATTTCTTGATGGCGTTGCAGCTTACGGGGGCGGGGAAGAAAGATTCGATCGCGAATTTGCAGGTGCGCTTGCCCGTGGTGGTGATTGGCGGAGGGTTGACGGCGATTGATACGGCGACGGAGTCGCTGGCGTATTATCCGGTTCAGGTGGAGAAATTTCTGGCGCGTTATGAGGCGCTGGTGGCGGAGCGTGGAGAGCAGGCGGTGCGGGCGAATTGGAGTGAAGAGGATGCGATTATTGCGGAGGAATTTATTTTGCATGCGCGCGCGATTCGCGCGGAGAAGAAAAAGACGAATCCCGATGTGTGGTCGTTGCTTGATAGCTGGGGCGGCGTGAAGTTGGTGTATCGCAAAAGGTTGATTGATGCGCCGAGTTACCGGCTCAATCATGAGGAGGTGGAGAAGGCGTTTGAGGAGGGGATTTTCATTGCGGAGAATTATGAGCCGATGGAAGTGGAGGTAGATCGGTTTGGGTATGCGCAGGCGATAAAATTGAAGAAGGTGGGATATAAAGAAGACGTGGATCCCGGCCTATGCCGGGATGACGAGGTGGTACTTCCGGCGCGGACAATTTTGGTGGCGGCGGGGACGAATCCGAATACGGTTTTGCAACGTGAGGACCCGGAGCATTTTGAGCTGGATGGGAAATATTTCCGCGCGGTGGATGAAGAAGGAAATCCGGTGAAGCCCGAGCGCGTGTCGAAACCGAATGTGGTGCAGGTGTTGATGTCGATGGAGGAGGGCGCTTGCTCGGTGAGTTTCTTTGGCGATTTGCATCCGTCGTTTGCGGGGAATGTGGTGAAGGCGATGGGAAGCGCGAAGCAGGGATATCCGGTGGTGACGCGGGTTTTGCAGAGAAAGAACCCAGAGTCCAGAGTTCAGAATTCAGAATTTTTGCGTGAAATAAATAAGCAGCTTCGCGCGACGGTGTATGCGGTGAATCGCCTGACTCCTACTATTGTTGAAGTCGTGGTTCAAGCGCCGCTGGCGGCGAAGGCATTTCAACCGGGGCAGTTTTACCGGCTACAGAATTTTGAAGCCTTTGCGGTGAAAACATTGCAGACGACACTCGCCATGGAAGGCCTTGCGATGACGGGGGCATGGGTGGATAAGGAGCGAGGATTGCTGTCGGTGATTGTGTTGGAGATGGGGGGATCGTCGGATCTTTGCGCGTATTTAAAACCGGGTGAGCCAGTCGTTCTCATGGGGCCGACGGGGACGCCGACAGAGATTCCGGAAAATGAAAATGTTATGCTGGTGGGCGGAGGACTCGGCAACGCGGTGTTGTTTTCCATAGGCAAGGCGATGCGGGCGAAGGGGTGTAAAATATTGTATTTCGCCGGGTATAAAAAGGCGATTGACCGCTATAAAATTGAGGAAATCGAGCAGGCGGCGGATGTAATCGTCTGGTGCTGCGATGAGGCGAAATTGCCCGCGAACCGTCCGCAGGATATGAGTTTTTACGGCAATATCGTCGAGGCGATCCGGGCTTACGGTGAGGGGGAGTTAACCGCCGATCCGATTCCTCTTGTCGAGATCAATCGGATTATCGCCATTGGCTCGGACCGGATGATGCAGGCTGTTGCGGTGGCGCGGCATGGGGTGTTGCATCCGCATCTGAATCCGAAGCATGTGGCGATCGGCAGTATCAACTCGCCGATGCAGTGCATGATGAAGGAAATTTGCGCGCAGTGTTTGCAAAAACATGTCGACCCGGTGACGGGCAAGGAAAGCTATGTGTATTCCTGCTTCAACCAGGATCAATTGCTTGATAGCGTGTCGTTTTCTCATCTCCACGAGCGGCTTAAACAAAATTCAGTACAGGAAAAACTGACGGCGGCATGGGTGGATTTTTGCCTTAAACATCTGCAGTGGCGCAAGGCCAGCTGAAATTTCCCCTCACCCTTTATTTCTAAGACTTACTTCGTAAGCCTAAGAAATAAAGCCCTCTCCCCCAAGGGAGAGGGGATAAAAATAGATCAATCGACTGCTGCAACTGATGCAAAAATGTAACAGTCTTTGATGCTGTTAAAAATAATTCGTGTTCAGCATCTTAACCTAAATTCAATCATTTCGCGTTATAAAGAACCTATACGCGTGTGCGCGCGAGACTGGGCCCTATGTATCACTTTGCAGTTTTAGTATGTCCATAATTCCAACGGAAACCTCGAGGCAAAATCCCGGTGAACAGCCGGCGGCTGATGCTTCGGCTGTGGTGGCCGGCACTGGAGCGGCAACCGGCGTTGCTTCCGACGGCACATCCGCGGTTCCGGCTAAAGCGCCGATGCGCTTGGGCGAAAAACTTGTGTCGCTTGGACTCATTTCCCGCGATCAGCTGCAAGTGGCGCTTACCGAGCAGAGAAATACCAAGAAACTACTCGGCGCGATTATGGTGGAAATGGGATTTATCACCGAATCGGCGCTGGGCGAAGTGCTCGCCGAATCTTCGGGCACGCAGAAATTCGATCCGAAAGCGTCGATGCTCGATTCGACGGTGGTGCGCATGGTGCCCAAAGAAATTGCGCTCAGGCACAAGATTATTTGCGTGTCGTATGAGGATGGCGTACTGAAACTCGCCATGGGCGACGTCTATAACGTACTGGCGATCGACCAGGTGCGCAGGCACATGCCAAGAAATACTAAAATCATCCCGACCTATTGCACGGATTCGGAAATTCTCGAATTGATCGACCAGTATTACGAATACGAAATTTCCGTCGAAGGTATTTTGCGTGAAATCGAAACCGGCATCCGTGAAAATACGAAGCTCGACGGACGGCAGGAAGGATATATCAATCCGACGGTGCGATTGGTGAACGCACTCTTAGTCGATGCGATTAAACGCGGCGCCTCGGACATTCATTTTGAGCCGGAAGGATCGTTCTTGCGGCTGCGCTACCGCGTCGATGGCGAGATGTTGCAGGTGAGCTCGTTCCATCGCGATTACTGGTCGGCGATGATTATTCGTTTGAAAATTATGTCGGGCATGAATATCGCAGAAACGCGCAATCCGCAGGACGGACGTATTTCGTACAACGTCCTTGGCCGCGAAGTGGATTTTCGTGTGGCGACGCAGCCGACGGTGCACGGCGAAAACGTTGTGATGCGTCTACTCGATAAAACCAAATCACTCGTGCCGCTCGAAGATCTTGGCTTTTCCGAGCATAATATTACGTTGCTTAAAAAGCTCATCAAGCGGCCGGAGGGCATTATTATTCTCACCGGCCCAACCGGTAGCGGTAAAACGACGACGCTGTATTCGATTTTGAGTTACATCAACGATATTGAAACCAACATCATGACACTCGAAGATCCGGTCGAATATCAGCTGCCGCTCATCCGCCAGAGCAGCGTGCGCGAGGGAACGGGGCTCGATTTTCTAAACGGGATTAAATCGCTGATGCGGCAGGATCCAGATATTATTTTCATCGGTGAAGTTCGAGATGAAGACACGGCGCTGATGGCCGTGCGCGCGGCGCTTACCGGCCACCAGGTCTATACGACGCTTCATACCAACGATGCGCTCGGCGCCATCCCGCGCCTTACCGACATCGGCGTACCGACGCATATTCTGGCGGGTTCGCTCATCGGCTGCCTGGCGCAGCGCCTGATCCGCAAACTCTGTCCGCATTGCAAGGAGGCCTATACGGCATCAGAAGAAGAATGCAAAATTCTCGGCGCCGATCCTAAAAAACCGCCGACCATTTACAAACCGGTCGGCTGTAGCCGCTGCAGCCAAAAGGGATATAAGGGCCGCACCGCTATTATCGAAATATTGCGTGTCGATCGCGGCCTGGATGAGATGATTGCAACCAATGCCACACGCCGCGTTATGATGGAGTACGCGCTGAGTCAGGGCTTTCTCACCATGCAGCAAGACGGCGTGCGGAAAATCCTGCTCGGTGAATCGAGCATCGAGGCGCTTGTCAGCACCATCGATCTTACGGACAGGTTGTAGCGATGCCCTCATTCACTTATCGCGCGATCAACGACATGGGACGAAGCGTTCGCGGGATCATCGTTGCCGATAACGAAATCGATCTGGAGGCGCGGCTTAAGCAAATCAAGCTCGATATGGTCGACGCCAAAATCACCAAGGTGAAAAAAGGCACGCGCGGCAGAATCAAAACCAAGAACATGATTATTCTATGTATGCATCTGGAGCAGCTCGACCGCGCCGGCGTGCCGCTGCATGATGCGCTTGCCGACGTGCGCGATTCAGCCGAATCGCCGAAGATGCGCGACGTGCTGACCGGCGTGTACGAATCGGTGAGAAACGGTAATCCGCTTTCCAAGGCATTATCGGCCTATCCCAAGATATTTAACGACGTGTTCGTGGGGCTGGTAGCATCGGGCGAAAAAACGGGTAATCTTTCCGAGTCGTTTACGCATCTGGCCGAACATCTCAAATGGTCTGCCGAAATTCAGCAGAAAATCAAAAAGGCAACGCGTTACCCGGTTGTGCTTCTCCTGGTGATTACGCTGGTGATTTCAGTACTCATGGTATTCGTCGTGCCCAAGCTCGTGGACTTTTTGCTGGCGCAGGGATTCACGCTTCCTATCCATACACGCGCCCTTATCGCCGTTTCCTGGGCGTTTCAAAATTACTGGTATCTCATCATCGGCATACCTGTGGGGATAGTCATGCTCCTCATGTTCCTGTACCGCACGTTCGAGGAAGCCGCGTATAAAATGGATGCCATCATGTTGCGTGTGCCGCTCATCGGCGATGTAGTGCGCAAAATCGACATGGCGCGATTCACTCACTTCTTTTCAGTGATGTTCAATAGCGGCATCGATATATTGGAATCGCTGGAGGGAGCAAAAAATGTGGTGCATAATCGTGTACTCAAGGAAGCGATCGTGCTCGTTAGAACCAGCATTACCGAGGGCAATAACATGACTACGTCGCTCAGGATATCCAACCAGTTTCCCAATCTCGTCGTACGCATGTTTAAGGTTGGAGAGGAAAGCGGCAATATCAAGGAAGCGCTCGAGAACATCAATTTCTTTTACACGCGCGAAGTGAATGAATCGGTGGAGGCCATGGTCGGAGCTATTCAACCGATACTTACGGTCGTTATGGGTGCGCTCATTTTCTGGGTTATCGCAGCCGTGTTCGGCCCGCTCTATCAGTCGTTCAGCAAAATTCAGTTTTGAAGCATAACAGGTAAACGATGCCGTTTAAGAGGTTCACGAAAAAAACAGATCAGGAAGCCAAGCCTTCCAAGACGGAAAAGATTCCGGGTGCGAGCCTGAAGGAAAAATTCGGCAAAATCTCTTTTTCGAAATTTTCTTTGGGAAATTTTCTGCCGACGCCGCGGCGATATCAAAAAGGATCGAGATTCGTATTTTTCATCGGCGATGACGGTACCATTCTCCTTTACATGAAAGGCAGCGAGGTGGTGAGCCGCCAGTTCGTGCCCGATGCCAGCAAGGAAAATTTGGAGGAGCTTAGGATCAGCCTGGATGCGGATTTGGAAGCCCCGATATCGTTGGTGGTGGATAATTTTGACCAGACCTACGTGCAGCAGACCTTGCCGCCGGTAAGTCCGATGAGTGTGAAAAAGCTCATGAAACGCCGTCTCGATCGCGATTTCGGCGCCAACGATATTAAGGGCGCGCTCTTACTCGGACGTGAGAAAACCGGCAGGAAAGATTGGAATTTCCTCATGGTGTCGGTGGAGAAGAGTCCACAAATCGCCATGTGGCTGGATTTTGTGGGTAGTCTGCCCAACCGGTTCCTGGGCATTTATCTGGTGTCCATCGAGGCCGAAGTCGTGCTTAGAAATCTTGAGCACGCAATGGGAACGCATAAAGCCTCCACGTCGAAATGGAAATTTTTCGTCAGCCACAACAAGGTAGGCGGATTCCGCCAGGTGGTGCTGCGCGACGGGCGCATTTTCTTCACCCGCATGGCGCAGCCTATCGGCGAGTCGACGCCGGAAGTTATCGCCGGGAATATCGAGCAGGAAATGCAAAGCACCATCGAATATATGAAGCGGCTTTCTTTCGATCCGGAGTCGGGCTTCGATATTCACATCATCGTCGGTAGCGCCGTAAAACCGGTGATCGATAAAAATAAATTCGGGGTGAGCAATTTTAACATCATGACGCCGTATGAAGCGGCGCAGTATCTTGGCATCGAGGGCGCTACGCAGCCTACCGATCAGTTTGGCGACGTGATTCTGGCAGCGAGCATCAGCGCCAATCGCAAGCATGTGCTTACGTTCAAAACAACGGAATCTCGGCAGTTCGATCTGCTGTGCACCATCTCCAGGTCCCAGCGCGTCGCTGCAGCGGTTCTCGGACTTGCTATCGCCGGCTATGCAAGTTCCGTAATGTTCGATCTTTACAATTTGTACCGAACGTCCGATGAGCTCATGAGCAACGCAGAGCAACGCCAGACGAGTCTCGATAACCTCAAAGCCGAAGTCAAACGCAGCAATCTCGATGTTAACAAAACGGGTGATATCATTGCGCTTTATCAGCTTTTGGATAAACAGAAAGTGCCGCCGCTTGATTTCATCTCTAAAATCGAAACGGTCATTACGCCCCCGATTGTTATTAAATCTTACGATTGGATGGTGGAAGATAAAAGCGTCAAAGGCGCGACCGAAGCCAAACCTAAGACAACCGCCGTGCTTGTGCTGGATCTTCCGGAAGTGCCGACTATTGAGGTGTGGCGCATCTTTTCGAAAAAATTGCTCACCGATCTCAAGGATACTTTTAAGGGATACGATGTGAGTTTCACCAAAGTGCCAGGCAAATTCCTGGAAGGCGAAAAAATGGATATTACTTTCGATGCTCCTGCCGTGAAGGCGGCGCCAACCAATGAGGTCAGCGAAGTGCAGCTGACGCTTAGAGAATTATGATGCGGTATTGACATGCAGATTCAGCAATTCAAAAAACGGCTTATCATAGAAGGCAGCATCTACCTGACCGTGATTGTCGTATTGTCGGCAGGGGCATATTTTCTGACCGGCGCTAGCAGCGATTACGCTGAAACCAACAACGGTATACGCAATAAGATAAAGACGATCGAAACGGAATTTACATCGCTGCAGGAGAAATTCAATTTTGTCATGCAAAACGCCGATCTGTATAAGGAAGTACAGAAAAAACAATCGGGAATCAGCCGCCAGATCATGTTTGAAAAATTCAACCAGTTCAGAAGCCAATTTGATTTGAGCGATCTGCGCTTGAGCGTTTCGCCGGTGCAGGATATGTCCGATCCTAAATATAAGAAGAGCACCAGCGTCGTTCGTTTAAGCAACGTCACTGTCGAACTGGAATCGCTGTACGATGAAAATGTTTTTGAATTGCTCAATGCCATGCAGCGCGAGCTGTCGGGCATTTGCGTTTTTTCGCGATTGCAAATGTCCATGGAAAAACCACTCGATGCTGGTGTGCTGCAGGCCATAGGCACGAAAGGCACATATCCGCTGATCAAGGCGGCGATTAGATTCAATTGGTATAGTATCAACTCGCTGGACACTAATGATGCTGGCAATGCAACGAAATAGGCGCACCGATTGGGCGGTGCTTCACGGAAAGCCCGTGTGCGCCGTCATTCTGTTGTCGTTTTTATGCGTGCTTGGCGCGAAAACCTTACTTGCGCAGAATGTCGCACCGGCCATTACGTTACCGTCGTCAACTCCCGATAGCGCAGCACCTGCAGTGCCGCCTGAAGCGCAGATTCTTCCGGCGGGAACAGCAGTTGCGCCAGGCGTACCGGCACCGGTTACGGGCGCACCGGACGATAAAAAATCTGCCCAGGATATTATTCCCAAAAGCCTCTTTTTGTCGCCGCAAGATCATATACGCATCAGCAACGCGCTTGCGGATTACCAGAATATGCTGGGCGCTAAAGCCAATGGAGAAAATCCGGAAAAAGTGGTATCGAAACCGCCGGAGCGTGAACGCTATTTCATTTACCCACAATTCTTTTTGGAATCGCTCGTATACCATTCGCCCAATGATTGGACTATTCGCATCAATGGCCGCCAGATTACACCGCAAACACCGGGTGGCGACGAGACCAAACTTTCTGTGATTGCCATAGATCACGACAAGGTAGTGCTTCGCTGGAAACCGGTGGAGATGGCACGGGTTCTCGATGCGTGGGACAAGCTTCCAGGTAATGATACTGGGCAAAAATCAAGCGGCGATAATGCTCGCGTAGAGATGGATTTTAATGCTAAGGCACCGAATAAATTCTCCGGTGTTCCGATTGTAGTCGATAGGGAGCATAGGTTGGTAACATTTACCTTGCGCCCTAACCAGACATTTTCGTCTTTTGCGATGGAGATTTTGGAAGGAAAGGTGCGTCCTGTAACAGTGGATAACATGGCCGGGCACACCGATGCATCGGCGAATAACACTACGGGTGATGCCGTTCCCGTCGAACCTCTTCCCAATCTTCCTGTTGTCTCTAAAACTCAGCAAATTATCGCCCCCCCGCCTATGCCTATTGATGATGGAAATTCCGGATTGGATGGGCTAATGAAGAAGGTGCAAAACAATAAGGAGACTAAACCGTGACTTCGCCTTCGCCGCTCAGTGTGCATGATATACACAAATCTTACAATAAACGCAAAGTGCTGGAAGAAATTACCTTCTCTCTGGTGCCGGGGGAAATTTTCGGGCTCATCGGGTTAAATG
>Ga0206906_1179_pt1 | contig 10753 bp, 8 predicted proteins | sample Alteio_BWOrgHeat_79_FD_152935 | JGI IMG/M metagenome (GOLD analysis project Ga0206906, IMG submission 152935) | Enriched cells from forest soil in Barre Woods Harvard Forest LTER site, Petersham, Massachusetts, United States -... | ecosystem: Environmental > Terrestrial > Soil > Temperate forest > O...
CAATTTCGACAAGCTCTTTATGAAGCTGATCGACTTTTTCGGAAACATCAGCAGGAATATCTTCTTCCGAATAAGTACCCGAGCCATCGGTCTTGAAGTTGAGCAGTTTCATCTTCATCACATCGACGATCTTATTGAAACCGGGACCGACGTTATATGGGAATTGCACAACGGCAGCTTCATGACCGAAATGTGATTTCAATTCATCCACAATAGTATCGAAATGTACTGCCGGAGCATCTATTTTATTGACGACGAAAATAACAGAGTTCTGATCGGATGTCGAATAATCCCAAACCTGATCTGTTCCTATCTCGATTCCTGCCGGAGCATTGATCAATACTAATGCCGTATCTGCCACATGAAGCGCTGCGCGGACTTCGCCAGTGAAATCGGCATATCCGGGCGTATCGAGCAGATTGATCTTGGTATTTTGATTGGTAAAGGCGAGAAGTGAAGTGTTGATGGAATGCTTGCGGGAAATTTCGTCGGGATGGTAGTCGCTAAGGGTATTGCCCTCGAGTATTGTGCCGCGACGGTTGGTAACCCCCGCGGCAAATGCGATGCCTTCGGCTAATGTGGTTTTTCCGCAGCCGGCATGTCCGGCAAGTGCAAGATTTCTGATCGGTGTACTCATAGTTGTTTAGGTAAGAATTAACAATCTTCAATTATAGTCAATTTTTGGGAAGAAAGTTCTCTCAAAAAAAGTGCGAAGTCCGGTGTCCGATGTCCGAAGTCAGTGTATGATTAATCTTTTGCAGCCGAGGCAAGTAATAAAATCAGTCCGCCTTTTACAGCTTCTACTAATCCTACGATCGTGCCGGATTCGATTGAATACTGCTTATATTTCATATACATAACGATTCCACTGACAAGCGAAACAAAGCCTAATATCTGCGCGAAGGATCTCCCTGCCTGACGGCGCTTATAGAGTAAGTATGCGACGAATAAATAAATAATTGCAAAAGTAAAAAAATACAGCCCTAAGAATACTACAAGCATATCCATCCCCGGCATAGGTGAAATATGAAACAGGTCAAGCATCTTATTCGAATCGGAGAAAGAAAGATACCCGGCATAGATCGCCGATACTCCTGTGATAAAAATAATGATGATGAGAATTTGCTTTGTGAGTTTCATTTTGTTTGCGTAATAGTGAAAGCAATACGAAAATACGAAGAAAAGCAACTAACATGTCATTATGTTGAAGACAACCTGTTTGCGATCTCGCTTCCTGCGGTAATACAATCCGAAAGCGAAATTCCATTCCGGAAATTTCCTGCAAAAAACAAACCCTGGGCTTTCGATTCTATTTCATTCATCAAATCTTTATAGATTCCATACCCAAGATTATATTGCGGAATTGCTTTTTGGAAATATGTGCGGTGAATGAATGTTGGATTGCCCTTAACGCCTAATAGTTTTCGTAAATCTTTTACAACAAGTTCAACTTGCTCGCCCTCAGAAAGTTCGGCAAACTGAGGTTGTCTTGCCCCGCCAATATATGTACTCAGCAAGACGTTACCCCTCGGGGCACGACCGGGAAAAAGCGTGGAAGAGAAAAGTGTACCGAGAATATGAAAATTTTCTTTCTTGGGAATTAACATGCCGAATCCATCCAATGGATGAGCAATATTTTCTCTCTTGAATCCGAGCGCAAGGCTGGCAACCGGCGGATAGTAAATTTCTTTCAAGGGAGAAAAATCGGCGCCATGAATATTATTTTTTAGCTCCGCAAGTTTATATGCCGGAAGTGTGAGAACCAGCGATGAATGGGTATTGATATATTCCGTACCGTTATCATTATAATGCACATTCCACCCTCCCGGAGTGTGTTCGATCTTTGTGACGGAAGTATTTAGTTTTATTTCCTGCTCCAACCTGTGAAATAACCCATCGATAAGTACCTGCAAGCCATCGTCGAAAGAAAACATTTTTGCGCGGTCTTTGGCAACTATGCCGCTTTTTTTTCTTTCGCGCATACCTTTTATTTGTCCTTTTATCAGCGAGCCGTACTTTTCTTCAAGCGCAAATAATTTTGGAAAGGCATGACGAATAGATAATTTATCGGCATCGCCGGCATAGACTCCGGCAACGAAAGGATCGATGGCATAATCTAAAAATTCCTGTCCGAGTCTGCGGCGGACAAATTCAGCAATGCTTTCTTCTTTACTCTTGGGAGGTTTACCAATAAATGGTTCACGCAAGAGACGAAGTTTCGCTCCGGCAGAAAAAAGCGGGCTTGAAAAAAAAGCTGGGGGTGAAGTCGGAACGGCAACAGGCTTGCTATCTCGGACGATAAATCTCTTTTTTGCCTCGCTGCCGGCGTAGATCTTTCTGCCATCAATACCAACATCCACTATGAGCGATGAGATCACTGCCGATGTTTCGAGCATTGTATTCGGACCGAACTCGGCAAGATAACCGTCTTTGCGAATGCTTTGCACTGCTCCGCCAACTCTTGGCGATGCCTCATATAGCGTAACACTCTTTCCGTTTTGCTGTAACCGGTAAGCTGTTGTTAGTCCGGTAATACCGCCGCCAATGATTCCGATTGAATTCATGGGGGTTATGAACAACGAATCGGAGAAAATCAGCACCATCTTAAGAACCGGTAAAATTTTTATGTGTCATTGCGAAGAATCGCGTAGCGATGACGAAGCAAATCCCCTTAATCGTGCCTGAAAAATAAAGTCTTCAGTCACTATTAAGGAGATTCCTATAACTGCTATTGGCATGGGGGTTCCCTTTTCTTGTAACTTTTCGCTTTTATTGGTGTTTCTTTACTCGTAATTTAATGTCTTAATACATTCATCAAATTCTATAGTACATTTATGAAACGTTCTCTTTTTTTAATCATCGTCGGATTTTTCGTTGCATTCTTCGATGTTGCATTTACGTATGCCCAGAATACTGCCGATACCGTGCTCCCTCGAATTCTCTATACAAACAGTGAGCGGACGGCTATACTCGGTAAAACTTTAGGATGGAATAAAGTCGATACTGTTTTGAAATCCGCAGTTGGTGCAGGCGGAAGGTATGTTACACTAAAAAACCTCACCGTGCTTGCCTCAACAAAAGATGGGAAATCGCTGCTCATTTCTTGCCGAGCGGTTTTTTTTAATCCTATATTTAACGGCGACGATAGTCTCTGGGTCATTGCCAGAGTTGATACTCCTTTTGTTAATACTGGTGTTTTTAATCCTGTCACTTACACATTCGGCAATGTAAAAGTTCTGAAGTATTTCACCATCGATAATCTGAATAATTTTTTCCATTTTACCGGGGATAAGATGATGCCGATCGGAGTCCTGACGCCTCAGGAAGACCGGTGGTTTGTTTCACTGAATAAAAATTCAGGCGGCGTATATAATCAATGGTTTTTCCACGGAAAGTTCGACGGAACAGGCACGATCGATTCGTTTTATATCGACCCCACGAACACGAATACTGCCACCAATGCAGCGCAGGAAGGCTACCACATGACAAATCTTGTTACCAGCGACGACGGCAACTCGATGTATACCGTTATTATGGATGAGATATTTAGTGATAAGCCACGCTGTCAGGTAATGACCTGGAATCCAAGTGTTGCAGCCGGGAATTTCTCCTATAGTTTCGGGGATATCTCGGGAGCCATAAGGGGTGCGGTTCAGCCTGTCGGAATTCGTCCTGACTGGGAAATCGACTCTGCCTTTACTTTTATTCTTCGTTCAGTACCAAATAACAATCCTCCTAAACTGCAGTTTGGTTTGGTTTATGATGCAAAAGGGGATATTCAACTTTTCGATATCCACGCCTCAGGAAGTATTAGTTCTATTGACGGTAGTGCTGGTAATCATATTTTCCGGACTAATTTGCCGAAAGGATCGGATGGAAAGCAATTACAATTTTTTACCGGTTACACCGGGCAACCGGGTAATGCCGATGATGGTAAAGAAGTTATTGCTCCTGGTAAAGGCTTTCCACTTGGTAACGGAGGTGATATGCAATTCTCTCCGGATGGAAATTCACTTGTTTTCGTTACTTCAAGAAGCGACGCGGTTGCTACTACGACTGAATCCGGAATTTATATCTTAGATATGAGTTCGGGAAGTTCGGGAAAAATAGACTCTGTCATCAATGATCCGAATGAAATGGAGCGTCAGCCTATCTTTACGAAGAGTGTTGTACATCCGTATGTTGCACCGCCAAAGCCAAAGTATATTCCGGGTATTGCAATGACCGATAGCAGCTCGCTAACTTTCGGCGTGGATTCCATCATAGCGCCGCCGGGTTCGACGCAGCCGCTGCAGGTAACTTTTAAATTTCTCGATACTTCAGCTTCGGGTGTGATCCTGAAATCCGCCGTGCTCAATTCCAATAATGCCGGAGCATTTACGCTGGTATCCCCATCTCTTCCACCGAATATCAATGTTGCTGCAAGAGGAAGTCAGATATTCACAATCCGCTTCACTCCTACGGCAGAGCAAACCTATACCTGCGTTCTTGAAATTCATTATGCCGATAGCATGACATCCGAAAAAGACAGTATCCTGAAAATCCCTATTTCTGGCGTCGGAGTTAAGGCGAAGGTACAAAACGGCGGCGTAGCATCAAGCGCACCTCTTTCGTTCGATCTTTCTATCGTACCGAATCCGTTCACATCGAGCACCCAGATTACTATCTCTGCTCGCGAATCCGGTAAATCATCGCTTGAGATCCGTGATCTGCTCGGTAAGGAAGTATATGCAACGCATACGCTTTCGCTCTCTCAGGGCGAGAAGTATAACTACACACTCGATGCTAACGCTTTGCAGTTAGCGCCAGGCACCTACTTCGTTATCGTTCGCTCTGAAGGTCAGGAATTGACCCGGCAGGCGATCTATGTGAAGTAAACCTTAAGAAATAAGAAAATTTTTAGGGCGATTTATTTTCCATTTTGGGAAAACAGATCGCCCTTTTGTATTTAGTAGGTCGGACATTCCTGTCCGACTGCGGAGTCCGCATCATCTTATATTCCTCCTGGACGGACAAGAATGTCCGTCCTACTCATTCTCCAAACACTTAATTTCTTACTGATAGAGAAAGAGCAAGAAAAAATATTTGAGTAAACACACACCTCAAACACAGCACTTCTTATTTCATTGGTAAAGTTCTACGCCCAAGTTCACCTGCTTCTTACTTCTAGTATGACTATTCGAAGTTTTGCGCTTGGATTTTTTGATATCATGAGGTATTTTTGTACTAAGAACTTTACCGAAGGAAGTTTTTGCCCCGGAGAACCATATCACTTCTCCGATTTCTTCCACACACGGGATGGAAGATAACTATTCCTTCGGTTAACGGGATACAGAGGTAAATCGGTATGAAGTAGTTTGCCGGACGCCACGCCAGCACTCTATCTTTTTATCCAATTCAATGCCCCCTCACGATAATCCGGCAACGGAGGCGTTTGTGATTTTGCCTTAGAACCACGCCACGGGGGTTCTTCGGGATGCGTATCACTCGCGACTTTGCAGACGAATCCGTTGCTATTTTTTACCTTATTCAGTTCACGTATTATTATTTATTGTTGTTATGAAAAATAAAATCAAATCTATTTCCATCGCGATGCTTATGCTCGCTTTAGCTTCTGTTGTTATTGCCAGAGCTAACTATCAGATGAGTATTTCTAATCAGTCACAATATTATACCGGCACCACCGAGTTAACTCAACAATCCGGCAATCCGGTCTATACTACTTTTACAGGACCTGATAATGTGCCTGTAACTGTTACTTCGAATCCAACAGGATTCATTATTAATGGTTATAATATTGCTCCAGGAACTGTCGGCTATGCATATATCAGGTATAGCAATTTCGGAGTACAACTCAAAGTCGATTTTACGTCGGCGAATATAGTTATTCAAGATCAGCAAATCGTACAATAAACTTCCCCACTTTTAGGGATTTTCAACTTTCTTTAGGCAGAGCGATATTTTTTCGCTCTGCCTATTGCTTTTTAAAGAAAAATTGTGTATATTGTAGTGACGATTAGTTGCTCTAAAGAAGTCCCACAAACTTTTAGTGCTTCTCGTAACCTTAATGTTGTGCGATCTTATTTGCCTTGGATCCACTAGAGGACCTCTATTATGGAGGTTCATTTTTAGTAAACAATATCAACAAAAAAAAAATATCTATATGAAAAAAACAATGAAGTCCGCTATTGCAGTGATGATGCTTGTCTCGGCACTAACGGCAGCCATTTTGGCTTCGCCTAACATGTATTTCGGAGTTCAGAACAATACGACGTTCGATCTCGGAACGGTGACGTTATTCAATAATCTCGGCGCTTCAACAACAATTGAAGTCAACACATCCGGTAGTTTCCCCATCCAGGTTCAAGGCTCTGTTACCTCAGTGATGATCTATGGTCAGCTTGTTCCAAGAAACGGACAACCGACTAATATTATTCTTCCAATTGGACAGATAGGAGTCCCTGTTCAGGCAATACTAACTGGCAACCAAATTGTCATTCAAGACCAACAAATAGTTCAAGGTGATAAAAAGCCTCATTCGCGTTAATGTTACCTAAAAAAAATTAGTTAGCCCTCAACGCGAGGGCTTTTTTTTGTCTTAACCTTGATTTTATGAGATTCAAGAGATTTTTTAGATGGATCTTAGATATTTCTTAATCTTAAAATCTCATAAAATCAAGGTTCAGACAATTATTTCATTACTTTCTGAATAATCTTCTGCTCTTCTTTCTGTTTGAGCATTTCCAGTATTTTATTCCAGAGCCAATCGAAGGGTAGCACTTGGAGACCGTCCTGGATTTCGCTAAACTCAGCGGCTGTGGATTTCATCTTCTCAAAATACCGGGCAGATTTTTGTTTAGTCATTTCATACGAGAAGTTATTCGTTTCCATTATCTGCAACATCCGGAAAAAAAGCGCGCTTTGCTTATTCGATCCGGCGCGCAGGTAACGCGTACGGTACGTTCTGAGCGCATCCATTCTGCCTATTATCTCGCCGAATTCATTATTATCCAATAAAAGTATAATATGCAAGATAAGGATTGCCACATTATACCCTCTCTTATCCTTTGTGTAAAGAGGGACATTCCGCAGGAATTTTTTCAGATCAAGTGGGCTTCTTTGTCCTGATGCCGATTGAGAATCAACGCTTAAAGCAAACTGCAAATACAGATCACACAATTTCCAATGCTCTTTTTTATGCTCTGGTTGTAGAGAAAATTTAGGATTAGCTATTACTTTTTCATAAACTGAATTTGCTTCATCAAAATGGAAGGTATGCATTGCAAGATAAAAATAGAATTCCATATATATGAACCAGTTCGGATTTGTTTCCGGATATAGCTCCTTAAGTTTATCTACCGTCTGTTTACCTTCTTCATATGTGCGAAGATTAAGAAAGCAACTCAATTTTTGTAAAAAAAACTCGCCGAACTGAAGTTTGTGAAATAAGTGCGGGTTTTTCAGAAGATAATCTTCTGCCTCCTCGCAAGTTTTAATCGCCAAGAGGTAATTGCGGGAAATTTGGTAAGACAAAGTTTGAAGACGAAAATAATTATAGTTAAGATTTTTTGAACCGTACTTTGAGCGAAGTAATCCAAGTTCATCACAATACTGCTCTATTATTTCTCTCATCTCCGGCTGCTCCGCTGAAGACCTCGCAAATTTTATCTCGACTCGATCATTATATTCCTGTGCGATAGTCTCAGCTTCATAAGTTTTAATAGCAATTTTTAATTGGTCACAATAATCATTGTAATTTTTTTCATTCCCTAAAAAGCTACTATAGCTTCTCAGGATAAAGAGCAATTCGATAGAATTGGAAGTAAGATTAAATTTTTGAGCATGGTCAAGCGCACTTTGAGCCAATTTCATAGCTGTGTTTCTTCCGCCAAGCGATACTAATGTTTTAACCAAAAAAATATTTTTATTGCTTTGATAGAGAGCCGATGCATATTCGGAAAAACTGGGTGATTTGATGTTGAGGAAGAAAAGCGTATTAAGCAGTCGTCTTTTCAGCCGGTTTTTAAGGGTTGTATATTTTGTATCTATTACAGGCTTGCCATAAATCACTTCCGCAGCCTTCTGATCGGTTGCAATGGACCCATTTTTTAAGCCTGCATAAAGCTTCGAAACGCTGTCTTCGTTCGATAAAGCCTCGTCTTCATCGATTATTTCGATGTTCGGCTCACGGAAATTTGTGACAATACGGGTAACTTCACTAAGATACTTCATACAATTATAATAGTAGGCTAAATCGTTATTTTCCAGTTGATAAGATATTGCTCATCGTGGCATCATGGGCAGTCAAGCATCTAATAATCGGAAAAACATTACTTTAGTTGCATTATTTTCGATGTGAGGATATTATTTTTTTTGTTAGAGAAATGCTTGAGCTAATGTAGCATATTTGTATTAGAAATCATTGACAACCTGGGCAAAGAGACCGGATCGGACAAAACCGTTAACTCATAATACTCCGTGACAGGGGCATAATAAGAATCCGGTTTCGTTGTCAATGATTTTAGATTTTAAGTAGGTCGGACATTTCTGTCCGACACCTTGGGACAGGCAAGAGTGCCTATCCTACTAAAAAAAGAGTTTTTGAAGGTTTTTTAAGAATAATTTCATGTATTTTGTGAGAAATTCTCAGAATTGCAGAAAAATCTTAAAACAGAGAATGTAGTAGTAAGCCGTTAGATTTACATTAGATAGAGCCGAAGATTAGATGGTCTTCTCTCACATTAGATGCTGGTACGTAGGGTTGTCTACGCATACTACGCTGTTTTGCATGTGAGAAAAATAGGGAAAGTGTTCGCATTTTCATTGAGTGAATCAGGTATTTTTGTATCACGAAGTTGACTTACAAACTTCGTCAGTACGAAAAAACAAACACGACAATGACACTTTCAGCCATAATCTTCGCACTTCAGATGTTCTTGGGTACAGCGCCTACCCAGACGCAGGTAAATGCAGCAGTTTATCAGTACCAGCAGACCGGTGGAACAGTCCAGATGACTTCTACAGGTAGCGGTTCAGGTGGCAATATCGTTGTTCAGGATCAGCAGATCGTTCAATAAGATCTTTTAGTGATATAAAGGTCATCCCGAAGCTGACTTCCGCTAGGAAGCAGTGTATCCCGTGGCAGGGGCATTCGAAAGAGTGCCCCTATTTTTTTTAAAGGGATTTCCGACAAGCAAACCGAAATTGTCATTCCCACGAAAGTGGGAATCCGGAACGAAGCTCCCTCTGGATTCCCGTTTTTACGGGAATGACAGGAAACTGACCACTTCCAACAAGTAGACTATGGAATTAAAGCGTAATTTTGCTATGTTAACCTTGCTCCGGATAACCATTTAATTGCTATGAAAACACTTCTCACATCGCTTTTCTGCTTATTTTGCCCTGTCCTGGTTCACGCACAGCTTTATGGGATCTGGGAATCTGCCGATACTGTAGGCTTCACGCCACGCTTTGCGCTATCCTCAGCCGTCTTAAATAATCAAATCTATGTAATGGGGGGCAATGAAGATGGGGGTAAGAATGGCAGCACATACTCATCAAATGCATTTGACGTCTTTGATCCTTCTTTCAATACTTGGAATACGCCGATTACCTCAGGGACATTCACTCCAAGGCAGAAACTTGCTTCCTGTGCGATCTTAAGCAAGATATATGTAATAGGTGGGACTGGTGGTGCATGCGGCTGCGACCTTAATACGGTCGAGATCTATGACCCCTTTTATAAATCCTGGACACCCGGTGCAGCAATGCCGACACCACGTTCAGGACTGACAGTTTGTATTCTCAATAACTTAGTCTATGCCATTGGAGGAAATAATGGTCCGAATTTTCTCAGTACGCTGGAAGTCTATGACCCTATTTCAAATAAATGGAGCACACCCGAAACGGGAGGCTGGTTTCACCCCATGGCAAATATGACTTCAAGCGTTGTAGATAACAAAATATACATCATCGGCGGATATGACGGTTTAAGCGAACTGGATTCTGTCTTTATCTTCGATCCATCGAGCAATTCCTGGAGCAGTGCTGCAACGACGGGTAACTTTGCTGCCCGCCAAGAGCATACTGCCGGTGTCATTGGCGGAAAAATCTATGTATTAGGTGGTTTTGCTTCCGATTTTGGAGTGCCTACGATAATGAATGATGTTAACGTTTTCGATCCGGTAGCCGGTACTTGGGATACCGTTCTTACGAGAGGATCAATGACTGCCAGACATAAGCTTACCTCAAGTGTTGTAAATGATAAAATGTATGCTCTCGGCGGAACAGATGACGTCTCTCCGTTCAATTTGAATGAAGTTTTTTATCCTTCAACCAACTCGGTCACATCCGAAACCCGGTTGGAAAATTTATCTCTTTCCCCGAATCCGACTACAGGGATAGTCAACGTCCGAAGCAGTTCGGAAAACTTTCTCCATATTTCAGTAATAAATATTTTAGGCGAAACAATGTTGGATTTTCCGAGCATTCAAACATCCGACTTCCGGTTTGATCTTTCGAAATTCCCGTCAGGCATCTATTATGCAAAAATTATCAGCCCGAATTCTGCTAAGGTGAAGATAATCGTAAGGCAATAATTGTTAGCGATCAGGCACTCTTCCCTTTTCAATAACAACTAACCTATGTCTATCTGAAGATAAATCGATCATTGCGTCAAAATTCTCGCGTGTAGTGGAGGAAATAAATGTCTGACCGAACCTGCCTCTGGCAATGAGTTCGAGCAGTCTTTTCG
>Ga0206906_1182_pt1 | contig 10684 bp, 12 predicted proteins | sample Alteio_BWOrgHeat_79_FD_152935 | JGI IMG/M metagenome (GOLD analysis project Ga0206906, IMG submission 152935) | Enriched cells from forest soil in Barre Woods Harvard Forest LTER site, Petersham, Massachusetts, United States -... | ecosystem: Environmental > Terrestrial > Soil > Temperate forest >...
CTATAAGCGGAAGTGATGAAGCCGGGACATTTTCTGACGGCTCTGTCAGAGTTTTCTCCGTTCTGGACAAAGTCACCAAATACGTTCTGGTCAGCTTCATTTTAATGTTTATAGCGATGGCATTGCTAATATGTTACCCATGGCTAGCGTTGCAAAAAGATGGGTCACTCGATCCAAACGATGGGATCAGCACCACTTTTGTCGTCGTCAATCGAGGTCATGAACCGATAAACAATATGGAAGCGGATTGCCGTTTCTCCTTTGGTTCTAGAACAAGTGGAGTGAAATAGAAGGATGCTCCTTTGTCACATGCTTCAAGTAGGCGATCGCATCCTACAAGTACGGGCTCTGGGTCCGCGCACAGTCTCCTGGTCCCTTTGATGGCCTCTTTCAATTATTTTTCCGGAGAAAAGTGCCCAGCTCCTCATGTTTGGAGGCGGAAACTTCGAAATCTACTGATATCCGGTGACGATCGGCTTAGCTGGATTCTTTCTGCCCAAGTGCCGTTCAAACTTCATTCTCGCAATTCCGCCAGGTAGATGAGCAGCCGACTTATATCTGAGATTTTGAAATCGGCCCAACCAATATGCCGGTATCCCTATTCGTTGAGTTGGAAAGTCATGCCACAGGCCGATACACCAGGCTATCAGGCAAATTAAGTAGGTAGGCTTGAGACAAAATTCCAATAATCTCCAGTGGTTGGGGTTGTGATGCCAGGCAATCCAGCGAAGCACAACTTTGGGCAATACGAACCCAATTAGACCGGATGCGATGATAAAGGGGTGAGATTTTAGTCGTAAACGATCGGCCGCCATCCAGGTCAGAAGAAGGGCAAACGAGGCCACGGTGAACATGTCAACAATGTTGGAGACCTGCAATGCAGCTTCAACCCTAGAGAACCTCCCACCGAGCGCATCATGTGCATGAAGGATCACGCCGCATGTCACGGTCAGAAGGCAAACAGCAGTCACTTCAGCCCGAATGCGTCCTCGGACATGCTCACCGTAGTTATATGCTGACAATACAAATTCAGAGATAACTGCAATTCGAACTAAAGCATCGACTAGCTCTAGGTTCCAATAAGTCATGAAATAGAGAGAGTAGAAATCGCGCTCAAGCGTGTGCAGAAAATATAGCAAAACGGATTGGAGCAATTCTTCGCCGATCAAGAATGTAAACCACGGAAAAGTTCGCCAGCGGCCTCGCCAAACCAGGATGGCACATAAGAGAACGTGTCCTACTATCCCGACGATCCAGAAACACTTATCCCATGAGCTCCATTGCATCGTATGCCCCCAATCACTATGCCAGTTAAACGCCCGACAACGTAGAGAAAACCGACCATATCAAGTAACTCCACCAACATTGCGAACTAGGTGGTTGAAGGGGAGTCGGATCCGTGGGACCACATGCCTCGGAGATTGTTGGGCTTGCCAAGCAAAGTAGAACCAAGGAATACCAAAGATACTTTTTCATAAGACAACTCTCAATTTTCTTAAGATTGCTTACAAGACTTATCTCATCATGCAGTGTATGAAAAAACACGTGCATCTATTAAGGCCCCGTCTTGAGGGATACATTATTACTAACCGCTAAACATCCTAGGTCAATAGTTATTTCCTCGAAGATATTCGGATGGATATACAAAAGTAATGCTCTTATTTGGGCCAAATGCTTTTTCTTGAAGGAAGAGATGATTTTCCCAAAATAAAACAAACGCCTGGTCGGACTGTGCGCTTCATTACCTAAGTTACTTTTGAGAGGCAACCTTTTCGTGTAACGTCGGCCCAGATTTTCCTAAGAAAGTTTTAATTTTTCGCAGAGAAAAGTAGTCCCAAATTGCAACAGTATCGCTCAGATGTTTCATTTGTAAATTTGCTGCCCAAAAAGTTCTCATGTTAAAGAGGGGTTGAGATTGACTTGCCTTTTCGGGAATTCTGCATCCATGTTTGTGCGTGGCGGAAAAGTCGTGTCCGCTGTCCGCGTGATTCGCGTTTTAGCGAATGCGTCAAACCGACTGCTCGTAATGGCTACGGATGGTCGCATGTATGTCCTGAAGCTGTACGACAATCAGACTAAAAATCAGAGGTTGCTGAAAGAGAGTCTGGGGACTGAACTCGCAGCAACTCTGGGCTTGCCAGTACCGCGATGGAATGCGGTTCACATTTCAGAACAATTCCTGGACACATTTGCTGATCTCTGGAAGCACCTCGAAAGGCCGAGCGCGGGATATTATTTTGGATCTGAGATGATCGGTCAAGATTTAGGGGAAAGGATATCTGACACACTCCCGCGAAGATATCTGGAGAAAATCGACAATCGGTCTGACTTTGTCGGTGCTCTTTTGCTGGATGTCTGGGCCTGCAGCGCAGGGCATCGTCAGACGGTTTTTTTAAATAACGTCGGAAGCGATGCGTACAAGGCAGTTTTCATAGGATTCAGTCAGATGTTCTCGAGCCATAGCGACATCTCGGCAAAGGCGGGATCCGGCAGGTATTCCGACGCCAAGATTTATGAAGGACAATGGAGCGAGTCGGTGTTCTCATTTTGGCAACGAAAAATTCTTTCGCTCAGAGAATCTAAACTCCGTGCACTGCCTGATCGATTGCCTGACGAGTGGATTGCTTCTAATAACGCCGAGCAGATGATAGTCGGCTTGGTAGCCGGTCAAAAGCTGATCAAAAGACTTCAATTTCGCTCCTTCGATCCTCGTTCTCAATCATGGAATCATCCGGGAGGCGGCACGTCGATTCCGATCAGTGCCTTTCGGAATTTCACAAGAGTCGCATTCTGTATGTGATTGCAGAAAACCTGACGTAAATCGTAATCGATAAGAAATATGCCGTGCGGTACCTCCCCCACCTGCGGCACACTCGCGCCAATACTCCCCCTTCTACAATCCAGAGAGAGACGGCCTGCACAAGACTTGTACATTTGTTCGGCTGAACGCTATTCTGGTATCTAAAATGCCCAGAACGAGGTAGGACACGGGAACGTCCGCGATCGTTCGAGAGACGGAATATAGGCTATTGATTCGATACATCTTATTCGCTTTTGTCCCCGATCCGGCTAGCGATGCAGGTCGCATCGTTGCCGCTTTGACGCTTTCGTCGGAAAGCCCAACCCCTCAGCTAAGTGTGTATGAGCGTTCAGGCTGGGATCAGGATTATGCAAGAGAAGACAATACTCTTGAGATGGCAAAGGAAACCTTGGACGATTGGAAAACCTTGAGCTCGGCGGAGGCAGAAGCAATTTTCGAGGATCTCATGGACGCTTCCATGGGTCCTCTCCGTGCCGAAAAGAGCGGAAGCGCCACACCTAGCGAAATCAAGACAATCCTCTCTGAAACACTTGGAGTTGAAATCGCGGTGATGAACGAGGAACGTTGATCAATTCTAAGCAATTCAGATTGAACGCAGCGAAACACTTATTATTCATTACCTCATTGCAGGAAGATCGTTTTCCCATTCGCGTCAGTCTGGGGAAACGTTGATAGTCTTCGCCAAAAGCTACCTGCGCCACATGCGAGGAGGAGCAAGCAGCCTTCTCCTCCTCTGCGATGACGGATACGCTTACGTTGTGAAGTTTCAGAACAATCCCCAGCATTTACGTGTGCTGGCCAACGAATGGCTGGCGACCGGACTTGCCAAAATCTTAGGTTTCACAGTCCCCCCGTGCGCCATAGTCCAAGTCGATGATCTCTTGCTGAACGAGGATTCCGACAATCTGAAAATCCAGCACAGTGCAAACCATTTTGAACGCTGTGTTATCGGGCGACAATTTGGCTCTCACCTCATTGGCGGCATCATCGGTCGTCAGGTAGTGGATTATTTGTCCGAGAGTCGCTTAGCGCAGGTTTCGAATGTGCAGGAGTTTGCAGGTTTCGTCGCATTTGACAAGTGGACATGCAATGCCGACGGTAGGCAGGCAGTCTTTCAGGAGATTGAACGCCAAAAACAATTCAAAGCATGGTTTATCGATCAGGGATATTGCTTTAACGCTGAAAATTGGCGGTTTGTGGATGCGCCTCTTCGAGGGCTATATGCAAGGAACATCGTTTATCGAAATATTCGTGGTTGGAACGATTTCGAGCCCTGGTTGACAACCATGGAAGAAACCACTATCGATCAGATATGGGATATCGCCCGGACGATCCCGTCAGAGTGGTATGCAGGCGATTATCCGTCCTTAGAAAGGCTGGTACAACAGCTTGATCACCGCCGTTCCAGAATTCGAGAGTTGATCAATGACACACGCAGGTCACCGCGTGATCCATTTCCGTTGTGGCCAGCTTAATTTGTCAACTCAGATATAAACAGCCGGGTTTCTAATCCGACTGCGAGCGCGTGTACAACGTTTTGCACAGGGACAGCTCTGCGTCATCATCAAGCGGTTCGGTGAATAACTGAAACTGATCTTGCTTCAGGCTGAAAATCTCGGCGCCAGCCCAAAAATATACCCAATTATCCAGACGGCTCAAATGGTCAAACAAGAGCACGATGTCTTTCTTGAGCAGCTGGCGCTCCTCATCCCTGTTGTAGACGTAAAAGTTTTCCAGCGCCTTATAGACTTTCATCATGGTTAGAAGATTTAAATACAAGTTCTCCAATTCACAAGATTACTGAGGTCACGAATCGCTAGGCATCACCTTCAGTTTCTGTCCGATTGGGATTTTGCACATGTCGTTCCGTCTTGAAGGCGTTGGCTCGTGACGAGGGCATCGAGGTTACGACCATCAAGAATGCAATCATCGCACATGTTCCACTTGACATTGGATGCACCACATTTTCATTGACTCTCGAGTAAGTGGTGGTTATGGAAAGACAACTAATTTTTTCCCTGGTCGCACACTCGCCCTGCCAAAATAGGAATCCAAGATCGAATACTTTACAGCAGGCGAGGAGCAATGCCAGACAGGACGGTTAGGGAGATTACTTTTGATTCATTCTGAAAAGGCAAACGACGGCTTCCTTGCTGACTTTCCGGAAAGGGCAAACTTAGAATTGCTAACCACTGCACCACTTATGAATATTTCTGCCTACTCTCAGAGTTGGGAACATTTGGTGCCCGAGTAGTCCGTGCGGATGAGTGTTCTCGTTGTGGACGAAGACGGCGGTGCGTGATGCCTGCCGCGCAATCGCCGGAGAACAGGGATTTCTCTCTCATGGCGTGGCAAGTGTTGCCGCAGCCCGTGAATTGCTGCGCGGCAACAGCATCGACATCATCGTGCTTGACCTGAAAGGACCAGGTGCGCTTGGTCTTGAGCTGCTGAATGAAATCAAAACTCTGCATCCCGAGACCGCGATCATTGTCGTGACCGCTTCCGCCACGGTCACTTCGGCAGTGGAAGCGATGCGCACGGGTGCGGCTGATTATCTCACCAAACCTCTTGCTCTCGACGAGCTTACGACAGTCCTTGAGCGCGCGTCGGAGCGGCAGACGCTCGGATCTGGCCAGCCGGCAGCTGCGCGAGAAACTGCGTACCCAGCAAGGGCTGGGAAACATCATTGCAGTTGGGGGATTCGTCCTCCCCGATTCTTGAATACTACTCAAACATGCGGCCGAAGGTTTCTCAGCCTCCACAAGTGACCGATACCTCACTGGCATCGCGAGCGATCACATCGCTGGCTGAAATGGAGAAGCAGGCAATTCTCGCTGCGCTCAGGGCATTTGAGGAGGACAGCCTGGCCGCGGCGAAACTGCTCGGCATTGGCAAGACGACGATGTATCGCAAGCTGAAGGAATACGGGTTAAGCGAATCTGACCGCTTGATTCAGACGAGATGCAGGCTTGGCTGTGGATCGGAATGTACCTGCCCGATCCCCCTCCAGGACGTTTGCGATGTTCAGGTGTTTCCCCGTGAAACCAAATGATCCGGTCGGCGCTCCATTTAATCGCGAGCTGCTGAAATGCTGCTGCTCGAACAAAGGCAGCGCACTAAAGAGCGAGTCGAGTTCCCGAAGCAAATGGTTTTCCTGATCTATGAAAGGGGCCTTGCACTATTCTGCTGCGAGCCCAATAACTCGGCCTTACTAGCCACAATCATCTTGAACTCTTCCGCGGTTAACTCATCCATTTTGTACTGAACAATGACCTCTCTATCCTCGTCGTCAATGGGGACCAGGCTACTTTCAACTATGATACCAACCATCGTGCGAATGAGCGCTCGTTTGATGTCTCTCAAGCCTTCGTCTCTATCATCCATGCAGTACCCCTCTAAAAAGAGGGCCAAGGAACTCCCTGGCCCGTGCCTTGGTTCAAGCCTCCTTGAAGATATGGTGAACTCTAAACGCGCCGGTCTTCCCACGCCAGTTACAAATGTAACCACCTTGTCTTAGCCCTTGCTAGACGCCCGTTTTCCCGAAACGGAAGAAGTGAACGCTGCTCATTATCCACCCAAATCATCGATTTAGAACTTTCGTTTCAATGTAGTCCCTTCGTATGCCGATTCGTGTAACGTCTGCCTAGATTTCCTGAGAGAATCTTAATTTTTTCACGGGGAGAAGTAGTCCCAAATTGCAAACAGTTGATCCGGCTGGTTCCCGACGAATTAAGGCGAGAAGCAGAGCGGAGATACGATTTCATGCTTTATAAGTGCAGGATTTGGTCGGCGTCAATTGTAACGGTGTACCTCTTGACGGGATGTGGAGCAAGTCACTTAATGACAACTCCGACAACCCCGATGTTGTCTTCGCTGGCGCCGCCGCCACCACCACCGCCACCAGTTCCAGTGATAGTAACCGGCACGAAAAAATCCATTAAGAATTGGGCTTCCTGTGACGGCGTGACCGACGACAGCGTGGCAGTAGCACAGGCGTTTGACGCAGCCAAGAACAATGCCTTTATTTTAGAGGTCGATTGTCCGGTTTACATGCACGTTGGGATGGATGTCGCACGAACCGTATTTATTGACAACGGAACGCAGGTAGACTTCACGCCACCTGGTCTTTTAATTGTCGATAACACACTAATCCCCGCGTTCGTTATCGCAAATACTAACGACGTGAGATTAACAAACTGGAACGTGGAATATGTCGGCAGTGTGCCTGTGAACCACATAACCAACGGGTATTATTACGATGGCAAATGGGTCTCAGTCTCTGGGATGGCTCCATCAACCTACTTTAGCGACACAGTCTTAACAAGGTGGCTGGAAGCAAATCGCAATATCAATTTTACGTGGCCTATGCGTGCTGTGTGGTCTGGCGCCACCGACGATTCGACAATTTTCTACTTGACCGGCAGTACATCCGATATCGACGTAGAAGACATGAGCGTATGGGTTCCAAAGACTGCTGGAGCCGACCACTATGCTCCCGAGGTATTTGCCTTAATCACAGGGCAAACCAGCAACCAGACTGTTACCTCTAGTACGCCATTGATGCAGCCATATTATGCGATACCCAGGAATCTATCGTTTTCCGGTATGACTCTGGACGGCACTTACATGGGCTTCCAGGGATCGGCGCAGAATCTGAAAATTACGAACGTAGTGTCATATCGCTACGGTGACCTGCAGGATGCCAGTGGTGGGAACGTCGGTGGAATTGACGATTGGTTTGCTCCCCCTCACCTTTTCTACTTGAACTACAATCCAAATGGGGATCCGTCTTTGTTCAATAATAATATTCAAATCAGCGACGTATTGGACTACGGGCAAAGAGTCGGCAATCCGCGTGACTTCAACAGCGGAAATTGTTACTCACTTAAGTTGGGGGCATATGGTGGCTCTGTCTCCAATTATGTATCATTCCGGCCGGACGGGTTTATGGACGTATTGTGGTCCACTGGTCTTACCCTCTCGAATATCACGGCAAGTTACAATTCATTGTTTCTTCATGGAACATTTCCGATCATTCGTTTTCCCGGCACGCCTTCTCACGGAGTAACATTCACAGACATGAAATTGCAAGATACGGCTGAGAGCACGAATGTGGATCCCATCTCGGGTTCTAGTAATCCTGACAACACAAATATCGTTTTCAGCGCTACCGATGTAAGGCTGAACCAATGGACCGGAGGTAAGCCTCCAGAGCAGCCTTACTTCGCGGGTACCGGGAACAGCGTAGATATTCAGATTTCGTATCAGTGACTTTCTATTCAGGCGGTGTCCGATTTAGTTTGCTAGAGGAAGACTTCGTTCGATTCAACGAGCCCACAGAGTGATCTGCCCAGTTCGGAAAGGGCTGCCTGGAAGAAGTCCGAAATTCTGAAATCAACTCCCAACCCTTTGTAGCAGGACATGCCATTCGAATTTGGCACACCTGACTGCTGTCTTGCGACATACACGTCGCCCCAAGCTGCGAGCATGTGGAGAGTTACACTAACTCATCCACTGGCACAAAACATCGGGCACGTCGGCTCCAGACGCAGTAACGGAGAGACGGTGGTGATTGGCTCTGCTCGCTAGTGGAGATCCCGTTTGCCTTAGGAGAGCTCTCACAATCCAATCTTGTCTCGCCCAACTCATGATGTAATTCTGCACAGGCGATTGTTACGGGGAGAGGGATTCGAACTTTGGGTTCGAATTGCCGCTCAATAACTTACTGATTTTTCATAGTGCCAGGGATGCAGAAAGCGGCAGAAATGCAGGGTGTGGGCACAAATTGGGCACAGTATTTACCGTGCGTGTACTTTCCCAGCCCCCGATTGTCAAATCTGCCATCTTCACTTCGGCGGCTACTTACTAAAACGGCGATAGGGTTTGACCAGCGCCGTTTCCCGGAATTCGTTGTGAAAAAAGAGCAGTAGGCGGTTTGTGGACCCTCCGCTCCCAAATTTGATTCTGTACGTAACTTCAACAACTTAACGGGAACGGTTGGCGCCGTAAGTCCCGCAAAATAAGCAATAGGAATTCTTACAGTGGGGCTCAAGTGGGGTTGTACAAGCCCTATTTCATACCACCTGATTGAAGAATTTACACTACACCTTAAGGAATTTGTACGCACCATCCAGTCTGTGTTGCACGGAACCCAGCGTCATAAATTGGGTCCGGCGAGCGAATCAGAGATGTAGGTCTCTACGCAGATTAGCAGCCAAACGTTCGTGTGGCCGACGAACCGGACATTACTCAACACAACGGCGTTTTACGATACTTATGTGTCGTGGCCGTTCGGGTAGTCTGGGGTGGAGAAGCCACTTGAGCTTTACAAGAGGACTCAATCATGACGAACAGAGAAGCCGGAATCAATGTAGTCCGCGAAATGATGGGCGACCAGGCGGCCGCAAAACTCAGCGCTTCCGCTGACTCAAACACCTTCGGTGCCCCGATCGCTGCCTACGCGGTAGACCAGGTCTTTGCGGATATCTGGACCCGTCCCGGTCTTGACAGGCGCTCCCGCAGCCTGGTTTCGATGTCCGTCATGATTGCCATGCGTCAGCCCCATGAATTCGCCATCCACATGGGGGCCGGGCTCAATAACGGCCTCACATTGAAAGAAATCGAGGAAGTTCTCATCCAGGCGCTGCCATACGTTGGTTATCCTGCCATCGCAACAGCACTGGTTGCTGCTGCCGAAGTGATCAAGGAGCATGGTCTGGACAGCGACGAAAACTACGCTGGCCACCGCGGCCTGCTTTGACACTAAACGGCATCCGCACTGCCGGTGTTGAACAACGCTTGACTGTGCAACCCGAAGCTATCGTCTCGTGAACCACGATAGGTACCATAAGCGCGCAACCCCCTGGCCAGACAGGATGCAAGGAACACGATTGTTCCTTGGGAGTCGGCAAATGTCATGGATCTTGTGGCGAGTCAAAGGTTCAACATCTCCGACGCAATGGGGCGTTGTCGGAAGTGGTCTCCGTGTTTGCCATCGATTCTGGTCAGACTACGGGCAACCCGAAGAGTTATCCCACAGAAACGCGAGTCAGCCCTCGTGCATCTGATTTTAGAGACGGAATATGCCTGGAGTCTCTGCGGGCCGACATGGGAGGTACGCGATGAGGGCAGTGGTGCTGCATGAGTACGGCGGACCCGAGAAGCTGAGATTTGAAGACAACGTTCCCGAACCGCAGATTAGCGGAAGCATGGTACTGATCGCGGCAGCCGCTGCTAGCGTTAATCCGATCGACTGGAAACTGCGTTCGGGGATGATGCAGAAGAATTATCCGTTGTCGTTTCCGGCAATTCTGGGCCGCGATGTGAGTGGCATCGTACGGGCGGTGGGTGCAAGTGTAAAGCACTTCAAGGCCGGCGACCGCGTTCTTGCACTATCAAACAAGACCTATGCCGAGTTGGTTGCAGTAGACGATTCGGACGTGACTCATCTGCCGGATGGCTTGAACCTGGCGGACGCGGCCGCGATCCCGCTGATTTCTCTCACCGGTGATCAGCTTGTGCGCCTCGCGACAAACGTGAAAAAAGGACAGGTTGTTCTAATTACAGGAGCGCTTGGCAGCGTTGGGCGCGCTGCGGTGCATACGGGGAAGAAGATAGGCGCGCAGGTGATTGCAGGCGTTCGCGGGAAAGAGCTGGATGACGCGCGCTCCCTCGGGGTCTCTGACGTGCTCGCGATTGATGACGATCAAGCGATTCAGAACTTCCCCTTAGTGGATGCAATTGCGGACACCGTTGGCGGTGAGGTCGCAGCGAAACTGATCGCGAGGGTAAAGCAAAACGGCTCCTTTGGCTACACCGCAGGGTTGCCGGAAGGTACGGCGGCCAAGAATCCGACAGTGAAGA
>Ga0206906_1184_pt1 | contig 10522 bp, 12 predicted proteins | sample Alteio_BWOrgHeat_79_FD_152935 | JGI IMG/M metagenome (GOLD analysis project Ga0206906, IMG submission 152935) | Enriched cells from forest soil in Barre Woods Harvard Forest LTER site, Petersham, Massachusetts, United States -... | ecosystem: Environmental > Terrestrial > Soil > Temperate forest >...
CAGCCTGAGGTATGCGGCCATCACCTTCTACATCGACCAGGACGAGATCGAACCTGGATTGCCCGAACAATTGCTCAGCTTCCGCCAAAGACAGCGTCGAAACAATTTCGTAATCGTGAAGGCGGAGAATACTGTCACGCAATTCGCGGATGACTTCGCGCGCACAGACATGCAAAATTGTCGGGGTATGGGGATTCACGTCGCGTGGCATAGCGGACTACTCATTTTCTCACACTACAAGTCGTTTCGAGTCTCCTCTACTTGATCGAATCTGAGTGGGCAGACAGCTCGCCGTGGATGCCACCGGTTGGCACCAGCATGTCTTCCTTGCGCATGACGAGGTTGGTGGCATTTAGAGTCGCGAGTTCGAAGCCGTGTCCGTGCGTGATGGCGTCCGTGGGGCAGGCCTCGACGCAGTAGCCGCAGAAGATGCAGCGGTTGTAGTCGATGTTGTAGACCTTGGCGTAGCGCTCGGAGCTGGAGATGCGGTTCTCGGCAGTGTTTTCTGCTGCTTCAATGTAAATGCAGTTCGATGGGCAGGCTGCCGCGCACAGGTAGCAAGCTACACACTTTTCCAGACCATTCTCATCGCGCTGCAGGACGTGCGCGCCGCGGTAGCGCTCCTGTAGTACCGCACCACGATTTGGACCGGGACCGTCAGGGTAGTTTTCCACCTCCGTCGGTTGGAACATCTCCCTGAAGGTGATGCTCATGCCCTTGCTGATGGCGGCGATGTTGCGCACGATAGACATGTCTTTAGTATACGATGCGGGACGAGGGGAAGAAACAACATGTTCCAGAAGAAGCGGTCTAAGGGGAGCGGGATAGGGCTAGGTTTGATGTTGATTTTGTCGAGTTCCGCACTATTCGGCCAGGAATTGAAACTGCTAAAACCTTATACGTCCTGCCATTTCTCTGATGAATTGCAGATTGTCAAAATTGATCCGCTGGCTCCAGGAATCACAGAACGCGCAGTAGACACTGCGGATGGTGTGCGTCACATCGAAATGACCGCCGGCCTCCGCATCATGTTTGCATATCCGACGACCGATTTTTACGCAAACATCAAAGTTGAATCCCTACCCGAGAACCGTTACGCGGAACTAAAAAAATGGCTCATAGCAAACTACGACTACATCCTGAGCGGCAGCAAAGACGATAAAGCCAACAATAGCTTGCAGTCACCACTGGATAATTTTGATATCCGCGGGATTGACCGCTCGAAGCTAGAAGGTGGAGTACTTGGACTGTATCTGGCTTTTGACGATCAGGCACATGTTGCCACCACGATCTATCTGCTCAACCAAGAACCTTATGCACGCAAATTTCAGACCGTCGAGCAATACCAGCAATTACGAGATGCTTTCCTAAAAACGTACCTGGCGTGCGTGCGAACTAATCAACAACTACAATCCTTGGCGGAGAAAAAATGAAGGCTTTTCGATACGCGGCGTTCCTGTTTGCAGCCTCGCTGCTTTCTGGTTTGTTGGCTCTGTCCGCACAAGACGCATCCAGCCCTTTGAGAATTGCCGGTCTTGGACAAGAGATCCGGTTTTCTCCAGATAACCTTAAGCCGCTCCCGCACAAAATCGTCACTGTTCACAACCCACACGAGAATGCAGATGAAACATATTCTGGTGTGCCCCTGATTGAATTGTTGAAGCGAGTTGGCGCTCCGACAGGGCGTGACGTGCATGGGAAAGCGCTCTCGGAATATGTTGTAGCTACTGGCTCGGACGGATATAAGGCCGTTCTGGCGCTGGCGGAAGTAGAACCTGATTTCCATCCCGGCGATGTGCTGGTGGCCGACACGATGGACGGCAAGCCGATGGACGCGAAGACGGGACCTTTCCGACTCGTCGTCTCGGATGACAAACGGCCCGCGCGTTCGGTGCGGAATCTGGTTTCCATCGAACTGAAGACGGCGGAATAAGCTATCGGCCCCAGACGAAACTGGCCTGCACCATCTGCGAATCGATGCCCGGATTGGTCGCGCCGATGTATTTATTCGACAGATGCTGAATGCGGTATTCGAGACGCGTGGCGCGTCCCGGCCTTCGATAGAACTCTACTCCTCCACCAAAGGAGAAAGTAAAGTTGAAGGCTGAACTATCGAAGACCGGAATATCGCGCGGAGAAACAGCGAAGCCGCCAAGGGCGGTCAGGACGGGCTGAATCCGCTCATGTGGAAGGAGGTTTATCTTAAACCCGACGGGGCTTAGACCGAAGACATAGGTCCAGCGGCGGGAATAGAACAGTTGATACGTTGTCGAGTATGTGGCACCGTTCAGTGTTATCGAATCGGTGACCAGTCTCAGGTTCGTGTTGATAACGGGCAGCGCTGGTATAAATTTTTCATCGAACCTTGTGGTCCCATCCGGGCTACTCAGAATTGTGATCAACTCCTTTAATACAGGATCGCTCTCCAACATTAGCGGTCTTATTTCCGCCATATAAGACAAGCCAACGTACTTCTTCAGGAAAAGCCGCTGCGTGAAAGCTCCGCCAACCGTAAAGAACTTTCTCTGTTGCGCAATGCCCAGAATGAGCGGGCTTGAGTCAGGCGAGTATTCGGCGAACAGGCTCCAAGTGCGGGGAAACGCATAGGGCTGTTCGGCTGGATGTTCCGAGAGCGACTGCGCGTGTAACAGCTTTGAGCCGAAAGCCCCTGGCAAAACAGAAAGAACCAGCGCTACGTACACCAGCCGGAAAAGTTTGGGCATATCTTCGCGAGAAGTTTTCTACGCAGGAAATCGCAGTCACTACCGATACCATAGACGATTTTCAGTCACCGACTGTAAGCAACGACTCTTGACGCTTCCAATCTTTGTCAAGACATCAAAAACTGAAGACTGCGCCGATCTGGTAGCCCCAGCTGCCTCGGTTTACGAAGTCTTCGTGTGAAAGCCATGTGAAGTAAGGTGGCTTACCGATGCCGGGAGCCTGCGAACACTCGGTGCCCTGGATGAGCCAGCGGAGCGGGTCGGGGACACCGATTCCCGATGCGTCATAGCAGGCGTGGCGGTAACGCACGATGGTTTGTTCAATAGCGGTGCGAATAGCGAAGTTGCGGGTGAGTTTGTAATCTCCTGCGAGTGCAAAGTTCCAGCCAAAATGGGTAATGGAACCGGTCAGAGGATTGGGATTGTTCTCGTCCGGGCTGGTGAGATAGGCGTCATTGAAGTGCAACAAACCGGGCCGCACGGAAAGATTCAGCGCGTAATTAGGAGTATTGACTCCGCCACGAAAGCCGAAGTAGGCGGTGACGAGGTCGCCTCCAGCGCGGTCAGAGGGACGCGGACTGGCCCCGGGGTAGCGGCTTACAGCCGCATCGGCATAGAGCCAGCGCCAGAGATGTGCGGAGACTTGTACACCCCCGCCTGAGACGACGCGTTTGCAATACGTACAGTCGGCAGTGGTTACCGTTGTAGAGTAGCCACGGAAGAATGGTGCGATCTGCAGGTGCGGCCAGGGTCTTTCGTCAGTTCGATCGTAATCGCCCGTGGTAGTTTCGAGCTTCGTGAAGTGGATGCCGGAGCCGAAGGCCTCTATCGGATGGTTGTAGTCGCGATACCAGGGATTATGGGCGCGCAGCAGGTTGGCAAAGGTGCGGCTGGGATTGAGCGCTCCACGGATGATTTTGGGATAAATGGCGTCGGGCGCGGCATGTTCGGCGATGCGGTCGCTGATATCCTTGTCGATAAAATCTTCCGCAAAGACCCAGAGCATGCCAACCGTCGGCGTTACGATGAAGTCGACCCATCCGGTATTGTTCGTGTACTTGCGGTTCGGCGGGTATGGTGTGATGTCGCAATGCATGAAGCACTTTACATCGTAGGTAAAGCCGCCTTCGTTACCCAGGCCCGCTTCACCAAGCGGAGAAATCTCCGAATGCGTACTGTAGACCGTTGCCCAGAGAAATGCTTTCCCGCGTGAGTTCCAATAACCGGGTTCATTCCAGCGCAGACGCGACTGCGTTGGCGAATTCTGGATTTCGAGATAAGCACTCACCGCTCCCTGCATGGGGTGGCCGACGTAATTGACAAGGAAGTCGTCCCCATCATTCCAGCGGCCCATGTTGAACTGCTTCACCGAGGCAATGTAGTCGTGCCAGAAGGGTTTATTGACAGTGAGCGCGCGCAAATTATCATCGCTGACAAGACGGAAGGTGTTTTCAATCACGTTAAATTCGAAGGATTGGGCCAGCAGTCCCTTCCAGTGATACCCCGGTTCTCCCTCCTCGGTGGGCTCGACGGTGAATTCGCCAACCTTCCGGTGTAAGTGAACGCCATCCAGCCTCCAGGTATGTCCAAAGGTCGTATTCGACGGTACCCGAAAGAGGGTGTTGTCCTGAGCCGATGCTGGATGCAGAGCCAGACTCGACCCCAGACCAAGAACAACCAACGTGAAGACGCTTTTGCGCATGAAGCATTTCAAAGCCGGTCTCCGCAAAAGAGAATGTCTTTACTTAGTTGCAGGTTCTGAGGTTTCGCTACAAAACAATACAGATTTCGTACATTTTTGATGCGCTTTGAAGCCGCTTCTGTCGCTTTATCTTAATCATCTAATTTCAGTTTTTTCCAGATCGCGTCGATGCGGGACTTGGTGGTCGCGTCCATTTCGATGATCTGGGGCCACGGGCGGGTGAAGCCCTCGGCTGCCCATTTGCGCGTGGCGTCGATGCCCATCTTGCTGCCATAGTTGGGCATCCGGGAGGCGTGGTCGAGCGAGTCCACCGGGCCGAGCGTGAACTGGGTGTCGCGCTCCGGGTCAATGTTATTGGCAACGCGCAGGGTGACTTCGGTGAAATTCTGCACGTCGCAGTCCTCGTCGACGACGATGATGCACTTGGTAAACATGGCCTGCCCCATTGCCCAGATGCCGTTCATGACCTTGCGGGCCTGTCCGGCGTAACTCTTGCGGATCGAGACGATCATGAGGTTGTGGAAGACGGCTTCGACGGGCAGGTTGACGTCGACGATCTCGGGTAACGTCAGGCGCATGAGCGGCAGAAAGATGCGCTCGACCGCTTTGCCCATCCAGGCGTCTTCCATCGGCGGTTTGCCCACGATGGTCGATGCGTAGACCGGGTTCTTTCGGTGGGTGATGCAGGTGATGTGGAAGACGGGGTAGTCCTCTTCCATGGTGTAGAAGCCGGTGTGATCGCCGAAGGGGCCCTCGCTGCGCAGCTCGTCGAGTTTAACGTAGCCCTCGAGAATGATTTCAGCGTGCGCAGGCACTTCGAGATCCACCGTCTCGCACTTCACCAGTTCGACCGGCTTCTGACGCAGGAAGCCGGCAATCATGAACTCTTCTACTTCGGGCGGCGCGGGAACGATCGCGGCGAAGGTCGTCGCCGGATCGGTGCCGATGGCCACGGCGACTTCGAGGCGGCCATCTTTTTCGTTCGTCAGGGTAATATTCCCGGCTTTTATGTTTGCAGTTCCTCCGGCGGTTTCGGCCATGGCGCTGACGTGGGCTGCGGCGGTGGTGCCGGCGGCGGCGCGCAGCCGTTCGCGGAGATGCTCGGCGGCGTTCTTCTGGCGCTGCCAGTGCATGCCGGTAGTCTGGCCATCGTAAACCTGCATGCGGTACATGCCTACGTTGCGCTTCCCTGTTTTGGGGTCGCGGGTGACGACGCAGGGCAACGTGATGAAACGGCCGCCATCGAGCGGCCAGCACTGTAGCACGGGAAAGTCGAGGACGCTGAAGTTCTCGCGCAGAATCACTTCTTTACACGAGGCGTCTTTGGCGACGATCGTTTTCGGAAAGAAATTGCCAATTTCGGCCAGCATGGGCAGCATTTTCAGCTTGTCCATGAAGCCTCCGGGCAATTTGAGATCGAGCAGCGCCCGGATACGTCCCGCCACGTCATCGAGCGAATCGACTCCGAGCGCCAGTTTCATACGGCGCTCGCTGCCGAACTGGTTCATCAGGACCTGGGCACCGGGATAGCCTTTAATGTTCTCAAACAGAAGAGCCGGGCCGCCCTTAACTCCGCTTTTAGAAACGGATTTTGAGGCGCGATCCGTGATTTCGGCGATTTCGAGGACAGGATCGACTTCCTCCCGGATGCGTTTGAGCTCTCCGGCTTTGTCGAGCGTTCTGATCCAGTCCCGCAGATCGTCGTAGGCCACGTATTGTCTCCTCTGCAACCCTCCATGGTACTTGATGGAAGGTATATGTTTGTCCGGTCAACTTAATCTGGCCGCCGAGCACGACTATCCCGCTTGCATTGTGTCCCTATATCAAGCGGGCTATACTGTTTCGGTTTCGCAGATACCGGTGATTTTCTTCCGGTTCTGGAGCTAGCCTAGTCGACACTTCTGTTTTTTCATTAACGGAGGCTGTGCATGCAACGCAAAACGAGCATTGCCGCAGTATTTCTGTTCAGTGGATTTCTTCTTTATCAGGGTTTTGCACCGAGTCTTCAGGCACAGATGGCTTCGATTGCCCTCTTTCCGGACTCGCTCCTGGCTCAATCTGCCAACCCGCAGGCAGTCTTTTCGTCCGTGTATGACTCGACAGTGGTCTTCTTAGGATGGGGTAGGATATGCCCAATATAATTGCCGAATTCAAGTTGCGCTTAAGAGGAGGCGACTCGATGTCCCTTCGCAGGGTTCTGGTGATCGCGGTCCTAGTCTCGGTAGGGTGCTTCTGGTCGAGTGGCGCAGCTTATGCGCAGTCTCTTACTCAAGATCAGTTGAAGCAGCTGGTGGCTCCGTTTGCGTTGTTTCCGGATGCGCTGGTGGCGCAGATCTGCGCGGCTTCGACGGATCCGCAGCAGATACTCGATGTAGACGATTGGCTGAGGCAGAACAGCAATCTGCAGGGACAGGCATTGACGAATGCGGCGCAACAGCATGGGTTCGATCCGGCGTTTGTTTCGCTGGTGAACTTTCCTACCGTCGTGGATATGATGGCTGCGAATGTGAATGACTATGCCGCGCTGGGAGATGTGTTCAGGGTCGATCAGCAGTCGGTGATGCAGGCGATTCAGACACTGCGCCAGGATGCGTTTGCCCGGGGCGCGCTCGACAGCAATGAGTACCAGACGGTATCGGTGCAGCAGCAGGGCAATGTTCAGGTAGTGGTGGTGCAGCCGACGAATCCGCAGGTGGTGTTCGTTCCGCAGTATCAACCGGCGCAGGTATGGTCGAGTGGGCCGAGCAGCGGCGATGTGATCATGGCGTCGATGTTGAGCTTCGGAGCGGGCATTGCGCTGGGATCGTGGATTAACGGCCCGCAGCCGTGGGGATGGAATAGCTGGGGCTGGGGTTGGGGCGGACGCGGGATGGTTGTTCATAATAACGTGTGGGTCGTGAACAATCGATGGCGCAGCCCCAGGAATACCTGGCGCCGCGCGCCCCCCAGATGGAATCGTCCGATCTATGCGAGACCTCCTTCGAACTGGAATCAGCGGCCAGGATGGCGTCCCCCACCTTCGGGATGGAGGCCAAATGGGCCGAACAATCGTCCCGGTGGAGGCAATCGACCGCCAACCAGACCTCATAATACTGGCGTGAATCGTCCGCCATTGAATACAAACAGGCCCGGCGGCCCGGGAGGCACTAGACCAGGGAATGCAGGCGGCAACCGTCCTGGTGGAAACCCCGGCGGCAATGCAGGAAATCGTCCGGGTGGGAATACCGGAGGGAACAGGCCTGGCGGGAACCCTGGTGGCAATGCAGGAAATCGTCCGGGTGGCAATACAGGAGGGAACAGACCGGGCGGGAATCCTGGTGGCAATGCGGGAAATCGTCCGGGTGGGAATGCAGGCGGCAACCGTCCTGGTGGAACCCCTGGGGGCAATGCTGGGAATCGTCCGGGAGGCAATCCGCCCGGGAATACTGGTGGGAACAGGCCTGGAGGCAATGCTGGTGGGACTCGACCTCCGGGAAATGCAGGGGCGGGCCGTCCTCCGGCCAATAATTCGCGGCCTGCGCGCAATCCTTATGCGGGATTTCCGCAGCAGGGAGGGGGAGGCGGTAACAGACCGCAAGGACAGCGGCCTCAGCAACAGCCTCAGCAGCGACCTCAACAGCCTCAGTCGAGACCACAGACTACGGGTGCACGACCGGGTGGGCTTGGCGGGAACAACAATGCCGGAGCAACGCGAGCGGCGAGCAATCGCGGCAGAGCCAGTTCCGGTGGTGGTGGCGGACGTCAGGGAGGTCGAAACCAATGAAACTTCGCAATCGTGAGTGGGTGTGTGGATCAATCGTTGCGGCGCTGCTGGTCTTTGGCCCGATTGCTCTGCGGGCGCAGGCTACGGGAGTGAAGACGTTTCCTACATATCGGGAGGCGGCGAAGGCATTTGTGGAAGCAGTAAAGGCGAATGACAATGCTGCGCTAAAGGAGATTTTGGGGCCGACTGAGGTGGATATGCTGTCCTCGGGGGATGCGACACAGGATGAGAATGATCGGCAGTCGTTTCTGAAGCACTATGCACAGGCCCATGCGTTTGCTCGGGAGACGGCGGATAAGGTTACGTTGACGGTGGGATCGGCGGCATGGCCATTGCCGTTTCCGATTGTGCGGGAGAACGGTGCGTGGCACTTCGATGCCGAGGCGGGTGCGCGGGAGCTGATGTACCGGCGGATTGGGAACAATGAGCTGGATGCAATCAGGGTGGTCCTTGCATTGCGTGCTGCGCAGAAGGAATACGCCGCCGCGGAGCATGATGGCAATCCTGTCGGGACGTATGCACAGCGGTTTCGAAGTACGCCGGGGAAGCAGGACGGTCTTTATTGGGAGACCAGTGATGATGAGCAGACGAGTCCTGCCGGGAGCCTGATGGCCGAGGCGGAGAGTGAGGGTGGCGGGCAGGCTGGAAAGCGGACGCCGTTTCATGGGTACTATTACCGGATTTTGAAGGCTCAGGGACCACATGCTCCGGGTGGCGCGAAGGACTATGTGAAGGACGGCCAGATGACAGGTGGGTTTGCGATTGTCGCCTATCCAGCGGAGTACAAGGCCAGCGGGGTGATGACGTTTATGGTCGGGCCGCGCGCGACGGTATATCAGAAAGACCTGGGCAACGACACGACAGAAGTGGTGCGGGCTATGACGGCGTTTGATCCGGATAGCTCGTGGAAGGTGGTGCACTAGAAACTGTTTCTGGATCAGCTCTTTCGATCGTATCCAGCGTAAATGAGGGACAATATCACGAAGGCGACGGGGTGAACGCCACCCGTCGCCTTGCGCGCTTCAGCTGCATCTGCAACACTGACTTCTGTCCACCATTTATGGTTCGTCATTACCTCGTCAAAGGCCGAGTGCAGGGAGTCGGTTTTCGCTGGTACGTGCACCGCGAAGCCGGTACATTGAACCTGCGCGGCTGGGTGCGGAATACGGAAGACGGCCATGTGGAGGTTGTCGCCGCAGGTGAAGCGGAGGAGCTTGCTTCCCTGCGTCTGGCGCTCGATCGCGGGTCGCGCGGCAGCCGCGTCGATCAGGTCATCGAACACTTGCTCGATGACGCGGAAGACAAAGACCTTGGACCATTTCAGATTGAAGGAGCCTGGTAACCCCAGCTATGAGTCATTCTCTCGATTGCGAGCCGTTGAAGACGCTCGTCCGCACCATACCCGACTTCCCCAAGCCGGGCATCCTCTTTTACGACATCACGACGCTGCTGAAAGACCGGATTGGCTTCGCGCAGATGATTGATGCCCTGGCCGCGCATTACATCGGCAAAGATGTCGACCTCGTCCTCGGCATCGAGGCTCGCGGCTTCATCTTCGGCCCGGCGCTCGCTTATCGTCTCAATGCGGGATTTGTACCGGTACGCAAGCCGCGCAAGCTGCCTGCGCCGGTGGCACGCGTGACTTACGACCTGGAATATGGCTCCGATTCGCTCGAAATTCATCTCGATGCGATTGAGCCCGGTCAGAATGTCGTCCTCGTCGACGATCTGCTGGCAACCGGCGGAACGATGGAGGCAACGGTGAAGCTGGTTCAGCAGCTCGGAGGACACATTGCAGGACTGGCCTTCGCGGTCGAACTCGACTTTCTGAAGGGCCGTGACAAGTTCAAAGAGTTCGATATCTTCAGCCTGTTGCATTACAGCGAATAACTAGCTAGATACATACATGCGCTCCATTTTCTTTGGGATTTTTCTGCCAGCATTCCTCGTTCTGCCCTCTTGTTTCGGGCAAACAACCGCACCTCCGATCAGGGCTGAAATAGCAAATGCTGCTTCAGCGTCAAATATTCGCGATAAAGGCTCGCAACCATTCAAGCTGGTCGCAGAGTTCGACGCTGCCGGAAACATCGAATTTACCGGACATGGCCAATATGAAGAAAACTGGATCGATGCTGAACATTGGCAGCGGAAGGTGGATTTTGGGTCATACCACGCAATAGAAACTCAAGATGGAGCACAGCATAAGCTGAGCGCAACGAGTGACTATGAGCCGAAGCGGATTTTAAAGCTTGTACAGGAACTGCAATTTCAACCACAACTCTATATCAATGAGAAAGACCAGTGGAAAGTGTCGGAGTCGTCACATGATCTACT
>Ga0206906_1185_pt1 | contig 10501 bp, 12 predicted proteins | sample Alteio_BWOrgHeat_79_FD_152935 | JGI IMG/M metagenome (GOLD analysis project Ga0206906, IMG submission 152935) | Enriched cells from forest soil in Barre Woods Harvard Forest LTER site, Petersham, Massachusetts, United States -... | ecosystem: Environmental > Terrestrial > Soil > Temperate forest >...
GCTGATAGTGATTTTGCCACCCTCTTCGGTAAATTTAACGGCATTGGAGAGAATGTTTAATAATATCTGTATAAACCGCAATCGGTCGGCAACGAGGCCCGGCAGCATTTTCGGCACGTCGGTTACAATCACCACCTTGCCCTTCGCGGCGCGTTCGGAAAGAATGGTGATCGATTTACTGATCGCCTTGCCGACATGTACTTCTTCGTAATTGAGTGTAAGCTTGCCCGCTTCGGCTTTCGAAAGATCGAGAATATCGTTGATAATATCGAGCAGATGCGCGCCCGAATCGTTGATGTCTTTGGCATATTCCAAATATTTCTGATCGCCAAGCGCGCCGAACAATTGATTCATCAAAATAGATGAGAATCCGATAATGGCATTAAGCGGCGTGCGCAGCTCGTGCGATATATTGGCAAGGAATTGCGACTTGGAACGGTTAGCGCTTTCGGCAAGATCCTTGGCTTTTTCGAGCTCGGCGAAATTCTGCTTAAGTTGCGTATCTCGCGAATCGATCTCCACTAACATCTCGTTAAAAGAGTTGGTCAGAATAACCATTTCGCTTTTATCTTTCTCCGGGTCGCCAACCTGCCGGGCGCGGATACTATAATCTTTATGGATGGATACCTGGCGCGCAGTTTCCGCAAGGCTCAGAATAGGCCGCGATATGGAATGCTGAAGATTCACCGCCAACAAATACGATACGGCAAGCGCCGCCAGCGCCACAAGCGTGGCGATTGCAACTTGGTTTTTAATGTAATGGTCGATCTGATCGAGCGTGGATTCAAGATAAATATAGCCGATCGTGTCGTTCAAATTGACGATAGGCCGCATCAATTCAACGCGATTACCGTTGATCTCTACATGCGGAACAAGCGAAGTTGGGCAGACCGTATTTTGCTCATAAGGCTTGCCTACATACCGCGCAAATTGCGCGCCCTCTTTTTTATACAGGCACGCCTGGACGATTGCGGGATTGACGCTGAATACGTTCAAGTTAGCGGTGGCTTTTTCATCGTCGTTAAAGAGCAGGGCCGCGGCATTTCGATCACCGACCAGCGATGCGGACACTTCGAGTTCCTGAATAATATCATTTCGCAACCGGTAAACACCGATGACCGAAATGGTGAGGGTAGTCAGCAACACCGATACGAAGCTGATCAACATAATGATGTTGGTGAGGCGTTCTCGTATCGAGGTGTTTTTCAGCATCTGCTACATCCTTTACTTGTCAATCACCTCGTGGGCGATTTCAAGCAGCTGCGCATCGACGCGCATTCCGGCCGATGTTATTTCCCTTTTGTTCACGTCTATTTTGATTTTATTGTCGTCAATAACGAAGCCGATCATGCCGCCGGCCTGCGTAAACCCGTCCATATCGCTCACCAGCAGCACCGGATGCCCCTTCATGGCCTCAAGTATTGAGGGCAGCCTATCGCTTTGCGATTCGCTAATGAAAAGCACATGGCAGTGCTGAGGTATGCTGTGAAGATTATTGTCCTGCACCAGTGATAACGCCAATTGAGGCGTCGAGGCGGCGGCAAACACCTTGCTCGCATTGCTGAGTGGAGTTTCTCCAAGTGTGCAGATATCAATCTTAGATTGCTGAGCAATCGCCTTCTCGGCGGGCCATTCGATGAATTTGATAAAATTATAAATGAATGCCGCCTTAACCAAATATTCTTTGTTGTCATCAGCCTGTGCGTATTGAGGGTTGCACAGCGCTATACAGACGGCCCAAGCGGCAAATTTTCTTTTATATTTCGGCATGCAGGTGCAGTCAACGGGTGATTTGTGGCTAAGTGGGACTGTCTTACGGCTTTACCATTAAGATTGCGTAAATTTGCCGGGTTTTTGCCCCATTTCGAATAAGGAATTCCAAGCCTGTTGCCAATCTGCCTTTTTCCTAATAGATTATGTCCTCACCAACCGAGGATTCTCCATGCTCAATCCGTTCATCGACCTGCTTTCTAACCTAATTCATCTATATAAATTATGCGTTCTGGCCTGGATGATACTCATCACTTTGATTTCATTCAAGATTCTTAATTCTGGTCAGCCGGTCGTACAAAAAGTCATGTATGCATTAAGCCGGCTGGTTGAACCGGCGTTGCATCCTATCCAGAAAATCCTGCCCGATTTAGGCGGTATTGATATTTCGCCGATCATCTTATGGCTACTCCTCGATTTCCTAGCCCAGGCGCTTTATAAGTATTTTTATAATATCTAATCGTCATTGCGAGCAAAGCGAAGCAATCCAGCACATCCGCTTGCTTTCAGCTATATGATAGTCTGGATTGCCGCGTCGCCTTCGGCTCCTCGCAATGACAGCTAATAGGACATTATGAGCTATTTTACCCATCACATCTTTTGCTGCACCAATCGGCGTGAAGCGGGCCATACGCGCGGCTGCTGCGCCGAAAAAGATGCCGAAGCGCTTCGCGATTACATGAAAAAGCGCATCAAAGAGCTAAAAATTCCCTCCACCCGCGTCAATAATGCCGGCTGCCTCGACCGCTGTGAACTAGGCCCGTGCATGGTAATTTACCCCGAAGGGATATGGTATTCCTGCAAAACCAAAAGCGATATCGACGAGGTCATCAGCAAACATATACAGGGTGGGCGCATCGCGGAACGCCTACTCTTGCCGAAAAACAATTAATTATCAATATATTAATATCGACTACGCATTGTCACAGAAACTTCACATGCAAAGTCTTCGAATTCATCTAAGATGAAATCGACTGAGCCGATACAAATCGAGGAAATTAAGATATGACCGACGAATCAACATCACCGCCATCTGATACCTCCCCGGATGATCAACGCCGCATCCCACATGAGCACCCAATCAGACATGAACAGATCGTGATGCCGCCCACGATATACCATGCCCCCCATATAAACAGGGTTCAAATACATGGGGTTCAAAACTTTGGATCCGGAACCCCTGAAAGCAATGGCATAAGTTTTGGAAGCAGCGGTCCAGTCCACTTCTCTGCACCGCCCATCCATGGCTTCGGTGGATTACCTCCGAATAATCCGGGACAGCAAGGTAAAACCGAGCATTCCTCGCAAGAACATCCGCTCCTGTCTGATCATGTGCATAAAATTGCACAAGCGTTTGGAGTGGCGGATAACCAGATTGACATATTGCCTGATAAAGACGGCAAGCCTGCCCAGATTGCTATTACCTATACCAAAGACGATAAAAACCGGGTACCGGCACAATTCTTAGAAAACAACCTCACTAACACCGACGTCAGTCCCGATCAATCAATGTTTACTATTTATTCGCGCCAACTCATGAATCTTAATGAGCAGGGCCAATTCGTTTCCTTAAAGGAAGACATGCTTGAACGTATCGCCCATGCGCGCAAGCAGGGAAATGAGGCGTCTGCCCAGCCAGAGCAAGCCTCTACCCAAATGCCCCACTCTGAGTCCCTAGGAGCGAAATCACTCACTGGCAATGAAACCGCATCGGCAGCAAAAACTGCGAAAGGTCCCTCAAGGGATGAGCTATATAAAGCCTTGCAGGCGTATAATGTCGAATTGGGCAAGAGAAATATGCCGACGTTAAGCGGCGGTGATGCCAAAGAAGAAAAAGATGCCACGGACCAAATAAAGACAATTCTTGATAAAAATATGATGCCGGGCAACGAAGCAGGCGCGGCGGAAGAACTAAAGCGCATCCAAAGCGCAACAAAAATCCTTCACGATAACGACCTAACCAATCCTGCTCACGCGGCCCAAGTCAACGCAGCAAACGGCCACCTCTTTGAGCTTGCAGCGGGCAATACCAAGGTCGATAAAGATCATGACGGAGGCTATGCCGCCCAAGAAGCTAAACTGAGGCACATGGAAAAAATGAGTCCAGCCGAGCTTGCTAAAATTTGCGCTAAAATTCAGAGCGATCCTCGTCATCAACAACATTCCTACGATATCGTAAAGCTGGGGAACGTTGATGTTTCAAGCGTGGGGGCCACTAAAGGTGGTACCGATCAAGGCAAGGCCCATTGATTGGATCACTTCTATAAACTTAATAATGGCACCTTGCACTTCAATCGCGTTATAATCTCCCTATATTCTATCGTCATATAATATAGGATTTTGCTCATGTTCTCCAACCTCTCCACTAAATTCGGCGACATTTTCACCCGCCTGAAAAAACGCGGCGCCCTTTCCGAAGCCGATATTGACGCTGTTGCGCGCGAAATCCGCATCGCATTGCTTGAGGCCGATGTCGCCCTCCCCGTCGTCAAAGATTTCATCACCTCGTTCAAAGAAAAAGCCGTCGGTGCGGAAGTAGTCAAAAGCGTGAACCCCGCGCAGATGGTCATCAAACTCGCCAACGACCATCTCACCCAATTGCTCGGCAGCGAAAACGTAGAAATCAACCTGAGCGCTGAGCCGCCCGTCGTCATCATGATGACCGGTCTGCAAGGATCAGGCAAAACCACCTCCACCGCCAAACTCGCCCGCCGCCTTAAAACCAAACATAACAAAAAAATCCTCGTCGCCTCGCTCGACGTCTACCGTCCCGCCGCGCAATTGCAATTGGAACAAGTCGCTAAGAAAGCCGAAGTCGCATCCCTTCCCATCCTCGCCGATGAAAAGCCCCTCGCCATTACCGAGCGCGCGCTCAAAACCGCCCGCCTCGAAGGCTACGACGTGCTCATCCTCGACACCGCCGGACGGCTGCATATCGACGAAGAATTGATGGATGAACTAAAAGCTGTCAAGCAACTCGCCAAACCGCTCGAAACCCTCCTCGTCGCCGATTCCCTTACCGGCCAGGACGCCGTCACCATCGCTAAAAATTTCCACGAACAAATCGGCGTCACCGGCATCATCCTCACCCGCATCGACGGCGACGGCCGCGGCGGCGCGGCGCTTTCCATGCGTGCCGTCACCGGGCAACCCATCAAATTCCTCGGCACCGGCGAAAAGATCGACGAGTTCGAAGAATTCCACCCTTCCCGCATCGCCGGCCGCATTCTCGACATGGGCGACATCGTATCGCTCGTCGAAAAAGCCGCCGAAAACGTAAGCCAGGCCGAAGCCGAAGCCATGGCCGCCAAAATGATGCAGGGCGCATTCGACTTCAACGACCTGCTCGATCAACTCCGCAAAATGAAAAAGATGGGCGGCATGGGCGCCATGATGAAAATGCTCCCCGGCATGGGCCAACTGCGCGACAAACTCGAAAACGCCAATATCGACGAAAAAATGCTCGCCCGCCAGGAAGCCATCATCCTCTCCATGACCAAAAACGAACGCATCCACCCCAAACTCCTCAACGGCTCCCGCCGCGCCCGCATCGCCGCCGGCGCCGGCGTAGAAGTGCAAGACGTCAACAAAATCATCAAGCAGCAAATGCAAATGCAGGACATGATGAAAAAAATGAAAAAGATCGGCCAAAAGGGCATGATGCGGGGCGGGTTGCAGCAGTTGATGAAGGGGGTCAATTAAATTCCCATGGATAAATCCCGCATATCCGATGAAATGCGTGAAATTCTCACGTTTTTCGCAGCCGGGTATACCAGACAACAAATAGTCGATACGACGCAAATAGCTCTAAAAACATTAGATATGTATATTGCCGATACATACCGCATACTCGATGTAAATAATGTGACCGACGCACTAAACGAAGCGTGGCGGCAAAAACTCATTTCCAGCGAAGATATGTTTCAAAAAAAATCCGATCTCTTCCCCGAGCGCACTCCCGAAATTATATGGGAAAAATTCAGCGCTCTTTCAGACCGCGAAAAAAGCGTTGCCGACGCAACGACGCATTTGGGTACTCACAGTGCTATCGCAGGCCATCTTAATATTTCCGTAGGCACGCTGAGTGGCAGCCATCTATTCAGAATTTACAGGAAAATGGGATATGCACAGACAGAGGAAAACGATCCTACGAACAAAGTATTTTCCAAGAAAAAAGGCGACTCACGCCTCAACCAATTGCGCTCGGATATGAAGGTATTGCAGTTATGTAAGCGGGAAGATTATTATCAAGCTCTCCAAACTGCTGAGCAAAGCTATTATAAAACCCGCTAACATAATGGCGCTTCACCCCATCAGAAAGCTTTATAGATATGCCCACTCCTGAAACATCGCCTGAACCCGAACCAAAACTCACCCCCACCGAAAAACTGCTGCTTATTACCATCGCCGCCGGTAGGAGCGTTGGCAAAATCATCTCAAAAAACCCGGATAACGAGGCTACAATAAAGGCAGACCTTGCCAGCGCGTGCGCCAAGCTTGGAGAAGGAGCGAAAACTCCCTACGAAGCGGCACGCATCGCCCTAGAGCAAGGAGAAATTCTTCAAGATGAAATCAACAAAAGAAGAATTCAAGTCTGCCTAGGACGCCCGCCTATCGATGTCGTTGAAAGCAGATTTAAAACCCTGCCTCCGCAGATGCAGCGCGCCGCCCATGCCTTTGCCAGTGAAGAGAGTGAAGATATCACGCCCAAAAAACGCCTTCAAGGCGTTGTAACACGCCTGGGAATAACCGTAGGTAATGCGAGCGGCTACGGCGCAAAAATTTGTAACGCCTTGCAGTGCGGCGCCGGTAACATCGAGGACCCCATCGGAGATCTGAGAGCACTGCAAATATGCAAGTCAGCAGCCTATCAAGAAATACTGGAAAACGCCGATGCTTCCCACAGGCAATGGGTACCCACTAAGCTGGAAAAAGAGGGCAAGCTAGAACCCACGACCTCAGATACGCCAACTCCATCAACAGAAGAACGGGGTAAAGGCAAAAAAGGCCACCACTCAATCGGCCGCTTCTAATCACCCCCCAATCGAATACTTCAGCTTCAGCACCATCTCCTGCAGATAATTCACCGTCACCTTATCGGCTGGAATCGGCTCGCCGCAGATGGCGGTGACGCGGCGGCCCCATGTGCGCGGCCACATGCGGAAGGGCGATTTGGCGTATTTCCTACTGAACACGCTGCCCCACAGGCCTGTCAGCGCCAGCGGAACCACCGGCACCGGATCGCGCCGCGAAATGGATTCGATGCCGGGGCGAAAACGCCCAAGACTGCCGGTAAACGTCAAGAATCCTTCGGGAAACAGGCACACCAATTCCCCGTTCTTAAGCGCCGCCGAAATCTCATCGAACGCCTTTTCCACGGCTTTACGGTTATAGGAAATGGGGATCGCCCGGTCGAGCGTCATCAGATAATGCACCACGGGCAAATTATAGATGCCCTCATCGATCAAATAGCGCACCGGCCGGTTGCAGCCCGCGTCGATAATCGGCCCATCGACATACGACACATGGTTACAGATGAGAATAGCCGCGCCTTCCTTGGGAATATTCTCGAATCCGATGTAATTTGGCTTGTAAACCCAGAGGGTTAGCTTGTGGATGTATTTACGCAGCAGCGGCGCGGGATCGAACGTGAATCTGGGGGGTCCGAATTTTCGTTTTGGTATCATGGCCAGCGCTAATGCCCGCATTGTCCTGCCTCTTTTTTTAACTGTATCATTTTTCATGATAAATTGGCACAATTATTTATCCCATCGTCAAAAAACCTGAAATTCACCATTTTGACCCGGTATTTTCCCCTTTACCAACCCCAAAAATGCTGCTACAAAGCCCGCCCTTAAACAATTTATTCTATATATAGGAAGCTATGTCGACCACTATCAGAATGTCCCGCGCCGGAACCAAAAAACGCCCGTATTATCGCATCGTCGTCACCAATTCCCGCAGCCCGCGCGACAGCAAATTCATCGAACGTATCGGCACCTATAATCCGCTCCTTACCAGCGAAGACCCCAAGCGCGTCGAAATCAACACGGAACGTGCCAAACATTGGCTTGCAAGCGGTGTCCAGCTCTCCAACCGCGTGCATGTATTCTTCAACAAAGCCGGCCTGGTAAAAACCCTGCCAAAATTCAAGCCCGCCAAAGGCTCGAAAAAAGAACAAAAAGCCGGCCCCGCCGCTCCTGCTGAAGCGCCTGCAGCCGCTTAAAAATCAGTGTCATCCTGAGCAAAGCGAAGGATCTCATGCGGCTTGATCGGGATTCTTCACTACGTTCAGAATGACAAAAAAAATCGTCAAAATCGGCGTCATCAACTCCGCCCACGGCGTGCGCGGACAGGTGAAAATTTTCCCCTTCACCGATGATTTTTTCTCCCATTCCCCCATCACCGACGCCACCGGCAAACGCATTTTCAAACTCACCCGCCAGGGCGTCAAAGACAAACAACTCATCGCCAGCATCGACGGCATCACCGACCGCAACGAAGCCGAACTCCTCAAAGGCGTCGAACTCTTCGCCCCCGCCTCCGACGAAACCTCGCAATATTCCCTGATCGGCCTGGAAGCCCGCCTCACCGACGGCAACGTCTATGGCCGCGTCACAGGCGTCCATAATTTCGGCGCTGGGGATATTCTCGACCTCGAGCTCGACAACCAAAAAACTGAAATGCTCCCGTTACGCGACGAATTCGTCGGCGGTATCCATGTTGATGAAGGCTACTTGGTAGTCTTTCCGCCGGACTATGTGGAAGCCAAGGAATGACCACATTTTCCGCCATCGCCCTCACCCTCTTTCCCGAAATGTTCCCGGGCCCGCTGGGTCATTCGCTGGCCGGCAAAGCCCTGGAAAAAGGCATCTGGTCGCTCGAAACCCTGAATATTCGCGACTTCGCCACCGATAAGCATAAAACCGTCGACGACAGCCCCTTCGGCGGCGGCACGGGGATGGTGATGAAACCCGATGTGCTCGATAGCGCGATAGAACACGCCAAAACCCTGCTTTCAGACCCCCTCCCTAACCCTCCCCCGCAAGCGGGAGAGGGAATGTCGGAATCCCCTCTCCCGCCGCTTAGCGGGGGAGGGTTAGGGAGGGGGGCTCAGATCATCTACTTCACCCCCCGCGGCATCCCCATGTCGCAAGCCTTGGTAGAAGACTTGAAAAACCAAGATCTTATCCTCCTCTGCGGCCGCTTCGAGGGCGTCGACCAACGCCTGATCGACCATCACGATATGCTCGAAATCAGCCTCGGCGATTTCATCCTTTCCGGCGGCGAAATCGCCGCGTTAGCCTTGCTGGACGCCATTGTCCGCCTGCTCCCGGGCGTCATCAGCAAAGAATCGGCGCTCGATGAAGAAAGTTTCTCATGCCATACAAATTATGGTGGACTGCTTGAATATCCTCACTATACTAGACCGTCCGTTTGGAATGGAAGGCAGGTGCCTGATGTTTTGTTATCGGGTAACCATGAGCACATAAGCGCGTGGCGGCTGGAGCAGGCCAAACAAGTAACCAAAGCTCGCCGCCCCGATTTATGGGAAAAGATAAAAAAGAAGGAATAGTACGATGAACATGCTGCAAAAGATTGAACACGATAACATGAAGAAACTGTCGGCAGGCAAGCGCCTCGACCAGTTCTCGCAGGGCGACACGGTAAAAGTAAACGTGCGCATCGTCGAAGGCGCCACCGAGCGCGTCCAGGCTTTCGAAGGCATCTGCATTGCCATCAAAAACGCCGGCCAGCGCAGCGCATTCACCGTTCGCAAAATCAGCCACGGCGAAGGCGTAGAACGCGTATTTCCGCTCTATTCCCCACGCCTCGACAGCGTCGAACTCATCCGCAAAGGCACCGTTCGCCGCGCGAAACTCTACTACCTCCGCGGCCTCACCGGCAAAGCGGCGCGTATCGTTGAGAAGAAGGACGCGGTGAAGGAAGAATAGTGCTGGTGCTTGGTACTGGTGGCTGGTGATATTTTTTATTCTTTTTTCTACCCTAGTCACTAGCACAAGCCACTAGCACCCCTTATGCCAAAAACACTTTACGACAAAATATGGGAATCTCACCTCGTCCATGAACAGGCCGACGGGACATGCCTAATATATGTTGACCGCCATCTGATCCACGAAGTCACCAGCCCGCAAGCCTTCGAAGGCTTGCGCGTAAGCGGCCGCAAAGTCCGCCGTCCCGACGCCACACTCGCGGTACCCGACCACAACGTTCCCACCACGCCCGAGCGCAAGCAAGGCATCATCAAAGATGAAACCGCGCGCATCCAGGTAAGCACGCTTGCCAACAACACCAAAGAATTCGGCATCACCTACTACGCCATGGATGATAAGCGCCAGGGCATCGTCCACATCGTCGGCCCCGAGCAAGGTTTCACCCAACCCGGCATGACCATCGTCTGCGGCGATTCGCACACCTCGACCCACGGCGCATTCGGCGCGCTCGCCTTCGGCATCGGCACCAGCGAAGTCGAGCATGTGCTGGCCACGCAAACCCTCATCCAGCGCCGCGCCAAAAACATGCGCATAAGCGTGAATGGCCAACTCCCTGCAGGCGCAACGCCCAAAGACATCGTCCTCGCCATCATCGGCAAAATCGGCACCGCCGGCGGCACAGGCTATGTGATCGAATACACCGGCGATGCCATCAAAAGCCTCTCCATGGAAGGCCGCATGACGGTATGCAACATGTCCATCGAAGCCGGTGCCCG
>Ga0206906_1187_pt1 | contig 10473 bp, 8 predicted proteins | sample Alteio_BWOrgHeat_79_FD_152935 | JGI IMG/M metagenome (GOLD analysis project Ga0206906, IMG submission 152935) | Enriched cells from forest soil in Barre Woods Harvard Forest LTER site, Petersham, Massachusetts, United States -... | ecosystem: Environmental > Terrestrial > Soil > Temperate forest > O...
CAGATGGTTGGTAGTAGCCATACATTCTCCTTAATGAAAATACTTTATTTGTTAGGGATTACGGGATAAATTGCATGAAATAGAAATCACTAATGCTGGAGCGTTATGCCAACACTGGACCAGGTAAAAAGTCAGATTAAAGACTACGGCAATGCCTATATCTTCTGGACCAATCGAGAAGTTCGTACTCTGCCGAAGATTTTAGACAACAATGAAAGTATTAAAGCCGTCACCTCGGGCATGGCAAATGGTGCCACATGGCTAGCGGTATGCACTGACCGAAGGGTGTTATTTCTAAACTGCAATATGTTCATCGGTGTTGAACAGGTGCAAATGCCGTTGGATCGCATTCAATCAATGGATCATTTCTTTGCGCTCTTTTTCGGAACAATCAAAGTATTTGATGGCATCAATGTTTTTACGCTGAATATGGTGCTGAAATCTTCGATCCTGCCGTTTATCAAAGCAACTGAAACCGCTATGTACGCCAGTAAACACGAAGTATCCGCTTCGCACAGCGCAACGGCACAGCCCACGGACGTCGCCAGTCAATTGACAAAATTGGCCGATCTCAGGGAGAAAGGCTATTTAACCGACGCTGAATTCCAGGAACAAAAACGCAAGCTGCTAGGTCATTAAACAGCTGCCACACCAGCATAACCCCGTCCCACAATTCCTGACATCTGATACACATTAATGCTCACACTCGATTGCGTCGAACCAAAATCCGTCACCTGCTGTGCCGCTGTATAACTGGCTATAGGTGAAGTGAGTCCCGTCAATGTCCGCACTACGGTACTACCATTCATAATATCGACCTGATAGGCTTCAGAAGTTTCACTAAGCGGCACATCCACACTATCCTGCCAGTCTCCACCAAGGCGTGTGCGGCGGAACCAACTGATGGTCAGATTACTACTGCCATCGCGCAAACCGGTAATCTGCACCGGACTATATGGTTTTAACGCAACTGCTGTATACGTAAAATCCTGTTCAGTGCTTGCGGTAAGTGTTGAACCATAGGTGACAGGCTTATAAGGCCGCAGCAAATTGATTAAATTGCTAGGCATGCTCAATTTACCAAGATTGCTATCCAATAAAACAAACTGCTCAGCAGCAATATGACCGGACACGGCCCATTCCGTCCCCAATCTACCTCGCAACAAACCACTAAGCGTGTATTGTCCTGGCTGCACCAGTGTCGCCGTAGTAAACTGTATAACCTCATTGCCAACCAAAGCCGCATTGGCACCATTAAGCACAGCAAGCTGTGTAACGCTTTGCAATTGATTATCATCAAGCAAAAGCACCGTGAGGGTATTCACTTCATCGAATACAGCGGTAGGGCCGCTTGGCAACACGCTGGTGACCGTACCAATAGCCGCAGCACTGGTAAGATCGATTATACGCGAATAATTAGCACCGCCATCGTCGGAGCGGTATACTGCCGTGCCCGTCCAATTATCAGTAACCCCACAGGCGGCAAAGCGCAGATTAGCGCTAGTAGCGTCGTCTCCAGGAAAAGCAGGGACATCAAGAAAATCGAGCACCGTTGACGGTATAGCCTGATTTACCAAAAGCAAACCGGCGGTGCTGCCGGGACTGGTATAGAAATCGAGAGTGGAAACATCCTCAGCCACACCCTGCACTTGCATTACCGAAGCAGTAGTAGTGCGCGTTGAAATAATCCGCATATAGTGAGTTACACCCGATGCAGTAACTGTAATAACATCCGCTGGCTCAAGCTGTGCGTAAGCCACCGGTAGCTGGAACTGATAAGTGTTACGCCCCATCCATGTTGAGAACAGTGTTATATCAGCGATATTTTTTGCAACCTGATCATCGCAAACGATGGGGATATCCAGAGTAATAATTTCCAGGCTCGATGTTACTTCCCGCTGAGAATATTGTGTCGAGCTTTGATAGTTCGATAATCTAGTTAGATAAACAATATTGACACGTTTAGGCAACTCGATTTCCTGCGCCCTGGTCACGGCAAAAAATTCGCCGCTATGCGCGGCGGGGCTCGCGATGAGATTATCCTCAGTAATCGCAAGTGCGGGCGATCCCCCACGGGGTATAAATTTAAGTACGTTATCTGATTCAACAACATCGAAGAAATAGGCTGATTGCAATGTTTCTATAGTGGTGCGGTACGTTTGCTGACCATTGATGATAAAACCATCTACCTGGTCAAAAATTTGGCTGACATCTACGTCGGTAGAGGCAAGTCCTGCCCGTTCGCAGACATCGAGGAGAATGGCCGCTAGACTGGATGTACCAAGCTTTCCTTGCACCCAGTGCCCCGTTTTCCAGTCAACGCCATCCGACCAAACCGCGCTAAGATCTGGCCAGTAGGGAAATGGCCGCGCATCCCATGTCCAGACGAACATTTGTTCTACCATGCTGGAGCCAGCCCATTGCGCCTGCGTTGCGGTAAGTCCAATGCGCTGCGCGACAAAATCGACCCGACCTTGAGAATAGTAGGGAAATGCACTGCTGCTACTATTGGGATCGTAAAAAACATTCGGCTCGTTCGTTGCGCCGTCAACGCTCGGGAAACCATATTCCGTAAACCAGATTTTTTTAGAATTAGGTGTCCATGCCGTTGTCGAACTATCCGGGTTTGTATGGGCATTATTCCAAAACCACGTCAGATTCTTCCAAGCGTAAGGCGGGCTAAGGTTGGCTTTTATGGTACGCGCCATATCGGTATAGTACCAGTCATACCCCTCGCCTGACGTCCATCCGGCGATTATCGCATTTATATCGTAGCCATCCTGTGGTGTATCTGTGAGTGGAAAATATGCGTCGATACCTATAACGTCGATATTAGATGATGCCCAAAGCGGATCAAGATTATACCATCCTCCGTCTGCATGATGATATTCCGACCAATCAGCAGCATAAGTTACCTTTACGCTTCCGCCGACAGTACCCTTAACCGCAGCGGCGAGGCTGACCAATTGATTGACTCCCGGATAATTTCCAGGGGTATCGGTTACACTGGTGAGTCCCTTTAATTCGGAACCAATAATAAAAGCATCAACATAACCAGAAACTAAGTTGGCGTAGTGGTTGATAAAGGCATTGTACCCATTAGTTTTGGTAAAAAAATTTGACACGGCGGTAGCAGTACCGGTCAAATTGCCCCGCCACGGCTTGCCCGTAACATCCATAAATATAATCGGATAGAAGGCGATATTGTAACCACGCGAACGTAATTCCGTGAGATAACGCAAAATACTTCCGTCATCGGGCGTTCCGCCATATTGTGGCGAGCCGTCAATAAGTGTAATCTGATAAGCGGTGCTTCGGTCAAAGCTGCCGCACCGCCACGTATTAGGCGTAGTAATTCCGCCCGTCTGATATTCAACGCCGGGTAACACTGTGCAAGTACCAGCGTCCATGCTGGTACCGAACCAGCTCACGACAACGGAAACCCAGCTTACGTTAGGACACGTAGCCTGCAATTGATCTAGCGACACCAGTGAATTTGCAATCCCTAGGGGGGTATGTGAATTAATCGCTATCTGGCTACCCTGCTGCACCCATGTGCCACTCACATCCACACCGGGAACCTTATAATCAATCTGAGTATCATAGACAAATTCTCCGCCCCCAGGAATCATGACCACGCCGGTAATCATGTTTTCTAAGATTTGATCATTATAATCAGGCGATAGTGCTTTTTTCTGCACCTCGAACGTAAAATTCGGGATACGATTGCCATAATTCGCCATCGGGAAATTCTCAAATACCACGTAGGCAAGTCCGCGATAGGCAGGCGTATTAGCGGCGCCTTCGATAGATTGAATCAAACTGTCCGGCAGTTGCGCCTCATCCCCGTTATAAATACGCACCGTAAATTGCGATAGATCGAGCTGTTGAGCATCCGCCCATATACGTAAAACGGAGTTAACGGGTCCTTCGCATATGCCAATGGCAAGCGTGATGGAATAGCTGTAAGTGGTGGAAGTCTGCGAAACCTTGCCGCCGCCGCCCTTACCGCCGCCGCCTGCGGTGCTGGTTGTCGTCGTTGCTGTTTCTAAAATGGGCTGCGACCAGATAATATTACCACCGATACGCATGCTGCCATATACCACGGGAATCATCTTCCCGTATGTAGATGTTTGCACACCCAAATTGGCAAGGCGCGGGCCATTAAGTGGGCGCAATTGCTTCACAGAGCCAAGAAGATTATTGTCGATACTAGTGCCAATAACACGGCCTAAACTTGCTCCAAGCGTGCTGGCAAACGGCAGCCCGGTTGCAGCGCCGATGGCCGAACCGGTTGCACTTAATACAATCGATGCCATACAATCCTCAATAATAACGTGTTAATTTATGCAGAGACAGGAATTCTAAATGCCGCCTCAATACGCTCGTGCCACCAGCTATCAATCTGATGTTCCACTACCGCCTTAGCTGGAGCATAGGCATGAATAAAACCGAGTTTTCCCCCGATATCACTGACAATGGCCAAATGCTGCGGACTATTATTTACCTCAAGAAGGACAATATCTCCCGGCTCTATGGCATCTATTGCCATAGGAGATAGCAAAGCTAACAAGCGTGTGCGTAAATGCACACTGTCGGGATAGTGTGAGTAATTAATTTCATCCGCTGCGGTCAACAAAAGGCCGTCAAAACCAACAAGATTCAATTCGGATGCCACTCCCACTAATACGCCAAGACAGTCAACACCGCCCTTATGAGTGGCAGTTTTCTTTACACGCCCCTGATGATGAAAACGCGTACCAATCCAGCCACGCGCACATGCGACGATCCTGTGATCCATAATAATCCTAATGAAGGGGAAACGTATTCTAGGAAATTTGCTCTTCTTCAGCCGGAGGCTCGACACGTTCTTTCTGCGGACGAAAATGTGTCCGCATGGTCGGCCGAGCAAAAAGTGGACGCTGCCCCATGCTCTTGGCATAGGACCAGACCAACCCAGCCATCACGACGATGGACAAACCGAATACCCATATAAAACCGGCGATCGTCGAATTACCATAAACACCGATAATACTGGCGGAAACAAACACAGCGATAGCAATCAGAAAACCTAAAATCTGTCCAAGGATGGTAGAATAGCTATGAATGCGCAGCGCCTGTGCTTCCCATTCATGCCGGTGTTTTTGCTCTACTTCAAACATGGATAGGATCATCTTCGCTGATCCTTCTACCACGTAATTATAACTTTCCAGCACTTCTGGATGGGGTAATAATTCTACAGTACGGTTTTGCAATCGGTCACGACCAGAGTTTTGACGGTATCCACCAGTTTTAACCGGCTGATCCTTGTAATTGCGCTGTTCTTTAGATTCGCCCTGATCGCCGCCTGTATGATCACTCATTACTGAAACTCTTTAATTTCCCCATTACACTATCAATATCCTTGCCTATACTTCCCCAGTCTGAACGCAAACCTTCCGCTGAAGTTCGATATGGGAAGCGATAAAGCAACGATGCGCCGGTAACCTTCACGGAGGCCAAAACCCCTCTGATAAAATCACCTATTACTCGCACACTGCCTCCAAGAATCGATAGGGAATAGTAGCGAATTTTATACGTAAAATCAATTGAATAAATAAATCACCAGGTGCTACGCGTTCCAGCAGTTTCCAACATTCTATCCAAGCCAGGAACCAATGGCTCGCCACGAAAATTTACAACATTATTAAAGCGTGAAAAGCATGTGCTAAGAGTTTTATCGCATCCTTGCGATAAACTATAGGTATCGCTTACCTGAATCGTATAGGGCATAGGCAGTACAAGCGTCAATTGCCCGCCGGAACCAGTATTGATATATTGTTTGATCTCCATGCTAATGCCGTTATTGGCACCGCTGCTAAAGGTGATTTTTCCTGAACTAAAGATATCATTTACTTCAGTGCGCGATGTGTCGGTAAATTGTAAATTTGATGATACGGAAGTCACGCTACCCGTAACGGTATAAGAGGATAAAGTGACCGTACAACGACTATCCCCCAATGTGGCGCGGCACGAGGCAGAATATAGCTCTCCCATGTTTTGCGACAAACACTGCGTTAGCCCTCTTACCTCGGCCACGAATTGCTGCTTATAAAGCGATACTTCGCCAAGCCATCCACGACGCAACTTTAAATCACCTTGAGTAAGATCGGTATAATTCACCTGGAATATCTCAATCTCGGCAAAATCATAAAGTCCTGCCAATATGTCAACTTCTGTAATACTTCCAGCTGAAATCATGCCTTCCACATCCAGGTTATCTACCTTTAAGGATCCCGAGTTTTGTATGGCAGAAGGCGTGAAACCAGTCGCCGCTTTATATGTAATGCCGCTATACACGATATCCTGGTCGTGGTCGGTAAATCCAAAAACTGTGGTATCGCGACGCGTCAATTTCCAACATGTGGCAAGCGTCGTTACCTCGCCTGCCAAATGAGCAGCGAGTTGTGAGCTGATCTGTTTCATAGGTCTATACTCTGATTTCAACTAATGGAATATCGTGCCAACTATGGCTGCCATAGGAGTCGATGGTTGCGGCAAGGCGATCGGTATCGAATCTAACCGGAACATCGAATTGAAAATCCGCAGAAATCGTCACGCCATTAGCGGGGGCAGTAGTGAAGGTGATATTGCCCGTGGTAGTATCAACCGCGTAAACGCTACCGCTTTGCAATACTCCATTAAGATACATATTAATCGTACCTGCAACCGGTTTTGTTACCGTACGCACTTCCGTGCTGCTGCCGCTGATATAGGATTTAACCAGCTGAAATACGGTAGTGGTGCCGTCACCCGTTCCAATCGTCTGACCGGTAACCTGGTAATCCGTCCAATCCTTGAAACGAAATCCATCGGCGCGGCCTTTTCTCGCACGAAAAAAAGCAACCAGCGTATCAAGCTGCGCTTGGGTTTTAACTCCGTGTGCAACATTATATTGTGCACGCGCCTGCGCCCAATTCACATTACGTTGCTCATACCCTCCCTGGGTAATGACAACATCCGTGGAATATTCAGGGCCGCCCACCGAACCATAGGCAATATCGGTCGGGAAGCGAACTTCAATGAACGCCATAAATTTCTCCAGAATTTTGGATTATAAAAATTCGTCATCCCGGCGAATACCGGAATACGTCTAGTAATAAGGACAAAGTGGAATAAATTTTAAACTAAACTTGGATTGCGTTTATTTGTTCTACCGTTAGGCACATTAGGCGATGGCAACGCTGAACCATCATCAGCCTCTCTATAACCCATATCCGCCAAGGGATTGCCAGTTCCACTGTACCCCATTATTTGCAAACCATCTGCACTTGCCATCTCTTTTTTCTGCTTAAGTATTTCTAGCGCACCTGGTAATTTAGAATTATCCACTAAAAGCAATTCGATTGGCACAGCCCCTTCATTCACTTTTTGAGCAATAAACTCCGATGAAGTCATACCTTGTTGAGCAAGAAAATCAGACAAAGTCATCTTACTCTTAGTAAGATATTTTGACAACGTTTCCCCCTCAGGGCCGAGTCCACTGGGAATTATATCGGCAAGAATATTAGCCTTAAGTTTTATAAGATCGGAATCAAACGCACCTCGTGTCGCAACATTATCAATGCCACCATGCGCAGCCTTTTTTGTTATTATTTCCCGCTCGGCAGAACTAAGTTGGTAGGAGATAATGGAAAGCACATCCCCAGACGTAATCCCCGCAGCTGGCTGACCGCTATCAGATGGCGCAAGTTTCGCTTTCGCAGCGTTCATAGCCTGGACAGAAGCGACAGCAGAAGGCTTTTCACCGAAAATAGCACCAATCGTATTCTCAGTTACTCCGCCGAGCGCATAGGAAGCCAGCAATCCGCCAAGGCCAACAATCGCCATGCCCGGGAAACCGCCTATTTCTGCCCCTGTCATTGCAGCTGCGCCAGCACCAGCAAGGGCACCACCTGCCGTATTTAGGCCGACACCCGCTACTGCCTTACCAACGCTGGAACCTGGCTTAACACCGGCATGGCTCAAAAAATCTGCAATAGTGGAACTGTAACTCGCAAATTGCTCAGCTGTCATACTCAACGTGCCGGCATTTTCTTGTGCCATGTCTCTGTAATCATCAGCTTCAGCAATTGAACCAACAGCCGTGATCCCACCACTAACTCCAACCCCTACACCACCTTTTAACATGCCAGCAGGAATTTGGCCTATTCCGGTCACGGTGTGCAATGTATCTCTATCAAATCCTAAAGTTGTTTTCTTTACCATTTAAATTCTCTAATTCTTCATTCTACATTTTTACTATAAACTAAACTGCACACGCCCTGTAAGTACTCATTATGTTTATTGGGTAATACCTTGCGATACTGCAGACTCATTTCCAAGTTTGTTGGTAAAATCACCAATACCTTCCCGTTTAGGTTTTTCTCCCCTAACTCTACTCACCATACTTCCAGAAGCAGCGTTATGTTTTGTATCGGAGGGATGTGCATTGGCTTCTGCCTTTGCATGCGCATCTTCCGCCTGCTTGGCTTTGGCCTGTGCCATTTGCTCTGCATCCTCTTTTTCTGCAATAGTAATTAAACCCTGAATACGTCCGTCAAATTTACCATTATCCATTTCCTGTAATATTTTGCCAGGATCGGTTTTCGCAGTTGCATATTGCACACCAAGCTTCTGCGCCACCAGCTTACCAACTTCGCCGCGTTTTTTTAACTCAGCACTACTGGCAAGAAGAAATTCGGCGTAGGCCTCCGGCGGAAGCGGTTGACCGCTGTTAAAGGCATTTTTATAACCGGCATAGACCGGCAACATGGATTCACCCAATATAGTGTTAGCACCCATATCAAGTATACCCGGTGCCATAAAAGCAAACATGTTCAGATGTTTTCTATTGCGCACCGACCAGATCATCGTTGCAAGGCCAGCCGCTTGAATAACACCGCGTACAGCATGTTCATTGAGTAAATGGTTACGTGCAGGTTCCAGGCTTTTAGGTATGGGCCCAAAGAGCGCCCCCATAGTGGAAACACTCCCAACCGACACGCCCTTTACATCGGCAATCGCGTATTTGAGCGAATTGAGTTGTTGGGCAAAACTTTTAGCTACACCGTACGTGCTAAGCGCGCCACCGGCAGCAAACCCAATATTGCCAATATGATCAAGGCGTGTAACCTCCCGCTGTGCCGCACTAGGATTCAAATGATTTTTGATTTTTTTTAGAAAACCAATCTTTCCTGCATTACCTAATGCCTCTTCCATTGGAGGAGCCACTTGAGGATTCCAGTGTTTTTGCCAATTCTCTAGTTTATGAGCCAGGGGTTCTTTGCCCAGTTTTTTTGCGGTTGCCGCAATGACGGGTACGCTACCGCCGAGCACTCCAGGACCAATACCAGCTGCCATAGCAACACCATTAAGAGGGCCTTCTGGTAGCAGCCCCAATAACCCTGCGTCATCAACGACTGCTCCCGCTTTAGCAGTATTTGCAGCTGTTTCAACGACGGTCGCGCCTTCCTCTAACACCCCTCCAGGAACTCCGGACGCCTGACCAAGCCCCATTTGTTCAAGCAATGCCGCATTTTCCTCTGGAGATATAACTGCTGAGCTACCTGATGAAATATTACCATTAACACCGGCCGGGCCATTAACGAGCTCTTCAGCCGAAGGAGTTATTGGCCCCTCTCTTAAAGGGAAACTTTTGTACGTTCCATCAGCACGTCGTACATTAGCAACCGTTCCTGCCGGAAGCTTACTGCTTACCTTTGAAACACCGCCCTTTATCGGGAATTTAGCGACCATTTTGGTAATACATACACATAATTAGAGTTCCACCCTCAAATTATAGCGTAATGTTCCATGTCGTCCCAAAGGAATAATGTTAATTTTTTGTGACAGAAAAAGGGGTTAGCATATATTTACACAAATATCCCATCCTGGAATATTATTAAATATCAGCTACATAAATATATCGGCTTAACGTCCGCCTGTATATATGCCCTCTGTAGGGTCACGGCTGGAAATCAGTTCATCGGAGGCTATATTTGCGCTGCCTCGATATCTGGGCAACAGCACGTTGCCAAAGCGCTGCACAAAACTTAAGGGAACGTCAGGTTTAACATCAGGGGAAGTAACTTCAAATATTTCTTTCTTACGCCTATTTTCCTCTCGGATCCCTGCCAAACCTACCTTATCAAGATGATCAATAGCCTCAATGGATTTATCGATGGCGGACTGACTGATCGTTTGATTATCCGCGCCATAGATACGAATTAAATCATTTCCAAAGAGATAGAACACACCGTCGGTATTGATGTTACCCGTATTATATTTCTCAGCTAGAAAATTAAGCACCGGCCTAATTGCTTGTGTTTCCTCCGGCGTCAACCTAGGTATATTCTGGTCGTCGCGGGCACGCTGGTAAAATGCCAACAAATCGTTATAGCCGATATCTTTACCCAAAGACCGTCCAAGCTCATGCCATTTAACGAATTCATA
>Ga0206906_1188_pt1 | contig 10457 bp, 9 predicted proteins | sample Alteio_BWOrgHeat_79_FD_152935 | JGI IMG/M metagenome (GOLD analysis project Ga0206906, IMG submission 152935) | Enriched cells from forest soil in Barre Woods Harvard Forest LTER site, Petersham, Massachusetts, United States -... | ecosystem: Environmental > Terrestrial > Soil > Temperate forest > O...
TTCATTTTTCCCGTTTAGCGTTGCGCATGCAATGAGACTTGAGTTTCTGCCCTTGCATCATAAGGATCCTTTTGACAGGGCCCTCGTGGCGCAAGCTGCCCAAGATGGACTGACGCTGGTAACCGCGGATACAAAGCTTAAGCTCTACCAAAAGGAAGTCAAGATAGTCTTCTGTTAACCGCCAATCTTCTGAGCAGGTTGGCTTTGCATGTGAGACTTGCCCCAATCGTTTAGCGCCTCCGCCATCCCAATCTGGCCCGCACGGCACATTGGATTTGTCTCGGGACCGCCGCTTACCCAAGCGCCCGGACCCCACACGAGCAGCGAGACTGCAATGAGTGTTCCGTTCACCTTTTGCTGGCTATCCGCCTTCGTCGTATCCGGTTGATAGGAGATTTCGCCCTTTTTAACATCTACGATTACCGGCGTAATTTCGCAGTTCGCCTTGGTGTGTGTGCCCGTAATCTGAAAGATTGCTTTTACGTCCCAGCGGCATTTGTAAGCCAGAACATAATCTGCGCCTACAGCCTTCCCAACGGCTAGCATCAGTTGAACGGAGGGCAAAGCTGGTGCGGACTTATCTAGCACAACTTCGTGCTGCTGCAGAATCGCGGCGTTTACTACAGCGTCATCAACGGTGTGCTATCTGTGATCCACCAAAGCCACACGTGCGTGTCTAGTAAGAGGTTCATCGTTCAGTCTCGGGAAAGATTTCGCTGCCATAGAACATTTCCTCCAGCTCCGGATCGGGATCATCAAAATTGTCTGGCACGGTGAACATTCCCTTAAACCGCCCTGGTCGACGCGGTTCTTGGGAGGGATGATAAGCGCTGAGTTTGGCAACCGGCTTTCCGGCACGTGAGATTATCACTTCTTCGCCGTTCTCAACGAGGACAAGAAGCGCCGAAAGTTGGCTCTTGGCTTCAGATACGTTCCTGGTGGTCACACAGTTATTATATCATTAATCAGACCAGACCAGACCAGGTCTCCTTTTACACAAGAGAGGGCTGCAACACACCTTCCAACTCTAGCAGCTTCCGCTTGAGGTCCAAACCACCGCCGTAACCGGTCAGCGACCCGTTGGCGCCGATAACTCGGTGGCAGGGGATGATGATCGGAATTGGGTTGGAGCCGTTGGCTAACCCGACGGCTCGCATAGCGTTAGGCTTGCCGAGTTGGGCGGCGATGTGCCCGTAGCTGCAGGTTTTTCCGTATGGGATATCCAATAGCGCGTCCCAAACCGACTTTTGAAACTCCGTGCCGTTTGGAGCAAGGCGAAGGTTAAAGTCTTTTCGCCTGCCGGCAAAGTATTCGTTTAGCTGTTTGCCGGTTTCCGCCGCGCAGGTGGGCGCTTCTTGGCTGTCTTTTGGGGCGGGGTCGCCTTCAAAAAGAACGTGGGTCAGTTCGCCTTTCTCATTTTCCACGAGAGTCAGGGTGCCGATGGGTGATGGGAGCATTCGATGCCGTTTCATATTGATATTGTGCCGGAGGTGGGCTTCCGGTTTTAGGTCGAGTAACTAATTCAAGCTAGAAATTGGGCCGCCATAGTAAACTTAGCCCCTTCCACATGGATCAGGCGCACATTCGCAACTTTTGCATCATCGCGCATATCGATCACGGCAAATCCACCCTCGCCGATAGGCTTATCGAGAGGTGCGGGGCCGTGCGCGGCACCGCGCGCGAGCAAATGCTTGATACGATGGACATCGAGCGCGAACGCGGCATCACGATTAAGATGACGGCCGTGCGGCTGCAGTACACCGCTTTGGACGGCCAGACCTACCAGCTCAACCTGATCGACACCCCGGGACACGTTGATTTCACCTACGAGGTTTCCCGCTCGCTCTTTGCCTGTGAGGGAGCTTTGCTGGTTGTCGACGCCAGCCAGGGAGTTGAGGCGCAAACCATTGCCAACGCCAGCATGGCAATGAACCAGAATTTGGAGATTGTGCCGGTCATCAACAAGATCGACCTTCCCCACGCCGATGTAGAACGGGCACGGGAAGAGATTGAGCATGCAGTGGCTATCGACGCCTCGGATGCGGTGTTGGCGTCTGCCAAGACCGGTGTCGGCATCGATGACATTTTAGAGGCGATTGTAAAGCGGATCCCGCATCCGCGCGGGAATCCTGAGGCGCCGCTTCGCGCTTTGATTTTTGACTCCCATTTCGATACCTATCAGGGCGCGGTTGCCTATGTTCGAGTGATCGATGGCAGTGTGAGGGCGAAAGAGAAGATCAAGATGATGGCGACGGGCTCGACGTTTGATGTCGACTCGGTGGGCATGTTTAGGCCCAGTTTGGAAGTAGCGGATTTGCTGCAAACCGGTGAAGTTGGCTTTATAACGGCAAGCATGAAGACGATCGGCGACGCCGCGGTCGGCGATACGGTAACGAGCGCGGTGGTGCCGGCTGATGTTGCATTGCCAGGCTACAGAAGGGCCAAGCCGATGGTTTTCTGCGGCCTGTATCCTTCGAACTCCGACCAGTATGCGGATCTTCGGGATGCGATTGAAAAGCTGCGGCTGAACGACGCTTCGCTGGATTTCGAGCCGGAGACTTCGGCGGCTTTAGGTTTCGGGTTCCGGTGCGGATTCCTAGGTTTGCTCCACATGGAGATTGCCCGGGAAAGACTTGAGCGAGAGTTTGACCTCGATTTGATCTTGACTGCGCCAAGCGTGGACTACATCGTGCATCGCACAAACGGGGTCAGCGAGCATATCAGCAACCCTTCCGCGATGCCGCCGCCAAATGAGCTCGCCTCAATCGACGAGCCGAGTGTGAACGCTACGATCATGGTTCCCCAGGAGTATGTCGGCGCGGTGATGACCATCTGCCAGGACCGGCGCGGTATTTATAAGAAATCCGAATACCCTTCAATGACGCGGGTGATTTTATATTACACGCTGCCCTTGGCTGAGATTCTGTTGGACTTTTTTGACAAGCTTAAGTCTTCCACCCGTGGCTACGCCTCGTTCGACTACGAACTGGCGGAATACATGAAGGGCGACCTTGTGAAGGTCGACATCTTGCTGAATGGCGACATCGTGGACGCCCTTTCTTTTATTGTGAACCGGCAGTTTTCTTACAACCGGGCGCGGGCGATGGTGGAGCAACTGCGGAAAGTGGTGCCTCGTCAACAGTATGAGGTCCGTGTTCAGGCGGCGATTGGGGCAAAGGTCATCGCGGCGGATACGATCAAGCCGTTTAGGAAGAACGTTATTGCCAAGTGCTACGGCGGCGACATCACCCGTAAGCGGAAGCTGCTGGAAAAGCAGAAAGAAGGCAAGAAGCGGATGAAGCAGATTGGCTCAATCGAGCTGCCGCAGGAAGCGTTCTTGAGCGTTTTGAAAGTGGCTGAGTAAGTTTTTTCGAACTTCTTTTACTCAGTAAAACGACTTCATAATGAGGGAAAACCATGAACGCAATATTGTTGTTGCCCGCGCTAGTGCTTGCGCAGACTCAAACTACCAACTCGCTGCATACGGCTTTGACGTTTTTGAAGGTAAGCCGGGACTTTGTCCAACTAAAAGATAATGTCTATGCCCTGTTGCCCCCCGTTTTGGTCAGTGAAGGCGCCGTTTCGCAAATGCAGTGGTCTTCAGATGGGGCCACCCTGGCATTCGTAAAATGCACAAATCCTCCCCGGTTCGACGACAACTTGGTGGTCGAAAACCTTGCAGCCGTCCAAAACCTCTCGCTTTGCGAATGGAGTTTCGCAGACCCCCATGTAAGAGAGCTTTTCGCCATAAATGGCCGGACGACGGCGGTCGACGGTATGGCGTGGCTTCCTGGTTCGGATGTTCTCCTTGTGAACACCCAGGCCGAGCGGCCCGATACGAAATCTCCTTCGGGCACGATCTATCGATTTAGGCCCCTGGGCGATCCTCAGGAGTTGGTAAGCAATAGCGAGAGTTTGGGTGCTGTTGAAGTGTCTCCTTCTCAAAACCTTGCGATCGTTTTTGGGTTGAATTCTGAGGGAACACAAACCCTTTCGCTCATCGAAGAGGACGGAACGAAGCTCGTGCCTGTTGAGCCACTCGAAAAGGGTCAATTCTCAGAGTTTGACAAGGGCGGATGGCCGTGCGTAGTCAGTGTCCTTCGCGATCCCCTAACCGGAAAGAGACAAAAAATCATTTCGCAACGAATCGATTTACAAACCGGCGTTTTCAAGGTATCACCCAGCACTCTCTTTAAAGGGGTGGAGGAGCCCGACCCCGGACTCACCCTTAGCGAAAGCAGCACTACGCCGACAAACGAGTCGGTGAAAGCACCCTCCGTCCGAACTCAGTGGGTGAACGGCACCCAAAAGAGCCAATTTCCCGCAGCCTTAGTATCCATGGATACCGAGGGGGCGACTATTTCGAGTAAAGGGAACGCGGTTGCCTATAGTTCTCAGGGGTGCGTCTTCGTTAGGCGCATCGTTAAGCTTGATCCCGTCCTCTGCAAAGCCCTAGTCGAAGAGTATTTGAGAGAGGATGCCGTGAATAAGGCAAAACAAGTGGCTCTGGCGGCGTTGATGTACTCAGACGATTACGACGACAACTTGCCAAATAGCCGGGAATTTGCCAGCGCGCTTCTCCCTTACATAAAGAATGGCGACTTGCTCAGCGGGTTCACGTTCTCTTATACCGGCAACCCCAACCTCACTTCGGTTGAGAACCCCGCCACTACTGTGTTAGGCTTTGTTCAAACGAGCTTCGGGCGAGCGGTTTCTTACGTCGATGGCCATGTGAAGTGGATACCCAATCCTTGAGAAGCATCGCCAACGAAACTCCGAACTTCTTTTACTCAGTAAAACGACTTCATAACGAGGGAAAACATGAACGCAATATTGTTGTTGCCTGCGCTGGTGCTTGCGCAAACACAAACTCAAACGGCCGATCCGGCGCTGTCGCTTAAGTACATCAACCCGCTGAAGGATTTTATTCAGATAAGCGACAAGGCCTACGCTCTGCTGCCGCCTACACTTGTGTCGGACGGGAGGCCGTCGGAGATTCACTTTTCATCCAACGGTCAAGCAATAACCTTCTTGCGCCATCCAAACAGGCCTGCGTTCGACCAGAACATGATGGTAACCAACCCGAACGCTTTGGATTCGCAGAGCCTTTGCGAGTGCAGTTTGGCGGACCAGAAAGTGAAGGACCTGCTGACGATTGACGGCAGAACGACCGTGATTGAGCAGATTGAATGGCTTCACGAGTCGGATGCGTTCCTTGTCGTCACGCGGAACACGCCTCCACAGGCAAAAGAGCCCACGTATTCGGTTTATCGGCTTTCCGGACTCTCCGACCCTCAGGAGCTTTATGCGAACAGTATCCACCCGATTAGCGTGGAAGCTTCGCCAAGTAAGCCTCTTGCGATTGCCATCACATCGGCGACCGACTCGACAGGCAAAGTACACCAGCAGGGGGCGGTGATTGAGAATGATGGGACTGAGTTGGTGCCGATAACCAATGATCCGCGCGGACTACCCATTTTTGATGGCGACGGCAACGTGGCCTATTTCGAAGGCTTGGTGGACGCTCAGACGAAAAAGCGGAAATTGGTGCTGCATCCGATTGACCTAAAAACCGGCGAGCCGCAGTTCGATAAGCTCTCTGCAAACCAGGTTTTGGGGGTCGGTGTTTCTTACGAGCAGCTTCCGGCAAAGACCTGGCAATCGTTAAATTCGATTTCGCCACTGCCAAGGTTTAAGGCGTCGATTAGATCTCAATGGCTTCGAGGAGCGGTGAAATCGGATTACCCGGTTGCATTGATCGCAGCAGATTCCGAAGATTCCACGTTCTCGCCGGCCATGAACGCGGTTGCCTATGTAACGCAGGGGACGCTGTTTGTAAGGGAAATGCTCCCCGTGGACTTGACTGTGATGAAAGCCATGATGGATGTTGCGCGGAAGGAGGAGGCTATGTCTCAGGCTAAACAGGTTGGGGTTGCGTGCATGATGTATGCGGCGGATTACGACGGACAAATGCCCCCCCTGAAAGAGTTTGCAACGCAAATCGACCCCTATGTCAAGAATCCGGATTTAGTGAATGGGTTCACCTATACGAATACGCTATCTTCGATTCCGCAAGCTGACGCAGCGACTACGATTGTCGGGTTCGTGCAGACGGGGACCGGGAAGGCGGTCGTTTACGGGGATGGTCACGTGGCTTGGATGCCGTAAGATGTGACGGGTGACGGGTGACGCGCGACGAGCTTTGGAGCGGATAGCGGATTGCGGATAGCGGATTGGAATTTCTGATTTACGATTTTCTATTGGGTACGTCCCCCAAGAATTCCTCTGTGACGTCTGCGTCTCTGCGTGAAACTCCGATTCGACCAAATTGGCAAGCGACTTTACCCTGCTGGCTGGTACAAGTTTGGTAGCACCCATTAAAAGTAAACTGAGCGAATGCAATACGTGGTAGGGAGTGTTCCCTATGTAAATGCCAAGCCCTTAGTCAGCCAGTTCGAGCATTTGGGCACAAAATCCCCCGTTAGAGTCATTTATAAACTTCCCTCCCAGCTCCCAGATCTGCTAGATACCGGCGAAGCGCAGGCTGTGCTCGTTTCCAGCTTTGATTCCCTGAGAAAACTGGGGCGAAGGATTGCGGCCGGGTGTGTTTCCACGTTTGGCGATGCGCAGAGCGTAAAGATTTTTTCCAAAGTGCCGCTTGAACAGATCAAGACTTTGGCGCTGGATACAAGCTCATTAACCTCGATTCACCTTGCACAGGTGGTTTTGATTGAGAACTATGGCGTCAAGGCAGAAGTGGTGGCCATGGCACCCGATTTGCAGACCATGCTGGGCCGCTGTGACGCTTGTGTGATCATTGGCGATAAAGGAATGGTCGCCCAAGGCGAAGGCCTACAAGTGGTGGATGTGGGTGCAGAATGGCACAAACTGACCGACCTCCCTTTTGTTTGGGCGGCGTGGATCGGGGGTTCCGGATTAACAGAAGAGTTGGCCGCGCATTTGGAGTTGGCCAACGATTGGGGCCAAGAGCATCTGGAGGAAGTTATTGAGGAAACTCAGGCGCAAGTGAACTGGCCGGGTGATTCCTGCAGGTTTTATCTTTCCTCGATTATGAATTACAGGCTAACCGATGCCCATTTAGAGGGGTTGCGGCTGTTTCAGCGGCTCTTATTGAAGCACGAGTTCTTGAAAGAGGATAATTTTCCGAAAGTCGTTAGGACGCTGGCCTCAACGAGATAACTCTCAGAATTTTTGATTTTTGATTTTCGATTTTTTATTTTTGATTGGGGCTGGTTGGAACCGACAAGTTTTGTCCCTGGTTTTTTCCCGCTAAGACGCAAAGGAAGCAATGAACGCCATAGCGTCTGTAAGCAGTAGACTCGTCTCTCGCCTTCCAAGTGTGTGATGTTCAGTGATTCCGGAACCTTTTTTGCAGGTCAGACAGCGTCAGACCCAGTCAATTGCTTTCTTTGCTCCTTTGCGTCTTTGCGTGAAACTAAAAATCGACCAGTTAGATAGTTTCGCCCTGGCATTCCAATCGACAATCGAGAACCGCTGTGCCTTTCTGTGAAATTCCGGGGGAAGCTATGAAAGCAAGACGCGTTCAGCCAAAATCACCGCGACAAAGTCGTCCACCGGTTCCGGTGGGACCTGGAGGCTGGCCGGGACCAAACGCCGCCAGCCAGAACGGGGCATGTGCTCCCAATACCGCTCGCGGGCTTGGAGGGTCGTGTCTTTCTCGTCGATAACCAGCAGGCCGAGGCCGGGGCAGGCGTCGCGGATGGAGCCGACAAGGTCCCGCGAAGTGGTGCCTCCGCCGATGACGACGGTCTTGAAATCCACGAGCTTTAGGGCGGTATCTATCGCTTGAAGAACCTGATCGCGAGGGGTGATCGCTCTCCAAAGGATTTTAACATCGCTGCCCTCATCGCGTGAAACAAGCGCCATGCCGCACTTGGAACTGCCCGGGTCTATCGCCAAAACGGTTCGGATCATTGGCGAAGGTCGAACTTGAGAACGAGGCTGTCTCCCGCGTGGGTATCTTGGCTGGCCATAGCGATAAGCCTCGCAGACTTGCCCCAGGTATGGATTTTTTCTACGAGCGAAACAACCTCGCCAGGAGCGACCTCGCCGAATGAGACATCGCGACCTGCCACAGGGATCATCTTATCCCGCTTCGCACGGGCTTCGACTTTCTTTCCGAAATCGGCAAGCTGCTGAAATATTTGTTGATCCGTTAGGGAGCCCTGAACGAAGGTTTCTGCGATCGGTTGGTTACGACGATAGACGAGCGGGTTCTCGTGAACTTCCATAACGAGCGGGACAGATTCGCTTTCAAAGGTATTCCAGAACGCTCGAGCAACCACAACCATTGGCGCTGGACTATCAGTAATCTGCTTCACTACATCTTCTTCCATTTGACGAGCGGTGATCGTTTGGCCACCGGTTCCGATCGGGAGGTCCACCAGTCCGGCCTCGTGGCCAAATTTGTTTTTACTGGCGCCGTGACGTTCCGCTTCGTCGCTGGCAGCTTCAATTGCTTTGCCAACTAACTGCTGGGCCTGACGGTAGCTCAAATGGGCGGGAGCAAACTCTCTCGAAACTTCATCGCCATCTGCAAATATCAGTCCCTTTTTCCGGCTGCTTGCCCAAGCCAAGCCTTGTTTTTCGTCCGCCACATAGGCTATGTAAGCCTCTTTTTGCAGTTCCGCTTTCTTGTCCTCAATTTGGCCCTCCAGCGTCCTCACTTCTGCAGTGGCGTCGTCTTTCTGCCGGGTGAGGTCGGTGTAGGCTGTATGTAGATCGCTATAGCTCTTGTTCAGATCCGCGTAAGTTTTATTGAGCTTGGCCAGTTCGCCCTTGGCCTGCGTTGTCTGATTTTGCGCCTTCTGGTATTCCTTTTGGGCCGTGTCCAGTTGACCTTTAACCACCGTGATCTGACCGCTAGTCGACTTCAACTGGCTAGCAGTGGCCTTGAGTTGCTGATCAACCGAGTTGAACTTCTGTTGCGCCGAGGTTAACTGCGTCTTTGCCGACGAGAGCTGGTTCTGAGCAAGCTTTAGTTGAGCTGTTTGAGCGGTGAGTTGGTCTTGTTTAGCTTCGACCTGATTCTGCAGACCCTTTTCTTTGCTTCCGAGCGTGTTGACGTTTGCTTGAAGAGCGTGGACCTGGGATTCAAAACCTGACAGGGCCTTGTTAGTCTTTTCTAACTCCGTTTGTTGATCGCGGTTTTTCAGGATTAAGCCGGCTAGATCTCGCCTGGCGTCGTCTCTCTGCTGCAAAAGCCTAGGTCCGTTGATCAACCACTCGCGTACCGGGGCGCTAAGGGTTATAACCAGCAAGACGGTGAGGATTGGAACGATTGCGCCGGCCGCCACAGTAAGAAGTTCGGCAGTATGCCGTGGCCGCAAACCGAACAAACTCAGCCGCTTCTTGCCCAAATTGCGACCCAAGCGGTCGGCAAAATAGGCAATGAGCGCACCTAGTGCGGCAAACATAAATAAGAAGGCAATGCTAGCGACGTTCACGGTTATCGGTTCTTACGGTAAATAAGCCCTATTGCAAAGACGAGTCCAATCGCCAAAGGGGTGAAGCTTGCTACATAGGGGGGAATCTTTTGTCCCATGGCGTAGATGTTCATCAGATTCGCCAACATCATGTACGCAAAAATTATAATAACTGATAGCCAAAATCCGGTCGCAGTACCGGTTCTATGGCTTCTAATGCTCAGAGGTGCGCCAACAAGGCCAAATATGAGCGCCGAAAGGGGCAGGGCGATCTTGTTGTAGTAGCCGTACCAGAGGTTTGCGATCTTGCTTGGATCGGCACTAGGGTCCTTCTGAAGCTTTTGGATTGCCTCCTTTGTTTGCCCCATGTTGAGGGCATCGAGATCGTTGAGTGAGCTTGCGAGAATATCGTTCGGGGTGGGAGCTTCGGGGACATCGAACTCTGGATGGGTTATCCCAAGCTTGCTTCTGAATGTTCCATCCGCGTTGAAAACTTCGGTGCCCTTTGAAAGAGACCAGTGAGATCCGTAGATGTCGGTTCGGTTGCCGTTCCACTGCATTTTTGGAGAATAGAGGAACGATTGAATCATGCCTTTCGAATCGTAAATCGACATTACGACGTTTCTTAATGCCTTATCTTGAATGTCGAAACCAGTCGCCATAACCTGCGCCTTAAGCGTGCCATCCTGTCCGGGAATCGCAAACGATACGGCGGTTGCGCTTCCCTGGAGATATTTCTGGATCTCGCGCTTGATCCCCTCCCCGCGATTGGAGGCGCCAGCAACGATCTTCTCATTTGTAATAAAGGCTGCAGCGGCGACAACGATTGCAAACATTGCAACGGGCAACATCATTCGTGGCAGGCTTGTGCCAGTGGCTTTGATCGCCACGATTTCGCTATCGCTGCTCAGCCTTCCAAATGCAAGCAGTGTGGAAAGCAGAACGGCCATGGAAAAGGTTTTGACCATGACTCCAGGTAGCAGGAGGATA
>Ga0206906_1156_pt2 | contig 10442 bp, 5 predicted proteins | sample Alteio_BWOrgHeat_79_FD_152935 | JGI IMG/M metagenome (GOLD analysis project Ga0206906, IMG submission 152935) | Enriched cells from forest soil in Barre Woods Harvard Forest LTER site, Petersham, Massachusetts, United States -... | ecosystem: Environmental > Terrestrial > Soil > Temperate forest > O...
CCTTCAACTTCAGCCAGCGGACCACCTCGACGCCGGATTCGAACGATCCCAACTTCGGCTTGTACGGAAGTTCTTTTGCAAGTTTCCTGCTGGGACAGGTGGATGCAACGGAGCGCAACTTCGCCAGCGAATCGAAGCTTCGCAACAATGCATTCGCCTTTTACGTGCAGGACGATTTCAAGATGAACGATCGCCTGACGTTGAATGCCGGCCTGCGATACGACATCCTGGTGCCGTTTACCGAGGCGCACGACAACATCATCTTCGTGAATCGTTCGGAGCCCAATCCGGGGGCCGGGGGGCTGCCGGGCGCAGCCACAAAATTCGGCAGTTGTACCGGCTGCGCGGGAATCACGCGGGCTGCCATCCATTGGTCGAACTGGCAGCCTCGGCTAGGGCTTTCCTACCAATTGAACCGCAAGACGGTGTTGCAGGGCGGCTTCTACCTGACGTTCCTCAACGGAGGCGCCTACGAGTACGGGACTTCTTTTGCGGCTTCGTTCATGTCGACTCTCACCGATGGGTCGTTCATTCGATCCGCGACCGGAACCAGCACCCCCGGCTATGGGAGCTGGGATGCCCAGACCCTGCCTTACCCGCAACAGGTACCCTTTTCGCCATCCATCGGGAATGCGGCTGTGATTTTTGACTTTCCGTATAACAAGGACAACAAGTTCCCGGAACTTCCCAACGCGCGCTCGGTTGGAATTGCACCTTACGATCAGGCGTGGAGCTTCGGAGTGCAGCGCGAACTTCCCTGGGACATGTTCATGACGCTGTCATACGTGGGCAATCGCGCTATTCATCTGCCCACCACGCTGCAACTCTCGAACCAGCCCAATCCATCTGTCCTGCAGTATGGCTCCCTTCTCGGCAAAAATATCCTGGACCCAGCCGTAGTTGCCGCGGGCTTCACGCCACCTTATCCGGAATACGTGCAACAATTCGGAGGCGCTGCAATCCTGGAACAGGCGCTGACCCCGTACCCTCAGTTCGCCGGCTACTTTCCTACGTATGAGATGGACGGGACTGCACTTTATAACGCGTTCCAGGTCCAGGCAGAGAAGCGGTTCAGGGGCGGCCTGAGCTACCTCGCGAACTACACGCAATCCAGAATTACGGCCAACACAGCTATTGGTTCGGGCCCGTATTCGCCCAACGGAATGAACGCATACAATCCCGCGCCTGAGTACGTTCCTTCCTATCTCGACCAGCCCTACAGCGTAAAGTTGGTTGGTTCCTATGAATTGCCTTTCGGGCCCCACAAGAAATATTTGACGAGCGGTGTATGGTCGTGGCTGGCGGGAGGATGGACACTCAGCGGCATTCTCAACTACTCAGGCGGATTTGCGTTCGGAGCGCAGAACAGCTTCAATCCTCTGCTGGTCAACAGCTTTGACCGCCCGGATATCGTCTCCGGTGTCTCGCTCAAGACCTACAGCTACAACAAGTCGGTGGATTTCTTTACCGGAAAGACAAATACACAGCCGGTGCAGTTCACCACCACCGCTTTTGCCAACACGGGTCCATGGGCGCTTGGCTCGTCGGTGCGCGCGTATGCCGCGCTGCGAACGCCGCCCCTGCGACTGGAAAGCTTCGATGCCATCAAGAGCTTCAACTTCGGAGAGCACGTGCGTGCCAGCGTTCGTCTCGATTACTTCAATGCATTCAATCGCATGCAATTGCAGGCGCCGGACAACAATTCGCTCGATTCCACGTTCGGCCAGATTACCAATCTGAGCTCGCAAATCAGCAACCGTCAAGGCCAGGCTACGTTTCGCGTGGAATTCTGAAGCAGATCTATCGAGTTGACAACCGGAGGCGGGTGAATCGGTGACAATGCGCGGAAAGTCGATGCTTCGCAAGGCGTTTGTGTGGCTCTTTGTTGTTGTGGCAGCCTGCGGCGGGGCCGGCGCGCAAAGCACCGGTGCGCCGGTTTATCCGCTCAAGCTTAGTGAGAACCCCCGCTACCTGGTTGATCAGAATGGCACTCCGTTTCTCATGGTCGGCGATACGCCGCAGGGATTGATGGGACGGCTGACCGAGCAGGATGCGGAGTATTACTTCGCTGATCGCGAAGCGCACGGGTTCAATACCTTGGGATGGATCGATGTTGCCTGTGCAGGCAGCGATTACCCGACCAACAAGGATGCGGTAACTCCGGATGGGATCAAGCCCTTCACGGCCTATGTAGCAGGAGGCACTGATTACACACATTACGATTTGAGCAAGCCGAATGAAGCGTACTTCGTTCGTCTCGATCACATTCTTCAGCTTGCGACGAACCACCATCTGTTCGTCTTTCTTGACCCCATCGAGACCATTGGCTGGCTGCCGACGTTGCGGAACAACGGTATGAAGGCTGCTTATGCGTATGGGCAATTCATTGGAAGCCGATACAAGCGCTTTTCAAATCTAGCCTGGCTCAACGGGAACGACTTCAATCTCTGGACCATCCCCAAGGACGACGATCTCGTGCAGACAGTGGCAAAGGGCATTCGATCCGTGGCTCCAGATCAGTTCCAGAGCGTAGAGCTCCACGTGCGGACCAGCTCCTCCTTCGACGATCCGCGCTGGATTCCCCTCATCGAGTTGAATGGCACCTATACTTATTCCCCGACGTACATTCAGATGCTGCACAGCTACAACCAGAAGCCAGTTGCGCCCGCTTACCTGATGGAAGGGCACTACGACCTGGAGAATGTCGGGGATCCGCCCGATTTCGGAACCCCGCTGGTGCTGCGCAAGCAAAACTACTGGACAATGCTGACTGGCGGCATCGGCCAGTTTTACGGGAACAAGTACACCTGGTCATTCGCAGACGGGTGGAAGAATCAGATCGACACTCCGGGAGTGGAACAACTGGGGATATGGAGGACATTCTTTTCGTCGTTGCCCTGGCAGAACCTTGTGCCTGACCAGGACCACTCGGTTCTGACTGGAGGTTACGGAACATACGGCGACGTGGATACCAGTCTCAGCGAAAGCGACTACAGCACCGCTGCGCGGACGACGGACGGCTCACTCGCTGTTTTCTATATGCCAACTGCCCGTACCATTACTGTGAACATGGCCAGCCTGCGGGGCGCCGCGAAAGCGAGATGGTTCGATCCTTCAACCGGAAACTATCAGGACGCAACGAATGGACCTCTCCCAAACAGCGGACCTCATGAGTTCAGTCCCCCGGGCAAAAATCATGCCGGCGATGGGGATTGGGTCCTGTTGCTTCAGGCGTCCGCACGATAAGGATTCTGACACCCGGCATAAGCCAAAATCCAGGTGCTGGAAGCGGCTCTACTCCGGCCTGACCAGTATTTTAACGTGCCGGTCCTTCTCGTTCAGCAGCCCGTAATATCCCTTGCCAACGAGATCATCGAGTCCGATACGATCGGAAATGAGGACGTCGCCGCGAAATCGGGGGTCGGTCATCATCTGAATGGTCTCGTCGTACAGGCCGTAGCCGCTCATGCTGCCTGAGATGATCTTTTCGCGAAATACGATATCCGTCAGGTCAAGAGCCGTGGGCTTTTCAAACACTCCCATAATGACCAGCCTGCCCCGCGTCCGTGTGAGACGGCCAGCCATCAGGACGGTCGCCGGCTGCCCCGCGCATTCAATCACCACGTCGAAACCTTGCCCGTCGGTCATCTCGAGCGTGGCGTGCAGGGCATCCTGGGCGGCTGGATTGATCACCGCATCCGCGCCGCAACGCCGTGCCGCTTCAATGCGCCTTTCTGCAACCTCGAAGGCTACCACCCGTTTCACGCCGACGATGCGCGCCGCCATCAGCGACATGAGGCCAATCGGACCCGCACCCACGATGGCGATGTTGTCGTGAACACCTGCGCCGCTTTGGACGATCGCACGAACAGTCGCCGAGAACGGTTCCACCAGCGCGCCGATTTCGTCGGAGATTGAATCGCCGAGGCGATAACACTGATACGCGTTCAGGTTCAGGCGCTCCGCCAGGGCCCCACCCGTCCATGAAGTTCCAAGAAACGCGACGCGATCGCATTGGGCCATCGATCCACTTCGACACCAGCGGCATTCTCCGCATCCAATGATGGGACACGCGGCGACGCGATCGCCGGGAGCAAGGCCTTCCACGCCATCTCCGACTGCCGTAACCTCGCCCGACATCTCGTGGCCGATGATCACCGGCGCCTGCACCCCCGTAAGCGAATGAGGACTCTCCAGCGGGATATAGAGCGGACCGCCTTCGTATTCATGCAAGTCTGTGCCGCAGATTCCGCACCACGCTACCTTTACCTGTACCTGGCCCCAGGGGGGAGGCGGTGGTTCGGGCACGCTCTCGATGCGTACATCGCGCCTGCCGTGCCAAATAGCGGCTTTCATCTCTGATTCTCCTGGCGCGGCCTCCCGAGGCCGACAACCGTGAATTAAGAAAACGGCAAATCGGACCAGTCACTGCCATATGTGTCATGGAGGCCAGGCAATGATTTTCGACACCGCGTCGATCGATTCCATCGTACAGACGACCGTTGTTCATGCCATTCGACGTCTCAACCAAATTCTATTCCTCCTTAGTCCGAGAACCGCAGCCTGTGTGGGCATTTTGCGTCATCCGGGGCAACCATATCCCGAACAGCGCGAGACGGGATACTGCTCGCATTTCGACTCGCGGCCGCGAGGCTATAGTGGATGCATCCGCCACATCTTCGGCCCGGCGACAGCTGCGCCGGCGTTGAGCACCGCCAGCCACAACCTGGCAACGGGGGATCTCATGACAGCAAGTACGAAGTGGACCCTGATAACGGCAGCCATAGTGGTCCTTGCCCCGATGATTCATGCGCGAGAATCCTATCCCTTTCAAAATCCGCGGCTGCCTCTTGAAGATCGGGTCACGAACATTCTCTCGCTCATGACGCTTCAGGAGAAGGAAGCCTGCTTTGCCACGAGCACCGCGGTTCCGCGCTTAGGCATACCGGATGCTGGGGCCTCCGAAGGCCTGCACGGACTGGTGCAGGGCGGCGGATTTGGCTGGACCAGCGTGACGACGACTACCTTCCCCGAGGTCATCGGCCTCGCCTCCACCTGGGATCCAGAGTTGATACGCAGAGTCGCAGCTACGCAGGCGAATGAGGCCCGCTACATTACGCAGAACCCAAAATATAAGCATTCGGCGCTCGTTGTCTGGGGCCCGAATGCTGACCTTGCGCGCGATCCGCGCTGGGGCAGAAACAATGAGAGCTATGGCGAAGATCCTTTTCTCGTTGGAACCATGTCGGCCGCATTTGTTCGTGGACTGCAGGGGGATACTCCGAATCAGTGGGAGGCTGCATCGCTGCTGAAACACTTTCTCTCAAACAGCAATGAGACGGAACGCGGCCATTCCAGCTCGAATTACGACACCGCTCTTTTTTGGGATTACTATGCGGCTCCCTTCCGCATGGCGATCGAGGACGGAGGCGCGACTTCCTTGATGGCCTCCTACAACGCATGGAACCACGTCCCCATGACGGTAAATCCGGTCATCAAGGATGTTGTTGTCAAGCAATGGGGAGCGGATGGCATCATTTCCTCCGACGCGACCGCGGTTGAGCAACTTGTGACGGGCCACAAATATGTTGCAGATCAGCAGACAGCGCTGGCCGACACGATCAAGGCCGGCATCTCGCAGATACTGACGTTTGTCCCTGATATGCCCGGCCGCGTGCAGAAGGCAATCGACGCGAAGCTGCTGACCGAGGCCGACCTTGATGGTGCGCTGCGGGGCAAGTTCCGCACGGCAATTCGGCTCGGACTGCTCGATTCGCCAAACGGCAACCCGTATTCGAGGGTCGGCACTCTTGGCGAACCAGAGCCTTGGAATACGCCGGCGCACAAGACTCTTGCGCTCGACGCGGCGAGAGAGTCCATCGTGCTACTGAAGAATTCCAACAACATGCTGCCCCTTGATCGAGGCCACCTGAAGTCGGTCGCCGTGATCGGACCACGCGCCAACGACAATCTTCTGGACATGTATGCGGGGAAGTATCCCTATTCCGTAACTCCGCTTGAAGGTATCAAGAGCAAAGCGGATCAGGCCACGATCGTTCGGTACGCCGACGGAAGCGACATTGAGGCCGCAGTAAAGGTCGCCCAGGAGTCGGAGGTTGCCATCGTCGTTGTCGGCAACCATCCGGTCTGCGGCGACAAGTTCAGCGGCCAACTCTTCAACACGGACACCTCGACAAAGCCATGCGCTGACATAACCGAAGGACGCGAAGGCAGGGATAGGGAGTCCATCGATCTTTCCCAAGAAGGGATGATTCAAAGGGTCTATGCCGCGAATCCCAAGACAGTCGTGGTGCTGGTCTCGAGTTTCCCGTACGCGATTGATTGGGCCAAGTCCCACGTTCCGGCCATTCTTCACACTGCTCACGCTTCGCAGGAGGAGGGAAATGCGGTTGCAGATGTGCTGTTCGGCCAATACAGTCCGGGAGGTCGTCTGAACCAGACATGGCCAAAGTCTCTTGCGCAACTGCCACCAATGGATGACTACGATATCCGGCATGGCCGCACATACATGTACTTCAACGGCGAACCGCTCTACCCATTCGGCTACGGCCTCAGCTATACGACGTTCCAGTACTCGAATATCAAGGTGCACGCGTCGTCGATCTCCAGGACCGGAGAGACCACGGTCTCGGTCGACATTCAGAACACCGGGACCAGAGCCGGCGATGAAGTGGTGCAGTTGTATGTTCGGCGTGTGCCGGCGGCGCCGGGTAACCCGAAGGAACAGCTGAAGGGCTTCAAGCGAATCACGCTGGCGCCCGGCGAGAAGAGAACTGTCAATATTCCGCTCAAGGCAGCCTCCTTCGCTTCGTGGAACGACGCTACGGAGCGGTTTGAGGTTAAGCCCGGCGCGATGGAGTTGCTGATCGGCAGCTCCTCATCAGAGATCCGCGGATCGCAGGAACTCCGGATCATGCCATAAGGGCAAAAATCGCCGGCATTGCATTGGGATCGATAAAAAGCACGCTCACGGGAAAGGTCACTGCGCCAGGCTGCCTATACGGTTCTCCTGGGCACGAGCGCGGGGCTGACTCTGTCGTTGTGGCGCTCTGCTGGGTGCGCAGCGCGCTCTAGCAGACACCTGCAATGGACCGCTCGCCATTGGTAGCAGACCTTCAAAGGCGCGAGCCAGATCCCGTACCGCCGAGTTGTTGGAACCCTCTACCCGCTATAGGGTGTCCAACCGATTTATTGCACTGAATGTGGGTGCGCACTAGATCCCGAATGGGCCAAGACCTAGGAACCTGTCGGGCATAGCGTTCTCGCCGAGGCCGATCCAGCGGTTTGCAGGGCTGGTTATCGAACTGTGGCGCGCAGGCAGTAATCCTGTTGGCAGCTTGTAGCAAGCCTTCTGTGCATTTTGGGTAAAACGCCCCCATTTCTCGCCGTCTCATGCCATTTCCAGAACCCACCCGGCTCGGAACAGCTTCAGCAGGTTGCTGACCGTGCACACCAGTCTCCACTCGCGGCGAACATTCTGTTTGCCACGCAAGCTGAAGCGACGAAAACCGCGCTGTTCCTTGATCTGTCCGAAGACCGGCTCGACGATCGCCTTGCGCATTTTGTACACGGCGCGTCCATCCGCGGTTCGCAACTTGTGGCGCATCGCCTCTTTCGGCGACGCGTCAGGAGGCGGCGGATCGCTGATCGTCCCTTCCACGCCGCTGTGTTTGTCGCGGCCCGTCGCCACGTACAAGTCAACGTCCTTTACGGACTCATCGGTCACATTCGTCTCGCTGAAGTAGCCCGTGTCGGCGCTGACCTTCTCCGGTTTCTGTTCCAGGTTCCTCTCGATCTGCGCGATCATCGGGACCAACTGCATTTTGTCGTTCGTCTCTTGCGTAACCTCGGCGGCCACGATCACCTGCGACGCGGAATCGACCGCGATCTGCGCGTTGTAGCCCTGCACGAAGCTGCCCTTGTTGGCACCGTCCGGCATGATCCGGCTCTCCGGATCGACGAAGTTGCGCTGCGCCGTGTCCTCTGGCTTGGCCTGCTCGGGATCGGCTGCTTCCGGCTTGCGGCCGCGCTTCTTCTTGCCCGTACGCCGCTCTTCTTCTTCGCGTTCGGCCAGCTTCTGCTCTGTCTCGGCGCATTGCTGCGCGGCCTTTTCTTTGGCTTCCTGTTCCAAAGCCGCCTTGGCCTCGCGGATCTTTTGCAACCGGCTCTCACGCCGCTGTAACTCGACAGGCAGTTCGTCGCCGTGCCGCTCCTTGCCGTGCTGCGCGTCCTCTTCGGCATCGGTCTTTTCCGCCGCTGCCAGCAGCGCATCGATCTCCTGCTTCAGGCGCGCCTCGGTCTCGTTCATGCGCTTGTAGCTCATCGCCTTGTGCTTGCTGGCGTTGGCCTTGATCTTCGTTCCGTCGATGGCCACATGGCCCAGCTTCACCAGCCCGGCTTCCCAACACAGCAGCAGAGCCTGTGTGAACAGACCCGAGAGTGCATCCAGATGACGCTTGCGGAACTCGGCGATGGTGGCGTGGTCGGGGTGCTGGTCGCCGGAAAGATAACGGAAGGCAACGTCCTCGAAAGTGCGCGTCTGAATCTTGCGCGAACTGTACACGCCAGTCGCATAACCGTACAGAAGCAGGCGGACCATCATCTCAGGCGCATACGCCGACTGCCCACGACCATCCTTTTCTTCATACGAGGCAAAGATCGCCCTCAGATCAAGCGCCGATACAACATCCACCAGAAAACGAGCCAAATGGCCTTCCGGAAGCCAATCGTGCAGCGAAGGAGGAAACAGCAACCACTGGTTCACATCGTCAGGGAGAAAACTCTTGCCCATAGCCAGCATCGTAAAACCAACACACCGCTTTCATCCTGAAATTAACCGCAGAAGGAATCTATCTCCGACACACTCCTAGACGCGGATATCGCCTGCTCGTCCCAATCGAAGAGGCAGCACCTGGTTGGCCTCCCGAGCCGGTGCCCGGCCTTGGCGATGACCGTTCCCATGATCAGAACGTTGGTTCCGGCCTGGCCGGCAAATTCGTTTCCCATTTCCGGGTTCTCGCGATTCTGGGTGCCGGAGGCATGGGAACGGTCTATGAAGCCGAAGACACGAAACTCGGCCGACGCGTGGCTCTCAAGGTTCTGCCGGAGGAAATGGCCGACGATCCCGCCGCTTTAAGGAGGTTTGAACGCGAGGCACGAACCACTTCCTCTTTGAACCACCACAACATTTGCACGATCTTCGCGGTTGAAGAATTTGAGCGCCAGCCCGTAATCGTTATGGAGCTTCTCGAGGGGGAGACTCTGCGCGACCGCCTGGCCCGTGTCACGAAGGAGCCTGTTTCGCTGGTCGAACTATTGGACATTGCGCTCCAGACTTGCGATGGACTCGCGGCAGCGCATTCCCGCGGAATCATTCACCGCGATATCAAACCGGCCAACCTCTTCCTGATCACCTCCGACCAATCGGCTAAGCGATGGGTGAAGATCCTCGATTTTGGTCTGGCAAAACTCATGCTGGCCGAGCCTTCAAATGATGTCTGGGGGCTGAACGCTACAGCCAGCGGCGTGAAGCTGAATGAGCCTCCCCTAGCCGAATCAGATATCAGCACGTTTCGCGCTGGTGGAGCTGCCGGTACCGCAAGCTATATGTCCCCCGAGCAGATTCGAAGGGAGGTGCTTGACGCTCGCACGGATCTGTTCTCCTTTGGTTTAGTGCTCTATGAAATGGCGACCGGGCAACGCGCGTTTCCTGGCGATGATCCCGCGAAGGTCCGGGAAGCATTGCTCCATGAAGAACCGGTTCCTGTTCGCCAGTTAAATCCTTCCATTCCAGCGGCGCTCGAAACCGTAATCGGGACGGCACTCGAGAAAGACCGCGGGCAACGCCACCAATCAGCTACCGCACTGAAAAACGATCTCGAACGGATCGTCCGCGACGCCAATCCGGTAAGGAAACGCGTACGGCGAGCGATTGCGGCCGAAGCTTTTGGGATTCCATCGAAGGCTACTGACATTTACTGGCCGGTTACTCGCTCGGCCCTTGAGAATGCCGAAGTCGGAAGGGACGTGCAGGCTCGGCGCTACGAAAGCAAGGCAGATAGAAGCAAGCTAGACCCGGATGACAAGCTTGTCCTGTCGCTCGCGCCCTCCAGATCGGGACAAATAGAGGAAGCCGGCAAGCTGGCAGACCAAATCAGCGCGGAAAGACCCGAAGACACGCTCGTACAGCATTACCTCACTCCCACCATCCGGGCCGCGATCAAGCTGCAGCAGCACGATCCGGCGGCCGCCATCGATTTGCTCCGCGGGACCGCCAGGTACGATTTGGCCTACACGGACTCGTTCGATTATGTTTATCCGGCTTATATTCGCGGACTAGCGTACCTGGAACTCGGCGATGGCCGGTCGGCCGCGGCCCAGTTCCAGAAGCTGATCGATAATCCGGGCCTTACCGTTAGACA
>Ga0206906_1190_pt1 | contig 10365 bp, 1 predicted proteins | sample Alteio_BWOrgHeat_79_FD_152935 | JGI IMG/M metagenome (GOLD analysis project Ga0206906, IMG submission 152935) | Enriched cells from forest soil in Barre Woods Harvard Forest LTER site, Petersham, Massachusetts, United States -... | ecosystem: Environmental > Terrestrial > Soil > Temperate forest > O...
GGACCGACATCGGGTGTAGCTGCAGTTCCAACATTTAGATCGTTAGTCAGTGCAGATATTCCTGCCTTGGGTTATGTAACCTCTGTCGGACTTGCGCTTCCGGTTTCAGTCTTTAATATCAGTGGTTCACCGGTAACAACATCCGGTACACTGACGGGATCATTTACCACCCAGACAGCGAATACGGTATTTGGCGGACCAACTTCGGGCGTTGCAGCGGTTCCCACATTCCGTGCTTTAGTTGCTGCCGATATTCCACCGCTTGGTGGAAATTATATTATCAACGGGACATCGCTGCAACCCTCATCAAATTTTAATATCAGTGGTAATGGAGAGATATCGGGTCAATTGCAATTGCTCGGCACAGGAACGGGAATCACGACATTCCAAGCCGGAGCACAAGGTGCAACGAATATAAATTATACATTACCGACAACAGCGCCGACAGTGAGCGGACAGATATTGAGTTCGACGACAGGCGGAGCAATGAGTTGGACGAATGCGGCAACGGGCACGCTAACGAGTGTCGGACTAGCATTGCCAGTTTCAGTCTTTAATATCAGTGGCTCGCCGGTAACGACATCCGGTACTCTGACTGGATCATTCACGACACAATTAGCAAATACAGTATTCGCAGGTCCTACATCCGGCGTAGGGGCAACGCCGACATTCCGTTCATTGGTAGCAGCCGACATCCCGTCGTTGAATTACGTAACATCAGTGGGCCTTGCGATGCCATCGATTTTTTCAGTAAGCGGTTCTCCTGTGACTACGAGCGGAACACTTACGGCGACATTGACATCAGAGACGGCGAATACCGTATTTGCCGGACCCACATCGGGCGTTGCTGCTACCCCGACATTTCGCGCTTTGGTCGCTGCCGATATTCCACCACTCGGTGGAAATTATATAATCAACGGTACAACACTGCAGCCGACATCTAATTTTAATATCAGCGGTAACGGCGAGATTTCCGGACAATTACAATTACTTGGCACGAGTACAGGCATTACAACATTTCAGGCAGGTGCACAGGGCGCCGCGAATATTAATTACACTCTTCCGATCGCAGCACCTGCGGCAGGATCGATTCTTTATTCCTCAGGAGGAGCATCAAGTAATCTTTCATGGACTAATACCGGTACGGCCGGACAGGTTCTTACTATGTCCGGCGGAGTTCCGAGCTGGCAAACAGCAAGTGGATGGCTTACTAATGGTAATGCAGGTACTACCGCATGGAATGGTACGACAGGCAATTTTCTAGGAACGACAGATGCAAAAGCCCTGGTCATCGGCACGACAAACACAGGTACCGGCGAGCCGGTAGAATTTTACACAAAGAATATTGAGCGCATGCGCATCGATTCAACAGGAAATGTCGGGATCGGAAATACATCGCCAAATACCGCTCTTGATATCTCTGCAGATTTTGCAACTCGTGAATACAATTATACAACGTCGATGCCGGCATCGAATAATGACATGAATTTTGATGGCGTCGGAAATCATACTGCACTGATCCGAATTGCAACTGCTGCCGCTCCTTTTACTCTTACCGGACTTGCTGGCGGGCAGAATGGAAAGCTTGTTACGATCTATAATGCATCAGGTCAAGTGCTATCTCTGTCGAATCAAAATGCTTCGAGTGTTGCAACCAACAGGTTCATAACCGGAACGGGCGGCACATTGACTGTCGGTTCGGGTGGTAGCGTGAATTTGGCATACAGTCCCACAGATTCACGATGGTATGTAAATTCGCTTAATGACTTGACAACGCTCAATAATAGCTATGTAAACTATAATATTGCCTCAACTCAGAATACTGCAGTCATTACTTCACCAAATTATCTTTTTAACACATCGTATGCAGCAAGTGCGACGACAAATAATGCGCTTGGTGCAGTGATCACTTCTGCAAGTGGAACAAGCGGCGCCACGAATGCAACAGGACTTGCTGTTACTGCTACAGCAAATGGTGCCGGTACCTCTACAGGGTTGAATGTTTCGGCAGGAGGCGGTACAACAAATTATGCAGCGCTATTCAGTGGAGGTAATGTTGGTATCGGTCAGGCAACACCGACCCAACTTCTTGAAGTCCGAAATGGTAACCTGCTTTTATCAAATTCGGCGACTGGTGATCAATTACAATTCCAAGGTACAAGCACAGGCTTGAGTACGCTCGCAGCCGGAGCACAAGGTGCAAATACATTTAATTATACGCTTCCTATTACTCAACCCGCTGCTAATCAGGTCCTTACCGCTACAGCGATCACGGGTGCAGGTCCATATGCAATTACGCTGGGGTGGGCGAATAATGGTGGGGCAGGTTCTTATGTAAATTATAACACTGCCTCAGTACAAAATACTGCGATTATTACATCACCAAATTATCTTTATAATGTTGCATACGCCGCAAGTGCTACAACAAATAATGCCCTTGGAGCAGTCATTACATCAACAAGCGGAACGAGCGGTGTCACAAATGCAACCGGACTTGCGATCACAGCCACTGCACACAGTACCGGTACCTCAACGGGATTAACGGTGACTGCCGGAGGCGGTTCGACAAATTATGCTGCGACGTTCAGCGGAGGTAATGTCGGAATCGGGCAGGCTGCACCGACACAATTGCTGGAAGTAAAAAGCGGGAACCTACTGCTTTCCAATGCGGGAACAGCAGATCAGCTTCAACTTCAAGGAACGAGCACAGGGCTGACAAGTTTTCAGGCTGGCGCGCAAGGAGCTACGAATCTCACTTATACGCTGCCTACATCTGCCCCACCCGCGAGTTCTTTATTATATTCCTCAGGAGGTGCGACGAGTAATTTATCCTGGACTAACGCAGGTTCCAACGGACTATTACTGACTGTGTCCGGTGGAGTACCAATGTGGTCATCTACGGCAGCTTGGCTGACAACAGGCAACGCAGGCTTAACAGATAACGTATCGAATTTTATCGGTACGCTCGATAATACCCAGATACGTTTTGTCAGCGGCAGCGGCGGACCGAATACGCGAATGGTTTTGGATTTAAACGGCAATCTTCTTTTCGGAAAAAATTCCGGTACAGCACAATTCACTCAAGGTGCAGGCCGGCTGGCATTTGGAGATTCACTTACTACAACACGTCTTAATAGTGTACCGACGTATGTTAACCGTGTGTTTAATATGATCGATCCAAGCGCAGTTGTACGAGTTTGGAGGTTTAATAGTAATGCAGGTGGAACAGATCCGGCTTTGGAATTAGTCGGAGGTACGAATGATAACCAAGGTAATGCTGCAAACCATTGGTGGGATGTTATGGCTACAGGAACCCCTGGTGTTGCCGGAACAGGTACTGGCGGACAAGGAGAGCACATGACATTTCGCAGACGTACCGGAGCTTCGGATTCTGAATACCTAAGTATTTTTGCGGGTGGAATGATTGGGATTGGTAATAACGATACAAGCGCTATTACGACGCCCGATACACGGCTAACTGTTCGTATGGTAGATGCTGCGACAAGTACTGTCAGTAATCTGATTTCTGTACTTCATTCTTCAGCTACTGCAACTGGTCCTACAACTGGTTTTGGTTCGGGAATTGTTTTCAAAGCAGATGATAGCACTGCAGCAAATAATCCGCCATTTAAATACAATCAGGAGATGGCAAACATATCGGGTATTTGGACTAATGCCCTTGACGGAAGCCAAACTGGAGCGCTTACTTTCTCCACGGTCAACAATGCCGGTGCCGATGCTGAAAAGATGAGGATTGCCGGCTCAGGAAATGTCGGTATAGGAAATACTGTGCCCGCCACTCAACTTGATATATCAAAAGATTTTGCTACACGAGAGTATAATTATGCGACTTCTCTGTCCGGAACAAAAAATGATATGAATTTTGATGGGGCGAATAATCTCATGAGTTTTTTGCGCCTTGCAACAGCTTCTGCAGCATTTACTTTAGACGGAATTACCGGCGGTCAGAATGGGAAAATTCTGCATATCCACAATGCGACGACGCAGGCTATGACGCTTGCTAATCAGGCAGCTGGAAGTGCTGCGGCAAATAGAATTATTACTGGGACAGGTGCTAATATTTCAGTTCCTGCTGGTGGAAGTATCAATTTACAGTATAGTCCTACTGACAGCAGGTGGATAGCAAATTCGGCAATTGGAGTAGCGCAATCAGGCGCATGGCTCAATGCCGGTAATAGCGGACTTACGGATAATGTATCAAATTTATTGGGCACACTTGATAATGTGCCTCTCAGATTTGTTGCGGGAGCGACAGGAACGCCAAATACACGCATGCTTTTGGATTACCAAAGGGGCGATCTGTTACTTGGAGCTAATTCAGGTGCTTCAAGTTTTTCCTCAACTGGCGGCGGACGTTTTGCGATGGGGGATGCTCTAACTACTACGACTTTAAACAGCATCCCAGTCTCTTCTTCAAGGACATTTAATGTCATTGATTCATTCGCTACGCTTCGTCTCTGGAGGTATAATACGTTGACAAGTACAAATGACCCGACATTAGAATTTGTCGGCGGCGTAAATACCAATCAAGGGAATGCCGCGAATACCTGGTGGGATATGTACACTACGGGTACGCCTTATACTACCAATACCGGAACGCACAGTTCGGGAGAGCATTTTGCAATTCGTCGCCGAACTGGCTCTGTCGATTCGGAAATGGTTAGCATTTTTGCAAATGGAAATGTTGGTATCGGAGAAGATGGTAATGGAAGCGCTGGTACAGTTTCAAATGCACCTAACAAATTGACAGTTTCGAGTAATGATGCCGTTACGAACACGGTAACAAACATCTTAGCGCTTCAACATAATTCGACAGGCACATCTGCTGCAAATTTTGGAACAGGACTAATCTTCCGTGGTGATGATTCTACCACTTCAAATCAGGATATGGCTGCAATCCAATCGATATGGACGGCGGCAAATCATACGACCCATACGAGCGCATTAACATTTTCAGTTGATAGTACAGGTACGACAACAACGCCATCGGAACGAGTACGTATTACGGGGGCAGGATATGTCGGAATTAATACGACCACGCCTGCTGCCAGTCTGGAAGTAAATGGAGCATATGCGACCGATGCGTATAATATTGCTCTTGCCAATGGCACAAATAATAATGTGGCTTTAGGAAACGTATCATTCGGGAGAATTACCGGACCATCTGCTCCATTTACAATCACAGGTATAGCTAATGGTACAAATGGTAAATGGCTGAGACTTGAGAATACTACATCTCAGAACATGACGATCTCGAATAGCAATGCTTCTTCGAGCGCGGCGAATCGTATATTAACAAATACAGGAGCAGACGTAACGCTGAAGGGAAACTCTGCGACGACAGTGGACCTGATTTATGATGCCACAAACTCTAACTGGGTCATGGGTCCTACGAATGCTAATCAAAATATCGGTCCTGTAGGTAGTATAAACTATATGACAAAAGCCGCTGACCAATCTGTGACAAATTCTATTGTCCTTGCCAATGACGCCGATCTTACTTTCAATACGAATCCAAATGAAACATGGGAAATTGACGGAGAGCTACACGCAGATAATGTGAATGCAGCCGTGGATATCAAAATTGCCTTCACTACTCCTGCAGGAGCTACGATGAAAGTTTATTATGTCGGCACAGAAGATGCAGTAGCGGGTGCTCCAGCAGTTAATGCAGGTGCATCGGTTTTAACTGTTTCTGGGGTGGCAAAGCGTGTTGTTATTGGAGGAGGAACATCAACATATATACATGTTCATGGAATCTTCAGAAACGTAGGAACGGGTGGTGCTGTTCATCTTGAATGGGCCCAAAATGTCGCCGGAGGCGCTGGAAACTCGACCATTCTCCGCCAGGATTCATTTATTAGGGCAATGCGAGTAAATTAATCGACTTTTATATAAACTTAGCTTTTTCCTTCAAAAAGAAGGGGAAAAGAAGGTTAAAAAAAGTTTATATGGGATATGTTTTGACGGGAACTAACTTGAGGCATGGGAAGGTTTTAGACGGTAGATTTTTTTAGTTTAGCCAAGAATTAGCAGTTTTTTCTGCCAATGTAATAGAAGGAATCATATGCCACGGTTTCCCTGACGTCTGCCACGGCGGAAGGAAATTGGAGTACATTATTAGCCACGATCACAATGATACTGAAACGTTTTTCGGTATATTTTATTTTCTTGTTTATTTGCATGTGTGCAAATTCGCCTCAACGAATTTATGCTCAGGCAAGTGTGCAGCGTAAAGTCAATATATCCAATACCAACGGGAATCTGCTTTCATTGCAAACTGCAATTGGTGTTCAGCCCTATACTCTCACGTTTCCGGTCAGTGTTAATCCATCGGGTTCTACAGCTTCTATTCTTTATGGACTGGGAAGTGGAAATCTTGCATGGACTTCTTCGAGCAGCGCAAGCAACGGATGGGTGCTGACACTTAATTCATCAGGAGGTAATCTTATACCGTCGTGGGTCGATCCGCTCACTTTAAATTTCTGGCAGCTTGGCGGAAATTCCGGTACTACGGCATATAATGGCACTACGGGTAATTTTATTGGCACAACAAACACGCAGCCTGTTGTCATTGCTACGACAAATACAACTACTCCGCAGCCGATAGAATTTTATACTGGTAATAGCGAGACCATGCGGTTGACTGGATCTGGAGATCTTGGAATCGGCATTACAAACCCATCCCAACTTCTTCAAGTCAACAACGGCAATATATTCTTATCTAATGCAGGGAGTGCTGGGCAGATTCAATTGCAGGGAACTGGCACTGGTATTTCGACTTTCCAGGCAGGAGCACAAGGAGCTACAAATATTAATTACACATTGCCGATTTCTGCTCCATCTATAGGAGGGCAAGTACTTAGTGCCACAATGACAGGAACTATGAGTTGGGCAAGCGTTGGCTCTGTAACAAGTGTCGGACTTTCTCTGCCTGGCTCACTCTTTAGTGTAAGTGGATCACCTGTAACTTTATCTGGTACATTGACTGGAACACTGCTGACGCAGCCTTCGAACACTGTTTTTGCCGGACCGATGTCCGGCGGAGCAACAGCTCCAACTTTCAGAATGTTAGTAGCAACAGATATCCCAGCATTAAATTATGTAACATCGGTTGGGCTTTCATTGCCAGCTTCACTCTTCAATGTATCGGGTTCACCCATAACATCGAGCGGAACATTGACCGGATCGCTTGCAACACAGGCGGCGAATATGATTTTTGCAGGACCATCCTCGGGCGTGAATGCGACACCGACATTCCGCACGATGGTAACGGCAGATATTCCGAATAATATTGTTACGTATGCCAAGATTCAGAATGAGACAAATAACACAGTCCTTGGCAATGTATCTGGAGTAAGTGCAGCCCCATCGGAGCTTACTGCCGCGCAGTTAAAGACATTACTCAATCTAACGGGTACGAATTCGGGGGATGTTACTCTTGCCGGACAAAATTATCTATCGCTTTCCGGTCAGCAGATAACTGCGAATCCAATCGATTTGACAGGTACAAATATAACGGGATTGCTGAAGGCAGCCAGTTTCCCGATCCTGACGGGCGATGTAACAACCATAGGCGGCTCGCTTGCGACGACGATCTCGAACGGTGCAGTTACCCTTCCAAAGATGGCAAGCTTCCCGGCATTGAGCATCATGGGAAATCCGACAGCCTCAGCGACAACACCGTCAGCAATCACTCTTGGAGCCGGACTATCCTTTTCCGGTACAACACTTGTCGGCACTGGCGGTACAGTAACAAGTGTCGGTCTTTCTCTTCCTGCTTCGGTTTTTTCCGTCACCGGTTCTCCGGTTACGAGTTCTGGGACTTTAACTGGGTCATTTACAACGCAGTCAGCTAATATCATTTTTGCCGGACCATCTTCAGGTGTAGCGTCAGCACCGACATTCCGTTCGTTGGTAGCGGCAGATATTCCAGCATTAAATTATGTAACATCAGTGGGGCTTTCCTTACCGGCATCGCTGTTTTCAGTATCCGGTTCACCGGTAACATCGAGCGGAACACTGACAGGATCGCTTGCGACGCAAAATGCAAATTTAATTTTTGCAGGACCGTCGTCAGGCGGTGCGGCTGCACCGACATTTCGCGCTTTAGCAGCCTCTGATATTCCTGCACTGACAGGATATATTTTAAATCAAACCACACAACAGGCTTCTTCGAATTTTAATATCAGCGGTCAGGGGCAGGCAACATCATTTACCGGAACAGATAATGCAGCAGGCGCAGGATCTGCGCTTACGGTGCGCGGCGGAACAAGCACAGGCACATCGGCAGGAGCAGGCGTTGCGATCTCCGGCACAAATGGAAGTACGACAGGAGCAGGAGGTGCGATTTCCGTAACCGGAGGAAATGGCGCAGGCAATGCTGCAGGCGGAAATATTACCCTCACTTCCGGTAATGCCGGAGCAACCGGTGGTGCGGCGGGTAATTTTTCAGCGACGGCAGGCAATGCAGGCGCATCGGGAATTTCCGGCGGTACTATTTCTCTCACCGCCGGACAAGGTGGCGCGACGAGTAACGGTGGAACAGTTACCATTACAGCGGGACTTGGCGGCTCGACTTCAGGTATCGGCGGCGCGCTTACGATAGCAGGTGGAGCAACCCCTGCAGGGTCTTCGAGTGGTGGTGGAAATGTGACTGTTAACGGAGGCGACCCAAATTCCGGCGCTGGCGGCGTTCTCACATTGCGGGCAGGAAATAGCACAGGAGCAAATCCCGGTAATCCTGCGTATCTCTATGGCGGTTTGGCAGGTACATCTGGTAATGGCGGTACAGCACAAGTTCAGGGCGGTGCAGCTACAAGCGGATCGGGCGGAGTCGTAAATATCTTTGGCGGAAATTCTGCTTCCGGCGCAGGCGGTTCGATCGCTTTGACTACAGGTACGAGCGGCGGTACGGCGAACGGAGGCGCGGTAACAATTACTATGACAAGCGGCATAACAACAGGTAATGGAGGATCATTTACCGTAACAAACGGTAATGGCGCAGGCACCGGAAGCGGTGGAAATGTTTCGCTCACGGCCGGAAATTCCGGCGGTACTGCCGGAGCCAATGCAGGCATTGCATCGCTCATCGCTGGGAATGGAATTACCAATAATGCCGGCGGAGCAGTAAATATTACTGCCGGCAATGGAGTCGGCACGAATCAATTCGGTGGCGGAGTTGCGATTTCGGGTGGGAATGCAAGCGGAACGGGATCATCGAGCGTGACCTTCTTAACAGCTAAAGCTGGTGTAACAGGCTCGACAACTAACACTGCGGCAACGCACTTAACGCTTGACGGCAGTGGTAATCTTACACTCAATGCTTCAAGCGCACAAATTGTTCTAACTGGCACATCGACAGGTGTAACCACATTTCAAGCAGGCGCTCAGGGAGCTGCTAATATTAATTATACACTGCCAACTAGTGCACCAACAGTGAGCGGGCAGGTTCTCAGTTCTACTTTGGGTGGATCACTCTCGTGGGTAACTCCAGGATCAAGTTCGGTGACGAGTGTCGGTTTGCAAATGCCGGCAGTACTATATAGCTCTGTAACAAATTCGCCGATAACGACAAGTGGAACACTAATACCGGTTCTTGCAACACAAACAGCGAATACAATTTTCGCCGGACCTTCTTCCGGAGGTGCGGCTACTCCGACATTTCGGGCTTTAGTGCCTGCAGATCTTAATACTGCTGCTTGGGGATTATCCGGCAATTCGATAGCTTCCGCCTATAACGGCACTACGGGCAGCTTTCTCGGCACAACGAATACTCAGCCGCTAATTCTTGCAACGACAAATACAACCACATCGCAGCCAATAGATTTTTATACAAATAACACTGCTAGAATGCGCCTCAATGCAAGTGGCTTTCTTTCTATTGGTGGTACATTTGTACCGAGTTCACCTGTTCACGTTAAATTTGCAAATGCGGGTCACTCGGTCTTATATTTACAAAATACGGATGCAACAGGAAATGCTAATCCGGAAACACTTACCGGGACTGCGCTATTAGCCCCGGTATTTGTACTGACAGTAATAGGGTTCCTAAATAGGTACGTTGTACTGGAACTTGTACCGCTACTCGAACCGCTTGAAGGAGCAATCCAACTCAATGTTCCTCCGGTACTGCTTGAAAGAACATATCCACTTGAGGCTGGAGCGGCTAATCTGTTTATATCACCGTTCGCATCTGCATAAACTACTCCGCCTGTAGTCGCGGGAGTTGCCGCACCAAGAGATGTTAACCGTGTATTAACAGTTCCTGCAGTTCCGGCAACATTTAATGTTCTGCCGGCAGATTGTAATGTGGAATATGTTCCCGAATTAAATCCCACACCA
>Ga0206906_1193_pt1 | contig 10288 bp, 4 predicted proteins | sample Alteio_BWOrgHeat_79_FD_152935 | JGI IMG/M metagenome (GOLD analysis project Ga0206906, IMG submission 152935) | Enriched cells from forest soil in Barre Woods Harvard Forest LTER site, Petersham, Massachusetts, United States -... | ecosystem: Environmental > Terrestrial > Soil > Temperate forest > O...
ATTACCTCCGGGAACACTGCTTCAGGAAATGCTGCTGTTGTATGTGGAGGGCTGACTAACCAAGCAACTAATCAATTCGATGTAATCGGGGGTGGCAGTACTAACGTAGCAAATGGCGGTTGGTCGACTGTTTCCGGTGGATTTTCGAATACGGCCGGAGGAATAAGTTCTGCTATTGGTGGCGGAGCAGGGAATTCTGCCGGCGGGAGCTATGCGAATATTAGCGGCGGGAAAAATAATTCTGCCTCAGGATCGTATTCTTCGATCTCAGGCGGGTACGGAGCAAAGTCAGCAAATTATGGTCAGGCAGCACAAGCATCGGGCAATTTTGCTATCCCTGGAGATGCACAAACATCAGTTTATCTTGAAAGAGGTATTATGTCTGCTCATGGCGGAATTGTAACAATGTCGCTTGATGGCGCCGGTACAGAACTTACAATGCCGGCGAATTCTTCGTTCGCATTCAGAATTACTGTTTCATCCAGAGAGCAAACCGGTACGGGAAACTCTGGCACGTTTATCGTTGATGGCAGCGTAACAAATATCGGCGGGAATGTCTTTGTCGTTGAGTCAGGCACAACGATTTATAATAATGGCTATGGAGTTGGAGTCAGCGTGGTAAGCATCGGTTTCCCTGCTCCGGCGAATATCTGGCGGATTCAAGTGAAAGATGTCGGCGGTGCATTGGCAAATTCTGTGAATCTGGTCGCGCGAATTGAAACAACGGAAGTAATAAATTAGCTGATAGCTGTTAGCTGACAGCTGTCAGCTGTGCACGGAAGGCATGAGCGGGTTGAAGGTCCAAATGGTCAGATTGGATTTTCGCCCGCTTGTGGTTCATTACTTTAGTTCATCTTCTAAGAGCATATAGTAATCCGGATGTTCTGTGCGGAAATCACTTTTGAAATGTTGGAGAAGTTGCTTACGAATCGGTTCTCCGGTTTGTTTGAATTTTATTATACTCTCAATGGTCTGGTAAAAATAGATCCATGCACTTGCCATAAGGGATATGCGTCGGGTGCGAAGCCATTTTATATTCCGCCCAATCAGTTGATCGGTAAGCAGAATATCTCCACGCTTATAGGCAATAACGGTCTCAAGTCCACGAATCTGCACTTCGTACGCCAGAAAATGATTTTCGTGATTTAAAGCTTTTGCCTTGAGAGCTAATTGAAGCGATGAATCAGTTTTGCCTTCGATAAGATCGAGCATTGCTTGTAATATCAGAACAGTGATGTAGATCGCTGGCGTTGATTTCACTACTTGGTAGTGTCCGAAGTCTTCAATGACTCGGCGGGAAGTTTCATAATCACCTGCCAATAGTGCTACACGAGAAAACCGTAATAGATATAAGGCTCCACGAGAGGTTTCAGGACTTTGCCCGTTAGAGAATTTTCGGAATGTCTCTAAAGCTTCAGATGCTCTATCATGTTTCATAGCCAGTTCATACGCCATATGCAATTCTATCACCTCTTCTCTTTGAGATTCAAAATGATGGCGATGCTTACGTATCACTTCCAGCGAACGACCGAGCCAGAGAATCTCTTCATTCTTTCCGGGACTTCTATAGACACATGTCTTCCATTCGGCTTGATAATATTCATGACGGACTAAAGGATTCACCGAAGTTTCTGCAGCTTCTTTTATGGGATCAAGCAGATTCCTGCTGTAAGAATACATCTGAGAGAGATTCATTTTCTTCTTACTTGGTAAAGCAGCAATCGTGTAAAAGAGTACTTTCATTTTGATATACAGCTCTTCGTCTGCCGGAGGATTCTTTTTGATCTTATGCCACTTGATACCGAATTCGTAGAGTAATTCCATATCAATAAGAGAGACCGGGAAATCGACCATGTTCTTGAACATGAATTCATAGAATCTTTCCAGCCGTGCTTTATCCTGTCCGGTTAGTAATTGTTTTTCGGTACGGATAGCCTCGGTAATAAATGGGCGATACAGGTATTTACTGCGGAAAAAGTTTAGCGTTGAGAATTCTTCTTTCGCCGCGAGGATTCGAACGCATTCATCAACAATCTCCGAACAGAGAGAATAGAAATTTTCTTTCGAGATACGAAATGCTTTTACCAGACTTGCCGAATCGGGTGGCGATTCTGGGGAAGTAGCAATTCGTTCGAAAATAAGGCGAGAGCGCTCCGGCAGCTTAAAACCCTTGCGGATCTTGCTTATTTCTTCGCCGGAAAGCGTCTGTAATAACTTGGCAAGCAGCATAGCTAGAGAAGTAAACTACTTCGTTGTAAAAAAATATCCCAAGGTTTTACTCATTCACGGGCAAAAAGCGCTAACTCTATCATTTTGAAGCTAATAATTAGTTTTGAACTATCGGTTTTTTCGTTCAAGAATAGTTTGATAAAGGTTTTATGTATTGGCGGTCTTGTTTAATTTTTTCCGATTATGTATTTTTGAAAACAATAGCTCAATACATTCTCCGTTTGCCCGGATAACAGTACGAGCAGGTATTAAGTATGTGCATATTTCAAAATTCTGACCATGAAAATTACACGAATTCTATTTTGCGCCTTTTTTTTAATTATTGTAAGCCATAAAAGTTTTGCCCAACATTCGCTTCAACTTGATGATGGCTTAAGCCATTATTCCACAATCCAAGCCTCTAATCCCGGTGGAATATATTTGTTGCCCCCCGGCGGCGGCACACTGCTGACCACGACAAGCCTCAACGGAATCGTCTGGCTATTAAATGGCAATACTATTTCTTCCGGTGTTGATGGAGTTAATAATATTTTGGGCACGCTTGCCGGTTCGACGCTCGCTCCGGTAAATATAGTCGTGAATGGTGTACGCGTTATGCGTTTTGACGGCTCTTCACTTGTGAATATTATCGGCGGGCAGAGTGCGAATGCCGTTAATATTAGCGGTCCGAGTACCATAAATAATTTTATCGGTGGGGGCGGAGTCCATACGATCAATGGCGGAAATTCAAACGTCATTACCGGAGGTTTATCCAATTCCATCACTTCTATCGGCGCCTCTTTCGAAGATGTAAATTTTATCGGAGGCGGTAATTCTAACACAATTAATAGTGCTATTGCATCCGTAAATTTTACCGGACTTAATACGATCGTTGGAGGAGAACTCAATAGTATCAATACAAACTGGGCAGGATCGGCTGGTCAATCAGGATTTAATTTTATCGGCGGAGGCTACAATAATACTGCTCATGGAAATGCTGGTTTCAACTCCGGATTTAATACAGTGCCGGGTGGGTTTCAAAACCATGGCAATGGCGGGGCAGGAAATGCATCAGGCTGGAATACTGTCGGCGGCGGACTTCAAAATAATGCCAACGCAGGAACAGTAGATAATACCGGTGGCAATACGATCTCTGGCGGCGTCAATAATTCAGCGACCGGAGGAAGTAGTACGACTTTTGCAGGAGTCAATACTATTGGAGGCGGACAAAATAATACGGCCATTGGCGGTGCAGGTACAAATTCCGGTGCCAATACAATTGCCGGTGGATTAAGCAACAATGCAAATGGGGATGGCGGAGCTTCATCAGGCTATAATGCTATCTTGGGCGGTCAATTCAATTTAGCGTATGGTACTGCAGCAGTATTAAATTCCGGCGGTAACTCGATCGGCGGCGGTTGGAATAATCATGCCTATGGAAATGCCGGCACTCAATCAGGAGAAAATCATATCGGCGGCGGGGTGAGCAATATTGATACCGGAAGTATAGGCGATTTTTCGGGATATAATCTTGTCGGAGGAGGAGTGAACAATAATGCATCTGGCGGTGCAGGTCCAACATCAGGATTTAATAGCATCGGTGGGGGAGATTTCAACAGAGCTTTCGGATCATCTGGCAATTTATCAGGTAACAATGTTATCGCAGGAGGAACAAATAATCTAGATACCGGAGGAACTGGTGCACATTCGGGATATAATTTCATTGGTAGTGGATTTGGCAACGATGCAAGCGGGAATGGCGGTACAGACTTTTCCGGATATAATGTTATTGCCGGCGGCGACCAGAATAATGCCACAGGTGGAAATAACTCAGCTGGAGGAATAACAGGATATAATGCCATTGGCGGAGGCGGTGGTAACAGTGCTCTAGGTAGTACTGGCGATAATTCCGGGATGAATACGATTGGCGGAGGTCATGTCAATTCAGCCAATGGCAATACAGGGACTAATTCCGGAATTAATTCAATCGGAGGCGGAAGCAGCAATAATGCAAGCGGCGGAGCAGGAGGAGCAGGAGGTCCTTCAGGGTGGAACACGATCGCAGGAGGTGTGGGTAATAATGCTTCAGGTGATGGGGGTGATTGGTCTGGTATTAATTTTGTAGGGGGCGGAAATTTGAATAATGCTCATGGAAGTAGTGCCATCAATTCAGGAGGAAATGTTATAGGGGGAGGGTATAATAATTCCGCATTTGGTAATGCAACGATATTATCCGGATATAATTTCATCGGAGGTGGTTACACAAATAATGCAACTCCTGTAGCAGGATTCGCAGGATTGAATTCTATAGGTGGTGGATATTTTAATACGATTCATGGAAGTTATTCATCTATTGGCGGAGGCTCAGGCAACGGTATTCAAGCATTATATTCTTCCATAGGCGGTGGAGTAAATAATTTTGATACTGCCGGCGCCAGTTACTCCGTTATCGGCGGAGGGGTTGCCGATTCAGTCAATGGGGGTAACGATAATTTCATCGGTTCAGGATGGTTAAATAAAATAATAGGAGTTTCAGCGAACTATGCCGATATTAATGTAATTTGCGGCGGCAATCTTAATATAATTAACAGTGCAGCTTTGCCCGCCGGCGCCTCAAATTCGGGTTTAAACTTCATTGGAGGCGGACAAAGTAACACGATTGGTGGAGGGACATCTGCAAATTCGGGTTTTAATACGATTGCAGGAGGATACAATAATACTGCTTCCGGTACTTCCACCTCAATATTCTCAGGTTATAATACAATCGGCGGAGGGTTCCAAAATGTTGCCACACCAACAGCAGGATTTGCCGGATTTGCTACTGTTGGCGGAGGAGAAGGGAATCAAGCTCTACACCTTCATGCAACCATAGGCGGAGGGTATCATAACCAAGCAACAGGCAATGCTTCATCTGCATTCGGAGGAAGTACGAATATAGCAAGCGGTCACGGGTCTTTTATTGGCGGCGGTGGATTCGATGGTACTGCAACATTTGGAAATTCCGCTACGGCACCTGCCTCCTCCGTTATCGGAGGATTAGGAGCATTAGCATCGAATTACGGTCAGATGGCGCAGGCTTCCGGGCAGTTCGCAGCACAAGGTGATGCACAAACATCCGTTTATGTATTGCGCGGAGGTCCCGATGTTGGGGCAGTTGCAGGTAATGTCAATTTGTTTCTTGATGGCGCCGCCTCTGAAATTACGATGCAGCCGAATACGTCGTTCGCCTTTCGCATTATGGTTGTCGCCCGGCAATCAGGCGGCGGTGCTTCAGGAACATTTATCGTCGAAGGAAATGCAACAAATGTCGCCGGTATCGTCACCGTTGTAAATTCCGCGACTACAGTTTATAATAACGGTTACGGTACCGGTGTAACAGTTACCGCAATCGCTGCAGCTCCGAATATTCTCCGAATCAATGTTGCCGATGCCGGTAACTATGCCTTCACGGTAAAATATGTAGCGCGTATCCAAACGACGGAGATAACTTTTTAAATATATATTATTTTCGGAACGTACGTGGGCGGTTGTACGATAGGTCAGATCGGAAAGCCGTTCACGTATGATTCCTATTATGGCAAATCACTTTCCAACAGTAGAAAAAAGTCAGGATACTCGGCGCGAAAATCATTAGTGAAATGTTTGAGAAGCAACGGACGGATGGATTCACCCGTCATTCGTAAATGGATAATGCTTTGTATCATCTGATAAAAATAAATCCATGCGCTTGTTCCCAGCGATATTCTGCGTGACCGGAGCCATTTAATGTTGCGTCCGACGAGTTGATCGGCAACTACAAAATCCCCGCATTTGAAGGCAACGATCGTTTCAAGTCCGCGAATTGGTAATTCGTAGGCAAGGAAATAACTTTCTTTGTTAGAATAGCGAGCATGCTCTATGGCTTTAGTCGCTGCGACGAGATTGCCTTCCGCTAATTCAAGTTTTGCACGGGCAAGAAGTGCCATCATAAAAATTGAAGGTATTATTTTAATCGCAGAATTATTCTCAAATTGATTGAGTATCTCTCGTGATGTTTTGAGATCCTGTGCCAAAAAAGCAATATTCATAAAGCGGCTTAAGAATATTGCTCCACGAGAAGTTTCCGATGTCTGACCATGGTAATGTTTGCGAAAAATCTCCAAACTTTCTTTCGCTTTTTTTCCATCCGATGCCAATTCGTTAGCAATTTGTAATTCTACGACAGCTTCCCAATTTGCTTGAAACCACCCGGGGTTTTTTCGAACTACTTCAAGAGAATTATAAAGAAATTTAACTCTGGTGCTGACATGATCCCTGTTAAAGATACATGCATACCACTCGGTCTGATAATAGTAATAAAGTGCGAGAGGATTTTGTGAATTTCTTGCCGCTTCCCGCAGTGGTTCAAGCATTGCCTGAGCCTGTTTACCCATTTGCCCAAGTGTCATTTTCTTTTTTGTCGGTAGTGTTCCGATTTGCATGAATATCACACGGAGCTTGATATGAAGATCATCATCGCGAGATGGATTTTGTTTTGACTTATGCCATTTTTTCCCCATTTCTTCTAAGAGTTTAATATCAATAATAGATACCGGGAAGTTCATCTGTTGATGAAAAGCAAATTCATAAAACCGTTCCTTAATTTCTCTTCCGACTTTTGGAATCAATTGGTTTTCTACCCTACGCAATTCCGTCACGAACGGGCGGTAGAGGTACTTGCTTCGTAAAAATTTTAGCGTTGCAAATTCTTCCTTCGGGGCAAGGATACGAACGCATTCATCGACGATTTCCGAACAAATGCGATATAAATTTTCTTTGGTTATCCCAAAAGCTTTTGTAAGCCTCTCCACACTTGGAGGTAATGACGGCGATGCTGCAACTCGCTCGAAGATAAGACATGCGCGCTCGGAAAGACGGAAATCCCTGCGGATTTTCTTTACTTCTTCCTCTGATAGGGTGCGTAATAAATTTGCAAGCAGCATAAGTTAAAACAGATCTCACAATGAAAACTATTTTTTTTATAAAAAACATCCTAAGATTTAACCCGTTCTCGGTAGTAATTTAGAAAAATGATATATTTATTGCAATTAACCTATACAAATCTTTTTTCAATAAACCTTTTGGACTGTTTACTTAAGGTTTACTATGTTAACGGTCTTGTTTTCACAAAACGAAATCGGTATTTTTGATAAAATTATTTCTGCATCCCGTCCATTTACCCGGATGGGAGTGCGTTTTGAATGTGAATATCCTACTGACCAATTATATGAAAATACCATCTACTGTAATCTGCTTTCTTACGCTTTTTGTTCATCAAACTTTTGCCCAACATTCGCTTCAACTCGATGCAGGGGGAATATATTCGACGATCCAGGCAACAAATCCCGGAGGAATTTATATTCTGCCTCCTGGCGGCGGGACTTTACTTACAAACTCTGCCGGTAATCCATCATGGTTAATAGCCGGGAATATGCTATCCGGCGGAAGTCCGACGACGCCAAATGAATTATTTGGTTCAGCAAATGCGTATGACGTCCCTATGGTTACCGGAGGGATAGAACAGATGCGCTTGCTTTACTCCGGAGGAATCAATATTCCATCATCGACATCGGCAGGGATCGGAGTGATATTCCAAAACAATGCTCTGTATATTCATTCTATCGGATCAGGATTATCTTTCTTTGCCGGACCAAATGCCGGAAATCTTTCCTCTTTAGGCTATGCGAACACCGGAATTGGCGATCACGCCCTGAATACATCAACTGCTAGCCAGTATAATACAGCCGTCGGAGCCAATTCCCTTTTGAGTATCACGACAGGGAATAGTAATACTGGAGTGGGTGCCAATACACTCGATGCTACTACAACCGGTGTTCAAAATACTGCTTGTGGTTACTTTGCACTTGCTAATAATACAACCGGAAATAATAATACGTCTACAGGTCAGGCGACGATGCAAGTCAATTCGATCGGTTCGGAAAATACTGCAGATGGTTTTGATGCGCTCTCAGGTAATACTATAGGAAATCAGAATACTGGAAGCGGGGATAGGGCTCTTATTAGCAATACAACCGGAAGCAATAATACAGGTCTCGGGTATTTAGCAAATGTCGGTGCAAATAATCTCGATAATGCAACTGTAATTGGCGCAAATGCGACGGTTTGCGCTTCAAATACGATGGTTTTCGGAGACGGGAATGTCGTTGGATGGGGCTTTGGCGTTTGCCCTGGAGGAAGCGCGATAAAAGTTGGTACGAATAATACCAATGGCAACGGAGCGTCTCTGAGTCATGCCGGGGTCTGGACAAATGCCTCAAGCAGGACATTCAAAGACCGCTTCTGCACATTAAGCGGCTCTGAAGTGCTCACAAAAATTATGTCTTTGGAAATATTGGGATGGTATTATAAAGGCACAAACGAATATCATATCGGTCCTATTGCTGAGGATTTTTATACGAAATTTTGTACCGGCGATCAGAACGACAAAGAATATTCGGTCAAGCATATATCTTCCATCGATCCCGCTGGTATAGCTCTTATTGGGGTAAAAGAATTGCAAAAGGAAAACGAAATACTGAAGGCGAAGTTACAATTTCTCGAAGAGAGGATTGAACATATAGAGTCCTCTCTCCTCGGCAAAAGATAATTGGTTAACAGATTCGGCATTATTTTTTTTGTGGAACGTACGCGGGCGGTAATCCGATAGGTCAGATCGGAAAGCCGTTTGCGTATGCTTCCCTTTTAATTATTCAATCTATTATCTCCCCCACCTTAGTTAATCGCATTTTATCAGGAACAAACGAATACATTTTTTTGTCTTATGCCGCCACGAATAACGTAAAGCTATTACTCCTCTATCACTTACCGTTTTTGAAAAAGCCGCAACACGGGAGCGGCTTTTTTGTTGCCTTCTAGTTAAATATCACCAATCCCATCCGATAAACGCTTATTTCCGTATTTTTGCATTCCAATTAAGAACTAAGAATTGAATGGCTCAACTAACACCCGGACAGCAAACTCTCGAAAAGATCGTCTCGCTTTCTAAGCGGCGCGGATTTATTTTTCAATCATCGGAAATCTACGGTGGCTTGAATGGCTGCTGGGATTATGGCCCGCTCGGAGTCGAGATGCTTCGTAACGTCAAAGAAGCCTGGTGGCGGGCAATGACGTATCGCACCGACATTGAAGGCTTGGACGCCTCCATACTTATGCATCCGAAAGTCTGGGAAGCCTCCGGGCATGTACAGAACTTCTCCGATCCGATGGTGGATTGCCGGTCATGTAAGGCAAGATTCAGAGTCGATCATCTTTTTTCCGAGATGAGCGAGAAGAAATTGCAGGCAATTGCAAAACATATTGCTGTCGATCATAGAGAACACACAAAAGATACGCTTGTCTTCTATATCTTCTGCCGACTGCACCAGAATCATCGTAGAATGTTTTCATCGAACTTCGTAAATCTCTTTCGAGTTTTTCGGCGATCTCAGGCATGCCATCTTTATTGACAAGCGGAAGGATTGCTGCTTTGACAGGGGCAATTGCCGGATGCAGGTGCAATACCGCACGAACTTCATTCCCTAATTTTTCTTCTTCATATCCATTGCAGAGCAATGCCATGAATCCGCGCGATGCTCCTGCTGATGTTTCGATGACGAACGGTACTTTCTTTTCCTTCGTCTCTTCATCATGGATGGAAAGGCTCTTGCCGGAAAATTCTTCGTGACGCGAGAGATCGAAATTCGTCCGGTTATGGATCCCCTCGATCTCCCCGAAACCAAAAGGAAATTCAAATTCTATATCTATCGCAGCTTTTGCGTAATGTGCTAATTTTTCATGCGGTTTCAAATGCAGACGTTCTTTTGGAATGCCAATAGATTGCCACCACGCAAATCTTCGGTCTTTCCATTCTTCATAAAATTTTTCATCCGTTCCTTCTTTGACGAAATACTGCATTTCCATTTGCTCGAACTCACGGGTTCGGAAAAGAAAATTTTTCGTATTGATCTCATTCCGGAATGCCTTGCCGATCTGCGCAATTCCGAACGGCAATTTCTGCCGCGATGCCTGCATTACATTCAGTACATTCACGAAAATTCCCTGC
>Ga0206906_1195_pt1 | contig 10263 bp, 10 predicted proteins | sample Alteio_BWOrgHeat_79_FD_152935 | JGI IMG/M metagenome (GOLD analysis project Ga0206906, IMG submission 152935) | Enriched cells from forest soil in Barre Woods Harvard Forest LTER site, Petersham, Massachusetts, United States -... | ecosystem: Environmental > Terrestrial > Soil > Temperate forest >...
GAGTCTATTTGCTGCCCCAAAAGAGAATCGATTAAATCATCGGCAACGGGTACAAAAGGAGTTGACTTGAAAATCTCGATAAAATATCCTTTGAAATTATTCTGCGTATCGGCGAGCGGCGGATTCCAGAGAATATGAACACTCAGTGACGTCGGATCGGTCGGACAGCGATAATAGACGGCATTTGGTGGCAGGATAGGACGCGGCACAGCCTGGTAACCGGTAATTTGGTCTGCCAGACATCCGGCGATGACGAGCGCCAGAGACAGGAGTAAAAAAAGTTGTTTCTTCATACGTACCTTTATAACAATGCTGAAAGGGGAAAGGATGTTCCGGTAAAATCTTCGTTTGGAATGACATTGTGACATCCTATCCTGTACGCCCTGGGCGGCACACTTGTTCCAACGCTGTATTTCTCTATGCCGGTTGTTTTTTGTGCTATTTTTGTACTATAAGATTCATACGAACATCCGTGAGCGGCATAAAAGCGTACTCAGTTGGATTTCCATTTACAATTACATCTCTTTTATAAAAATAATTATGAAACTACGTTTACTCTCATTTTCGCTATGCGCTATACTTTTAGCAGCAGGCGCGCTCTTTACAAGTTGTACTAATACAACGACGCCGGGAACAACTACGCAGGGATATTTCGATGTTTCTGCGGATATTTCTGGGTTGAACCTTGGCCAGAGATATACTTTCAATGTTACGGGAGGCGCTTCCGGAACACGAATTACCGGAGTAAGCGCATATACGAGCACCGGAGCGACCGGCACGGTGCGCGTTTTTTGGACACGCGCAGCCGGAGATTCCAGCCAAGTTACTGCCGTATCGAATTCTCTCGCACCAGATGCAATCACATGGGGGGTAGTTTTGTCATCATCGGACAAAATCAAACTGTATTTGTAAATCAGTATGATTATCGTCACCGATTCCATACCATCACTCGATAGAACTTTCACAAAAGGGGTATTCTTAACATCAGATTATGGACAACCACAAATATCTTTCCCAACAAATAAGGCTGCAATAATCTATGCCGAATTCGGCGATGGGAGCAGAGCACGGATGCTATTTACACAGGTGCAGGATTCGGTAACTCAGACGACGACGAATCAAATTCAAGCACGATATCAACCGCCGGAAACGCCGCAGTTACCATTTTACTAAAAGTATAATAGTTCAATGTCATTCTGAGCGAAGCGAAGAATCTGAAAGATAATGAAAGCGAAAGTTCAGATTCTTCGCTTCGCTCAGAATGACATAGTAAAAATGTTTTGACAACTTCTAACTTTCTTTAATGGAAGAACCCAGATCATTTCAATCGCAATCGAAGGCACGCGGACATGAAGGCGAGGATGAAGCTTGCCGTTACATCACCGATTTGGGCTACCGAATCGTCAAGCGGAATTTCAACTACGGCAGAGTCGGCGAGATCGATATTGTCGCTATGGATGGGGATCAGCTTGTCTTCATTGAAGTCAAAGCGCGAACGAATAATTTATCGTATGGCAAACCGGAAGATGCCGTTGACTGGCGCAAGCAGAAACAACTCAAGCGCGTTGCCGAAGGATATTATCATATCAATAAATTGCAGGATCAAGCTTGCCGCTTCGATGTCATCGCAATAGATAAATCCGGCGGCAAAATAGAGGTGCGACATCAAAAGACGGCGTTTTATTAGGCTCCAATTGTCATTCCTGATAGATTGTAGCGCTTTAGAGTCTGCCAATCCTCAGGGGATTGCTTCGTCGTCGCTTCGCGACTCCTCGCAATGACACAAATAAATATATGATCTCATTCCGCAACGTCGAATTCATGTATCCCAACTCGCGCAAGAAAATTCTTGATAGCGCATCGTTCAATGTTGCCAAAGGAGATTTTGCAGTGATAAAAGGATCCACCGGTTCGGGCAAATCGACGATCCTGCATTTATTGAGCTGCGAGGCTCGCGCAATGAGCGGAGAAATTCATTCCGGACCTTTCGAGATTTCGACGATAAAAAGAAAACATATTCCGGCTTACCGCAGAACGATAGGCTGCATCTTTCAGGATTTCAAATTGCTCGAAGAAAAAACGGTTGCTGAAAATGTTGCCTTTACGCTTGAAGTTCAGCGAACATTTAAAAGCGATATGATCTCAAAAAAAGTTGAAGAGGTTTTGGAACGGGTAGGGGTCGCTAATGAACGTAGTTCTTTCCCTCGCGAGCTTTCCGAAGGCTCGAAGCAGCGCGCTGCGATCGGGCGGGCGCTTGTCGGCGAACCGCTTCTGCTTATTGCCGATGGCGCTGCCTCGCAGCTCGATGACGAAACTGCTTCGAGTATTTTTGGTCTTCTTGCTTCTGAGAACATTCGCGGCATGACGATCCTCCTGACCACTTCGACAGAGCGTTTTTTTTCGGCATTTCCGAAATCGGCAAAATACTTCGAACTCCGCGACGGAAAAGTGGACGGATTTTTGCCTGTATCATAAGAGTTATCAGTTCGTATGCGGATGTTATAGTGTAACTTTATACTAAGTGGGACGGACTAAAGTCCGTTCCACTACAGAAACAATAATAAAATTTTGTCAACCCTCATTAAAGGAAATCTCACCGGTTCCGGTCTTCGTATCGGCATCGCGAGGAGCCGTTTTAATAGCCCTGTCACCGAAGGCTTATTGCGCGGAGCATTGCGTGCTCTTCTTGCTCTGGAAGTGAGTGAAGATGCTATCACATCTGTAGAGGTACCGGGCGCATTCGAAATTCCTTTTGCATTGGATTTACTTGCGGCGAGTAAAAAATATGATGCCCTTATCGCGCTCGGCTGTGTTATCAAGGGCGAGACGGCGCATTTTGAGTATATATCCAATTCCGTCATGGAAGGAATTGCACGAGTCAGCTCAGGGCACAACATCCCGGTTTCTTGCGGCATACTCACTACCTATACAGAAGAACAAGCAATTGCCAGAAGCGGGGATGATGAAGATAATAAAGGCTCGGAAGCGGCGATGACGGCAATCGAGATGGCAAATCTAGCGAAACAACTGAAAGAGAAAAAATAAATGATGAGAATAAATGAACATGTCGTCATTGCAAGGAGCGCTTTAGAGCGAACGAAGCAATCTATTTCTACATTTTCAATTTTAATATTGCTCTTTGCTGCTTCTTCATCCTTTGCTCAAAAACTTCATCAGGGGCAGTGGAAAACCTACACGGCAATGTCCGGCATTACCGATCTTACAACAGATCGATCAACCGGCACTATCTGGGCTGCGACTTCCGGCGGCGCATTTCGCTTTAGTCTTTCTGCAAATCCTAAAAATAATATTCTTGCACTGAGAAACTCCGACGGGTTTTCGGATAACAATCTCACTGCTGTCGGGGCAGATTCAAATGGTAAAATATATTTCGGCGGAACGGCTGGCACGATCGATATTTATTCCGATTCATCCGGAACGCTTACTGCGATCCGCGATATTTCTTTGACTTCATACACTCGCAAACAGATATACCAGATCGCCATCTTCGGGACACGGGTTTATATTGCAACGGGCTTCGGATTAAGCATCTATGACGAATCGAAAAATGTTTTTACTGAAACAATCACTCAATTCAGTTCGCTTACCGATCAGGATACGGTGTTTGCAGTAACCGAAGCGAATGATTCGATTTATGTTGTCTTATCGGAAGCTATTGCGATTGCACCAAAGAATGCTCCGAATCTGCGCGATCCCTCATTATGGAGAATTATTAGCGCTCCCGCCGGGACAAACTGGAATTCCGTTGTTAGCATGAATTCCGGGCGTGTGGTAGCCGGAGGCACAACAGGTATTTTTGAGATCACCGGCAATAATTCTCCCCGATTTATTTCAACGGGAGATTCGATTTCCGTCATCCGTCTTTCATCATTTGTCAATACTCTGTACATCATTGATTCGCGCGAACAAAAATTATTACGTTCCGACGATCTCGTCAGTTTTTCCTCCTCTCCTCTTCCATCGGCAAACGGCGAGCAGAATATTGCCGCATTCGCTGTAGGAAATGCAGGCGCAAAGATTTTCGGTTTCGGAATCGGCGGAGCCGATCTCCTCCCTGCTTCCGGATCGATCATCCCGAATATTTTTCCTGAGGGACCGCTTTCCAATAATGCGAACGATCTTGACTTCGACCCAAGTACTGACAGGCTCTTCGTCAGTTTAGGATCTCTTGTTGCTGGGGTTAGTACTATCAACGGCATAGCGATATTCCAGGTAGATTCTTCTTCGTGGACAAACCTTGAAGCCGGACATAGTATTCTTCAGGCGCAAAATTTTATCAGTTCTTTTTATGATACGGTCAACAATAAGTTATGGCTTAGTACCTATGGAGGCGGATTATTTAGCCTTAGAGCGCCGAATCTCGATAAATGGGAGTCGTATAATTTTACTTCCAATGGAATTCCCAGTTTAAATGGGAGAGTAAATGACTTTACGGTCATGGGAAAGGGTGCTCTTGATAACAGCGGAAATTTCATTATCACTACATGGACATTCGATGGCGAGGGATTAGTAAAATTAGTGAAAGGAACCGAGCAATTTACAGCATTCCAATTAAATCCACCGATTACCACTATTTCCTTCGGCGTTTGTGTGCAGGATTTAGGCGGATACTATTTTGTGGCGACAATAGATCATGCAGCGCCTCAATCATACGGAGTGTTTGCTCTATCCCCCGACGGGAAGACGACGACGGCAATTCCCGGAGACGGTACTCATCTTGCAAACCCGAGCGTCAATGCCCTCATCGTCGATCAGGATAATGGTTTATGGTGTGGCACGAATGTGGGAATCGATGTACTGACTTATTCGAATTTCAACGGGCAACAACAAGTATTCAACAAGCCCCGGAGACTTACCTTTACCAACCAACAAATTGTCCGTGCGATAGCTGTTGACGGAGTCGGGAATAAATGGGTCGGCACTGCAGATGGTGTCTTTATCCTCAATGCCGACGGCAGTGATTCATTGGCGCATTTTACTACTTCCAATTCGCCGCTGATCGATAATAATGTTCTATCGATTGCCATCGATACAAAACGCGGCGAAGCGTATATCGCTACTTCGAAAGGAATTTCCCGTGTCAGTTCTATCTATCAGGAAGGGGAACAAGATTATTCGAAAATGCTTATCTATCCGAACCCCATAGTTCAGCATTCCGATGATAATATTTCCGTAACGATCACCGGACTTGCCGGCGGCTCGACCGTGAAAATATTTTCTCTGAGCGGCAGACTTGTCGCCACGATCGACGGCTCAGCGCTTGGCTCGACCGTCGTCTGGAACGGACGCGACGATAATAACAAACTGCTTGCTTCTGGTGTCTATATCGCTGCCGCCGCGTCGCCCGTAACTTCAAGTTATGGCGAAACGAAATTTGTGTTTATACGGAAGTAGGATAAGCACTCTTGGCTTGTCCAGTGAAGTTTTTTTCTGCCTCGCGAAGTCAAGCAAGAATACTTGACCTACTAAAAATTTATGCCGAACTACGATTACCAGTGCACTTCATGCGGATTTGTGGAAGAAATTTCGCAGCGCATGACCGACGCTCCAATCACGAAATGCCCGAATTGTGGCAAGGAAACATTTATGCGCGTCATCACTGGCGGAGCAGGTGTGCTTTATAAAGGGGAAGGCTGGTACGTCACCGATTATTCGAAAAAATCCTCCGGCGGGAAAGATAAAGAAACGGCAAGTAGTACAACGGAAAAAAAATCTGAGACGACTTCGGCACCTGCTCCGACTGCACCCACTCCGGCTAAGACGGAAACGAAAACTTCGACGAAGAACGAGTAATTATTTCAGGCGAAAGATTTTTTGCGACGGCTTCGTCGCTGATGTTGAAACCGGATATTGGTAGATCAAAACAGGACCTTCATTTTTTGAATAGAAAATCTGTAAGTACGGCACAAGGGTATTCACTGCGCCCGCAATCTCATTGGCATATTGAACTTCGATTATATCTGCATATGTTTTCCCGCCAATAGCAAGGCTATCCAAATGTCCAAGAATTCGTCCGGTAATTCCAAACAGTACTTTCGATTGATAATTTAACATCGTACATGCCGCCCAGCTCGAATCGAAAGAACTGCCGGTTGCATGCAGGAGAATGATATCACCGGGAGATTCACTGTACGTAAAATGTGAAGTTGAAATTCCATTAGAAAATAGATCCCATCCTTTTCCATTATCCGTCGATACATATACTCCCTGGCTGGTCGCGGCAAAATAATTGTTGCCAGATGCACTCAAATCATATATACCCGTCTGAAGCACACCCGGATTTATAACGAAATTTGTATTATTATTCATTGTATGGACAACTCCGGATGTCGTAGCTGCAATAATGTTTGTCCCGTCAAAAGCAAGCACTGCATCCGGCAGTGTATCGCGCTTGACCCATGTAGCGCGCAATCCATTTAGTGAAGAATATATCCCATAATTAACCGAGTCATACATGGTCGAGCAATAGAAATTACCGTTGGGTGTAGAAATTACTTCACGAATAGATGCGACATCAATTAGTGCACGGTTCCAATCGCTATCAAGAGTCCGATAATAAACACCTCCATCTGTTCCTGCGACGATAATTTCTTTGGTATTGATTGTACTATCTGATAAAGCCAGCGAAGTAACAGTATATGATGGGTTCGGCGATAATAGCACACCCGGGTTCGCAATATTGCCAGTTCGATAAATATGACTGCCATCGGTGACATAAAGCGCATTTGAACTTGCTGCAAGTGCAATAATAGCTCCATACTGCGACTTCGGAGCTTGCGTCCATGTCGAACCATCTGCTATGGAAGTATAATAGAGATTTCCGCTTGATGTACCGGCAAAAATATTACTGCCCCACAGAGTAAATGCCGTTACAAAATTCGTTCTGCTAAACAATGTTTTTGCCGCAACACTCCAGCTTTGTCCTTTATTACTTGAATAAAAAATACCAAGACTATCGTTCGAAGCAACGACAATATTTGAAGAAGCAATAATATGATGAATTGGGAATGGAATTAAGACAAGCGCTGAGTCCCTTCTCGATTGTATCGAAAAGTTCGATGGAAGAGGAATAATACTATGCGTCGTAATGCCGCTTATACTAACGGCACCGGTTGCTAATGAACAATTCAGGCTATCAAGGACAGAAGGATTACTTTCTTTAATGAAAAATGAGCTTGCAGAATTACTCTGATCAAAATTCAATGTAATTGTTGTTCCAGTTTTATAGGTAAGATTCGAATCTTCGAAAACTATTGGAGAAGCGCTGGCATTCGAATTCTGGAAAAAATACTGAGACACATCCGTCACCGATACCTGCGGAGGCTGGACGATGCCCGGATTGCATCCGCTTATTGCGAAGGCCATGACGAGAGCAAAGAGCGATATGTATGTTCTTTTTACCACGGTTTGAATTTAAATCCGATGCGTGCTGAAACTGACGGCGTGAAGAGTGTTGCCATTGCATGATTCACTGTTACATAGCCGATTGGGTCTGTTGTTGCAGAAACAGCCGGAACATTGCTCTGCGCATTGGTGCTTGTCCATGTTCCCGATACTGCTACTCCGCCATAGATTCCAAAACCACTGAAGAAATCATGCCCAAGAAGAAACGATCCGGAAATAAGTGGGTTGACACCCGTAGCAAATGCAAGTCCTCCGCCGCCGGATACTTCCATTCTCCAATCATCATACGGATTGACCGTATAGCGGAACATTGCTCTACCATACCATTGCGAGTTAGCCGCAACACTATTGCTCGTTACGACCCGCGAGATCGGAAGATCTATTCCTTCGGTCTGAACGGATGATTGCGTCATTAGTTGTGAGATCGCCGCTGATCCTGCCTCAAGACCAACTGCAAAATTCGGACTGAAACTATAATCCAATCCTAAAGTCGGAGTGAATTCAGTTTTGCTGGCAAGTCTTGTATCATTTAGATCGGCGTTCACCAATGAAGCGCCAAAGCCTTCGAATGCTCTAAAAGCAAATCCCGTACTTACCGGATGTTCATCTCTATTTCTCAATGGATTCACCGAGTGACTTCCGACATTCTCATCATCGGAGCTCGATGATGGAGTGTTATTAGCGATCGTTTTCGGAACATCGTCTTTCTTCGGAATATCTTTTACTGCCGAATTTTCCTTTACCGGATTATCATTAACTTTTTTATCATTGTTATTCGGAGTGCCATTATTATTTTTATTATCGGCTATGCCTTTATCCGGCGTTTTAATTTTCACCGGCGGAGTAATATTTTGGTTTTCATTAATGATGTTATCTTGTGCAACCTGCGAATTATCGTTCGGTTGTTTTGCATGATGGACTATATTGTTGTTATTATTGCTGTTCGATGCAATATTTGAGCTTGTTGAATGCCCAGAGGTCGAATAAGTCTCATGGGTCTTATAGGACTTATGTGACATATCTGTCTTATAAGACTCATTAGTCCTACTAGCACCATTTGTTTTATCAGCCACATTCGGGTTTTGCATTATCTGCATCTCCGGCTGTTGCGCAATAGTAGCAACTTCCTGCTTCGGAGAAGACGAAGAACCTGCAAGCGCAAAATACCCGATCACCGAAGCTGCTGCCAATGCAAAACCTGTGCGTACAGGATACTGTGCGATGAATGCAGCAACCGATGCTGCCATTTTGCCGAAGAAACCTGGTGTGGCAGTTTGCCGGATGATCGCTGCGCCGCCGGAGAGTTCGCGGTTATAATCTGCGATCGCCGCGAAACGCTCTGCCATGCTGGCTTCCAGATTTTGCGGAACGGCAACAGGTTTTTGCGCAAGCGATGTCAGTTCGCGCAACTTAATATGCTGCTCGAGCACGACTCGCTTTTCCGGGCTTACCGAAAGCTGATGGAGTAATTCGCCGCTTTCATCTTCGGAAAGCGTGCCATCCATATAGTTCAGGATCGTCTCTTCGGTTTTCATATTTCTTCTCCTTCTCTTTTCAAAATTTTTGTTTAGTGGGACGGACTTTAGTCCGTCCGTCTAATTCGGGCGGACTAAAGTCCACCCCACTTTTTAAATTTCTTCTCCTTCTCGTAATTCAAATTGTATTGCATTATCGCGGTATGCTTCATCCGTTATGATCGGAGCGAGCATTTTGCGAAGGCGCTGCTTGGCGCGGTGAATCCGCACCTTGGTTACTGATATACTTGTCGTTGTGATCTCTGCAATTTCCTGATAGCCCAGCCCATCGAACTCTCTTAAGATAAATGGCTCGCGGAATTCCAACGGCAGTTTGGCTATGGCTTCTTCAAGCGCTTCGCGCAACGAATTCTGCTCACCGGAGAATTCGGGTGAAAGACTGCGCTCATGCGACTGTAGATTCTGATGAAATTCAATGGTCTCTTCGGGGCGCTTCGAACGATAGACATTCAGCGCCACATTGCGCGCTATCATATAGAGCCAGCCGCGAACATTTTCGCCGTAGCGAAACGTATCGCGCTTCTCATAGACTTTGATAAATGTTTCCTGGAATGCATCTCCTGCCTCGGCGCTATCGCCGCCGAGCATTCGCAAACAGAACGTATAGATCTCGGATTTGTACCGGGTATAGAGTTCGGCAAAAGCGCGCTCATCGCCAGAGCAAAATGCTTCTAAAAGTTCGATGTCCGTTCGCACGTTTTTATTCTTTGCGATTTTTTTTGCCGAAGGATAAGCGGTTTCCACACGCTTTGGGCGTGCAACAGCTGTTGCCCCATTCTCATACTGAGTCTGGGCTATAGCAGTAACGTATTGCATTCCATACTATAAACACACATTTGAAGTCAGAGTTACAGTCTATCCCAAGTAAAAATATCCTCTTTATTATCGGTTATCGAAGGGATGATTGCTATGCCGAAAGTCAAAAGATGCCCTTGCATCTGTATATATATCAACAATGTAAGTGTGCACCACACACATTCTCCCTTAAAATGAAAGAGCCGGCTGCAAGCCGGCTCCGAAATAAGTTTTACATGCAAATATACGAAGAAAAAACCCGCTTCACTTGAAAATCAATTCTGAAATATCATATAAATATATACTATGATGGTACTGATTACCAATTCTCACTGAAAAAACAGGCGTTTTTTGCTCTTAAACGTTGATTATTGATAGATTACGGGTTCTACTTTTGGAAGTTCTGGAATTGTTTGCCAATCATCCTGTATTGCCTGTGCAAAATGGATTAGGTTCTCCATGTGGACTTCGATAACCATTGTGAGTTTATAAACTCTATCCCAAGAAT
>Ga0206906_1196_pt1 | contig 10254 bp, 10 predicted proteins | sample Alteio_BWOrgHeat_79_FD_152935 | JGI IMG/M metagenome (GOLD analysis project Ga0206906, IMG submission 152935) | Enriched cells from forest soil in Barre Woods Harvard Forest LTER site, Petersham, Massachusetts, United States -... | ecosystem: Environmental > Terrestrial > Soil > Temperate forest >...
CGGTAGAATTAAAAAAATATATGGATTTCATCAAAACTCCTGAGGGAAAACATATTTCCGAAGTCTGGACAGGCTTGCAGAACGCATTGCCGAGTACTACTTCGTATGTTGCGCATACGATAAATATCAATCTTACACCGATCCGCCAGGCTGCGCGTGAAAAAATGGAAAAAGAACAGCCGCCGAAAAAAACGGATATGGCTAAACCGCCGCTTAAGCCCAGACCTATTCCACCAGGCTCAGTCTTCGATCAAAACAATGCTGCTTCGGCGGACTCATTAATGAGGCTGCAGCGCTTGCAAAATAAAGTCCCTAATCCGGTAATGCCATCGGATACTACACACGGAAAGTGACAACCGATTCAAGCATCGGCGTCTTCGATTCCGGCATCGGCGGACTTACGGTCGTCAAAGAATTATTTTCGCTGCTGCCGAATGAACGCATTGTCTATTTCGGTGATACGGCACGTCTTCCCTATGGGACGAAATCGGTCGAGACCATTCGCCGCTTTGCCCGCGAAGATACCGAGCTCCTGCTGAAACATTATCCGAAGATCATTGTCGTAGCCTGCAATACAGTCAGCGCCGTCGCTCTTGATGTCGTGAAAACATTAGCGGATGGAATTCCTGTTATCGGTATGATCGAGCCGGCATGTAAAGCGGCGCTGAGAGTTTCAACTTCCGGTCGCATCGGAATTATCGGAACCGAGGCAACTATTGCAAGCAAGGCGTATGAAATTGAATTGCAAAACGAAGCCGAACGATCGGGAAAGAAAATAGAAACGTTTGCAAAAGCCTGTCCACTTTTTGTACCGCTTGCCGAAGAAGGCTGGGAAGAAAAAGTTGTTGCCGAACTTATTGCCAGAGAATATTTAGATTCGCTTCATGAAGCGCATATCGATACACTTATTTTAGGCTGCACACACTATCCTGTTCTTGCAAAAGTCATTCAATCAGTTATGGATGCAAATGTGAGGTTAGTAAATTCCGGCGCAGTCGCAGCGCAGGAAATAAAAATGCTCGAAGCAAATTCATCAAAAGAAAAGCCGGATCATTTATTTTTAGTCAGTGACATCCCCAGAAAATTCCAATCCATCGGTGAAAGATTTTTGGGATACGAACTTCCGAAGACGAGGCAAGTGGTGTATGAGGATGCGTGGGTAGTTTGATTTTAATTTAACACCAAATTCACAAATGGAAACCAAGGTAGGATCGAGTTCTCAGCATGATTAAGAATCCCGATCTGAATGCCGTAAAGTGTTCTTGCGCTATTAAATAAACCGAACTGAATTCCATTTGCCGTATCGCAATGATTTATCATTCCCAATGATATGCCATTCATTTGGTGTATTAAGACAACTCCCGGAGCAGCGGTAATCCCATTACGCCTTTCACCAGATAGAAAAAGAACTCCGAGCGATAGTCCATTAGTGGTTTCACTGAAATCTCCGCCAATGAAACCACACGCAATACCGTTGACTTCGCGAAATTTTGTGTAGATAATATTTACCGCCACGCCATTCATGATACTTTTCGGCATATCCGGATAGTCACGGGTATTTAAAGTGCTGATACTGATTCCGTTTATTCCCTCATCCCATGCATCGTCAAGGTTGAACCCGAAATCCGTTATATTTTGGAATAGGACCGAATCCGATTCCCGCATGTTTGGTGCCAAGCGAAAAATGAGTCGTGCTATCGGCTGTTTGCGATAACGCTTTCGAAAGGAAGATCGTACAAGCGATTAAGATGATAACGGATTTCATACTTTTGAATTACTCCGGAAAGAAAAGAAAGTTACGCACCTAAACGTGGGATTCTTCGCTTCGCTCAGAATGACTTGTTGATTGATTGGCTTCTAAAACTCCGTACTTTTGTATCCCAAACAATAATCATTACTATCTATGAATCCCATTTCAGGACTTTCCATCGGCGTAATCATTGCCTGTTTATTTTTTCTGATCCTTTTGCTTTATATGGTGCCGCTCGGTCTTTGGATCACGGCACTTTCAAGCGGCGTAAAGGTTCGCATTTTTGCCGATCTTGTAGGCATGCGCCTGCGTAAAGTGCCGCCGGATATTATCATCCGCTCGAAGATCACTGCACAAAAAGCCGGAATTCCGGTCGAGATCGGACGCCTCGAAGCGCATTATATGGCAGGTGGAAATGTCGTAAAAGTTGTGAATGCTCTCATCAGTGCGCATAAGGCGAATATCGATCTGGATTTCGACCGTGCCACGGCGATCGATCTTGCCGGACGCGATGTGCTTGAAGCAGTGAAGCTTTCGGTAAATCCGAAAGTCATAGAAACGCCGCCCGTTATGGCAGTTGCGAAAAATGGAATTCAGGTAACGGCAGTGGCACGTGTTACGATTCGCGCAAATATCGAGCGCCTTGTCGGCGGAGCGGGCGAAGCTACCATCCTTGCCAGAGTCGGCGAAGGAATTGTTACGACGATCGGCTCGAGCAATTCGCATAAAGAAGTATTGGAAAGCCCGGATAATATTTCGAAAACGGTGCTTGCAAAAGGACTCGATTCCGGTACAGCTTATGAAATTCTTTCCATTGATATTGCCGATGTCGATATCGGACAAAATATCGGCGCAAAACTTCAAAGCGATCAGGCGGAAGCCGAGTTAAAAGTTGCAAGAGCCAAAGCCGAAGAGCGTCGCGCTGCCGCTATTGCCTTCGAGCAGGAAATGAAAGCCAGAGTTCAGGAAATGCGCGCAAAAGTTGTCGAATCGGAAGCGCAGATTCCGATGGCGATTGCCGAAGCCTTCCGTTCGGGAAAACTTGGAGTTCTCGATTACTACAATATGCAAAACGTCCAAGCCGATACGGGTATGAGAAAAGCCATAGCCGAAAGCGCCTCGCCGGAAATGGGCACGACAGGCGGATCGGCGACGACAGGAAATGCGTAACCACATATCAACATATTAACAACCATTATTTATAAAAAAAACATGAAAACATTCTTTCGAATCTCTGCAAAACAAGCAGTATTTTCCTCAGCGATCGCTTCGGTTGCATTGCTAATTTTATTTCTACAATATGACATTGTAGAAGGAAAAAGCGCGGCAAAATATCTCCCAGCCAACACTCCGGTTGCAGGAGCAAAAATGGTTCTGACGAAGGTAGGCTCAAGCAGCAATCCTGCGCAAGCTTCACTTACTGCTACTTCCGGTTCAGACGGCAAATTCACATTTCCGTCTATCAATACCAGTGCCAGAGGGGGTGGGATGGTAACCTATAAGCTTTCTGTTTCACTTACGACTCCGGTACAAGTATCTGTGACATTTAATCAACTCAAAGGTTTGACTGCCGGCGGCGGAATAGCAAATACCGGACCGCTCGGACCGCTCAGTTTCTCGAGCAAAGACTCATTACAGATCGGCGTAGCATACGGTGGAGTAATTAGCGGAACGGTTACAAAATAATAGTAAAGGTTATTCTGTATTTATTGAAACATTGAAAAGAAATAGCGAATATGAAAACACTATCGAAACATACCCTATTCGTGACAGCGATTGCCCTCTTTACTTTTTCCATGTTGTTTCTGCAGGATAATGCTGTAGAAGGAAAAGGCAAAGTTCTTCCTGCCGTCACGCCGTTTGCAGGAGCTAAAATGGTTCTTACGAAAACGAGCGATAGCAGGACAGCGGGTCAACCTCTGCTTACTACCACTTCAGGCATTGACGGCAGCTTCACGTTCCCTGCCATTGAACACGCTGACAGACCGTCGATGACGACTTATACTCTCACGGTAATTCCGCCAATGACCTATACGGTTACCGATTCGAAATCAAGCGGACCAAAAGCAACTCCGGTCAGGACACCGGTTACCGTTTCTATAACGTTTAATCAGTTGAGGGGGATGAGTTGTGGTGGCGGCTCTGCGAACAGCGCACCGCTCGGTCCGCTTGTTTTTTCAAGCAGCGATTCTTTGAACCTAAAAGTACCTATGGGAGGCATTATCAGCGGGACGGTGACGAAATAATACATGGGTGTGTCATTACGAGAGCCGGGCTTTAGCCCGGCTCTCGTAATGACATTATCGAAATGAATACGATTAAACCTCTGCGACTTCGCTCCGGCTTTTGTGTTCTAAAAGATATGATGATCTTCATAAAGTATTTATCTATCTTTACTGCTGCTGTTCTTTTCTGCAGTTGCACAATCACTCCATACAGCATCGGCGAGAAGTGGGCACAAGAAGACATTAGTAAGAATATTATCAAATATAAAATCAGAATCCCGGATCACAATAGAATACAAGGTATTCTGCTTTATACAAAATATCAGGTTACCGAATATTTCGTCGCTCCACAGATTACTTCGGAAGATTTTTCAGAAAGACTATGGGCATATAATCATACTGTAAATAATTACCTAAAACAAGAATATGGCTTCGACGTTTTCTATTCTTCGCAAAAAGAAAGTGAGAATATTACTGCTCAGATTCTCAAATCCTGTAAAACCATCGATGATTTTTTGGGAAGTAATTATGATATACATAACTCAAGTAAATATACCATGAATCCAATGAATCCAATAGTAGGCGGTGAATCAATTTCACAATTATCAATATCAAAATTTACCATCAGCAAGGTTACAGTCAAACCCGATACAACTCATCCTGCCCTACAAAAAATATCCAATGATAGATAGCACCGGCTACCAACGGGAAATGAATATGATTCATAAGCCAAGACCTCAGGATATAAAAAAAACTCACTGATTTCCTTCAGGAACATAAACGCTGAGCCGCAAACTATTAGTGTAACAAATCTTGGCTATTGCAGGTTATTTCATAGCACTATCTATATTCTATCGGTAAAATTATGAATCGTCTCTTTCTACTTCTCGGATTATTCTTTCCTTTGAATGCTGCCCTAGCACAAAGCGTGACGGTCGGCGACATTTCAAAGACTACGTTATGCTCAGGAGATACAGTATGGGTTCCCTATTTGGCGAGCGGCTCGTTCCAAGCAGATAATTTTTTTGCTCTCCAAATCTCTGACGCAAGCGGATCGTTTGCCACTTTCACAAATATCGGTCATGGCGTTGCCGAAAGTGATTCTATTCCCGTCGTCCTATGGAATACCGGAGATCATTTTGTTATACGCGTAATTGCTACTGATCCGTATACTATTTCTTCCAATACAAGTCCCGATATTCAAGTCTTCGGCTATCCATCTCCCAATCCTCTTGTAAATCTCAGACAAACATTTTTTGGACCCACGGCATTTATTGGGGACACTGTACAATTTAGCGATCAATCCGGAGAGTTGCCGGGATCAAAGTATGAATGGTCTTTTGGTCAGGATGCAGATATCTTCGTCTCTATAAATCCCTCACCAAAAGCTTCGTATTCTAGTGTTGGTTTAAAATCCGGAAGTCTTTCAGTCACTAATAGTACTGGCTGCTCAACTTCCAAACCTTTCCAGTTGGAAATTCTCACTTGTACCCCTCTCATACCTGATTCTGCTCATATTGTCACGGGAAATGAGTCAGGAACATACTCGTATGTTTGGGTGAAAGCAGGCGGTAATTATTATGCAAGCAATGAATTCACATATGCGACGGTATTTGTAGAGCCAGGCGGGTCAATGGCTTCATCGTTTAGATCGGAGGGTCTCTATTATATAAAGACCGGCGCTTCTTTTACTGCAGGTAATAGTCAGGGGTCAGCAGTTGTTATTCTCAATAGCGGGAATACTGTCTCGTTTGATTCACGAAATGATGCAGTCGATACTCTCTATTGCAACGACCTCCAATTCGATTATTCTCAAATCGCTAAAAATGATGTAAAGATCGATGAGAATCCACTCCAAATTCTTAATATTGCAAATGGTCTTCAAATAAGGAACGAAGGCGAAGAAATTTCTGCATCAGTTGTCAATCCGTTGGGTGTTATACTTTTTTCAAAGACTGAGAGAGATATGCTTGCCATCGATTACTCTGCTCTTACTAGCGGAGTATATTTTGTCATCATCACTTCCGGCAATCACCGCGAGCTGAGGAAAATTGCTGTGGTGCATTAAGCAATTCTTATCTGCGAAAATCCGTTACATCCGTGTAACCCGTGCGCCATTATTCTTTGTTATAATGGTGTATTTAAATTTTTTAGTGAATTTATGACAAGAGAAATCACCAAAAAAGAAATTTTAGATTCCATGAAAAATCTTCCCCGTCGGAATGCTTTACTCAGAGCAATGTATAGACTTTGTGTTCTCGATAAGCTTGCGCAAGGGATTCAAGCTTCCGATGCTCAAAAAAGAATGTCGAACAAGAAAGTTATAGAATATTTCGAGAAGAAATTCCCGTTTTCATAATGCTTATTCGCTCCATCTCAGGTTTGCGCGGCATTATTGCCGTCGAAAATGGCTTCTCCGAAGCTGCGGCAAAGCTCTATGCGCAAAGTTTTGCACAGATGCTCGGTAATAACGGTCTTATCGCTCTTGGCTACGATGGCAGAACTGAAGGCAAGCGGTATTACGAACTGATCGCTGATGCGCTTCGCGACGCCGGCTGCGATGTACTCGGGCTTTCGATGGTACCGACTCCGGTAGTGATGTTCTCCGTTGAAACACATACTGAAGTTAAGGGCGGTATTTCCGTTACCGCTTCGCATAACGGACAGGAATGGAACGGCATGAAATTCATTTCGCATACCGGTCTATTCCTCGATAAATCCGAGAATGAAAAACTCTGGAAGATCGCGGGTGAAGGCGTGAAAAAATATCATGGCGCTCAAGGTGAACTGATCCCTGGCGATGAAGTGAAGCTCGAGCTTCTTGAAATTATCGCACAAATTCCATTTTTGCAGATAGATGCTATCCGTGCGCGGAATTTCAAGATCATCCTCGATGCCGTTAATGCTTCCGGCTCGTTCATTGTCAGAGAACTCCTTACTAAACTTGGCGTAACTGATATTATCCCTCTTCATGCCGATGGCTCTGGCATGTTCCCGCATGTTCCCGAGCCTGTTCCGCAGAATCTTACTGATCTCTCCGAAGCAGTAAAAAAAGAAGGCGCTGATCTTGGAATTGCTGTCGATCCCGATGCCGATCGCTGCGTTTTCATCATGGATACCGGCGAGCCCTTCATCGAAGAAAATACTATTGTGCTTGCCTGCGAGGAAGTTCTGCGTAATAACGAGCATGGGCAGTCAGTCGTCGTCAATCTCTCCACTACTCGCGCCATCGAAGATATTGCAGAAAAATTCGGAGCAACCGTTTATCGCACACCGGTCGGCGAGATAAATGTTGCGAAGAAAATGAGATCGGTAAACGCAATCATCGGCGGCGAAGGCTCAGGCGGCGTGATCTTTCCCGAAATTCATACCGGCAGGGATTCGCTTGTTGCAATTGCATTTGCACTGAATAATCTTGCTTTTAGTAATGTCAGCTTATCCGAAAAAAAGAAATCGCTGCCGCAGTATGAGATAGTAAAATCGAAGATCAATCTCATTAATTCGGATCAGGTACAATCCGTCCTTGCCGATGTAAAAGCAAAAATGGCGCCAGAAGCAAAAAGTATTAACGAAGAAGATGGCATTCGCTTCGATTTCGAAAAAAGCTGGCTGCATGTGCGCCCGTCGAATACCGAGCCGATCATCAGGCTGATAGCTGAGGCGCCTACGAAAGCTGAAGCCGAAGAACTCATCGGAAGGAGCCGATAAGTTCTTTCCCATTGTCATTCCCGCGAAAGCGGGAATCCATTTCTACCCCTCCTGGATTCCCACTTTCGTGGGAATGACATCTCCAACACCAAAGATTTATTTCCCCCGAAGCTATGTTGTTCTTTTACCTTCATTTCCCTGAAAGGATGTTGTTGTTGTCACAAAAGAATAATACATGATTACTATGCGGACATTTCTGTGCGTTGTTGTTGTGATATGTCTCTTGCCGTTAGGATCGGCTCATGCTGTTACCGGTGCGCATGCTCTTCGTTCGTACCCGCACCGAAATGCTGTGAAGGTGAATGTACAAACTTCCATTGGCATTTCCTATAATGAAGCTCTTGATACTTCGGCTCTCGATGGTGGAATAGTCGTTAGCGGTTCGAAGAACGGAGTCTATTCCGGCTCGCTTACTCTTTCTGTCGATTGCAAAACACTGATCTTCAAGCCATCTCATACGTTTCTTCCCGGAGAAACCGTTTCGGTTTCTGCAAGAAGTTTGCATCTTTCCGGCGATGGCTTCACAAGTCCAGAAGCATTTACATTTACGACTGCGACCAAAGCGCCTCCGGAGCAAATATATAACTCCGAAATACCCGAGCAGCCGCTTTCCATACCCGATACCGGCACGCTTCCAAAAATAACGGTAACCAAGAACCTGAAACCGTATCCGGGACAAATCTATTTTGCAAATATTTTTGACCCAAGCGGAATCGGGTACCGGATCAGAGTGAACACCGATGGAACGATCGCTTTTGCTAAACGCACTCCTTATTTTGCAACTGATTATAAAGCCAATCCGAATGGAACATATTCCTGGGTCAATTCATGGCTGCACCACGTCTATATTGCCGATACATCGGATAAGATCATCGATAGCGTTACCGGCGCCAACGGATTTCCGGTCGATATTCATGAATTTCGCTACACTCCCGAAGGTAATTTCATGATCATCGCCGATGATGTTGTCGATACCGATATGAGTCAGGTCATTCCCGGCGGGAATAAGAGTGCACTCGTTACTTTTCCAGTCATTCAGGAGTTCGATAAAAAACATAATCTGATCTTTCAATGGGATTCAAAAGATTATTTCAGTATTCTTGACGGAACGGATATTTTATTGACGGCGGCGAATATCGATTTCTGCCACATGAACTCGCTTGAATTCGATACCGATAGCAATATCGTTGCTTCCTGCCGCAATATGGATGAAGTAACGAAGATCGATCGGCATACCGGGCAGATCATCTGGAGAATGGGCGGATATAATAATTCATTCACATTCCTGAAAGATATTTATGGATTCACCGGGCAGCATCATTTCCGCCGATTGCCGAATGGGAATTTTACCGGCTTCGATGACGGCAATTTCCGCCCCGGTCCATCGCAATTCAGCCGTGCTATCGAATATAAATTAGATGAAGATAACCTGACGGCGACGGAAGTCTGGGAATTCCGCCACAACCCGGATCGCTTTGCTTCGGGAATGGGATCGGTTCAGCGCCTGCCCAATGGCAGTACGGGTATCGGATGGGGTTTTGCTGATACTGTCGGCTATACCGAAGTCGATTCGCTTGGCAATACGCAATTTGAACTTAATTTCGGACCCGGAACGCATAGCTACCGCGTTTATAAATTCGATGCTAATTATATTACATCAGGTCTCGTCGGGATTATTTCCTCTGGCGATCTGGATTTCGGTTCAGTATCGGTTGGCGATACGATCTGGCATACGGTGCAAATAAAAAATACGGGATTATCTAATATTTCTGTGAAGAACTCCTATCTGCTCAGCGATACTGTAAATTTCTCCATCGATCCAAGCACACAATTTCCTATCGTGATAAAACCGGGCGCAAGTGCAGAGATATTAGTATATTTTCATCCTCAGTCTGTGCAAACCTATAACGATAGTATCATCTGGAGCACTGAGATCCCTCAAGGCTCCGATGTTTGGGTGAAAGACCGTTCATACCTTAAAGGTCAGGCTACGAAGCAATTGGGCGTAACAGCATCGCCCGCTGATAATGCGTTCACCATATCACCGAATCCCGCAGATGGGAATTCTATTCTGATCTCTACTACTGTATCTGCACAAATACATTCGCTGAGCATCTACGATATGCTCGGCAAGGAAATATACAGGAAAGAAATCTCCGGACTCTTGCAGATCCAGATCCCGATACAAGATCTTCCCGGCGGCATCTATTATGTTAAATTGAATTCGAAAAACGGTACATCGATCCAGCGATTTTCGCGAGTGAGGTAATTCGGCTCCTGTCATTCCCGTGAAAACGGGAATCCAGAACGAGGCTCTAGGGACTGGATTCCCACGTTCGCGGGAATGACAGCGTTCAGCACCATTGTCATCCCCGTGAAAACGGGAATCCAGAGGGGTCTTCTCCCCTCGAACGGACAAGAGTGTCCGTTCTACTACTATCCGGAATAAAGTTTATTGGACTTTCACAAACTGCTCTGTCACCGTCTTCTCATTCAATTCCATTCGAGCATAATAAATGCCTTCCGCTAAATCCCGAATCGGAATCTCGAATTCTTTCAGCCCCGGCGCAA
>Ga0206906_1197_pt1 | contig 10249 bp, 7 predicted proteins | sample Alteio_BWOrgHeat_79_FD_152935 | JGI IMG/M metagenome (GOLD analysis project Ga0206906, IMG submission 152935) | Enriched cells from forest soil in Barre Woods Harvard Forest LTER site, Petersham, Massachusetts, United States -... | ecosystem: Environmental > Terrestrial > Soil > Temperate forest > O...
CTCCAGGCGGTTGGCCCAGTTCTCGAGACCGTCCGACTCCAGAAGCAAGATGACAACCACGAACCCGCCAAGGGTCAGGAACATGTGCCGGATTGAGTGATGAAAATCAAAATTCCGCATACGATTCAAAACTGAAAATAAATGAACGGCGCCACTCCCGTGGGCCCGATGATTTCGATCACGGCGATGGCAACGGCCAGCGCGCCGCCTCGCGCCAAGGCCGGCCAGCGGCCCACTTCGATCTCAAACGCGCTGCGCCACCGCGATGGCATGTACTGTCCCGCAAGGCCGAGGAACAAGACGATGCAGACAGGCGCCGAGGCCAAGGTGACCGCGCCGGGTACTGCCAGACGTCCAAATACGTCGAAGGCGATTTCAAAGCTGGAGGCCCGGAAGAACACCCACCCTGCGCACACGGCATGAAACAGCAGAATGCGCGAGATCCAGCGCCAGGCCATCGAGTTGTGGAGCGCGATCAACTCATGCCATGTGGTGCCTGACCAGATCCGGTAGGCCGCGAGCAGCAAGCCATTCAGGCCGCCCCATGCGACGAAGGTCCAAGCCGCCCCATGCCATAGCCCGGCGAGCAGCATGGTCAGCATCAGGTTGAATCCAGTGCGCAAGTGGCCCTTCCGGGAGCCGCCCAGCGGAAAGTAGAGATAGTCGCGCATCCAGGTTGATAGCGAAATGTGCCAGCGGCGCCAGAATTCCTGCGGCGTGGTTGCCTTATACGGCGCGTTGAAGTTGCGCGGGAAACGAAAGCCAAGCAACAGCGCGCAGCCAATTGCAATATCGGTATAGCCGGAGAAGTCGCAGTAGATTTCTGCGGCATAGCCATAGATGGCCAGCAGCGTGTCCCCGGCGCCAAACGATCGGGGCACGGAAAAGACCGGCTCGACCAGGCGTGTGGCCAGCATGTTGGAGATAACGACCTTTTTGAACAATCCGCCGACGATAAGCAGAAACGCCCGATTGACGCGGATTGCGTCCGGGTTGCGGCGCAAGGCGAGTTGCGGCAGAAACCGCGATGCCCGCAGAATGGGGCCGGCGATCAACTGCGGGAAGAACGCGACGTAGAGAAGGGCGTCGCCAATCTGTACGGGCTCCGTTACTTTGCCGCGATAGCAATCGGCGAGCAGCGAGATCGCGTGGAACACGAAAAACGAAATGCCCAGCGGCAACAGCGGAGAATTGATCGGAATCCGCGGCGGCGAAGCGAGCCGGCCCCAGAGCGCAAGTAAGTTGGTCAGCAAAAAGCTGGTGTACTTGAAATACGCCAACGCTGCCAGGCACACGACAACGCCGACGACCAGCCAGGCTTTACGCGCGCCAGGCGAAGTGCTGCGCTGGATGAGCCTGGCGACGACCCAGGCCAAAACGGAAATCCCAATCAGCAGCGGAAGGTACGTCCAATTCCAGAAGCCATAGAAGGCATAGCTCGCCAGGAGCAGAAACGCCTTGTGCGCCTCCGGCAGTCGATAAAGGCTCCACGCAATCGTAAGAACGGCGAGGAAGAACAACGCGTACTCGACGGTGGGGAAAAGCATAATGTCTTACTCCACTCGCCACGTTGACAAAGGCACTGGAACGGATGAGCCCTTTAGCGAGAGTGATGTCAGAAAGGCTGCAAATCCAATATAGCTGCTCGGAGGCATTCGAGAGTCGCGATCGATCGAATTCTCAAACCTATGGATCGATCGTAGGAAAGCCCATGTCGTACACGCAAGTGCAAAAATTCAAGCTTGTCCGGTTCATTTCTCTCGTGTCCCGCACTATCTCTCGAGACAACATACCGTGGCTCCCATCCTCCCATCTTTGCTACGGGGCAAAAACGTCATGGCGCAAGTGGGAACAAAATGCACCAACCCGTAAATATTACTCGACATGTCACTTTGTCCGACCAATGGAATCGGCGCGCTATCTTCTAAATGACGGAAATGTAATGGTTTCAATCTAAGGAATGTTGGCAGTCGGCTTGCTTGGCAAGCAATCGAGAGCTTCGCCATAGTCCTGCGCGAATCCCGGTACAGCCTGCCCGGTTTCGTGCTCTGGAATATGAGTTTGCTTCTTGATACGGATCTAAGTTGCGGTGCGCAACGATATGCTGGATGGTACCCGCAACGACCCTTCTTCTATTTGTCATCTTCGTCATCGCGCCCCGCGCGTTCGGCGCTCGATCGGAGATCACCAATGTAGATGCGGTTCCTCACGGTGACACCGTGCGCATCAATATAGAGCTCACGTCGCCGGCAAGGCCGCTCATGCGGCTTGCCGATAGTCCCAGCCGCTTGATCCTTCTTTTCCAGAATGTATCCTCCCCGAATTTGCCTCGCCGCCTGCAGATAAACCTTGGCGGCGTCAGTGAAATCCGGACGGTCGGGAGCGACTCCGCCCAGGCTGGCAGCACAATCATCGTGGGAATGGATTCCGCGCGGCCGTTTGAAATCGAGCCGTCGGGCAACACACTTGTGGTGCGCATTTTTTCCCATTTCGTCTCGGCTAACACCGATGTCCAGAGGTCCCCTGCGACACCCTGGGCGAACCGCCTTCCGCCGGACTCGAGCAGGGATGACACAAGCGCGAATGCGGTGAAGCACAGCGGCGTGCGGCAGTTTGCAGTGGAACTGCAGGGTACAGTGGGAGAAATTCAACTCACCGTGAGCGACCAGGGAGTGGGGTTTGACTCGCGCGACGCGATCAACCGTCACGGCCTGGGACTCATCAGCATGTAGGAGAGACTGCACCTGGCGGACGGGCAGATTTCCATAGAGTCGCAGCCCGGCAGCGGCACCACGATCCAAGCTCGCGTGCCGTTCCGTTCAAGGAGCGATTCCGTGGAGGCGGACCCGATAACCAGAGCGGTATCGCGAACTTCCTGATGATCGGCCGGAAATCGTTTACCTTTAACGGAAAGAAACGGCGGAGTGCTCCGCACAGATTCTTTCGTAGAGTTGGTTTTCGTGTTCGCGCTGATAGCTGTTCAACACATATCCGCAGAGAACATCCATGTCATGTGATCGGGCGAACTCATCCCAGAGATATTCAAGCCGAATCGCTGCCTCTGCCTTGCCTTGCGCCCACAGGAGAGGCGAACCTTCTCCACAAGCCGCAACGTGGCCATGTTCCTGCTTTACAGCCCTGGCTGCCCTTGCAACGAGTTCGCCGGTGAACTTCAAGAATCGAGCACGATCAAAACGGTCGTTGACCATCAATGCCGAGAGAGTGCCGGCAGCATCCAGCGAGATATATCTACCCTGCTCAATGGCGGTGGCGACATCCAGGTCCCGTGCCTGCAATCTGAGTAGAAGGCTGTTCCGGTGTGACTCTGTGGCGAGAACAATGACCGCATTTCCGGCCCTGAGAGCCGAATCAATGAACCGGCTAAAGTTTTCGAGAAAACCCTCATCAGAGGAATAGAATTGCACTTCATGACGTCGGGCGCTCTCCTTTTTTGGCCGCGCCGATTCGGGGAATCGCCCATCGGAAGCTCCGTTGAAGTCATGGCCATCAAATCTGCTACCCGCAAACCTTGCACCGCGAAGTACAACGTTTACAGCAGCGAGTAATTCGCGTGCCGCATCAGTCTTGACGATATAGCCCCATGCCCCCAAACGAAAGGCTTCCTGCACCACCTCAGCGGACGATTCCTGGCTAACGAATAGTATTTTGGATCGGGGTGAAGCCTTAGCTATCTTCCGAGCGGCTTCCATTCCATTCAGCTTCGGAAGGCCGATGTCCAGCAGGATCAAGTCCGGTTGCAGTTCTTCGGCCTTATGAACCGCCTCCAACCCATCCGATGCTTCCCAGCAGACGATGCCGTCTGACGCTTTCTGCAGGCTTGAGGACAGAAATTGCCGAAAAGGTTCAAAATCATCTACCACGAGAACCGAAATTGATGATGGAGCCATTCAGTCTCCGTTTGATAAGTGGGATCCGATGTCACCGACTCGAGTGCTGAATCCAAAATGGGCAGCGGTCGTTCCCGGAATGACCTCGTTCCTTCCGTAAAGAAACGTTGTGGCTGCCCAAAACGCAGTTGCAGAGACCCTACGAGGAGACTCAGCCATTCCGGACGTGATTCTTATCGCTTCAATAATGAAGGTACACGGCTCAAATGAGTTACGGCGGGAAATCAGCCGACTTTCTCGCGTGGGTGCGCCGGCTCCGCTTTGTTCACTTTGTGACTGTAAGCGAGAGTGTCGTATGTTGGACAGAAGTGCAGCCCGAACCTGAACTTGTGTGGCCTCCGTTATTTTAGAAGTACCGGGCGCTGCCGCGTCAACGCTCATCGGGCCGGGGGCGCTTCCGGTGCCCTGCAGTTCCGCTGCATGCACACACGGCAACATGGCGATCGGCGGAGTCATCAGCATCGGATAAACGCTGCTACTGTCTCAATCCTTCCGGCGTCTGCAGAAGAAGGAGAAATCGCCGCGGCCTCTGGGAGCAACCAATCCCCCAGCCTACTCTTAGACGGTTAAGACATGGTGATCAACGATATAGAGGTACTGCGCACGGTCAGGCAACCCTGTCATACTCGAGTCGATTGCGTCGACATGATTTCAAGGGTGTTGATCTTACGGGATTATAGTTGCACAATTACTCTAGCGATGGGAAAGAAACGGCTAAGCCAGAAGGTAGAACTCCCCACGCCGGGGGAGCTTCGCCTGCTGCAGGTTCTGTGGCGAATTCACGAAGGCACCATTGAGGACATCGTGATGGCTTCTGAAGGAGATCCGCCTCCAAATTACAAAACGGTTCAAGCCTGGCTGCGGATCATGGAGCGCAAGGGGCAAGTGGATCACAAACAGGAGGGCCGCGCGTTTGTGTTCCGCCCGCTGATCAGCCGGGGTGATGTCCACCGGCTATCCATTCGTCATTTCCTGACCAGGTACTTTACCGGTTCCCGATCGGAACTGCTAATGGAGCTCTTGAGCGATGAGCGCATCAGCGGGGAAGAATTGCGCCAACTCGAGGGCTTAGTCCGCAATCGACGCAAGGAGTTGTTGTAGGCTGACATTGGAGCTGGCTTCCCGCCCGAGCCCAGGAGCCATATGAACGGTGAGACTGCATCCGCGCTTTCGAGTCTTTGGTTCACGTATGTGCTTCAGTCTGCGGCTGGATACGTGCTCTTGTGGCTACTGTGCCGGTTCGTCCGAGATCCTCAATTCCGATTTCGGCTGTGCGGAGTCTTTCTCGGAGGGATGGTGGCAGCATGGTTAGGATTGCTCCTGCTATCCGGTCTGTCGGCTCCAGTTTCCCCGGTTAGCGCGCCGGCTGCGGGCGTTTCAGCGACCTATTGGTTGTGGACGCTCAATTTTGCGTTAACACCCCGCTTTTCGACGATTTTGTCCGGCTTTTTTGGGGTGTATGCGGCTATCCTCACTCTGTTCCTGCTGAGTTTTTGCGCCCGATTCTGGCAATTGAAAACTCTGGTGCGGACTTCCCGGCCAGCTTCTGACTCACTTTCATTGTTCTTCGACTCGGTCCGCTCGAGTATTCAGGCTCCTCAGTGTGAATTGCGGCTGGTCCAGGGCCTTCTGTCCCCTGCTGCTACCGGGTGGTGGCACCCCATAATCATGGTGCCCGACGAGTTCCTTTCTCGATTGGAGACTCTACAACTCGTGAGCGTTCTCCGGCACGAATTGATGCACGTCCGGCGTCGGGATTATCTCTGGGATAGACTCGCGACTCTGGGCTGTTATCTCGTTTTCTTTCATCCAGCAGCGTGGCTTCTTCGACGTCATCTGCGTTGGGACCGCGAACTGGCCTGCGACCATGCCTCAGTGGATCGCTCGGATGCAAGTCGCCTCGAATACGCGGCCTGTCTTACGACCCTGGCCAGCTGGCGGCTGGCGGGGGAGGATTTCACCGGCCCGATAGATTTTCTTTCGTCGCCGTCATTGCTCGGCGCAAGGGTCCGCGCGCTGGTATCGCCACACAATCGAAATTATTCCGCGACCAAGAAAACGACGTTGGCATGCCTGACCGCCATCTCACTCACAATCGCATTAAGGCTGGTTCCGGAGGTGACGGTTACGCCGTTCTCCCCGCCAATCACAATGCACTCAGACACGGCAACTATTGCCCAGGAAGCCCCAACCCCACTTCAACCCGTCTCGATCGCCGAGCGAAAGCCAAGGTTGCAACGACACAAATTGCGCGTTCCAGAAACCAGAGTTCAACGCGTACACTCCGGGTTCTCTTCTTCCACTCCGCAATCTCCGAGGAACATCTCGGATGTCTCCAGTCCATCTCGAATGCAAACTGAACCGAAGTCTACGCAGCGTCCTGCTGTGTGGCGCGTCATCCCGAAGGTCGGTGGTTGGACCATCCGCTCGGTTAAGCTGGGCTTCTCCAAAGTCGGATCTCATCTTGGCTTTGGAAGGCGTCAGCAGGACAGCACTCGTCAGTGACGGCGAAGATGGGCTCTGGCAAGCTTCCAGATCCTGAACTATCGATAGTTTCCCGATCACCTTTCCCGCTTGACAATCAAGTCTTAACGCGTTAAGAGTTTAGGAATCCGTTTCCTCTTTTGGGAGGGAACGGAAGACCCTGGGAGGTTCTCGCGGTAGTTGTCACCAAGAATTGACCGCCCCTCAGCCAGGCGCGACGCGATCTGCGGCTTTCAGTTTTTCTGCAGACTTACCCAAACGCGTCCGAACGCGCGTTCGTTGCATCGGTTGAGGTAGCCCGCATGATCGGATCTGTTGCACGATCCTGGTGGACTTCGCGCTTCGGATCGGTTGTCTCAGGACTCTTGGCCTTGGCTGCGGCTGCCGTACTCGTCCCGCTGCTCATTCTGCCGCTTGCCTGGCAGGAACAGGCAATCTTGGGCGCAGGGCTGATCCTGCTTGGGATATTACTGAACACCAGTTCGCGTTCGATGACCGTAACCATGGTTCTCATGACGATCTCCGTCTTCAGCACTCTGCGCTACGGCTATTGGCGGGTGATCCAAACGTGGGAAGGAATCACCAGTGCGGGCCACATCTATCGATGGGACACGATTTTTGTGGTGCTGCTTCTGGGTGCGGAATTCTTTGCTTTCGCCACCTTGATTCTCGGATATTTCCAGACTCTGCGTCCCCTGAAGCGGCAGACACAGCCCCTGGCCGGAGACCCGGCCAATTGGCCGACAGTTGATGTCCTGGTGCCCACCTATAACGAGCCCCTTCACGTGGTAAAGACCACGGTTATCTCGGCCAAGGCATTGCACTATCCGGGTGAAAAATTGAGAGTTGTGTTGCTCGATGATGGACGGAGAGCGGAGTTCGGTGAGTTTGCCGCAGAAGTTGGTGTGGAATACATCGCGCGTGAAAACAACTTGCATGCCAAGGCGGGAAACATCAATCATGCACTGCAGGGGTTGAGCGGCGAATTCGTCGCTATCTTCGATTCGGACCACGTCCCAGCACGCTCGTTCCTGCATATGACGCTGGGATGGTTTCTCTGTGACCCCCGTCTCGGATTGGTGCAGACTCCGCATCACTTCTATTCTCCGGATCCACTGGAGAGAAATCTGGGACAGTTCCGCAGAGTCCCAAACGAAGACGAACTGTTTCACCGCCTGGTGCAGGACGGGAGCGATCTTTGGAATGCGAGCTTCTTCTGCGGATCGTGTGCGGTGCTGCGACGCAGCGCGCTTGACGAAATTGGCGGGATTGCGGTGGAGACGGTGACCGAAGACGCCCACACCGCCCTGCGCATGCACCGGCTCGGCTGGAACACCGCTTATATCAATATTCCGCAGGCCGCCGGCCTCGCTACAGAGTGCCTGGCCGCACACATCGGTCAACGCATTCGCTGGGCGCGCGGCATGACTCAGATTCTCCGTTTGGAGAACCCGCTGTTCGCATCCGGACTGTCGCTTTCTCAAAGACTGTGCTACTTCAACGCGACCACCCATTTTCTTTTTGCATTACCGCGCTTGATCTTCCTGACCGTGCCGCTGGTCTACCTCTTGTCCGGGAAGGTGAACATCTATGGCTACACTTGGGCAATCCTGGCGTACGCTTTTCCTCACCTCGTCCTTTCAAATCTGACGAATTCGCGCATTCAAGGACGGTACCGATATTCATTTTGGAACGAGATCTACGAGGTCGTATTGGCGCCGTACATTCTTTTCCCCACGCTGCTGGCACTTATCAATCCGCGGCTGGGACGATTCAACGTTACAAGCAAAGGCGGGATCATCCGGCGTTCCTACTTCAACCGGCGCATCGCGTTGCCTTACTTGATTCTGCTGGCGTTGAACGTGATGGGCCTCTTGATGGCGGAGCGTCGCTTCGTTGCCGATCCCGCACATAGAGACACGATCATCATGAACGCCGCATGGACGATGTACAGCACGATGATCCTGTCGGTAGCAGCTTCGGCAGCATGGGAACGCCGGCGATTGCGATCCGGAGCGTGTCTACGTGCAAAGGTGCCTGCGTCATTGCGACTTGAAACTCATCATGCATCCGAATCTGATCGTGCGATTGCCGGCGTCACGGTTCTTCTGTCGCGCCGCACCGCGACAGTGAAGGTAGGAGAATCTTTGGACCTGCCTCCAGGAATGTCTGTTGTGCTGACGCTCGACGATGGCAGATCGAGTTGCGAGATTCCTGCCCTGGTGGCGCATTCCGCAGGAAGGCGCCAACATCTATTCTTGCCTGAACTCACAGATCAGCAAGAGCGCCACATCGACAACCTGATGTGTTCGCGCCGGAGCGCATGGCGATCGTTGCACACATCGCAGCCCAGCGATCGGCCATTACGCAGTTTGCTGCTGATCCTAATATTGGCGATTCGGGGTCTGGTGATCGTGCCGATCGGACTCTTCATGCCTTCCCCGGCGGTCGAGCCCGATCCGCTGCCGCCGAGGCGCAAGAGTGAGCCCGCATCCGCTGTCGTTCCAGTTCTGCTCTTCGCATGCATCCTCCTTCCTTTTCAACTTCATTCCCAGGATTTTAAATCCCAAGGCCTGAATATGAAGGTGAAACACGCCGACGGAATCCAGCCGGCTAACTTTCACGATGAGTTTGAATTGGGGATCGCGGGTGAGGCAAAAGACCTGTCATTGCAGGGGAGCGGGGCGTCACTGAACTTGTTCTTCGGCGAACCAGTCAGCAAGGTCACCACGAATGCGACCTTGAGACTCAACTACGCGGCGCCCAGTCTCCACTCGAATGAAGCCCGGCTGGAGCTAACGCTGAATGGTGCAGAGGTGGGCTCGATCGTCCTTTCCCCGGGGCCTGCGCAACAGACCGAGTTTGCCCTGCCCACGGACCTGTTGACGAACGACAACACGCTCTCTTTCCAACTTCAGGGGACCTGTGCGAATTGTGCTTCGAAACCCATACCGTGGGTGACGCTGGATTCGCGCAGCACAGTCAACTTGAGTGGAACAAGGCTGCCACTTGCGAACGACCTCGCCTTACTGCCACTGCCATTCTTCGATCCATCCGGATTACGATCCTGGAGTCTGCCCGTTGTCTTCGGTGACTCCCCCGACGAAATCACTCTGAACAGCGCGGCGCTCGTCGCTTCGTGGTTTGGTGTACTTTCAGACGTGCGCGGTGTACATTTCCCCGTCAGCGTTGGCGAGTTTCCGAATGGCAACGCGGTTGTATTTGCGTTGCGCGACTCGCGTCTGCTTGCCGGCCTGTCACTGCCATCCGAGCCGGGCCCGCTTCTGGCGATGTGCGATAATCCGCGCGACCCCTACGGCAAGTTGCTGATCGTTACCGGCGATCGTTCCGAAGATCTGCTCGAAGCCGTTCGTTTACTGATCAGCAACAGCCAAATGTTGCGCGGCGCAAATGTCTACACCCCAATCATTCGGGTCCCTGCGAGGCAGGAGTATGACGCTCCGCGATGGCTTCAGGCTGACAAGCGTTTCGCGATCGGCTCCTACACAACGGACGAGCGTCTGAAGTTGCAGGGAACAGGTTCGATCAATTTGTATTTTCGCTTGCCGCCGGACCTGTTCCTTCGCGCAAGGCAATCCGTCCCTATGCTCTTGAAATTCGAATACGGCGGAACGCCGAAGGGATCGTCGGCCGTGCTGCACGTGCGCCTGAATGGAAGAGACATCGATAGCATTCATCTGAATCCGGCCTCGAGTCTTGTTGAGGAGTCGGAAGTTTTCCGCCTCCCGACAGGCAGTCTGCTGACATACACTAACACGCTCACTGTCGACTTCTACTTCGAGGGCAACGCTCCGCCGCCAAACGCGCGCCCGTCCTTCGCGATCCATCGAGGATCG
>Ga0206906_1199_pt1 | contig 10228 bp, 4 predicted proteins | sample Alteio_BWOrgHeat_79_FD_152935 | JGI IMG/M metagenome (GOLD analysis project Ga0206906, IMG submission 152935) | Enriched cells from forest soil in Barre Woods Harvard Forest LTER site, Petersham, Massachusetts, United States -... | ecosystem: Environmental > Terrestrial > Soil > Temperate forest > O...
TGTACGGAGTATGATATAGTTACTTAAGTAAATTTTGTATAGTATTAATCTTTTTGTTACTGGGTAATAAATAATATACCATGGGAAAAATCGATAAAAAACCCAAAGATGCCTGCGCCACAAATCCCGGATCGCATAAATCATGCCCGGTGTTTTTAACCTTGAGCCTGATCGCCAATAAATGGTCGATCCAGCTGCTCGCATTCCTTCTGCACGCCCCCAAACACACGCTGCGCTTCAACCAGCTGCAAAAATCCCTGACCGGCATCAGCCACCGTGAACTTTCCAAACACTTACGCGAATTCGAAAAATCCGGTATCGTCACCCGCACCGTCTACCCGCAGGTACCGCCGCGCGTGGAATATACGCTCACAACCATTGGAAAATCCCTGTTCGAGCCCATCGAAGCCCTGTCTCGCTGGGCGCTCACTAACGGCGAAAAAGTGCAAAAAAAGCGCGGAGAATTCGATAAAAAGACCAAATAAATCAATAGCCATCCCAAACCGCTTGTGCTTGCAGCCATTTTTGGCTAACTATTCCGCTTCGAGGGCTTATATGCTGCTTTAGCTCAGCTGGTAGAGCACCGCATTCGTAATGCGGGGGTCGGAGGTTCGAGTCCTCTAAGCAGCACCATTTTCAATGGGTTATAGAAATACAAAGTGGGGATTTCGCCTCAAAAAGTGCCAAAGGTCGCCTGCGCCGCTCCCCCGACGCTACCCCAGAATTACATTCCCATTCAATAACCGGGGGTTCAAACTGTTTTCTGCTGATTGCCATTATCGGCTTTGGCGTAGTGCGCGGATGGCTGGATAGAATGGGATGGATCGCAATGCACGATGGTGCTTCCGTTAACGGGATTTTTGAAACTGGGATTAACCTTTATGTTGCTGGCCAGGGTTTGCGTCGCAAGCGTTTTATTATACGTATGGATTTTAGCTATAAACTGCCCGCATTCTTCCTGCGCGGTTTCAAATATTTTCATATCGACTTCCGCACGGTTATAGACATCGGCCGATTGGCCGAAATACATGGTTCTGGGTAGCCACCATGGTGCGCTGTTTTGCTGCATGATCTGGTCTTGCGCAACCGCAGCCTGATTGAGCGCATGACTATAGGCTTCATAATTTTCGGGCTTGGTCATATCGATTTTCTTGAATTCTTTTATGACATCGTGACCGTCAATTTTACCGCCGGGAATATACTGCGCGACCTGCGAACGAACAGCAGCGAGATGCTGGTAGTCTTGCATGGTTGGAACCTCACTAATTTTGTCTTTGGGACGATTGATCTCTCCGGCCTGAATATTGGTCGCTTGTGCGTAGGAAGCTGTAGTATATGCCCCCATTTCGGAAAGCGTTTGACCGTCGGTTTTAACTCCGAAAACCTTTTCTTCAAATGCACCAACTCCTTTTTCAACACTTACATTCTTTATGCCTACCATGGAAGTAACGGCATTTACGGGATCAAGGGCCATCACTGTGCTTATCGTCGTATCAGCGCCGTTTTCCTTGGTGAATGCTTTTTTGCCTGTTGCATAATCCAATCCATCACCGCTTGCTTTGATAAAGCCGTTGAGCAAGCCCGCCTGCCCGGCAAAATTGACGCCGCCTGCGCCAAGTTTGGCGGCGCTATCAAAAGTCAAATTCTTGCTGACATTAGCCAACAGCGATCCGTTTTTAAGGTTGGAAAACGCAGTACCCACCAAGGCAACGGAGCTCTTGCGAGCGGCTACCTTGGTAAGCAGCGTATATCCTTTTTGCAGTGCCACCGGCATCGCCTTCGCCAATGCTTTGGTAGGCTCAATCGCTTCGCGCATCGCCACACCGACATCCTTAGTTTCTTTAGAAGAAAACAGCGCGTTGCCGACGACCGTATTTGCACCACCTTTTCCACCTTCGCGCGTAGCGCCGCCCATACCCTCTTCATGATAGCCTTTGATGGTTTGGCTTACGACACCCAGCTCTTGCCCGATTCCACCGGAATGTGCGGCAAGTTCTTCATTCTTCGATAGCATCCCCACCGCATCAAAACCAATCGCTACCTTATCAACATTGTTGCTGCCTTTTTCGTTGATGTTGGCGAGCCGGGATACCAATCCCGCCTGCCCCCAGGTTTTGCCGAAATGATGCGTTTGGGATTCTTCTGACTTAAATTCTTCGATTTGAGTATCGCGATTGGGCTCCAGTGGAAGGGTAATAGGTTTGTCATTAGCAGATTGCGTAGAAGCAGCGCTGCCACCACGAGGGCTATCGCTATGTATCAATGGATTACTCTCATATCCTGGCAATACATGTTTCTGAAAAGCTTCTTCCGCCTGATCAAGCGGACGATAAGGTAACTGCTCAGCAGTGGTTTCAGATACTGGCGCGGAATGGAGAAGCAATTGCTGTTTTGCTTCAGCGACATGCGGTGCGACGATTTCACTGATGGCATCTTGCAAGCCGTTCATTCGAATCCACTGTTCGGCATTTTTCGGCATAACGTCTTCGTAAACGGGAAAGTGGATGCTTGTATGTTCCGGCACTTTCATTTCCACATAAACCGGCTCGCCGTCTTCGCCTGTAACCACCTTGTGGCCTTGCTTTTTCGGGGCGAGTCTCGTGTGATAGACGATTTCTCCCGCAGCATTTCTTACTACGGTTTTTACCACCTTGGTTACCGGGTTACCGTCTTCGCCCATCACTCGCATGGAAACAGGGCGGATCATCTGGAATTCTGTGGTTACGGGTGCTTTGTATCCTTCATCGCCAAACCGCCCAACGCCCTGGTCGAACGTATGGGTTTCAAGATTCCAGGCCCGCGCCGTGCGGTTAGGTTGGCGATATTCTTCAAAACAGGCATCTATATTCGCGGTGGTTACATCTGTTTCGGGAGAATGCAATTCAAAGCCGATTGTTTTCAGAATTTCTGGCCTTGCGTTAACGATCTTGCTGGTTTTTGTTTCGCCTAATTCCGGTGAGGTGGCTATGGCTCCGGATTCCAATTGTTTTTTTAGCCAGAGTTCTGCATATTTTGCTTTAGCTAAATATTCTTCCGTGCCATCCGGCACATAATCCATTCCTTCGCAAGCTACCGCATTTTTATATCCCTTATTCTGTTCTACTTTGAATTTCTCTGTGTGGCTATTCCAGTTGGCTCCGAGTGTTGTAAGGGGCGCGCGTTTACCACGCGGATTGAGGTGCCCCTCTTCATCAATAGAGATAATCGTAAATGCATCACCGGGTTTAGCGGCAAGGCATTGGCTGGAATAGCTTCCGCTTCTTCCTACACAATGGTCCATCACGTCCGATTCGCTCAAATGCTGCAAGCGATCGAAAGTAGTTTCCATAATGAGTTTTATACCCGTCCCCTCGCCTTCTTTCAGATGCTTGAACATTGTGTCGGGGAAAGCGGATTTGGGTACTTCAATTATTCGCAACGGCACTTTTTCTGCAATAAGGGAAGATGAACTAGAAGATTTGGACTGCAATTCGGCAATTTCATCGGTAGAAAGCGGGAGTGTTTTAGGATGTTCTTGCGTGCCTATCAATTGCGGCTGCTCTATGCCTTCAACAAAAGTTAGGCGCTTACCCACTTGTTGCGGCGTTTGACCGGTAATGGAAATGGTTGCGGTTTGCGTGCCGGCTTTGGAAATGCGGATGAGAGTATCGTTTTCGCCATTAGGTTGCAGCGTAACGCTGTCTGCATCCGGCATGATGAGGATGGGATGTTCGTGGTTTGCATTAGCCGCAATAGTCATGGCACCCCCATTAGGACGGACAACATACGCGTTCATCGCCGTCAGCGGATACCATTCGCCGGAGGCTTTTATAGGTACCAAGCGGTCGGGAAAGTCTATGCTATGCCACGTTTCACTTAAACCTTCTCTTTGCGTTAGCGATGCATCACGAAATAGCTTTTGCCGTACTTTCGGTTGCAATGCATTGATTAGAGCTTGAGTTTTTTCATTAAAATACTTGAGATTCTCGTCGGTAAGCGGAAGTCCGGTTTGCTTCGAATATTCTGCAATTACCTGCGGCAATACAATGCGTGTAGTAAATTCGCGCACTACGTCGTCCGCATTACTTCCCCTACTTTCATACTTATAAAGTTGGTCAAGCAATTGCGGTTTTGCGAGATTGGGTTTTTTGTTTTCCTCATGGGTTTCGGTTTCAAGCGGCTTCAATAGATCCGCAAGCGTTGGCGGCACTTTGCAGCCACCCGCATGAAGTTCTTCCTCTCTCCAGATGCTTGCTAAGCCAGATTTTAGACTATAAATACGATTAAAAGTTTCACGCAACTTTTCATGGTCACCTTCCGTAGCCGGTGCAATTTCTGGAAGATCCACCGGCGGGGGAATATTGCCCACGATTTGCAATTTTGCTTTTAGCTGGTCCAACTTATCTAACTCAGCCAATATGGCCTGGTGTTGGGCACCGATCGTTTCAAGGAGTGGTTTGCTGGAGTCTGATGTCCCAATCTCGCTCCTCATTCTTTTGACCACTTGCGTCAATTCCTTGCGGGCCGTTTCCTTAGCCTCATTTACGTGCAAAAAGGCAGGGACCTGAAGGTCGTTTCTAGCAAAGGCTCCTTCCATATCCATGAGTATAGGTAGCAGGCGCCCGGCGGGATGATTGGATTCAAGAGCATTCAGCAGTAAAGAATTGTAATCTTCGCTTCTATTGCACAGAGCCATTACAGGCTTTAACAGTTCCGCTTCCGAAATATCCTGCCCATTTGCAGATTCCAATAATCGATTAATGATATGGGTGAGTTTAGGAGGAACAGGCCTGGTTGCTTCTTCCTGACTACTCGCATTCTGGTCCTGATCATGTCGAGCATTTTTCCATAAATTCGCCAAACCCGATGCGGCATCCTTTATATGTTCTTTGTTAGAAAGCTGTGTGTCGAGATAGGCGTGCATAGCGTCCACAGCGCGTACTTCTTCTGGCGTTAGCTTCCTTTCTTTCATGGCGGCTACAACCAATGATAATTCGGTATGAGCTGTTTCTTTATCAGGATTTACCCTTAGAAAAAGCGGCACTCCATTGCCATCTTCAGCAAATGGCCTATCGTATGTTTGTAAAAGCGCGCGCAAGAGCCGATCGCCGGGGCGCAAAGACTTGAGAGCGTTAAATGTTAAATGATGTGCGCCGACATCATGCTCTTCCGCTAAGGCCAATAAAGGCTCCAGTAATGCCGCTTTTTGTGCCGACGTTGAAGCTTGACCGTTTGCAGGTTCCAACAATCGATTAATTACACATGTTACTTGCGGAGGAATTTTCGCATCCCTAGTTTCGGCAATGCGCTGTTCGTTTTGCTTATTAGCAACCCACCATAAATTTCCTAAGCTAGTTATGGCATCATTTATGCTGTTTACTGATTCGAGGGTATAGTGTTCAAGATGGCTATCCAAAAACGCATGCATGCCTTGTATGGCGCAGGTTTCTTCAGATGTGGGATGTGCTTTTTCCATAGCGGCCACTACGGCCGCCAATTCAGTGCGCACGGTTGGCTTCATCGGATTTATATCCAATAGTGCTGGCTGGCGATAGTGATCTTCAGCAAATGGCCCTTCTGGCGTTGCTAAAAATATAGGTACAAGCCGGTCGCTACCGGGAAGAGTTGATTTCAGAGCCAAAGAAACCAGCGGTTTAGAGATAAGTTCTATTGGATCGCGCGCTACAGCGCGTAGTGGATCTAATAATTCCGCCGCCTGCGCATTTGTGATGACGGATTGATGTGACGTAGCAAGCAGCCCATCGATAACTTGCGTTACCATGGGGGGTATTTTAGATGTGTGGTCAGTTGGCTCAGCTTTGAAAGCTGCCTCATGCGCTTTTCGCCAAATAGTTCCTAACCCCCAAATGGCCTGTTGCGTTGTAGATTCCTGTTGCGTTGCAGATTCGGAATGGTGAAACATATCTTCGGGTATATTCACTTTCTCAAAATTTTCCCGATGGCCTTCTGTTGACGGTAATTCTGCAATATCCTGATCAAGATGCGCATTGATAAAGGCCCGCTGACTTAGTAGAATTCTGCGTTCCGGCACCGTTAAGCCGGGAGTGGCAATCATGGCATCCATCAGCGCATTCATATTCTTTTTGTATACGCCAGGTGGGATGCCGCTTTTAAATTCGAGGGCAGCAGGAAGACGCGATGAATTAAGTGCAAACGGATCCGCTCCGGCGCGAATAGCTTCGGGAATAATCGCGCTGTAATCCCTATTAATTTGCATCATTTCATGCAAGAGGTTCCGCTGGTAATATTGATCTTCTCTAACGAGTTGACTTTCAGGTAGCAAACGCCTCATTACCGCATCATGATCTTCATGCTGCGACTGATTCCTAAGCGCTAGGAATGCAGCGGGGTCTCTACCGGTGTTAATCGAATTTATGCAATCGGCAATGCGCGCGCCGGCATCGACCGCCGCGTTTATTTCAGCTAAATCACCTTTTTTGATAGCATTCTCCAGCCGTTCCTGGGCATTCTCCGGCACGTCCATGATGGCGTGCCATTTTTCCCTATTGGCACCTATTAAACTGCGCGTATAAAGCGGGCTTGCGCCCTCCTGGAATCGATAGCCCGCTCTTTTGATGGTTTGAACATTTGAATCGATATCGCGCGCTACATAGGTTTTACCTTCGCCGTCTACCCAGGAAAAAGTGCCATGGCCATGGCTATACCTATATGTTCCCATATCTTTCAAACGCTCTTCTGGTTCGTCCACTGCGTGGGGGATATGACCATCGATTCCACTGGCCATATAATTATCCCTGCTGAAAGGCAGGCCATCGATACACATGCTTTCAAAAGGAAGCTCAACGGGCTTCAGTCCGAGCGCAGCAGCGTGCGCTGCAAATGCTTCTTGGATTTCGGCAGATTTTTGATCTACCGGTGCAATCGTAGCGGCATGATGTGGTTCCCCATGGTCGACTACGGAAGGCACAATTGTAACGTTTTGCCATTCGCCGAAACCAACCCCATCTCGTGGGGGAGCGTAATCTATATGGATATTGATGGGCGGATTGCGGCGGGCGAGTCGTGTAGTCAATGCTTCTAAAAAGGGTTTTGAATGTTCGTTGACCGAAGATTGCAAGACCTTTCCAGCCGCAATTGCTTCTTCAAAATATTTTTGCTGGCCTCTTGCAAAAGCCACATCTTCTCGCCCAATTTTTCCTCCTTCGGAGATCATGCCTAAGAGATGGATCGTATGTGCATCTTCCACCCAGCGTATAACCGATTTTTCCGAAGGACTTACTGACGTTTGGATGGGCGGATTTCCTGCTAGGGTACGTGGAGCCATCTCGTCGCCCATCTGTATTTGGGCTATTATTTGATCTACGCGCTGCTGATTAACATGGCCATTCGCATCAGTGGCTAGCTGAGTGTAATAATCCCGTATTAGTCTGTAATAAATTTCGTCTTCTTTAGCCATAGGGCACTCAAATCACCAGTTCATATCTGCTAACATTTAGTTAATTGTAGTTAATATTATGCCCGATCATTATGAACTCTTTATGAACAAAGCATGACGATTTGATTACATGCCGTATGACAATTTTATTACAATGGTAAGGAATTCAGCCGTTATAGTAATGATTGAACATGTCGTTTCATACTCCCCCAGCCGCTACCCCAGCGAAATATACTCTTTATAACCCACTATATTTTCTAATTATTTTGGCCAATAGCTCCCCCTTCGTAATGCGGGGGTCGGAGGTTCGAGTCCTCTAAGCAGCACCATTTTCTTTATATTTCCATAAAATATGGCTATAAGAATCCTTAAAATTATTATGATCTCTTAATAATTTTCAGTTGGTATATGCTGAATTAATAACGATCAAAGGACTCCGGAATTTTAATAATATGGATGCTGCTCACGACATAAATTATGGCGATCTCTACTTTGGGGACGATGCTGCTCAATCTGCGGCAATTACATCTCTCGGCACTAAATTACGTGAGAAACCGGGAGTGCATATCGTACAAGGCGGACAGCGAGGTGGGAAAAGTACGGTAACTGAAGAAACCATAGATGGGTTTTCTAAGGATTTATCTTTTGTACCCATGCCCCCCCAAAAATGCACAAACATATTTCGATACTGAAGAACTGAGCGAATTAAAAAATGCGCTACTGAAATTGGTAGAAAAGAAGAAAATGGATGACGATTTTAAATTATTTGAGTCCAACTCCACAAACCCGCATGAAATTCTTTTTATTGACGAAGAGCTGCATCTGCCAAAGCAGGCGGAACAATTGCGGAAAGTAATAGATAGTCTACATAAATTGCCATCAACAATTGGCCCACTAAGTATCGTATTTGATGCCCCCAACGAATTGGAACCATTATTACCTGGGGCATGGCCATTATCAAAAAAGAAGGAATACGAAACCGCTGAACGATGTATCGAAGAATTATGCAGAGAATATCCTGATCTCACCATTCATCGAACGATGTATAATCGTGAGCGGATAAAAGAGGCCTTATGGCTGGCAAGAGAAGAAGGAACTTCAGTTGAGATAATCCAAGAATATTTGGATTCTTTTAATGTGGATATAAAACATCCTGCCATTATAGATATAAGCAAAGCGCTAAATGAAAAAGACAGAGAAAAATACGATATTGCTTTCGAGCGTATACCATTAGCTCAAGTGCAACGTTGATAATTCCTGTATCAGCAAAACCGATTTACACGCGCCTCCGTATCAGCGCCATATCAGCAATAAGTTTGGTAGCTTGGTAATGTTTGGTAATCCGAACAGGGAACCGCCTGTGGATAAGTCCTTGTTTTTGGCAAAATTTTCAATGGTTTACAGAAATGTGAAATGGCGATTTTGGCTCAAAAATGGTCAAAGGTCATCCGCGCCGCTACCCAGCGATGCATTTCTTGCAGTCATATTTAGCCAGTGGGCTATGCCAACGCAAATGACTATTTTATTTTTTCTAAAATTCCTTCAAGCACTTCTATGCGGATGGGCTTTACGAGATGATAATCGAACCCGGCTTCCTGGGAACGCTGCATATGCTCTTTTTGCCCCCAGCCCGTCTGGGCAATAATAACGCATGCTTCAAGCGATGGCAGTTTGCGTAGGGCCTCACAAACCTCATAACCATTCATGCCCGGCAAACCGATATCCAACATCACGATATCGGGCTTGTAGGATTTTGCAATTTCTATAGCTTTGAAACTTTCATGCGCCAATCGGATATCATGGCCTAGCATTTCGAGCGTCCAACCAAGAGTTTTAGCTGACGCTTCATTATCATCGACAATAAGTATTCGGTACGATTTGGCTGCAAGGGTGAAATTGGATTCCGCCACCATTTCGTTATTTTCGTGTTTCGCTGGAATCTGAATAGGGAGGCGCACCGTAAAAACGCTGCCTTTCCCCTTCCCTTCACTCTCAACTGTCACGCTGCCTTTATGCATTTCGATCAGATTTTTTACCAGCGTCAGGCCGATTCCCAATCCGCCATGCGTGCGCTCCATGGAACTATCGACCTGCGAAAATAATTCAAAAATATGCGGCAGCATTTCTTTGGGAATGCCAATGCCATTATCCTTGATTTTCACGGAAACGCCCAGCTTATCCTCAGAGGCTTCAATGCGAATATGGCCGCCTTTTTGCGTATATTTTACCGCATTATTAAGCAAGTTACTGAATATCTGTGCCATGCGCGTCTTATCGGCATTTAACCATATGGGGCGATCGGAAATATCAATACTGATCGTCTGCTGCCTATTCTCTCGAAGCGGAGCGATGCTTTCCACCGCCATAGCAATAATTTCTGAGAGTGCGATTTTCTGAAAGCGAAGTTCAATTTTTCCCTGGGTAACGCGCGATATATCAAGAAGATCATCGAGCAAATGCGTCATTTGTATAATCTGCCGATCCACCAGCATGGCCGCTTCTTCGCGGATTTTATCGCTCACGGAGGCGGATTTCAAAACATGGATGCTGTTGCTGATGGGTGCGAGCGGATTGCGCAATTCATGAGCAAGCATGGCCAAGAACTCATCCTTACGGCGATTGGCTTCCTTATATTCCGTAATATCGCGCGTCGACCCGGCTACCGCCTCAACTACGCCATGCTCACCCATAACGGGCCTGAAAATATATTCATATGCGCGCGTTCCGGAAACGCTCGTATAGGGCGTTTCATCGCGCACCGTTTCCGCCGTGGTAATTACCTGCTGAATTTGACTTTGAAGGCGTTCCGCCAATTCAACCGGATAACCCAAA
>Ga0206906_1200_pt1 | contig 10219 bp, 11 predicted proteins | sample Alteio_BWOrgHeat_79_FD_152935 | JGI IMG/M metagenome (GOLD analysis project Ga0206906, IMG submission 152935) | Enriched cells from forest soil in Barre Woods Harvard Forest LTER site, Petersham, Massachusetts, United States -... | ecosystem: Environmental > Terrestrial > Soil > Temperate forest >...
TCCATATCTCTCTCATGCTTACTTTAACAACCTGATCTAAACTTACAGCCAATCATGCCTTTGTACTATGTCTGTTTAATTACATTTTGATGACGGTTTCATGACATCGTGTGTGACAGGTTGATGACAAGCCCAAAATATAGCGGGAAAACGTTAACATTTTATAAGGATTTAGGGTAAAATGGCCTATTTTATTCCGGTTATGATTATGCCGATAATCTATTGCGCAGCCGCCATTAACTGGTTATAAGATTGCCTCCCGCCCAACCTAAAATCATGTCGGAGTGTGGCTCAGCCTGGTAGAGCACTGCGTTCGGGACGCAGGGGTCGAAGGTTCAAATCCTTTCACTCCGACCAATTAAACGGCCATCGCCTGAGGTTCAAAGCTACAGCCATTTGATAGGTTCAAAAATAGTGTTCCTATCGGGAGCGGAAATCACAACATATTGATATTGAATCATTCTGTAGGTTCAAATCCAATCGCTCTGTCACGAAACATTAACAAATATGTGATAAAGTGCAAGCTTGCCGGAATTTATACACAAGGTAATTATGGGGCAGGATTTCATAAGCGGTATCGTTTCACGGGGGCCAAAATCAGCTCTCCCCGATACAAGCCAAATTCAGCTTGGCTCAGCAGAATCATTGCTAATTGGACAACATGAAATTGGCTTCACCAATGCAGCATGTGGAATACCAATTTTAGCTTCTTGTGGTGCTGGGCCATGCGTAATCATGGCGGCATATAATCCAGAAACCAAAGAAGTGGGCTTAACCCATATAGATAATGCTGTTGATGATCGCGCTATCATGGGCTTGATCCATAATGTAACTGGCTCTAGTAGAGGGGGAATAGAAATTCATTTGGTTGGCGGAAGTCAAATGGGTGGGCAAGAAACAGCCGATAAAATAAAACGGCTCATCGCAAATTGCTACGGAGTGACTTTAAAAACAGATGACACAGGAACAGATGCAAAATCAGATAGGCTGGCAATTGATGCGAGAACTGGAGAAATATATACCGCGTTTAGCACTAACAAAATAAAAGAAGCTACCCCCTATAATCCTATGACCGCGATGATGATTACCAGTCGCCATACATCCTTGAACAATGCCTTCGATGGCCGCAAGCTTAAAGGCCAAAAAGCGCATCTATGGCTTGGCTTGAAGCATGCGGCAATACCTCTTCCTCCCGATGTGCCAAGCACATCTCAATATACTAAAATAATGGGATTGCTTATGTCGGATGAAGTCGAATTGCCGAGGGATAAAATACGGTTAGAAACGGAGATACGCGCCTTGGCCGATTTAGCAAGCAAAACCGATGCTCCAAAAATTAGAGAATTGGTTTCAAATTTTGGCATTGCACATTAGCCACCGCATCTTGTTACTTAATTGAAAAATAACCAATCTCATTTCCGGACAGGTTCTAAATGTGTTTACTCGCCCCGACCATCCTACGCCTTCGGCTGCGGGTGGCTTACGCCATTCGTGCCTTAAAACCCGTTACCCAGACCAACATCGCTCCAGTCGCCGGGTTGTTTGGAGGAAGCCAGCGAGAAGCGGCAGAAGGTGAAGCCTTCGTTCCAGCCTTGCTTATATTGATCGTTTGCGGCCATTTCCGGGCGTTTCTTAAAGCCGTACATGACCTTGTAATACCACTCGCCTTCCGCAGCCAGGCCCGTATCGCAGCCATCTTCCCAGCCGAGCTGGTACTCCGGCGGGCCGGTGGGATCGACGGTGTTAAGGTATAGCGGTCGGCAGCTGCCTATCAGCAGAATGCCGCATATAAGGAAAAACTTTTTCATGTGTAGATCATACAGGATTTCCCGGCCACCGTCAAAGCGGTGGGGCCAATTGTAATCAAATCTTCACATAAGAATAAGCGTTTAGCTCTGTATAATTCTTTAGATTAGTTCGGTGTAACTTGGAAATTCTTAATAAGAATAATAATTTCCAGACATTACAATTAATATAAAATTGATATTTATATGATATTTTTATAAACAAATTACAAACTGGCTAAATTAAGGTATAATATGCATTATTTAGATCCGAATGGTAGACGTTTATATACTGTGGATTACGACAGTATTGCCAAAGAATCCCTAGCAGTATCTAAAGGAAAATATTATCTGGCAATAAAACAACTGCATAGCGCTATGCAAGGCTTTTTGTCTGCTTCTAGAGAAATTTCGCCCCGCCCCTCCCTTGACAGCAGTTTTGTTGAATTACATGCAATAGTGGGTCATAGTGTAGATTTAATAAATTACGGTCAACTCGGTCAAAAATGCGTCGAACACGTAAGGTTTCTCGTAATAAGAAAAGGGGAAGAAACTCTAGATAAGCTTCGGGATCAGACTAATACCACTAAAGCCGCCCAACAATTTTTGGAGCATATTTCCGAGTATGAGCTTCCAAAGCACGGACCACACGCAAAGTCAGAAAAAGAAAAAATTAATAAGCAACACTACCGATCTGCTTTAGAGGCATTGAAGAAAGCTACCACTATTGTTGCTTCACTGCGCGACGTTCACGATCATGATTTTTTTCTTGCAATAAATGCTATTTTACATGCGGTACAAGTAAATCTGCATGTATCAAGCCCCTTGGAAGATTTAAGCGATGACGAATTTATGCGAAGAACAGGGCAAGAGCTTTCTAGGCGCGGAATACAACCCACAGAATTTACAACCGGGAAAACTACACAAACACACGTCGATAGGCTGGAACTACCCCCCCAAAAAAAACCTAGGAAACCATATACTCGTCGCGCTAAGCTTGGCGTTGAACCTATATCTGAGGTCCCTGTAGAACCACAGCACAGTCGTTAGCTCTGCACGATTCTTTCGATGAGTTCAACGTCGCGCGCGATATCGCTATCGCTACCCATCAGCTCCTCAATACGCTTCACTGCATGCATGACCGTCGTATGATCCTTGCCGCCGAACTTGCGGCCGATTTCCGGCAATGATTTCGAGGTGAGTTTTTTTGCCAGATACATCGCCACTTGGCGCGGACGGGCCACCGCGCGCGAACGGCGGGCGGAATGCATGTCGGAGACTTTGATGTTGTAGTGGGTGGCGACATGCTTTTGGATGTCTTCGATAGAAATGCGGCGGTCGTTGGCACGCAGCAGATCGTGCAGTACTTCCTGCGTGGTCTCTAAGGTAATCGGGCGGCCAACCAGTGTTGCATGCGCGACGACGCGGTTGAGAGCGCCTTCGAGTTCGCGGACATTGGAGGTGATTTTATGGGCGAGGAATTCCAGCACTTTTTGCGGCACCTGCGTGTTGGTCATCAAATCGATTTTGGATTGGAGAATGCCGAGGCGCAATTCGTAGGTCGTGGCGTGAATATCGGCAACCAACCCCCAGCCGAGGCGCGAACGAACGCGTTCTTCCATGCCTTCGAGATCGGATGGTGAACGGTCGCAGGAAATAATCAGCTGCTTGTTGTGATCGACGAGCGCGTTGAAGGTGTGGAAAAATTCTTCCTGGGTAGAATCTTTGCCGCTGATGAATTGCACGTCGTCAATCATGAGTACGTCGACGGAGCGGAAATGTTCCTTGAACGCGAAGGCTTCTTTGCAGCGCAGCGCTTTGATGAACTGGTACATGAACTTTTCCGCCGATAAATAAAGCACGCGGCGCTGCGGATTGGTTTTGCGGATGTGCCAGGCGATGGCGTGCATCAAATGGGTTTTACCGAGACCGACACCGCCATAAAGGAACAACGGATTGCAACCGGGCACAACGGTCGGGGTTTCAGCGACGCGGCGCGCGGCGGCGTGCGCGAGTTCGTTGGGTTTGCCGACGACGTAATTGTCGAAGGTGTAGCGCGGATCAAGCGTCGCGCCCATTTGCAACGCGGCGTCCGGCGTTTCGGGTTGCCAGTTGGCCGATGCGGGTGCGGCTTCGAGGATTTCGAGTTTTTGTTCGGCGAGTTGGCTGACCATGCCGGTGGGAATGATGTAGTCGATGGCGTAGCCTTCGGCAGCGGGTTCTTCGTGCCAGAAGGCACGGATGGTTTCACCGTAATGCGAGACGATCCATTCGCGCATGAAGCGCGTCGGCACGCCGAGGATGATGCGGCCGTCTTCAGTGCCTACGAATTGGACGGGCTTAATCCAGCTGCGGAATACGGCATCACCATATTGGACCTTAAGCTTTTCGGCAATGCGGCCCCAGGCGGATGCCAGCACGTCGTCCATGGTGTGTAGTTCTGAAGTCGCTAATGCCATAGTTTTCTTATCCTTGTTTCCATGGAAGTTTTTTTGCTTTCCAGCCTTGATTTACGCCCCGATGGCCCTCTGCATCCGGATCGCCTTCAAAGCCGCCGGTGATATTAAAACAATAACGGTATCCCGCCGCTGTCATCGCCACCGCCGCATCGAGCGAACGGCCGCCGGAACGGCACAGAAATAAAAGCGGGGTGTCTTTGCCGATTCCTGAAATAGCCGCAAGCTGTTCGGCGAATTTAGGATTGGTGGAAAAATCAGGATAGTTTTTCCAGCTGATCGTCGCCAATGCGCCCTTAGTTGCTTTCAGGTCGGGGACGCCGGTGAATTGCCATTCGGGTAATGTGCGCACATCGACGATAATTCCGTCATTGGATTTGATGAAGTCGAATGCCTGTTCGGGGGAAATATCTCCGGCATAATTTAGCCCTCCCATTTTAGCCGACGCCAGGGACACAAGCTGAGAAACAGCAGATTCCGTAGCGGGTTTGGCGGGATTGGCTAGAATCATAAAGGCATGTACCGGTCTAAAAAAAAGGTCAACAAAATCCTCCTGCCGGTTAATGGCAGTTGGATATATTCAAAAATGAGAAGCTGTATTAGGCGGCGAGTTTCTTGATGCGTGAAGACAAGCGGCTCATCTTGCGCGAAGCGGTTCCGAGCTTGACGACACCTTTGCTTACACCACTCATCAAAGTAGGCTGCGCCTCTTTAAGAGCTGCTTGCGCGGCGGTTTTGTTGCCGGCGGCAATAGCAGCCTCTACCTTTTTAAGGGTAGCTTTAATAAGACTGGTGCGCTTGCGATTGACTGCAGTGCGAGTTTCCGTCTGACGGATACGCTTTTCTGCTGATTTATGATTAGCCATGTTTTTACCTGTTCGTTTGCCCGTTGCAATTTTTTATCCCCACTCAAGGTAGGGTTTGTGACACTAGTGACGTTTTCCTTCCCCGTCAAGCGCATTTCACGCCTAAAAAACTTTTTTTATTTTCCTCGCCAAAGGCGCGCATTTCCTAGGTTTATTGGCCATCTGGACATCGCATATGGCGGTGTTCATGGCATTACTTATCCACAGGATAAAAGCTGGCAATAAAACAGCCGGTTATTTTTGACAACTGGGGCAGAAAAACGTGGATCGCCCCGATAAACGGGTACTGCGTATGTGTTCCCCGCAGGTAACGCAGGGGTCGCCCTTACGCCCATACACATTGAAATGATGCTGGAAATAGCCGGTTTCACCCGATACGTGGATAAAATCGCGCAAAGAAGAGCCCCCGGATGCAATGGCATCGCCCAGTACTTTTCTGATGGCGGCAATGATCGCTTTGGCTTGGTGAGCGGTCTTTTTGGCCGGTATATGGGGAGAAATTCCGGCGAGAAATAAGGCTTCGCTTGCGTAGATATTGCCAACGCCGACGACGAGCGCCTGATCCATTAACGCCACCTTGACCGCGGTTTTTCGCTCTTGCAATGCCCCTTGCAGATACGCTGGCGAAAACGCTTTATCGAACGGTTCCGGACCAAGCGCGGCAAAGAGCGAATGCGATGCCAATTCTTCTTTATGGGCGATGGTCATGAGCCCAAATCGCCGAGCATCGTTGTAAATAAGGGCTCTGCCGTCATTTAATGTGAATATGACATGATCGTGGGCTGTAAAAATCTTCGGTGTTTTTCCTTCTATCGAAAAACGCCCGCTCATGCCCAAATGGGCGATCAGCACGTCGCTGCTGGCTAAATCGAATAATAGATATTTGGCGCGGCGTCGTATAGCGGGGATTTTTTGGCCTTCGAGTCTTTGCGCCAGGTCTTTTGGAAATGGGATACGTAAATCTTTGCGCCGGAGCGTCACCTTGCGGATAGTGGCGCCTTTTAGCGCCATTTCCAGGCCGCTTCGCACGGTTTCAACTTCGGGTAATTCGGGCATTGCAGAGGTTTCTGAGGTTGCGTAGGTTTCGTAGGTTGCGTATGTATAAGCCTACGAAACTTACACAATCTACGCAACCTATGAAACCTACTACCCAAACCCATTTCGGTTTTCAAACCGTCGATGAAGATGAAAAAGCATCGCTCGTGCGCGGTGTGTTCGATTCCGTCGCCTCGCGCTACGATGTGATGAACGATCTGATGAGCGCCGGGCTGCATCGTTTGTGGAAGAATGATATGGTCGGTTGGCTTAGCCCGCGCGATGGCATGCGCATCGTTGATGTTGCAGGCGGCACGGGCGATATTGCGTTTCGCATGTTAAAGCGTGCGGCATGCCATGTCACGGTGTGCGATATTAATCAGCACATGCTGGAAGAAGGACGCAACCGCGCGCTGGACCGCAATATATTACACGGCATTGAATGGGTGTGCGGCAATGCGGAATCCATGCCAATGCCGGATGGCGAATATGATGCTTACACGATTGCGTTCGGCATCCGCAACGTCACACATATCGATCTGGCGCTGAAGGAGGCCTATCGGCTTTTAAAACCGGGTGGGCGTTTCATGTGCCTGGAATTCAGCCATCTGCGGCATGAATGGATGCAGAAGCTGTATGATATGTATTCCTTCAACGCTATCCCGAAAATTGGTGAATGGGTAACCGGTAGCGGCGATCCCTATCAGTATTTGGTAGAAAGCATTCGTAATTTTCCGAAGCAGGAAGCCTTCGCAACTATGATTCGCGATGCGGGATTTGGCAATGTGCAGTACCGCAATTTGTCACAAGGCGTAGTTGCCATTCATTCAGGGCGGAAACTTTAATGCTGCATACCATTCGTCATGTTCGTCGTTTGTTAGTCATAGCTGCCGTGTTGGCACTGCCCAACCGGAATTTGCGCAAAGGCAAACGTCTGGCGCGGGCGTTCGAGCGACTGGGACCGACGTTTATTAAATTCGGGCAGGCACTGTCCACACGGTCCGATCTTATTGGCGATGAAATGGCGGATGATTTGGGAAGCCTGCGCGATAATCTCCCGCCGTTTTCAAGCGTTGTTGCACGCGCTATCGTCGAAGAGCAATTACAGATGCCTATCGAGGCTTTGTTCCGTGAATTCGACGATGCGCCGGTGGCAGCAGCTTCCATTGCGCAGGTGCACCGCGCAGTGACGAAAGACGGCAAAGTGGTCGCCGTCAAAATATTGCGCCCGGTATTGAAAAAGCTTTCGCGCGCGACCTGGAATTATTTTACTGGATCGCGGAAATGATCGAACGGCATGTCGGCGGCTGGCGCAGACTGAAGCCGATTGAAGTAGTGAAGACGTTTCGCGAATCGGTATTTTTTGAACTCGATTTGCGTTTTGAAGCGGCAGCCGCTACCGAACTTGCAAACAATATCGCCCCCTATTCTCTTGGGCTGCGCGTGCCGACTGTCGATTGGAGCCTGACCTCGCGACGGGTGCTCACCACCGAGTGGATCGAGGGCATTCCCATTCACGATGTTACCGCCATCGCGCAAAACGGATTCGATTGCGATGTGATTTTGAGCAAGCTCGCCCATGGCCTCTTCTTCCAGGTATTTCGTGATGGTTTTTTTCATGCCGATCTGCATCCGGGAAATTTATTTGTAGATAAAAATGGCGATATCGCGCTGGTGGATTTTGGCATTATGGGGCGGCTTGACCTTAGCTCACGTATGTATATTGCCGAAATTCTGCGTGGCTTTATTACCGAGGATTACCGCCACGTCGCCGAGGTGCATTTTACCGCCGGGTATGTTCCGGCAGGCAAATCGCTGGAGATGTTTACGCAGGCCTGCATGGCGGTGGCAAAACCGATTATCGGCAAACCGCTCAATGAAATTTCGGTGAGTAATTTACTCGGGCAAATGTTCAAAATCGCCGCGGAATTTGAAATGGAAACGCAGCCGCAACTATTGCTGCTGCAAAAAACCATGATGGTGACCGAAGGTGTCGGACGCATGTTGAATCCCAACGTCAATATGTGGGAACTGGCGAGGCCACTTATTGAGGAATGGGCGCAGGAGCAATTTGGTGTGGCGGGCAAAGTTAAAGGCGCGGCGCGCAACGGTTATGATATGGCGAAAAAAATTCCGCTGATGATGGGGTATGTGGAAAATACGCTCAAAGCATTGGGTGATCCCGAGGGTGTTAAGCTGCACCCGGAAAGTATTGCGGTGTTGCAGCGCGCGCGCGGACAGAGTTTAAATCGTCTGATTTACCTCGGGTGGGCGGCGCTGATAGCAATCATCGCCCTCTCCCTTTTAGGGAGAGGGCCGGGGTGAGGGTTCTATCCGTGGGGCACCAACCCTCACCCTAACCCTCTCCCTGAGAGAGAGGAGAAAAAATCGCGCAATGCCTCTTCCCATTTGTCGGCGATAGTAGAAAAACTGAAATCCTGCGCGCGTTTCCAGCCTTCTTGTATTATGCGTTCGGCCAAGTCCGGATTATCAATCAAATACTCTATGGCATTTGCAATATCTTTGCCGTTTCCAGGCTGTGCCAATAATCCGTTTTTGCCGTTAGTGATGATGCTCGCAGGCCCTGAAACATTCGAGGCAACGATCGGGATACCGTGCGCCAGGGCTTCCAATACAACGATACCAAAACTTTCCTCCAGTGACGGCAAACACATAATATCCAATTGTTGGTAAAACGCCTCTTTATCCTGAACCCAGCCTTCCCATTTGATGTGTGACGCAAGGCCATATTTTTCGGCCAGTAAGTGCAATGCGCCGGATTCTTCACCGCGTCCGCCGATGTAGGCGGAGAAATAAATGTTTTTTTGCTTAAGTAAATGCAGCGCCCGCAAGAAAGCGTCAAAGCCTTTATCGGTTCTGAAACGGCCAATGGCGCCAATGGTGACCGGAGTGTGGCGGGGTTTCACGACGGGTACGGCGGTTAAGCGAATTAGATTAGGAATGACATGCAGTTTTTCAGGCGAAAATCCGGCTTTGATAAAATGCGCGCGCATGTGCTCGGTAAGGACAACCAGCCTATCGGCGCGCATGGTTCTCGGAGTTTTATAGCTATGGCTTACGCCGCAAACAAGAATGCCGGTGCCCAGGGCGGCAAAAGATAACAGCGAAATGGCGCGGGCATTATGGGCGATAATCAGGTCGGGTTTTATTTTGTGTAGCAGCCGGCGAACTTTCCAGGCAGCAAAGATATCGTAAAAACCGGTGGGAACCGCAGTATAAATGGCGCAACCAAGCTGGCTAAGCGACTCGCGGTAAGGCGAATTTTCATGGCAAAGCACGCTTATCTTGTGGCCATTTGCAATCAAGACATCGGTGGTATCGACGTAAGATGCTTCAAGGCCGCCCATATGCGGACTGAAAAGAGCATGGACTATATGCATAAAAGGCGTAATCCGGGTTGAGTAAAATGTTTAGATTTGGTACGATAGACTATGAAAAACGGTCCAGCAATCTTTGTATTATGCACAGCCCTGTGCGCGGCGTCTTTAAGTTATGCCGGTCAGGTTTCGCCACTGGCATCTCTCGGCGATGCCGAAAAAACCTACTATGAAAAAGTTTTCGATTATTCGATGGAGACGGTGAAGCCCGGCCAGCATTATAGCTGGGCGAGCTATAGCGGTAACGGCGTTATGACCATCGGCAACACGTTCATCAGCAAATCGGGCGCAACCTGCCGCAATTTCGATGAGACCTTCACCGTGCAAGGCAAAAACGGCATCGACAAAGGCGTCGGCTGTAAACGCCGGGGACAAGAGGGCTGGTGCAAGCTCGGGTTAGAGAAAGCACAGACTTGTTCCTTTGAAGATACTACGCGCATGTTCGGCGGCGTAATGATTGATACGCCGAATATCGGGCATAGCACCGCGCCTATCAATGTGCCAAGCGCGGATGTCGGCAGCAGCGAGGGCGCTGGCGTAAGCGTGAATCCCAGCATGCCGCAAAGCACTTATTCCAGCAAAGATGTAAACGCTAAAAGCTATTCCGATACGGTGACAGGCAATGCCGGAAAGGCCGCCGGGTCGGCCACGGCAAATGGACTCAGCTGGTTCACCAGCAC